>Ga0193706_1001442_pt1 | contig 10629 bp, 6 predicted proteins | sample U3c1metaG_FD_160130 | JGI IMG/M metagenome (GOLD analysis project Ga0193706, IMG submission 160130) | Soil microbial communities from a riparian zone of the East river system, Colorado, United States - U3c1 | ecosystem: Environmental > Terrestrial > Soil > Riparian zone | place: USA: East River... | reverse complement strand
ATCGACACCGGCGACCGCATGGCGACCAGCGCGGGCTCGCTCGCGCTGGCCGGCAACGTCGCGGCACAGGACGCACACATCGTCCGCCGCCTGCGCGAGGCCGGCGCCGTCCTCCTCGGCAAGACAAACCTGAGCGAGTGGGCGAACTTCCGCTCGACGCACTCGACGAGCGGCTGGAGCGGTCGCGGCGGACTCACGCGCAATCCGTACGCGCTCGATCGAAACTGCTGCGGCTCCAGCGCGGGGACGGGCGCGGCCATCGCCGCGAGTCTCGCTGCCGTGGGCGTGGGGACCGAAACGGACGGATCGGTCGTCTGCCCCTCATCGGCATGCGGGCTGGTCGGCCTCAAGCCGACGGTCGGCCTGCTGAGTCGCGCGGGAATCATCCCCATCTCCCACACGCAGGACACTCCCGGCCCGATGGCACGCACCGTCACGGATGCCGCCATCCTCCTCGGCGCGATGACCGGCATCGACTCACTGGACGCGACCACGGCGTCGAGTCGCGGGCACGTGCAGGGCGACTACACGTCATTCCTCGACGCCAACGGTCTGCGCGGCGCGCGGATCGGCGTGGCACGCCAGTACTACGGCATCAATGAGCGCGTCGACGCGATGATGAAGACGGCAATCGACACGATCCGCGACCTCGGCGCAATCATCGTCGACCCCGCCGAGATCGCGACGAACGGCAAGTTCGGCGACTCGGAGTTCGAGGTGCTGCTGTACGAGTTCAAGGCGGACCTCAACGCGTACCTCGCGACGGCGCCAGCAGCGGTGAAGTCCCGCACGCTCGCGGATCTGATCCGCTTCAACGAGGAGAACCACGACCGCGAGCTGCAGTACTTCGGTCAGGAGATCTTTCTCCAGGCCGAGAAGAAGGGACCGTTGACGAGTGCCGCGTACCGCAAGGCGCTCGCGGCGAACAACCGCCTGTCGCGCGCGGAAGGCATCGATGCGGTGATGAAGAAGCACAAGCTGGACGCGCTCATCGCTCCGACCGGCGGCCCGGTGTGGATGACGGACCTCGTGAACGGAGATCACTACACGGGCGGCTACTCATCGGCGTCCGCGGTCGCGGGCTATCCGCACATCACCGTGCCGGCCGGATTCGACTACGGACTCCCCGTCGGCCTGTCGTTCTTCGCCGGCGCGTGGAGCGAGCCGGCGCTGCTGAAGTATGCGTATGCGTACGAGCAGGCCACGAAGGTGAGGCGCGCGCCGCAGTACAGAAGCGGAGGCGCGGCGTAGGGAACGATGACAGGATCACGGTCTCAAAGTCTCACAGCGCGGGACGGTGGGTGCACCATCGCTCCGTCATCCTGAGCCGCGTAGACGGCGAAGGATCTCAAGATGCGCAACTCGTGGCGTTGGCGTCGTCGGCTTCGGCGCGGCCCACGCATCTTGAACTACTACTTCCGAATATCCTCGCGCACCGCGAAGATTTCTGCCAAAACTGGGTGGACTCCGTATAGCGGCGGGTGTCAGTGACGTCGAAAAACATGTCATCCCGAGCGGAGGGACGTCGGGCGGCGCCGCGACTGAGAGTGATGACACGAAGGCGCGCGCAGGGGCGCTCGCGAGTTCCGCCCCTCACCCTGTCCCCTCTCCCCGCCTTCGCGGGGAGAGGGCAATCGTGTTCTGGCGATGCCGGCGGTTGCGGCGCTGGCGAAGCTCGGTCCCCTCTCCCCGCGGCGGCGGGGAGAGGGCCAGGGTGAGGGGCGGCTCTCGCGACGCTCTGGATTCGTTGACGAAGACTCGTGTCATTGGAAGCGTGAGCGAGGGACCTGGGGGTTGGGCGGTGCGAGACAGCATGTCTTGTGGTGCCACCCGACCCCCAGGTCCCTCGCTCGACGCTCGGGATGACATGCTTTGTGAGTGCCCCGTCTCGCCGTCGGAGCCTGTCCGGAGCGAAGCCGAAGGGCGGCTCAGGATGACGGCTGAACCCAGAACCGAGAACCGAGAACTGAGAACCAGGTGCTAAGGGTTCACCGCCTCCACCACCACCCTCAACCCGTCGACCGCGCGCACGCGAACGCGCGCTCCTTCGGCGATCTCGGTGGGGGCGGTCGCGTTCCAGAGCTCGCCGCGGACGAAGACTTTGCCGTCCGAGGCGACAGGCGTGCGGGTGATGCCGATCTCGCCGACCATGGCTTCTGCGCCCGTGGCCACCGGGTTCTTGCGTGCGCGCAGGACGAGCGTCATGAGGAACACGGCGATGACGCCTAAGGGGACACTGACCACGAGTGCAGTGAGCAGATGGACGCGCATCTCGGGGATGGGCCCGTCGACGAGAAGCATCGCACCGATGATCATGGAGACCACTCCGCCTGCACCGAGGATGCCGTACGAGGTGTATTTCGCCTCGAGGGCGAAGAGGATGAACGCTGCCAGGATCAGCGCGAACGCGGCGTAGCGCGTGGGCAGGAGGTTGAGGGCGAAGACGGCCAGCAGAATGGCGATGAAGCCCACGACGCCCGGAAGCAGTGCGCCTGGATGGTTGAACTCCGCGTACAGCGCGAGCATGCCGAGCGCGAAGAGGATGAACGCCACGTTTGGATCCATGATCCAGGAGAGGATCCGCTGCCTGAGCGACATCTCGTACTTCACGACGGGCTTGCCGCGCACGTGAAGCACCGCCTTCGAGCCGTTGAATCGTTTGACCGTCTTGCCGTCCGCCCAGCGGAGGAGGGACGGGACATCGGCCGCGATGACGTCGATCAGCTTGAGCGCGAGCGCCTCATCCTCGGTGAACGACTTTGCCTCCCGCACGCCACTCTCGGCCGCGGCCACGTTGCGTCCGCGCCGCTGCGCGATGCTGCGGATGAACGCGGCGGCGTCATTCTGCATCTTCATCTTCATCACGTCGTCGAGCTTCTGGCCCAGGAGGACGGGATGGGCGGCGCCGGTGTTCGTGCCGGGCGCCATGGCTGCGACGTCGGCCGCCTCGAGGATGAAGAAGCCGGCGGACGCCGCGCGCGAGCCGCTCGGACCGATCCAGACGATCACCGGCACCGGCGACTTGATGATCTTCTCGACGATGCCGCGCATCGACGTCTCCAGCCCGCCCGGCGTGCGCAACTCGAGCACGACCACGTCCGCCTTGCGCGCCGCGGCCTCGTCGAGAGCCCGTCCGACGAACTCGTCGCTGATCGGATGGATCATGTCGTCGACGGTGACCCGCAGGACATCGGCGCGAAGTGGACTGCCGAGAAGAAGCGCGGCGAGGAGGAGGATCTTCATCGCACTGCGTATTGTGCTCTCTTCGGCAGTTCTCAGTTCGGCAGTTCTCAGTTCTCGGTTCTCGGTTCTCGGTTCTGAGCTTCGTCCGGGTCTCAGAACTGAGAACCGAGAACCGAGAACGGTTCTCGAACTACTCCGGCAGGTAATCCGGATGCGGCTCGTAGTTGAAGAACTTGGTGATGTCGTTGCGGAAGACGAGCTTGAAGTCGCCGATCGGACCGTTGCGCTGCTTGGCGATGATGATCTCGGCGATCCCCTTCTCCTCGGTCTCCTTGTTGTACACCTCGTCGCGGTAGATGAATGCCACGAGGTCCGCGTCCTGCTCGATCGAGCCGGACTCGCGGAGGTCGGAGAGCTGCGGGCGATGATCGCCGGTGCGCTGTTCGGAGCGGCGCGAGAGCTGGGAGAGCGAGAAGAGCGGCACGCCCAGCTCCTTGGCGATGGCCTTGAGGCTGCGCGAGATCTGCGAGACCTCCTGCTGGCGCGACTCGATCTTCCCCTTGATGGCCATGAGCTGGAGATAGTCCACCATGATCATGTCGAGGCCGGCCTCCATCTTCAGCCGGCGCGCCTTCGCGCGCATCTCCATGGGGTCCATCCCCGGCGTGTCGTCGACGTAGATCTTTCCCTTCGCCAGGCGGGCCGAGGCGTCGGCGAGGTCGCGCCAGTTCCGCTCGGAGAGCATGCCCGAGCGGATGAGGTGATTCGAGACGCCGGACTCGGAGGAGAGGATGCGCAGACCGATCTGCTCCTTCGACATCTCCAGCGAGAACACGCCGACGCTATACAGCCGATCGCCTGCGCGCGGCTGGCCGTCCTTGCCGGGCAGCGCGATCGACTCGGCGATGTTCATCATGAACGAGGTCTTGCCCATCGAGGGACGGGCGGCGAGGATGATCAGGTCCCCCGGCTGAAAGCCGGACGTCATCTCGTTGAAGCGGTCGTAGCCGGTCGGCAGGCCTGTGACGAGGCGGCCGGGATTGGAGTGGACCTGCTCGATCGCGGCCATGTTCGTGCGCGTGATCCGATCCAGCCCCACGAACCCCTTATCCGTGCTCCCCTCGGCGATCTCGTACAGCGTCTTCTCCGCGATGTTGAGCACGTCGCCCGGCTCGCTGGGCGCGTCCAGCGCCGCACGCATGACACTGTTGCCCATCACGATCAGGCGCCGCAGCATCGACTTCTCCTTGACGATGCGCGCGTAGCGCTCGACGTTGGCGACGTCGGGCACGACGTCCACCAGAGAGGAGACGTAGGCGACTCCGCCGACCTGGTCGAGCTGCGCGTGCTTCGCCAGCTCTTCCTTCAGCGTGAGCGGCTCGATCTCCTGGCTGCGCTCCGCCATCCGCCGCATCGTCCCGAAGATGGTGCGGTGCGCATCCTTGAAGAAGTCGTCGGTGTCGATCGTCCCGATGACGCGGTAGAACGCGTGGTTGTTGATGAGGATCGCGCCGAGGACGGCCCTTTCCGCATCGGGACTCTGCGGCATGGGCCGATCGAGTGCTACGTCGAGTTGGGCAACGCTCATTGGACGATGCCGGGCATTCTACGGACGTTGTCCGCACGAGCCGGCTGCCTCCGCAAGCGTTCCACAAGACGCTCTTCCGCTCCGGTCGATCCCATCGTGTCGAAGTCAAGTTTTCCACAGATGTGGAAAACCGAAGAACGCAGTTGACACGGTTCCTGAGCAGGACGTGGAGTCGCTCTACGCGTTGTAGATTTCGGAATGGCGTTTTCCCGCCGCCTGTTCGTCAGGGCGGCGGAGCCCCCCGGAAACCTTCGGGCGCGATGCCCGTCATATCTGCGGCTCACATCCGGAGGATCGAACCCACATGAAGCGCCTTCTCATCACCGCTGTTCTCATCGCGTCGGCAGCGTCCGCGCTCGCCCAGACGTCCGCGTCCGAGACGTCGGGCTCCGACAAAGTCGTCGCCATCGTGAACGGCGAGCGCATCACCAGCGCCCGGCTCGATCAGCTCTGGAACCGCCTGCCCGAGAAGATGCGTGCGAATTACCTCAAGAGCGGCGGCGGCAAGCTCGGCTTCCTGCAGAACTACCTCGGCAAGCGGTTGCTCGTTCAGAACGCCGTCCGGAACGGCTTCGACAAGCTGCCCGAGGTTCAGGCCGAGCTGGAGGCCACGAAGGAGTCGGCGCTGTTCGATCTCTATGTGCGCGACGTCGTCGGATCGCAGTTCGTCAACGAGACCACGATGCGCGAGTTCTATGATCAGCACCGGGACGAGTTCAACGTTCCCGAGCGCGTCAACGTCCGGCTGATCAAGATCTCCACCACGCGACGGCCGGTGCCCGAGGCGCGGAAGATGATCAGCGACCTGATGCTGCAGTTGTTCGCGGAGCGGGATGCGGCCGGCGGCGACGCGCAGAAGGCCATCGCGGCGTTCGCGGAAGCGGCGCGCAAGAACTCGGAAGACCCTTCCGCGCAGGCCGGCGGAAGCCGCGGCTGGGTCACGCGCGATCAGCTCGACCGCCGCGTCGGCGAGGCCGCGTTCACCATGAAGCTCAAGACCATCAGCGGCATCATCGAAGGCGACGATGCGCTCTACCTGATGATGGTCGAGGGCCGCGAGCAGGCGTCGGTCGAGCCCTACGAGACCGCCCGGAACGCCATCCGCGAGTACATGATGCAGAGCAACGTGCAGAAGGTCCTCGAAGTCGTCAACAAGACGACCGCCGACCTCCGGGCGGCCAGCAAAGTCGAGATCCATCCGGAAAACGTGGAGTAGGACGGGCCGGTTTGTGCGGCCGCGCGCGACGGCGGGAGGTTCTGAGTTCTGAGTTCTGAGTTCCGCGTGGAAAAACTCAGAACTCAGAACTCAGAACTCAGAACCCGTCTCTCCTCTACGGCTTCACGTCCAGAATCGGGTCGTAGTCGACGCCGTTCGCGCTGATCGTGTACTTGTACTGCCGCTCGTCCGTGAAGAAGCCCGTCTTCGCGGAGAACACGCACGCCGAGCCGCCCGGCGTGTAGTTCACGTCGCCGTAGCCGTCGATCGAGATCTGGAACGCGAAGTCGGCGCACCACTTCATCTTCTGCCCGTTCTTCTTCACCTGTACGGGATCCTGATCGGGCACCGGCATTCCGTTCTGCATCGTGATGTGCACTACCTTGTCGGATTCGGTCGGGGGCATGGCTCACTCTCCTTCTGTGTGATCAGCGGCTCGCGACGATGTCGCGAAGCCTTCCGTCCTTGAGCAGGTTCGAAAACTCGGGATCGCGTCTGACGTCATCGGCGTTGAAGCCGAGGCGCACGGCCTGTTCGAGGCGCGCCAGGGACTCGTCCCGCGCGCCGGCGATGTTGGCGATGACGGCGGCCTCATACAGGTAGGACGGGTCGCGCGGCTCCAGCTCGAGCGTGCGCAGGATCGCCGCCCTGGCCTCACGGTTCCTTCCCAGCTTGGCCAGCGCGGAGGCGCGGGAGACGTGGGCGACCGCATCCGATGCATTCGTGCGGATCGCCTCGTCGCTGAGAGCAATCGCGCGCTCGAAGGCGCGTCGCGCCTGGGTCTCATGACCGGGAATCCACCGGCACGCGTCGCCGAGGTTCTTCCAGTAGAGGTAGTCCTCCGGGGCCAGCGCAGTGGCTTTCTCGAACGCGCGAGCGGCGTCGGCATAGCGGCCGGCGAAGTAATAGCAGGTTCCGAGGTTCGAGAAGCCGGCTCCGGATGGAGTCCGCTTCGTCGACCGCTCGAACACCTGCACGGCATCCTCGTACCGGCCGAGCCGCTGATACATGCTGCCCAGGTTGCTGTAGCCGCGCTCGTTGTCGGGCACGAGTTGCGTGACCTTCTGAAAGAGCGGGATCGCGTCCGCGTAGCGTCCCTGCACGTAATAGAACGCACCGAGCTTGTTGTATCCGCCCCAGTAGTTCGGCTGCAGCGCGATCGCCCGCTTGTATGAGGCCTCCGCGTTGCGCGCGTCGCCTGCGGCCTTGTACGTCTCGGCGAGGCCGAGCACCGCGTCCGCGTGGTTCGGCTGCTGCGACAGCACGCGCATGAACGACTGCATGGACTCCGGGTAACGCCCGGTCTGCCGCTGCAGCTCGCCCATCGTGATGTTCACCTCGATGCTCTGCGGGTCGCTCTCCAGCGCGCGCTCGGCCGCGCGGCCGGCGATCGCCGCATACTGCGGCGCGCGCGTGTTCTGGAATTTGTGGAGGTATGCGCTGGCCAGCGCCGCCTGCACCGTCGGCGAGGCGCCGAGTTGCTCGAGGATGGCGATGGCCTTATCGATCGACGCGTCGCTGTCGTATCGCCGCAGATACCCGATCGCCTGGAGGTAGCGCTCCTGCGATACGGCAGGATCGCGCGTCACGCGTACGGAGGATGGTCCCAGCTCCAGGCCTCGCGCGACGCTCTCGGCCACGCCGTCCTGCACGGCGAAGAGATCCGAGAAGCTGCCTTCGACGATGTCCCGCCACTCGCGTCCGGAGCGGGGCTCGATCACGTTCCACGTGATGCGGATGCGGTCGGCGGTGCGCATCATCGATCCGGTCAGGACCAGGTTCGCGCCGAGGTTGGTCGCGGCCTGCCGTGGGTCGGCGGCGGCGCCGGCGGCGGGCGGTCGCATCACCTGGACGTTCGGATAGTGAGCGAGCCTGGCCGTCAGAGTCTCCGCGAATCCGTCCACGACGGCCTGATTCGTCTCATCACCGCTCAGGTCCTGGAAGCGCATCACCGCCAGGTACTTCGTCTGAGGAGTGCGCGGCGCAACAGTCTCGGTGATGGAGGTCGCGACGGGACGGTCGCGCATGACGATCGCGGCGGCGCCGCCTAGAATCGCAACGCCGAGCGCGATGGCGGCGATGATTCCCTTCCGTCCGACCATCGCACGCCGGCGCGGATGAAATCCGCTCTCCTCGGCCATCACCCGATCGCGGACCGCCCTCAGGTCGCGTGCCACATCGCGCGACGAACGGTAGCGGTCGGCCGCCGATTTCGCGAGCAGATGTCTCATGATCTGCGCGAGCTCCGCTGGCGTGCGCGGGTTGACGCGCGTGATCGGCTCCGGATCCTTGTGCAGGATCGAGGAAAGCGTATCGATGGCATTGCTGCCCTCGAACGGCGGCCTGCCGGCGATCAGCTCGTAGATGATCGCCCCCAGCGCGAATTGATCGGAGCGGAAGTCGATCGGCCTCCCCATGGCCTGCTCGGGCGACATGTAGCCGATCGTGCCGAGGATCGTGCCGGGGTTGGTGCCGGGGACGTCGAGCTGCAGCGCGTCGTGAGGGCTGCCCGCGGATGGCGCTGTGATCTTGGCCAGTCCGAAGTCGAGGATCTTCACGAAGCCCTCGCTGGTGACCATGATGTTCTCTGGTTTGAGATCGCGGTGCACGATGCCGCGCTCGTGTGCCGCGGCCAGTCCGTCGGCGATCTGACAGGCGATGTCGAGCACCTTGCGAATCGCGACGGGACCGGTGCTCATGATCGAGCGCAGGTCTGCGCCGTCGACGCACTCCATCACGATGAACGGCGTGCCCGCGGCGGTGCCGACCTCGTGGATGGTGACGATGTTCGGATGGTTGAGCGCGGACGCGGAGCGCGCCTCCTGCGTGAAGCGCGTCAGCGTGTCTCGATCGGTGGCGAGGCGCGGCGGCAGCGTCTTGATCGCCACACGGCGACCCAGGCGCGGGTCGTGGGCGGCATACACCTCACCCATTCCACCGGCACCGATGGAACCGAGAAGCTCGTAGTGACCGAGGGTTTCGCCGGGAATCGCCATGGATGCAGAGGAATCGGGACGAGCGATTCTAACGGCCTGCCGGAGGTGGCGCGCATCCTTTTCTCCGGACGTATAATCCGCCGCGTTCCCCCTTTTGAGAGGTCAGCTTCATGGACTGGCTGGTGCGGGTCTTCGCGGCCATCGCATTCTTCGTCGCCGGAGCGTCGATGCTCGCGGCCGGGGAGAATCACGTCGCGTTCGTTCCGTGGGAGATCATCGAGCCTCAGGATGCTGTCGAGGCGCCGCTCGTGCTGTTCTGGGTTCCGTCGGCGGGTGACGAGGTGCGTCACTCCGACCTGCTGACATCGGACGAGCTCATGCTCTTCTCCACACGGTGCGTGGCGATGCGCATCGTGCGCCTGACCGATGACGTGCGGCTGGCCGGGCTCGAAGCCGGAACCGACCTGCCGGTCGTGGTGCTCGCGGATCGGATGGGTCAGGTGATCGGGCGCGTCGCAAACCGAGGCGGCTCGCTGGCCGTCGAGGAGGTCGAGGACCTCGTCCGCGATGAGCTGGATCGACGCGCGGATGAAGCGGACGAGCTGCTGGACCGGGCGCGCGAGCGGAGCGATGACGGAGCGCCGGATGAGGCCATCGCGCTGTACCAGTCGGTCTGGGAGGAGAGATGCGTGTGCCCGCGGCAGGGACGGGATGCGGGACGCGCGCTGCGGAAGCTGGGAAGGAAGTGAGAGGCTCTGGTTCTGAGTGCTGAGTTCTGAGTGCTGAGTTCTGGGTTCTGAGTTCTGGGTTCTGAGTTCTGGGTTCTGGGTTCTGAGTTCTGAGTTCTGAGTTCTGAGTTCTGGGTTCTGAGTTCTGGGTTCTGAGTTCTGAGTTCTGAGTTCTGAGTTCTGGGTTCTGAGTGCTGAGTTCTGAGTTCTGAGTGCTGAGTTCTGAGCTCCGGCCCCCTGGCCGGAGCTCAGCACCCTCGTTTCTAAGCGGTTTTCAGCATGCGCACGGCGAGCTTCCAGTGCCGGCGCGAGCGCTGGACGTGACGGCGCGCGATCTTGCGCGTCTTCCGCCAGGACGTGCCCTGGGCGCGTTCCTCGATGGCCTTGCGCCAGAGGGCGATGGCCTTCTCGAGATGCGTCGTGGCGACCTTCAGGCGACGGCGCGCCTCCTTCGCCAGGGAGCCCTCGACGACGGCCATCTTCGGCTCGACTACGCGAAGCGCGGCGCGCATGCGCGCCTGCTCGATCTGCGGGAGAGGCGTCGACAGCAGTCCCTTGGCGAGGCCGATCACGTGCATGGTGCCGATGAACCACTTCGCGGGATCCCACTGATACCAGTGGATGCCGTTGCGGAAGTCGGCAGGGAAGCGGTGATGGAAGGAGTGGTAGCCCTCGCCCAGCGTCAGCAGCGCGACGAGACCGTTGTCGCGCGCCGAAGCCTCGGCGTTGAACGCCGGCTTGCCGAGCATGTGCGCGAGCGAGTTGACGAAGAACGTCGTGTGGTGGATGACGACGATACGGGTGAAGCCGCCCCAGAGCAGTCCGGCCAGCGGATCGCCGAACATCGCGCCGATGAGCGTCGGAACGCCGAAGCCGCCGACGATCAGGATGGCTTTGTGCCAGCGGTGCTGCCACATCACGATCGGGTTGGCGAGCAGGTCCGGCGAGTTCGCGAACGTGTCGTCGCGCTTGTCGTTC
>Ga0193706_1001441_pt1 | contig 10631 bp, 7 predicted proteins | sample U3c1metaG_FD_160130 | JGI IMG/M metagenome (GOLD analysis project Ga0193706, IMG submission 160130) | Soil microbial communities from a riparian zone of the East river system, Colorado, United States - U3c1 | ecosystem: Environmental > Terrestrial > Soil > Riparian zone | place: USA: East River... | reverse complement strand
CACACGCCGCCCAGGATATTGCCGGTGACGTACGACGCCATGACGCGACCGAGCCCCGGGCCCCGGCACTCCTCGCCCACGTAGGCGATCGTGACGGCGAATATCGCCGGCATGAACAACCCCTGCAGAAACCGCCACACGCACAGCTCGTGTAGAGTCGAAGCGGACGCTGCCAGCAGCGTTGGCAGGGCCAGCCCGAATGCTGCCGTGACGATCACGCGCTTGCGACCGAGCACGTCCGCCAGGGGCCCGATCAAGGGAGCCGCCAGCGCGACCGCCGTAGTCGTGGCGCTGACCGTGGCGCTCGCCTCGAGAGCCGTGACGTCTAGCGTGCGGCTGAGCAGCGGCAGGACGCCTTGCGTCGCGTACAGGTCGAGGAACGCGGCGAAGCCCGCGAGCGCAACGCCCCACGCACGCACATCCGTGCGCGGCGCGACGCGAGCGCTCGCGGCGGTCATCTCTGCCTTCTAGCCGAGGCCCGAGTGGAGCCGCGAAAATTCGCGGCCCTTCACCCGAGCCGAGCGCTCAGTAAAGGTCGTGCAGTTGTTCCATGACCTGCGCCTTCTTGCGCAGGTACGTGCGAAACACGTTGCTGGCGGCCTCCAGATCGATACGCGCACCACTGCCAGCACAATAGTGCGAAAGCGAGGCGCACGAATGGGCGAAATGGGCTTTCTCGGTTCCGCCGATGTGCACGCTGATCCAGGCCAGCACGCGGCGCGCATCGCGCGGTGACAGGCCCATGACCTCGGTCGCCCAGCGATCGAACATCGGCGCGATCAGCTCGAGCTCCGCGTGGGTGTAACCCTCGTGAATGAGCAGGGAGTACAAACCGGAGATCACCGGATCGCGCAGGCGGATGCTGTCGAGCCAGGTCTTGAACTCGGCCGCCGAGGCCAAGCAGTACTCGCGGCTCTGCCACACGTCGTCGCCGTCCGTGAGTGCCGTGGCCATGCGGTAGTAGAGCTCGAAATGCAGCACCTGACCGCCGACTCCGAGATCTTCGTCCGCCACCCGGTTCAAACGACCGCCACCGCGGAACATGAGAAGGGCGCGCGCCGGATCGCTGTTTGCGACGGCTTCGGCTTCCAGGGTGATGCGATTGGCGAGGCCCTCGACCGACATGGCCGAGTTGTTGGTGCGCTGCCACGAGCTGAAGAAGCGCCGGCGCACCTCGGGAGCATGTTTGCTCCTCAAAAACGCCGCGAAGCTGTCATGGATGGTTCTCATTGCGCCTTGCTCGAGCTCCAACGACTCCAGCAACATGTTCCTGAGCGGCTCGTGGTCGAGCTGCGCGAAAGCATCTCGCATGCCGTGCCGCAGTGAGGTTTCCATACGCGCAACTCTGTGTGTCCCTGAAATGGAATCTACGCGCGAGTCCTTGTCGATCGACTCACGCTCGGCTGATGAAGTTTTCATGTGTTTCTCCCTCGCGGCGCGTTGCCGCCTGTTTCGACTAGCGTGAAATTCGCATCCGACCGGCTCTCCCCGAGCACCGCCGAGCACGAAAACCACGCCAACACCCGACGTTCGATCTCGAAAATTCGCCTGACGAAAACCACAATTGCTACTTTCTAAGCCTTACTCGCGACGTGTGTTCAGGTATCGGACGTTGCGTTCAATCTCCCCTCTCCAACATACCTAGTGCCCAATTACCTCCTTCACGTCAAGCCCGTGAAGCAACGTGTTGCAAGTCGCAACTCGCTCTCGCGTTGAACGAGTCTGACTCGCGACCAACGCATGCGCAATGTGCGCAAGCGATTTTTGTAACATGTTTCGCTGATGCCGCGCCGCGATCTCGCGGATTACTTCAGGCTCACATGAGCAATGAAATCCCACTGCAACGCGTTCTAAATCCGACACGCATGCCGAAGCGCGCACCTGTGCGGCCGTAGGTATTCCAGGTGGCGCACGGCGCACGTGCGCACGCACACCGGCGACACGCAGCACTGTTTCCAGTTGGGAAGGACTCGATACGTCGCCAGTTCGCAACAACGAAAGCTCCACGAAACGCTAGCGCCGCTCTGCGTCGCTGCGGCTGCACTCGCCAGCTCCTGTCAATACGAAACGCGCCCGGATTAAATTTAATCCCGCGCCGCTTTTCTCACTTTCCCTTCCGACACGCACACGCAACTACATTCGCCGCAGCGCCCGCACACACTCGAGCTCCGGCGCTGCGAGCGTGCGACGTTGATGCGCTCGCAGGCGGGTGTTAGCGTGCGGTCTTCGTCCAGGTACCAGGGGTTTTCATGAGGGTAAATCGCGTGTTCCGAGGCAAGAGTGCGTGCAGCGTGTGGTGTTTGGCGGCCGCGGGCTTGCTCGTCACCGGCAGCGTGGCTGCGCAGGAGAGCGCGGACATAGCGGCCGCGCGCTCGTTCGCCGTCGAGGGCCTGAAGCTCGCCGACGGCGGTCGCTGCGATCAGGCGATCGACAAGCTGCAGCGCGCCGAGAAGCTCCATCACTCGGCGATCGTGCTCGGCAAGCTCGGCGAGTGCCTGGTGAATCAGGGCAGGATCGTCGAGGGCAGCGAGGCGCTCCGCAAAATGCTCAGAGAGCCGCCGCCCGCCAACCCGAGCCCGGCGCTCCTCAAGGCTTACGAGCGCGCTCAGACCGCGCTCGACACCGCCAAACCGCAGATTGCAAACGTCGTGATCACGGTCAGAGCGCCGAACGGCGTGGAGCCCGCCGTCACCATCGACGGTCAGCCCGTGCCCGCGGCCGTTCTCGGCGGCGACCGACCCACCGACCCCGGCGAGCACGTCATCGAGGCGAGCGCGCCCGGGTATCTGAAAGCCAGCAGCAAGTTCAACATCGGCCCGGGCCGCAAGCAAAGTATCGAGCTCGTGCTCGAACGCGACCCGTCCGCACCCGTTGCCCCCCCGCCCGGCACCTCCGAGGCGAACGGCACCGGCACGCCGGGCGAAGCCGCGTCGAACCCGGAGGCGACTCCCTACGCGTCGAACGCTCGACCGGAGGGTGTCACCCTCGGGACGGAAGGCGCGCCGAACCGGACCGCAGCCTACGTCAGCTGGGTGCTGGGCGGTGTCGCGCTCGGCGTGGGCGCGGGCTTCGGGTACATCGCGCTCAAGGACAAGAACGATCTCGACGACAAGTGCAGCTCGAACGTCTGCCCACGAAGCGAACAGGACAGCCTGGACTCCGCCAAGCGCGCCGGCACCATCTCGACGATCGCGATCGGCGTGGGGGCCGCCGGAGTGGTGCTGGGAACCGTGCTGTTCTTCACGGCAAGCCCGAGCTCGACGCCGGCCGCAGACAGCGCCACCGCCGCGAAGCGCAGGCGCTTCGCGCAGGCGGATACGCTGCGTGCCCGCGCCGGGCTCGGCGTCGGGCAGGTGAAGCTCGCCGTCGATTTCTGAGCGCTCACGCCTCGGATCCGACAGACCCTCCAATCCGACGCCGCTGGTGTAGGCTTCGAGCCCGAACACCACGATGTCGGATTCTGAGCCCTTCCGCGACCTGCTCGCGCCCGATGAACCCCCTGCGTTCGAAGTCATCGAAGGCGACGACATTTCCCCTTACTTTTTGATCTGCGATCACGCAGGTCGCCGAATCCCTCGCGCGCTCGCTGAGCTTGGATTACCCGAGCTCGAGCTGCAGAGGCACATCGCGTGGGACATCGGCGCGGCGGGCGTCGCGCGCCGCTTGGCGGCCGAGCTCGGCGCGTTCCTCGTCCTGCAGACGTATTCGCGCCTCGTGATCGACTGCAATCGTCCGCTCGATGCCATCGACTCCATTGCCACCGAAAGCGAGCGCACGCTCGTACCCGGCAATCAGGGGCTCTCGCCCGAGCAGATCGAGCAACGCGTGCAGGCCGTGTACCGCCCCTATCACGATCGCATCCGCGAAGAGCTCGCGGCACGCGAGCGGGCGGAACGAGAAACCATCCTCGTCACCGTCCACAGCTTCACGCCCATCTTTCTGGGCGTCGCGCGCGTCTGGCAAGCCGGCGTGCTCTATCATCGAGACGCGCGCTTCGCGCACGCGCTCCTCGAAGTGCTGCGCGAACGGACGAGCTACGCCGTGGGAGACAATCAGCCGTATCGCGTCACGGATCATTCGGATGTCGGCGTGCTCGAGTACGGCGAGCGCCGCGGCAATCTGCATGTCGAGCTGGAGATTCGCCAGGACCTGATCGCAGAAGCTGCCGGCCAGGCCGAGTGGGCCACGCGCCTGGCCGAGTGTCTGCGCGAAGCGCACGCGCGACTGCGTCGCTGAAGAGAACGACTTCGCGCGTCACGCGCCGGTGTACGAGGGGCGAGGCGATTCGTACACCCGGCGCGCACAATTCCTTTCGAGACGAAAGCACACTCGTATCCGACAAGCCGTTTGAACAGATTTGTTCGTTGGAGCGTCGTGAAGAGACTCGCAAAACCACACTGTGGCGAGCACTCTAGAGTTGTAGGTTCACTGCCCCTCACGTGGGTGAACGAACAGTCGCCGCACTGACGGCGTTAGTTTGGAGGACGCGAACATGGGTTTCACCGGTGCACTAACCAAGGTTGCGGCAGGGTTCATCGTCGCAGGCACTCTCGCGTTCGCCGGCTGCGGGCCAACGAACCCGGCCGGCGTGGGCGGCGCGGGCGGCGCCGGCGGCGGCGGCGGCGGCAACGGACCGGCCATTAACTTCCCGGGACCGCACCGCATCAGCTCGTACACGAGCGGCTGGCGCGACAGCCCCGACTACGGAGCCGCGACGATCTGGTATCCGCAGGGATTGCAGGGGCCCCTCTGGGGCGTCGCCGTCGTACCGGGTTTCACCGAGCTGCAGCTGCGCGGCTGGGGTGAGTTTCTCGCATCACACGGCTACATCACCATCACCATCGACACGAACGATACGCTCGTTCCACCCGAACAGCGCGCGGTGGCTTTGAAGTCGGCCCTCCAGACCTTGCGAGAGGAAAACACCCGAGGTGGCAGTCCGATTGCCGGCCGCTTGGGTGAACGCTTCGCAGTCATGGGTCACTCCATGGGCGGCGGTGGCGCGCTCATCGTCGGCAACGAGAACCCGGCGAATGTTCGCGCGTCCGTTGGGCTCACGCCCTGGCGACCGGGCGGCACGTTCGGCGCCACCCGCGTACCCACGCTGATGATCGGCGGGGAAAGCGATGCACTCGTGTACCCGAGCGACATCACGCGCTTCTACGACAGCATCCCGAACGGCACGCCGAAGACATACATGTCATTCCGCGGCGCGGATCACTTCGTAGTGAACAACCCGAACTTGCCCGGCAACGCGCAGACTGGCGGTCGCTTCGCTTTGGCCTGGCTGAAGATCCACCTGGACGGCGACGCCAGTTACCGGCCCTGGATCCAGAACAACAGCGCCTTCCACATCTTCAGAAGCACGCTTTAGACGCATTCCTCCGCAGGCCCCTGAGGGCAAAACAGGGCCCCCGCGCTGCCAGCGCCGGGGCCCTTTTCGTTATTTCTCGCCTCGTGGGCGGCGAGCACCTCCCCGGAGTCGGCGCCGGATTATGCTGGGCGTCATGCCTCCTACCCACGTCGGACGCGCCGTGCTCCGCTTGCTTCTGCTGCTGCTCGCGTGTGGCCTCGTGGCCGCTTGCGCGAAACCCGAAGCGCCACGTGTCACCGCTCGCGCAGCCCGCGTGACGGCGACTGGGCCCAAAGGCATAGATCTGACGCTGGAGCTCGACGTTCACAATCCCAACGCCTTTCCTCTGCTCGTACAGTCGGTCGAGGGCACACTCGAAGTGGCCGAGGGCGCCGAGCTGGGGCGCGGGGTGGCGCAGCCCAAGACGAGCATTCCTGCCAAGGGCTCCTCGGCCATCACGAGCCAGCTCAGCATCCCCTGGAGTAACCTGGCGGCGCTGGCGCCGTTCGCGCTCAGCCCCGAGCCGGTGCCGTATACCTTTCGTGGGCGCGCGGCCGTGGGCGGCGAGCGCCTGAACGTGGACGTGCCCTTCAGCTTGAGCGGGCAGCTATCTCGAGAGCAATTGCTCTCGATCGGGCTGGGCGGACTGTCGATTCCCGGGGCTCCACACCCGTAAATCGAGGCCAGCGAACAGCGATCTTCCCATCTCGGCCCTTTGCGAATATCCGAAGTGGCCAAATGGTTCGTCGTGCCTTAGCGCTGCTCTTCACGAGCGGCCTCGTGGTCAGCCAGCTTCTGGCGAGTTCGTCCGCGCTGGCTCAAGCCGAAGCGCCCGTCCCAGGACCCAGCGCCAAGCCGGCGGTGACCCCACCGCGCGTCCTGGTGAACCAAGCGGCGGAATACCCCGCGCAGGCATTGAAGGAGCGCATCCGGCAGAGCGTCACGGTAGTGCTCCTGCTGGATATCGACGCCGCGGGCAACGTGACCCGCGCGGTTCCGGAAGCGCCCCAGGGCCACGGGTTCGACGAAGCTGCAGTGGCGGCCGCGCAGAAGCTCAAGTTCGAACCGGCACGCCGCGGCGACGCGCCGATCGCCGTTCGTATCAAGTTTCCGTACGTGTTCTCGCCACCCGCGCCGGTTCTCGTGGGGCGAGTCGCACGGCAGGGCTCGCAGAGCGACGCGCCAGTCGCCAATGCGCGCGTCACCGTACGCGCGGCAGACGGCAGCGAACGGGTGACGACCAGCGATGCAAACGGAGCCTGGCGCATCACTGGCCTCGGACCTGGCGCCGTGCAGATCCGCATCGAAGTGGCCGGCTATCAACCTGCGTCGCTCGAAGAGCAACTCGCGTCCGGCGAGGAAACGAAGCTCATCGTGCGGTTGGCTGCGGTAGCACCCGCAGCAGAAGAGCCCGAGGCTGCAGAGGAAGAACCGACCTCGGCAGTGGAGGTCTTCGTCGAGGGGGAACGCCCGCCGCGCGAGGTGACCCGGCGCACGCTGAGCCGCAACGAGATGTCGACCATGCCCGGCAGCTTCGGCGATGCCCTACGCTCGATCCAGAACCTGCCGGGCGTGGCGCGTCCCCCGCCCTTTTCGGGCCTGCTCATCGTGCGCGGGTCGGCGCCCGATGACACCGCAATCGTGGTGGACGGAACGTGGGTGCCGCTCATCTATCATTTCGGCGGATTGAGCTCGGTCGTTCCCACGGAGCTCATCGAGAAGATCGACTTTTTTCCGGGCAACTACAGCGTCATGTACGGCAACAGCATGGGCGGCTTGATCGACGTCGGCCTGCGCAATCCCACGCAAGACGGCCGTTTTCACGGCCTGGCACAGATCGACCTGATCGATGCGCGCTTGATGCTCGAAGGTCCGATCGCCAAGACCGGTTGGACGTTCCTGGCCGCAGGCCGAAGGTCTTGGATCGACACGTGGCTCGGACCGGTGCTGAAGGAAGCCGGGTTCGGCGTGACCGCTGCGCCCCGCTACTACGACTACCAGTTGATGGTGCAGCGCCATTTCAGCGCGGACTCTTCGTTCCGTTTGGCCTTTTTCGGCTCCGACGACGCGCTCGAAATCCTGAACCAGAGTCCCACGCAGAGCGCGCCGCAGTTCGGCGGCGAGTTCCGGCTGCGCACCAACTTTTGGCGGCTGCAGGCCTTGTACAAAAACCGCTTCGACCAAAAGACCGAGCTCCGCAGCATGGCGTCGATCGGCCAGGACTCGTTCGACATCGGTTTCGGTAGCGACTACGGCGCGCTCACGATCACACCCATGGCTTTGCGCACGGAACTGTCGCACGGCTTCATGCGCGGCTTGAAGGCCAACATCGGGCTGGATCTGAACTACGGCCCCTACGAGTTCGTGTTCCGCTTCCGGCGCATCCCGCGCCCCGGCGAACCGGGAGGCGGCCCGGGCGACGTCCCCGTGGAAACCATCCAGAAGGACGACTACTTCGCTCCCGGCGCTTACACCGAGCTCGAGATCCTGCCCGCGCGCGGCACGCGCATCGTGCCCGGGGTGCGCCTCGACTATGCGACCACGACCGAGGCCTGGGACGTGTCACCGCGCATCAACGCGCGCCAGGATCTGACTTCGGGCTTCCCGCGTACGACCATCAAGGGTGGCGTGGGGATCTTTCGTCAGGCTCCCGATCCCTTCGAAGCCGATCCGGTGTTCGGTGCGACCGATCTGAAATCGAACACCTCCGTCCACTATGGGCTCGGTTTCGAGCAGGAGTTCACACGCCAGATCGAGCTGTCGACCGACATATTCTACAAGGATTTCAGCGACCTCGTGGTCCAGGGCTCCGGCAACACCGGAGAAGGCCGCGCGTTCGGCGTGGAGTGGCTGCTCCGCTACAAGGAAGACGACCGCTTCTTCGGCTGGCTGGCGTACACGCTGTCACGCAGCGAAGTTCGTGAGTTCGCCGACTACCCGCTGCACCTTTCGCAGTGGGACCAGACCCATATCCTGACCCTGCTCGGTAGCTACAAGCTCGGCCGAGGCTGGAAGCTCGGCGCTAGATTCCGATACGTTTCCGGCAATCTGTATACGCCGCTCACTACGGGCGCGTACGACGCCACCACGGGCACCCCGCTGGAAGCCCCGACGTTCCCGCCCTTCAGCACGCGCATGCCCGCGTTCAACCAGCTCGACATGCGCGTGGACAAGCAGTGGACATTCAGTGCCTGGAAGCTCACGGCCTACCTCGACGTGCTAAACGTGCTCAATCGACAGAACACCGAAGCCGTGGTGTACAACTACAATTACACCAAGTCGTCGCAAGTGAGCGGCCTGCCCATTTTGCCGAACCTCGGCATTCGCGGAGAGTTCTGATGAAACGACGATGGCTCGGGTTCACGTGCCTGACGCTCTACTGCGCCGGCTGCACGGAGTCCGATTTCGAACCGGTGAGCAAGATCTCGAGCGTGCGGGTTTTGGCCGCGCAGGCGAACAGGCCGTACGCAAAACCCGATGACGACATCCTACTGAAGCTATTGGTGGACGACGGTCGTATCGCGCCGCCCGCCGCTGACCCGGACGCGGGCAGCAGCGACGCCAGTACGCTCAAGTACTATTGGCTCAAGGCGCCCTGCATCAACCCGTTCGGCGACCTGTACTACGCTTGCTACCCGGGATTCTCGCTCACCTTCCAACCGGGCGAAGAGCTCCACCCTGCGCGCAGCAACCCGGACAAGTTCATCGTAGACGCGGATCTCGCCTTCCGGCTCCCGGGCGACATCATCTCGAGCCACCCCCCGGTGGAAGGCAGCGCTCCCTTCGGAGCTGCGTTCGCGTTTGCCATGGCGTGCGATGGTGACCACATCCGCTATCTGGGTATTCGCACGAGCCCGAGTCCTCAGAGTCCTCCCTTTGGCTGCTTCGACAGCGCTGGAACCCAGCTCGGCGCGGAGCACTTCGTGTTCGCATTCGCGCGCGTCTACGCTTTCCAGGAACGCGTGAACACCAATCCCAGCATCGAGCGCTTTCGCTTCAACGACCAAGCGCTGGATCGCTCGCAGCTCGATTGCTACACGCACGCGCCCGACCCAGGCGCAGCAGACGGGGGTTCAGCGGACGCGGGAGCGGACTGCCCCGCCTTCACGGTGGCACGCTGCACCAAGTCGGACACGGACGACTGTCCCAAGGTCGATGTGGACGTGAGGGTACCCGAACAGAGCCAGGAGTCGGATTCGACCAGCGATCGAGGCCGCGAGCAGGTGTGGGTCAACTACTACGCCACCGGCGGCAAGTTCGACCAAGAGGCGCGCATTCTCTACGACGTCAACGAGGGGCGGCTGAGCGATACACCCGCAGAGTTTCGTACTCCGCGCGTGGCCGGCACCCACAAGATCTGGGCCGTGGTGCACGACAACCGCGGCGGAGTCGAGTGGGTACAAGCCAATCTGATCGTGCAGTGAGCCTGCGGGCGGGCTTCGCAGCGCGCACGCAAGCCGGCTATGCCGGCTCGCCCTTGCGCATTTTCTCGCGCAAGAGCTCGAAGTATTCGCGACGGGTTCCCATCATGGGCCGGTTCAGGGCCCAGCGGTAGCGGCCGTACTCGTCGTCGAGCTCGCGCTTAAATTGCGCCAACTCCGAGCGGTCTATGGCGCAACGCACCTTCACCGGATCGATACCGTAGGCTCGCGCCGCGTTGAGGCCGAGCACCTTGCGCTTGATGTCCATCGTAAGCAGCGGATAGCCGTTCGTGCTCGCGAATTGCTCGCTGTAGTTGAACTGCAGGAACGCTTGAATCTGCTCCTGCGGCGAGCCGTACCAGATCGAATCCGTGCCCCAGACCACGTTGTTTTCGCCGACGTACTTCAGCAACTTGCCGATGACGTGCGCGGCCAGCGTGGTGTTGTTCTTGATCATCTGCCAGGTGGTGCCGAGCTCCGCGTAGACGTTGCCGTTCGGTCCCAGGCCATTCTGGCGCAGCGAGGTGATCAGGCTGTTCGTGCCGACCAGGGAGCCTTCGACGTACGCGCCTTCACCGAGGAAGAAGCCGCCGTTGTTGCCGTAACCCGAGTGGTAGATGATGAACTTGACGTCGGGGTATTCCTTGGCCACCACGCCGATGTCCCGCGGGTTGTTGTACTCCGCGGAAAAGCCAGGGATCGGCAAGCCCTTGTGGATGCAGAAGGTTTTGACGCCGAGGCTGCGTCCCTTCTCGATGACCGCGCGGCCCATGGGCGTATCGAAGAAGTAACCGCCGAGCGCGCTGCTCGTGGTGTTGCGTGGATCCCAGGCCGGGTAGCACTTCCACGCGCCCACG
>Ga0193706_1001440_pt1 | contig 10638 bp, 12 predicted proteins | sample U3c1metaG_FD_160130 | JGI IMG/M metagenome (GOLD analysis project Ga0193706, IMG submission 160130) | Soil microbial communities from a riparian zone of the East river system, Colorado, United States - U3c1 | ecosystem: Environmental > Terrestrial > Soil > Riparian zone | place: USA: East River... | reverse complement strand
TCCAGCCCAACTTGCGGCAAACCCATGTTAGCAGCAGTTTAATTGAGGGAACTTGAGATGATTATTAAAAAACATAAAATTTATTATTGACATCGTTGAAAGTAAAAATTTCAGGGCTATTTATCTCAGAATTATCAGGATCCAGCGATAATGAAAGATTAGCGTTGTCACTGAAATTGAAAATAAGGCTTTCGTCGGTTTTGAAAGAAACATTAGAAACGACTTTGCCAATTAATAAACAAAAGTTGTCACGGTAAGACGGGTCGCCGAATCTGCAAATACGATTATCTATATTAACATCTGGCCAAACATTTAACGTAAATCGGTTGCCATCAAAATCTATTTGGAGATAATCCATAACGAAAGTCACAGAACTAAGTTTTTCGCCTTTCAGAATATCAAGAAAATTATTATCGTCCAACATAAAAAGAGGTTGTATAAATTGCCGCTAACGTCGAGGGCTTGCCGCAGTACGGGAGTCGTAGCTGGTCTGCCCGGTGATGTTGCAAGTTAAAGAAACAAAATATTAATGACAACGTAAAGCTAATTATCAATTACGGCCGCGCCATCATAACTGAAGAAATGCCTGGAGCATACCCCGTTGGCCCGTATTGCGGCAAGCCCGTGTTAGCTGCACGTGCCTATGTGAAAGCCTGAAAAGTTTAATAAACCTAAATGGTGCAAAACGCAAGAAAAGCCGAGTAAAGATTTTTTTGTTGAGAGTTTTAGCCGTTGTTGAAAAGTGCTGCCGGCATTGCAGCTAACGAGCGGGGCTTGCCGAAGTACGGGAATTAGTATTCCGTCCGACCACAACCGCTGATGATTGAAAATATGAAGTTGAAGTTAACAACAAAAAGCCAAATAGTTATTCGTCAAGCCCCGATATGAAGCACAGTAGAATTACCGCTGCTGAAGATAACCTGGTCAAGCCCGTATTTTGGCAAACCCGATGTTGGCAGTAGTACCATTACATTTTCTTTTTAGGGTGCTGCTGTACATAAGTAGAGATAAGTCCTACAAGTGCCATTTGGTCTAATTCTGATATGCCATTATTTTCGTTTACAAGCACTTGATTATTCCTAACTTCTATATTTTCTTTATATTTTTCAAATACTGATAAATCTTTACTTTCAAGCCAAGTCATAATTTCTTGGTACAAATCATCTGCTTCCATATTTTTTTGTTTTTTAAATTATTTTAATTCCTCTAATAATTGTTTTTCATACAATCCAGTTGACCAAATTCTAACTGTTTTAAGCGGTCTTCTTACTAAATAACCCTGCTCATAGTAAGCCGTTACTTTGCATTGATCTGCCATCTTAACTACTAAAGTGGTTGTGTTTTCATTATTCTTTACTAGTAAAAAAGATACCTCAATGTCTGCTATTGCAGGATATAAACGCTGTCGGTTATTAATTCTTTCTCGTGATTGAGATGTAGCAACAGCTAAAGGATTAAATACCATATTTCTCTTTTTATCCGGCATGTAATCTAAAGGAACGTTATGAATTAAAGTAGTTATTGTCCCTTCAATTTTATCCTTCTTGCTTGGTGTTCCATTCTGTTTGTAAGAATAAATCAAAACTTTTGTCCAAACGCTGTCATAAGGAGAATTTATTGTAAACACATTTGATACAGCAGCTTCCGGCACTGTATCTTTTTGGTAAACAGGTTTAGCCATACAGCTTGCTAATAAAATAACCATGCAAAAAAATAAACCGTTACTTGTTGTTTGTGAAATTTTCATATCAATATATTTTGTGTCAAACGAAAAACTTTAACCCTGTCCACCGAATATTGCTGCAAGAACAAATACTGTGTCTAACAAAACACGAATTGAAACGTAAAGCCTCTTAGGTATTACTGCCAACGCCCGGGGCTTGCCGCAGTTTGGGTATTTGATGCTGTGTCCGCCCGTTGACGATGCTAATTAAAGAACGTAAACTTTATTGATAAAACCAAACTGAGCCTGCGCACTACAAGCGTAGCAAAATGCGCAAGCGAATTAATAAACGGTCATACCCATAGCCGATGATTGGTAGCGATAAAATGCTGAAGTTACCTCGTCCTGCCCAAATTGCGGCAAACCCATGTTGGCTGTCAGTTTTTTATCGCCACTTCCAATTTAAGTCGGAAACAAATTTAATATTTAACCTGTTACCGAGCCTTTGTAACAAGGTCCTGAGATCGTCAATTGCTTCAATCTTTCGTTTTGGTACAATTAAACTGCCTCCTGATCTCATTTTTAAATAGAAATACTCGCCAGTCTCTGTAATCTCTTCGATTTCCGAATGATTGATTTTACTTTCTCCCGTCTTATCAAACGTTTCAATATTGTTGTCGTTGAATATAACCGTCGCAATCTCGCCATCTCTATTTTTGTAAGTATCCTCAATAAATTTTCGATAATGCTTTTTGTAGTGAAATCTTAAATAAAGAGGATAGAATAATAAGGTCAAAACTGCAAAGCCTAAGCAATAATACATCATGAACTTATTGTCGCCTTGATAAAATACAAAGGCTAGACTCAACGATGCGCAGGTGATTAAAAGCCAACTATTCCTTCTTTTGCTTTTTATCCTTTCAGATTTAGAAGCGATAAAAAGTTGATGTTGCAGAAAGTCATTTTGGGCCACACTATATTCTAACTTCATAAATAGCCTTCAAAATTAAGATGCCCAAAAGGCACGAAAATTCGGTTAAAAAATTGCAGCCAACGCCCGGGGCTTGCCGCAGTTTGGGTATTCGTAGCTGTGTCCGCCCGGTTGACGATGCTTATTAAAGAACGTAAACTTTATTGATAAAACCAAACTAAGCCTGCGCACTACGAGCGTAGCAAACTGCGCAGGCGAATTAGTAAACGGTCGCACCCATTGCCGAGATTGGTAGCGATATGACGCTGAACTTACCTGGTCCCGCCCAAATTGCGGCAAACCCATGTTAGCGGCAGTTGTTCATCGTTTGCAATAATCGCGTTGTTAGCATTTGTCAATCAAAAGCTGTAGCATATAAAATTCCCCAAACAAGAAACAAAAGAAAAAGAACGCTTAGGCTAGTAAGCAAAATAATGATCAGCTTTTTTTTTACGCTTTGCCTTTCTTTTAAGGTGCCAAATAGTGTACCGAGAGGTACGAACGGTGTACCCAGTATTAAGGGAGCAACTATTTTTTCTAACGAAGGGTAGTTTTTGTAATTGTCAAAGAAATACATCCCTAGTAAAAAAGAAGATATGCCAAGTCCGATTACTACTATGGAACTTAGATAAATGAGCCTGTATATTTTGTCAATCATATGTGGTAATCTGATTTTTGACAGGTTGTAGTTGTTAATCTGCCCCCAAAAACTTTGTTTTCCCACTAACTATATCAACTTTTGCAAAACTATGCTTTCCATAAGTGACTAATAATTTGTCTATCTCAAATTTTATATGCCGAATTTCAGGCTTTCCAACACTAGGATTTCCGCAACTGAAATCACATTTGTTCTCCACATTAGTTTGCCATTTTCATACGCCGAAACATTTTGCAAATCTTTTTCTACAAAGTATATTATTCCTTTTCGTTCAATTCCACGCATTTTTTGGTTTCAAAAAAATTTAATTCTGGCTTTTTTTGAAACCAAATTTGAGTCAAATTTTTGACCAAAACTTGTTTTTGTGAAAAAAATTAGAATTAATATTTTAAAAATGTTGTTCATAAGCAAACGTGAATTAGAATTGCCGCTAACGTCCGGGGCTTGCCGCAGTTTGGGTATTCGATGCTGTGTCCGCCCGGTGACGATGCAATAAAGGAACGAAAATTTGATGAGAACAAAAAGTCAATTGCTAAACGGTCGCAGCCATAGCCGATGATTGTTAGCGGTATGATGCTGAAGTAACCTGGTTCCGCCCAAATTGCGGCAAACCCATGTTAGCGGCAGTGTGTTTAAGGATTTACCTTTGTATAGATAGTCATTAAGTTGGTAGCGAATGAAGGATGAATTATTTTTGTGTCCCAATCCTTGGGTATATTAGGAAATATCTTCTTTGTCTTTTCAACGAATTGATACCAACCTGGTAGTTCTTCGCTTATCGTAAAGAACTTGTCACCATAAATAATTTCCATTTCGATCTGGTCATATATCATTAGGTCTGTTTTGTAAACATCAAGTTGCGTGATTTCAGCCCATTTTAATTCTTTGATAAAGTCTTCATAGGAAATTTTAAAGCCTTCTGTGTTATATTCAAAGCCGCCTAGGTCCTTATAAATTTCGTCAAAGGGCTTTCCGGAGTTTGAATTAGTCTGATGTTGTTTTCGACGGAATCTTTCAGAAAGGTTGCTAAACAATCCCATTTAAACTGTTTTATTAATCATCCACAAAGTATCATTTTAACGGATGTGAACATTGCCGCTAACGCCCGGGGCTTGCCGCAGTTTGGGTATTCGTTGCTGTGTCCGCCCGGTGACGATGTTAATTAAAGAAACGAAATATTATTCTTAATACCAAAGCTAGCCTGCGCACTGCGAGCGTAGCAAAATGCGCAGGCGAATTAATAAACGGTCATACCCATGGCCGATGATTGGTAGTGATATGATGCTGAAATAACCTGGTCATGCCCAAATTGCGGCAAACCCATGTTAGCGGCAGTTCTTTTAAAGACTACTAGATCTCGTTATTTCATTTTGCAGTTCGAAAAGTTTACTAAACGAGATGGTTTCAACTTTCCCGTCATCTTTTTGAGCGATAAGTTTAGCCTCAATGAGATTTATTGCCATTTTTAAAGATATTGATAGAATACTGTTTCTTAGAATTGCCGCTAACGTCCGGGGCTTGCCGCAGTTTGGGTATTTGATGCTGTGTCCGCCTGGTGACGATGCAATAAAGGAACGAAAATTTGATGAGAATGAAAAGTCAATTGCTAAAACGGTCGCACCCATAGCCGATGACTGGTAGCGATTTAATGCTGAAGCTACCTAGTCCCGCCCAAATTGCGGCAAACCCATGTTAGCTGCAGGCTTTGTTCCGCATCATTAATTAAAATATAAAAATAAAATAATCGCCCATTATAAGTGCCATCAATAAAGATATTATTAAAGCTATTCCCAAATAAAACCAAATAGACTTTGAATCATTTTTTTTTAATAAACTAATAATTAGTTTAAGAAATAAACCGCCGATTACAGTATAAAGCAAAATGAAGAATATATAAATTAGAGAAATAAAAATACCTAAGCCATCTTGTCCTTCAGCAAAAACAATTAAACTAAAAAATAAAGAAAAAATAGTAAGTAATATTTTTAGTCTCATTTGATAAATAGTTACGCAATCTTCGCTAAAGCTTGCAGCTAACGGACACGGCTTGGCGATGTGGCGGTATTTGAAAATCGTCAGCCCGTAACCGCTGCTGAATAAAGTTACAAAAGATGATGCTAAGAACTACAGTTTGGCTTTATTCGTCGGCTGGAACTGAAGCCGATTAGCGAACAAAAAGTTGAGAATATATTCGTCGCCCCGCCATATTGCCAAACCGCCTGTTGTATGTAGTTTTTATCGGGTCAAAATGTTTTGTTTATAATCCTCTGTCGCAAGTTCGTTTATATTGTCAACACATTGATTTACTCGTTTTTCAAGTTCAATAAAGTTGTCCGGTTGATGCGATATAAGAGATTGTCGAAAATCAATTAATACTGTTTTTAATTGTGAATGGTCAAAGTTCTGTTCATTGTCGTAGTAATAATAAGGGTTTGACCATGAATGAATATAAGAATGAAAAGCCCATGTGATGTCGCTAATAATCATTCCATAAATTGCTGTTTCAAATATCAAACCTTGATTACGGGATATACTTAGTCCGTATGGGTTTTCTTTTAAGGCATCAATGATAGCTTTCAACTGATTGATTAAGGTTTCAACTTTTGTCTTGGTAGCTGGTTTTGATTCCAGACATTGAAGTTTATTGATTAGAACATCTATGGAATTATGAGCAGAATTAAGTCTTTCCTTGTCCGTGTCAGAAAAGGCATCACTATAAAAAGTCTTTACGAGTTCAAGCTCCCTAATTATTTTTAGGTTATTATCGTATTCTTCAATTAATGATTTCTCTATTTCAAATGTTTCGTCTTGCATTATTTTGATAATTGAAAAGTTGAACAGCGACCGCTGCTAATTGTTATATTTCCATTCCAGGTTCTTTTGTCGTCTTTTGCAGAATAACTGAAAGTTCCTGGTATTGCTTCAAAGGTTAAAGTGCCGTCTTGGTCACAGATAGGAGTTCCTTCTTTAAAGAATTTTGTCATTTGTCCTGTTGATTGCCCAAATCTGATATATGTAGTTCCTCCATTTTTTACACTTGTCCAAAAACTTACTTTTCCTGTCTTAATTGGGGATTGTGCTCTGCTACTTGTATTCATTAAATAATCAATGAAATAAACTTCAACATAAGATGCTTCCGATTCATTTGATTCGTCAAATGGAATAATTTTTATGACGGTTTTAGCTGTGTCAATACCGCCACCTGCTAAAATTTTTCTTTCAGAATCTTTATTGTCCCATTTATATGCATCTGTGTAGTATTCTACAATTTTATTGTTTTCCACTCGGACTAAGCGGTTTTCACAAAAATCAATTCTGTCTAATGATACAACGGTATGCCAACCATCGGCAACTTTTGTTGCTTTTGATTTTAAGCTTGAAAAAAGATTTAGAGTTTGAGCAGTCTGATTTATTGCTCTCTGTAAATCTGCTTCCTTTTGCCTTCTTTCAGCTTCTAATAATTGTGCATATTGTTGTCGTTGCTGTTGCTGACGTATTTGCAAAGCCTGCATATACATTTTTATAAAATTGTCGTCAACCATTGGTTGATATTCTGTGCTTTGCCATTGTCTGCCAGTAGAACTTGTATTAGGAGTGTAACCCTGTTTCTTTTTTCTTTCATCTTCTTCTTTCTTGCTTTGTCCCGCTAAAAAACCACGATTATAACCGTCCTTATAACTTTTTGAACTTTCATTAATGGTCGGTATGGGTGGAATTGGGGGTATGGGTGGGATACAGCCATACTCCTGATAGCAATAGCCTTCTTTATATCCGTCCTTATAGCCTTTGTCAAAATTAGATTCTTGAGCAAGTGTCGAGATACAAAAGAATATTAATAGTGTCGCAGTTATAAATGATTTCATTTTTGAACGGGTTGTCGTTTAAAATTACATACAACTCTTAAATAGACGCTGAACCGCGGCCCTCTAAGAGCTAACAATTTAAGAACAAATCCTGAGTATGAACAGGTCCGATTAAAATGCGCAGGATAGCGGGAAATAGGGAACAATAGAAAAAGCGCAGGTTCGGGAAACGATAGTAAAGGCTGGAAAGCCCTTCAGGGGATATCACCCTTTAACTTTAACTGGTGTTTACGGGCCAGTTTATCAAGCGGGCTTTCAATATTCTGCAGCTCCTTTATGCTTACATGGGTGTACCGCAACGTGGTCTTGATGTCATTGTGGCCGAGCAGCTCCTGTATATACTTCAGGTCGGTGCCGTTCTCTAAGAGATGAGTGGCATAACTATGGCGCAGGCTGTGAAATGAAACAGATGGCGGCAGGCCGAGGTTTGCATAGGCCTGCTTGAAAATGGACTGTGCCGACCGTTGGCTCAGGTGCTCCCACCGGGGCAGGCCCTCAAACAGCCAGTCTTTTGGCTTGTATGCAGCAATGTATTCCTCCAGCAACTGCAGGCAAAGCCGGCTCAGGGTAGCCATCCGGTCCTTCTTACCCTTGGCCCTGGATATAAAGATCTGCATACGGTCGGTATCAATATCGGTAACCTTTAATTTCACCACTTCACTCACCCGAAGGCCCGCACTATAGGCCACTACCAACAGCATTTTGTGCTTAACATTTTCCATTTTCACCAGCCCTTCAATGACCTTTTCTTCACTGATCACCTTGGGCAACAAAAGTGGCTTTTTGGGCCTTGGTATATCCCAAAAGAATTTTTCACGTCCCAATACCTGCTCATAGTAGAACTTGAGCCCGTTCATCCGGCTGTGAATGGTGGCTTCAGATAATTTTAATCTGGCGTAACAATACTGCAGGTAATCCTTAATGCGCTCTTGTGTTATATCAATGGCCGCTACCTGTTTAATTTGTTTTAAGAATATGCCAAACTCATTTTTATAAACGCGTTGGGTACTTACACTATAACCCTTTAATTGCAGCTGTTGTTCCATGCGCAACAGTTCTCTCCTGTTCAGGTCACTGATGTCCCTGGCCGGTATTATCTTTCTTACGTGTTTTTCGGAAACACTTTGTTGCTGCGGGTCGATCGTAATTACTGGTGGAACTTCTTTGGGCTTAATTACAGCAGCCCTGTCTTTTTCAATGATGACCTTATAATGTTTAAAAGCAAGCTGTATATCATGGTAATTCTCTTTCTTATAAGGCAGGTACCAGCAATGGTAAGTTTTGGAAAATACAGCTCCAATACCCCCTGCTAATGCAGCTTCTGCAAAGCCATGCTTAAAGAAGATACCTATACGGAAATGGTTCCTGTGCAGTATTTTTTTTAAGGTTATTGTCATCGGGCAAAGGCTAGGGTTCATTAAATTAAGAGAATGAATATTGAACAAGCGTTGGTTTATACAGGATTCGATCCCTATACGATTTTTTTTCCGGTGAAAAAGATGGCTGGGCCAACGGTTTGCACAACCTAATTTAATGAAAGGAGCTCTATCAAACCCGTTACAAACGCATACTTACGTTTAGGTCTGGATACGAGGACAACGCTCGCCCCAAACAACCGCCCTAAATTACATAGCCTTCGGCTAACCGACGGCATTATAATGATTCAGTCATCCCCCCCGCTCAAATTTAGGATGGTATTTTGTTGAATCTTTGGACGATATGTATCGGGGTTTCTCTAACAGGAATCCAGCCTTATAGTATGGCTATAGTATCACTATAGTATGGCTATAGTATCAATATAGTATCACCATAGCATGCTTTAAGTATGGATAAGGTATGGATAAGGTATGAATATAGTATGACCAATGTATCAGTATAGTATGAAATGTCCTGTATTCAAATACCGTGCACTCTGAACCGGTATGCCTGCTTAGCCTGTACAGTTTTCGGGATCTATACCGGCCTACCTTCCAGCTATTTACAATACTGCAAAACAAGCTTTATAAATTCCCGTGGCAAAAGCCATCACAAAACTAAAAGTTAAAAACTGTCACAAGCCTGTGACCAAAAAATAAGTTTTAAAAATTTACCACAGGGTTGTGGCAGGAAAATAAAATTTGAACCCTGCCACAACCCGGGTTCCCTTGATCGAATGTCTTACGCCGGGTTGTCACTATTGAATCCAAAAAGGCCACTCTTTCAAGCGGCCAATCCTTAATTCTTAATTTTTAATTCTTAATTTTTAATTTCTTTTAAACATCAGCTTTCTCCTTTCCTTATCCGTAGCCAGGTATTGTTCTGTAAACTCCTTTTGTTTGATCAGCTCAACCCAGAACCGGTCAATATTGCGCAGGTTATTGGTTTTTGCCTCCCACTGTGCATCTGTTGTAGCAATAGCTTCCGATACCAGTGACCGCGATCGTTTCACATAAAACGCTATGCTATCTACCTGTTGTTTCAGGTCACTATCGCTTATCGTACTGAATTGTTTCTTTTTATGGCCCATGAGATCTTTGTACAAAGCAAGGGCAAGCTTGAAGACCTTCCCTCCTTCTTCAAACGAATTTTTTGAAGCAGCGTTTTGCAGTCCCTTCATTAAATATGCCCGCCGTTCCCGCACCAGGTCGTTCACCACCCCCGCTGCTTCCAGCCTTCTTAGCTGGGCCGCTTTTTGTACAGCCGGGGAAAGCGCGGCATGTTGCTTAATGCTGTCGTTATAATTGAACAGGCTCTTGCCGGAAGCGGCTGTTCCGTCCATGAATTCCCTGTTGGTAAGCGGGTAAGAAAGGAACTGGTACATGGGATCAAAGGGCATATGATCTGCAATGAATTTTTCGGGCGATACCTTGTAAAAATTGTCGGTGAACCGTTTAACAAATGACTCGTTCCTTACATAGCCGGCTCCCCAGGTAGGATCAAATAAATACCAAACTCCGTCGATGGGTGCAGCAGCCCAGGCGTGCGCCGTCTCGCTGATCTTTCCACGCTGCTTTCCATACCCGCTTATCTCCACAGCATGTATGCCTGCCGCATTGGATAAGGCAACAAAAAGATCTGCATAACCCTGGCACACCGCGGTACGGCTGGTCAGCGTCTCTGCTGCAGCTTGTGCAGGAGTAGAGTTCCTTTGTTCTCTTGCCAGGAGCCTGGGTACATCATAACTGATATTATTCGTTACCCAGAGATAGATGGCACGGATACGGGCTGAATCGGAGTTATAATTCTGTTTGATATAGGACGCGAGTGCATCTACAGAAACACAGTTCGCAGCGGGTATATCATTCAAGGCTGCAGTTCCGCTTTGCTGCGCATAATTATGCAGCGGGCCGGTGAAAACCAAAATAAAGATCAACAGGATGCGTAACATAATAGTCTAATTGCTGTATTCTTATTCTCGTCCCCGTCTCCGCGACGGGGATGCCATGGTTCTGAGTTTCCAACTCAGGCAACCGCCAAAAAAAGAGGCTCTTCATGGAGCCTCTTA
>Ga0193706_1001439_pt1 | contig 10641 bp, 9 predicted proteins | sample U3c1metaG_FD_160130 | JGI IMG/M metagenome (GOLD analysis project Ga0193706, IMG submission 160130) | Soil microbial communities from a riparian zone of the East river system, Colorado, United States - U3c1 | ecosystem: Environmental > Terrestrial > Soil > Riparian zone | place: USA: East River... | reverse complement strand
CGCCATCGGCGAGATGGCCGCTCACGTGACGCACGAGATCCGCAATCCGCTCTCGTCGATGGGGCTCAACATCGAGCTGCTCGAAGAAGAGCTGGCCGGCACGAGCGGTATGACCGAAGCGCAGCAGCTGGTGCGCGCCATCAAGCGCGAGATCGAACGGCTGGCCGAGCTGTCCGACGAGTACCTCCGCCTGGCGCGGCGGCCGGCGCCGAACCTGGAACGCGACAACCTGGCCGATCTGGTGCGCGAAGTGGTGGCATTCATCCGCCCCGAGCTCGACAAGGCCAAAGTCAGCTGCGAGGTCCAAATCGAGGACCCCCTTCCTTCGGTCGCCTTCGACGAAGCACAGATCAAGCAAGCGCTGCTCAACCTCGTACGCAACGCACGGGAAGCAATGCCGGCCAGCGGGGGCGAGCTGTGGCTGCGGGTGGGAGCTTCGCAAAAGGGGGACGGTGTCGACCTCGTGGTCGACGACAACGGCAGCGGGATCGACGCCGAGGCGCGCGAGAAGGTGTTCGACCCTTTCTTCACCACCAAAGAGGGGGGCACCGGTCTCGGTCTCGCCGTCACGCGCCAGATCGTGGAGGCGCATGGTGGGACGATCGCCTGCGAAGCGCGCGTGCCCAAAGGGACGCGCGTCTCCGTGCACCTACCTCGCGGATAGGACCGCTGCGGGCGGCAGGGTCCCCCCGCCGGCGGCTCCGCAACTTGGCGCCTTGTATAACGACGTGTTGGCAAAGTGGGACGGTGCGTCGTGCCCGGCGCCTTCGGACAGGTGCTCGCCGCCTCTGGGGGGACCCTGCCGCCCGCAGCTATGGAAAGTGTTTTACGCTCGTCACGGTGATGGGGACGTTTCCATTGCGGGAGACTTCGTGACGTAGTGTCGCGTGCCGGCCGACGCGGGTGGACGATCGCGGCGCGCACCGAGTTGGACGATCGCGCGGCGCAGGATGCTCGGGCTAGACGCTAACGACATACGATCGCATCGACGCGTTTGGCTGGGTGAGCATTCGAATGCGCCGCAGAGCGCTGTTGAGACTCTAGCCACGAACGATAGCGGAGGGTCGGCAGGATCCCCGGAGGCGGCGAGCACCTGTCCGAAGGCGCCGGGCACGACGCGCCTTTTCTCCTCGCCACCACGTCGTTGCACAAGGCGCCAAGTTGCGGAGCCGCCGGAGGGGACCCTGCCGCCCGCCGCGATCCCCCCGCGCGCATTCGCTACGCGTGTGTCCGAAAGGCAAGCGGCATCGCATCTCGCGGACGACGCGCAGGTAGTATCGAAGCCCAGACGATCGCGACGGAGCAAGGAGCAACGAGACGAAGCAACTAGTGGTATGTACGAGACATGTCTCGTCCTGACGGCCGCTCGTTGACCACGCACCGACGCGTCGAAATGATCGTCGGCTTCCATCGTCCTTCGGAGGGGTCCGTCCTTTACCGGGCGGGGGGCACGGTCGTCCTCTGTACGGCTTCGATCGACGCCAACGTCCCCGAGTTTTTGCGCGGCAAAGGCAAAGGGTGGCTCACCGCCGAATACCAGATGCATCCGCGGGCCAACCCTCCGCGGCGCGAGCAGCGCGAGGGGCGCAACAAGCCGCCCAGTGGTCGGACGCAGGAGATCCAGCGCCTCATCGGGCGCGCACTGCGTGCCGCACTCGACCTGGACCACCTCGGCGAGCGAACGATCGCCATCGACTGCGACGTCCTCGAGGCCGACGGCGGAACCCGCACCGCTTCCATCACTGGCGGCTTCGTGGCGCTCGGTCTGGCGCTCGGTCGTTTGCGGGACAGTGGACAACTGGTCAAGCCCGTCCTGCGCGACATGGTGGCGGCCATCAGCGTGGGACATCTCACCCAGGGGCTCGCGCTCGATCTCGTCTACCTCGAGGACAGCGCGGCGCGCGTCGATCTCAACCTGGTCGCCACGGCGCGGGGCACCATCGTCGAGGTGCAAAGCACGGCAGAGGGCGAGGCCGTGCCGCGCCAGGACATGGATGCGATGCTCGACCTCGGCCTCGCCGGCGTGCATTCGCTGGTCGACATTCAGAAAGAGGTGCTCGGCGCTGCCAAGGTCGACCTCCCGGCATTGTTCCAGCCCGGCCGGTGGACCCCTTGAGCACACCGCCGGCGCCGGGCAGCGCCGAAGCGCGCCAGCGCGCGACGCTCGTCATCGCCAGCTCGAACCGCGCCAAGATCATCGAATTCAAGGAGCTCCTGCGCGGCTTGCCTTTCCAGGTGGTCGGCGTCTCCGACGTCCTTTCCGCGCCTCCCGCCGTGAGCGAGACGGAAAACACGTTCGAGGGCAACGCGCTCAAGAAGGCGACCACCGTCGCTGACGCGACCATGATGCTGACGCTGGCCGACGATTCGGGTCTCGAGGTCGACGCTCTCGGCGGAAGGCCCGGTGTTCGTTCGGCGCGATTTGCTCACGAGCGCGCCACCGACGCCGAGAACAACGCCGCGCTCCTCGCCGCGCTCGGCGAAGTCGAACCCCATCAACGACAGGCCCGCTTTCGCTGCGTGCTGGCCGTCGTCGATCCATTCGCGCGGCCCGGCTCTCCCCCCATTCTGACCGCGGGCAACTGCGACGGCATCATCGCCACCGGACCACGAGGCGGTGGCGGCTTTGGTTACGACCCGCTCTTCATCGTCCCCGCCGCCGGCAAAACGATGGCCGAGCTGAGCGACGCCGAGAAGAACGGCATCAGCCATCGTGCGCTCGCGGTGCGCGCCCTCTGCCCGATCCTGGCCAAGCTCAGCGAAGATCGGCTCCGCGACGCGCTCCGGATCGTCTCCCCCTGACACGGTCGCGGCGAGAATAGCCGTGACGGCTCCGTAGTCAGTCCGAGCCCCAGAGGTCGAAGTTTCCGCCGACGCTGAGGGTGAGGGTGCCGTGCGAACCGGAGTACGTTTGGGCAATGTCGCGTCTGCCCTCGCCGGGGAGGGTCACCGTGCGGTCGCTGAACGAGCCGCTCGATATCGTGAGCAGCGGCGTGAGCGAAAAGAGGCGCGTCACGCGCACGTCGGCGCCGAGCCCCAAGCGAAACTCGCCGAAGCCTTGGAGGTCCATCTTCGCCCCGGAGCTCCATCGCTCGCGAAACCATCGGTAGCCGAGCCCGACATCGATGAGGAGGCCGACGCTGCTCGGCCGCGACGACCATCGGAATCCGAGCCCCGTGTAATCGGTGGTGGCGCTGTTCTGATCGCCGAAGTTCGATCCCGGGTCGGGCATGCGCCACGCAGGATCGCTCCCCTTGCCCATCCAGCCGTGCTCCCAGAAGCCATAGAGGATGAAGCTTCGCGCGAAGCGCGCTCCGACGTCACCTTCCACGAGGGCCCCACCCGTGGCAAGCCCATCCCATTTTTCCCCGTACTCGTAGTAGCCGTCGCTGCCCGTCGCGTACGCGTTCCCGAATGGAAAGAGCGCGCCGACCCTCGCCCCGAGCCAGAGTGAGGCCCACGGTGCGTGATGCATGGGAGGGGCGGGCGGGGGCGGATCGTAGACATAGGGTCCGGGGCGCGCCGCCGGCAGAGGCGAAGGCCCGCCGCCCGGCGCGCGCTGCCCCTCCTGCGGTGGCGCCCACGGCTCTTGGTACATGTACGGAGGGGGAGCGGCTCCCGGTGCAGCCGACCCCGAAGGGGGAGCCGCCCCAGGTGCAGCCGACCCCGAAGGAGGAGCACCGCTCGGGGCGGTCGATCCCGCCGAACCAGCGGGCAGGGGCGGCAGGCCCGCTTTTCCCGACACGCCAGCCGACGCCGCGGCAGAGCCAGCGGGAGCCGTCTGGGGCTGGGCATGGCCGGCTCGTTCGGCGAACACGAATGATGCCAAAAAGCCCAGCAAAACCCCGCCCCAAGCCAATGAACCTGCGATGGTCGGCCCCTTCCGCGACGGCATGCTTGCACCCTTTCCTGTTTCAGGTAGCGCAACAACATAGCACCCGAGCTGCCGACGTCGGCAGGGGAGCTTTGGGCCCGCCGCGCGCGAAGGACGGTTTTTCGGGGTGAAGATGGCCCGATCGCGGCGCCCATGTTAAGCCCGAGTCGGCCGACGACGGTGGTGCGCCGGGATGGTCCAGGCTGACCATGATAGATTTGGGCTTCGGAGAGTGGTCGCCGGATTGTCGCTTTCCTGATCAGGTCGAGTGCGCAGGGGGACCGAGGCAAAGGGATGAGCGAAAGCGGGGATCGGAAAGCGGGCACGAAAGGGAGCCCCCCGCCAGCTAGTGCCGCGGGCCAATCGGACGCCGAAGATTACAGCGATCTCGCCCGCACCCAGGCCAACGAAGCCGAGGCGGCCAAGTTTACGCCGACCCGACGCCAGTCCGACATGACGCTCATCATGAACCGAGCGCGCCAGACCGGTCCGCGCATCGGGCACCTTCCGCCTCCCCAATTGCCTCCCTTCAAGCTACCGACGACGGAGCCTCCGCCAGCAGTCAGCATCGCTGATCAATCGGATTTGCTCGGCCATCGCCGTTCCCAGCCGCCCCCCATGTCGAGCACGCTCACGGACACGAGGCCCGGGATCGAGCTCGGGCGCCCGCTCTTCGCGGTGGTCGCCATCGCCATCCTCCTCGGGGTCGGGGCATGGCTCATCAGCAGTCGTGAGACCGGGATCGGCGCCGGCATCGGCGGATTGACTGCCGTCCTCAACTTGTGGGCCTTCACGCGCATCGGCAGAGCCATGTTGTCGAGCCCGTTCCGACGCGGCTCGTGGGCGTTTTTGGCGATGTTGAAATTGCTCCTCCTTTTCGGCGGCGTCTTCGTGATCCTCAAGAAGGACCTGGCGGATCCTCTTTCCTTCTTGATCGGTTATCTCGCGCTCCCCATCGGCATCGTGGCCTCCCAGTTTCTCGGGTTGCGCGCCGACATCGGAAATGGGGAAGGTTCCATCTAGCTTTCGCGGGCGACTGCATCTACAAGCACGGTCGGCGCGAACACCATGCCCGAGCACACGACCTTTCTCACGTACCTGCTCTCCAAGTTCCCGGCTCTCCAACACAATGCGGAGCTCATCGGCTATTCCTTCATCGGGCACCGCGCGCCGACTTGGCGCAGCTTCGAGCCCATCTGTACAGCCATCTTGGTGGTGCTCTTCGTCACGCTCCTGGCGCTCCGGACGCGCAGCAAGCTGGCCGATGTCGATCGCGCGGTCATCCCCGACGACAAGCTCACCGTGCGGACGTTCATGGAAGCCTTCGTGGGCTTCTTCTACGGCATCGCCAAGGACGTCATGGGACCGAAGCGCGCCAAGCGCTATTTCCCGATCATCGGCGGGTCGGCCTGCTTCATCTTCTTCTCCAACATCCTAACGCTCATTCCGGGGCTTGCCCCGCCGACCTCCAGCCTCAATATCACGCTCGGCTGCGCTCTCGGCGTGTTCATCGTGTTCAACTACTACGGTCTGCAAGCCAACGGCTTCGGCTACATCAAGCACCTCGCCGGTCCCAAATGGTACCTCGCGTGGCTCATCTTCCCGATCGAGGTCATCTCCACCTGCGTGCGGCCGATCACGCTGTCGATTCGTCTCATGGTGAACATGGCCGTCGACCACCTCTTGGCCAGCATCGCCATCGGCATGGTCGCGGTCTTCATCCCGGTCCCGCTCATGTTCCTCGGGGCCATCGTGATTGTCGTTCAGACTCTCGTTTTCTCGCTGCTCACGTCGATTTACATCGGCCTCGCCACCGAGCACGAGGAGCACTGATCGTGAGGGCACCGATTGGAAACGCGATCGGTGCCGGAGCCGCCGCGGGGGTGGGGCCCCAGAAGAATTTCTGGCGATCGGCACTAGCCATCTGGTCAAAAAGCTATTAAACGGGCGCGACGCGCGCTCACCGCCGTCATTCACCTCCCAAGAAGGAGCCAAACTGAGATGTCCACCAAGAGCAAGCTGGCCCTCGTCTCCGCGACCCTCGTGACGTTGGTCACGTCCTCGGCCTTCGCACAGACCGTCAACTCCCCGGCCACCAACAAAGAGGACGTGTTCCGCTGGGCCGCTGGCGCCGCAGGCATTGCCATCGGAGTCGCGGCACTCGGAGGCACGCTGGCGCAGGGTCGCGCTACCGCCGCCGCCCTCGAAGGGATCTCTCGCAACCCGGGCGCCGCGCCTCGAATTCAGACGGCGATGATTCTCGGTCTCGCCCTCATCGAATCACTCGTCCTCTTCGCTTGGGCCATGGCGTTCCTCCTGCAGGGCCAGATCAAACTCTAAACGGCACCCTTACCTGACGCGCACGAGCGTTCCGCTCTCCACCGGAGTCGGCAGTACCGCCGTCCAGCCCGCCGGCAAATGCGGGCTGGTAAAGGCGAACAGGCGCTGCGCATCGAGCGGCGCGAGGTTGACGCAGCCATGGCTGCGTTCGTGACCGAAGCCGCGGTGCCAAAAAGCCCCGTGTAGCCCTACGCCCTTGGCGAAGTACTGGACGTAAGGAACGTCTTCGATCGCGTAGTATTTGGCGGCATCCTCGTCCTCGAGGTTGTCCATGTTCGAGCTCGCCAGCTTGACCCAGATGCGAAACTCCCCCTTGGGGGTCGCGCTGTCGGTCCCTTCACGCCCTTTGCCGGTGGAGACGAGCGTCGCAAACATGGGCGTCTCTCCCTCGAAGGCGACGAGCGTCTGCGTCGCGAGATCGACGTCGATCCAGCGTTCGCCGGCGCGCACGCTCGACGGCGCAGGCACCAGCGCCGGCCGGCGTATGTCGCGCGCGCGGAGCCATGCCTTTTCCCCGATGCGCACGAAGCCTCCCCCCTTCGCGGCTTTGGCTTCCAAGATCTCGACCTTGTCGAAGCGACGGCGCAGAGGATCCGATTTGAGAGCAGCGCCCCCCGGTGCGGCGTACACGACGGCGCGATCCTCGACCACCCAGGCAAAGTCGATCTTGCCCTCTTTGAGTTCCTCGCCATGAAAATCGAGGGCCGTCACCGGGACGAGATCGCGCATCGGCACCCAGAATCCGTGGCGGGTTCGCACGTAGCGCACGGTCAGCTTGGCCGCCTCTTCCACGACGGCAATCGCGAAACCGGGCTCGAAGTCGTGATCGGGGGCGACGTCTTCGGCGTCGTCGAGACGAAGATAGCCGTTCGATCCGGCTTGGCCGACGAAGTAGTAGCGAAAGGGCAGCCCTCCGGCGGCGGTCGTTTCCGCGGCGTACCTCGCCCCGATCGGCGGGCGCGGATCGAAGGCGAGCACGTCTTGGCAAATCCACGCGAGCGGACCGACGTTGATCCACCGCGCCGCGCACCCCGATCCGCGTTTGGCGCCGAACCAGGGCAGACCGGCCCCCATCTTCGCCGTACCGCGGCGCGTGGACGTGGCCGTGGGTTCGGCGAGTATCGACTGCTCGCCGCGCTGCACGACCACGCTGCCCGACGCATCCGGCAGTGGCATGTCATCGACGTCGCGCCACGGAGGCAGGTCGGAGCCCGCCAGGGACAACGGCCAAAGTGCGACGGCCGCGGCCACCCAGACCACCTTCGGTGCGCCTCGCTTCACGCCGCCATCCTAGCCACGATCGCGCTCGGGCGCGCGGAACGCCCTCGGCACCGCTCCTGACCGATTCCGGTAGCAAGAAACAGCGTGGTGCTCGGCCCCTCGTGCATTGCGCGCTCCGCGGACGCATTGTAGGCTCGTGGCCAACGGCGCCGAACGGGGGGGCTCCCCGCTCCCATCCCAAAGTCTTTTGGCGACCCCTGGTGACGACTCTGGCGCCCTGGCGGTTCTTCTCACCACCAAATCCAAAGGTGACGAGGGTCGGGCGGGGCTGCGCTACCGATACGTAAGTCTCACTTCGTGATCGCAGATGCGGTAGATGTCCCCTTCCGCGATCGGTCGGCGTGAAATCCGCTGACCGTTGTACTCGACGCCATTGGTCGAGCCCATGTCGACCATGTAGTACTGGCCGTTCAAAAACTCGATCATCGCGTGCTGACGCGACACGTTGGGGTCTTTGATCGTCAGATCGCTCGACTGTTTGCCGCGGCCAATGATGAAGCGATCTTTGTTCACCGCCACCCGTTCGCCTGCGTAGACGACGCTGAGCTGGCCCGCATATCCAGCCGGCGCGGCAGCCGGCGCGGCAGCCGGCGCGTAGCCACCACTGCCACCTCCGTAGCGTGAGGGCGGCGGCGGCACCGGTCCACCCCGCGGAAGCGGCGGCGGCACCGAGCGCGGCGAATTCATCGGCGGAGGCGGACCGGGCGCCCGACTCGGCGCCGGAAACCCGCCTCGACCTTGAGGTGGCGGCGGAGGAGGAACGTTGCTGTACGAACGTGTCCGCGCCGGAGGCGGGGGCAGCGGGTTCGTCGCGGGTGCAGGGAGGTTGGACGCCCGCTGCGGGGGCTGCAGACTGGGCGACGAACGCGACAACGCGACTTCGCCGCCCGGAGTTTGCGAGGGCGACACGCCGTCATTTCCGCGTTGCGCCGTGCGCCCTGCGTAGCGCTGGCGTGCGTACTGCTTCATCGATTCATTGATGAGGTAGTCGACGGAGCATTCCAGCTCTTGCGCCATCTGCTGAAAGGCATCCCAGAGGATGTCGCGGCATTGGAAGGTGCGCGGCGATTTCTTGTTGGGATCCGAGCTCATGAGGTCTCAGTGCGCGGCATCTTAGCGCTAACGAAACGCCGCTGGAAAGGGGGCCTAGCACTACTTCGACGATCGATGTAGCAGCGAGAATCTGACAACGTAGTGCCTCGGTCTTACCGCGCTTTCATGGCGGGTGTGACGCAGAATCGTACGAACTCCCCCACGTCCTTGATGTCCTTGGTTTCGTTCTCCTTGCCGTCCGCTTTCGGCACTTCGCACTGCCATTTCGCTTCCGGATCGTCCGTTTTCGGCACGGGGAAGCGGTCCGCCTCGTAAGGGGCGAGGACCTTCGCGTCGGCCGCTTTGCCAGTGGCGTAGAAAAATCCGAGGGCAGTGAGCCGCGCCGCCAGGCTCCCCTCCTTCAGGAAGGGCACGACGGCCTCGCGGGGCTTCGGACCTTTGACCGTCATTTTGTCAATCAAACCGCCGTACGAAAGCGGCTCCGTCATCGCAAAGCCGGGAGCGAGCCCGCCCGGCAGGTGGGACATGAATTCGCCCAGCTGGTCGGTGCTGGACATGCGCAGCACGGTACCCGCCGCAACCCAGCGGACCTTCCATTTGTGCGAGTTGAACATTCCGAAGAGCTTGTGCACGACCTGTTCGCGGGGCATCTCGCCGATGCGCTGGAAGGCGAGATCGCGCACGCTGTCCGGCGTCTCGTCGGCCGCAGCCAGGGCCAACACCTTTTCGATGTCGCCCGGGGTATTGCGGTCGAGCCTCCCCTCCACCGCTGCGAGAGCGGCCTGGCGTCGTTTCTCGCTCTGCGTCTTGTCGATCGCCACCGAGAGGCAATAGTCGAGCGCCGGACGCGTTCCGACCTTCTTGATGGAAGCGAAGATCTTGGTGAGCGCCTCTTCCTGGTACTGCGCCAGCTGTTTTTGCAGCTGCTCGGGTGTCGGCGTGATTTTCGACGCGCGATTGGCTTCCTCCACGGACGGCTTGGTCTTCTCGATCCAGGCCTGGGAGCCGGTTTGCTTGGCGAGGTCGACGAGCTTCGCCGCCGTCGCTTCCTTGGCCTGCTGATCGCCGAGCTCGGCGACGAGCGACGCGATCCGATCGTATTTCGAGCCCTCCCCGGAGATGAGCGCGGGGAGCCCCTTGACGGCGGGGGCGCCGATGACACGCATCATCTGCTCCATGCCGAACATCTGCGTGGTGTTGTCGAGACGATGCTCGAAGTCGTGCTGCGACCACTCGATGAGCGCATCGGTGAGCTGTTTGCGCGAGGCATCGTCGGCGACGAGGACTGCCTTGTCGTACGTGAGCATCGCGATCGCCGCGTCCTTGTAGGCGAAGGAAGCGTCGGGCGGGGCAGGCTGCCCCGCAACGGCCGCGGGCGGGGGCGCCTTCATCTGGCTGATGATATGCGGGAGCATGCCGTCGATGAGCTTTTTTCGTTCCTCGGGCGACAGCTGCGCGAGACAGTCGATCAAACGGGAGATGCCGATGCGGCGCCCGCTGCGCGGCTTCATGCGCAGAAGCTCGAGCCCCGCCTCGTTGCGAAGCTGCGGATCGTATTTGTCGTGGGTCAGAACGGCGGCGAGCTTGTCCGGGCCATGTTCCGTAGAACCCCAACGCTTGACGTCGCTCTCGTTGACGCGGCATGAAAGCAGGGTCGCGCCGGCGATGGCGAGGACGAAGGCTGAAATCGGGAGAGAGGTTACCAACTGCCGACGGTCTGTTCTTTCCATCAGTCCTTCCGTGCCTCTAGTTAGGCGGAGCGGACCACCGCCCTTCGTTCTCTGCCAAAATTTCGCGTCTGCGAGGCACCCCCTGGGGAGCATGAATTCGACGATGGTAGCCGGTTTGCTTCGGGGAGATCCAGCAGTTACACCCCTGCCCGCCCGATTCGCAGGGGTACGGGTCGGCTGAATGACCAACCCCCGAACTCTTGCCCTTCTGTCCGCATTTCGCCTAGTTTGGGAGTGTAGGCAAACGTAGGTGATGCCCGTGGCACTCTTCACGCCGCGCCGCTCTGCGGCGAACGGCTCGGCGTCCGTCGAAGTCGGCGACCCGAAAACCCCCCTCGACCGGGGCAGGCAGGCGGCGGGCCT
>Ga0193706_1001438_pt1 | contig 10643 bp, 10 predicted proteins | sample U3c1metaG_FD_160130 | JGI IMG/M metagenome (GOLD analysis project Ga0193706, IMG submission 160130) | Soil microbial communities from a riparian zone of the East river system, Colorado, United States - U3c1 | ecosystem: Environmental > Terrestrial > Soil > Riparian zone | place: USA: East River... | reverse complement strand
CACCCGACGCGGAGCGGATGCGCCGGTTCAATGCGATCGGCACGGCCAAGAGCTTCTGCCTGGGCGAAGTAGGCGGGGGCCGGATGACTTCGCCGCACTATCTGATTGTCGGGGCCTTCGCCGAGCAACTCTATCGAAGGAATTTCGTCGGCCTGCCCACTCTCGGCAAGGTGGAGATACCGCCGATCGTCCATCCGGACCAGATTCCGATCCGCACGACGTTTCGTTTCGCGGATTGCCTGATCGATCGCGACCTTGCTGGTGTGAACCGGCTCGTCCGGTCCGAAGCCGGCTCCGAGGACGAGGCGGTAAAGTTCGGTGCGCTCGCACCGCATTATGGAGCTTGCCTCGACGCCGGAAGCAAGCTCGCGCTCAATCGGCAAACCTTGCGCGGGGCTCTCGCCGAGCATCTGTATCGACGCGCGCTCGCCGGGCGCGAGCGATCCGCGGCGGCGTCGGCAACATCCGGAGTGGGAAAATGAGGGTGTCCGCTATCTTTCTTGCGCTCGTCGCCACGACGGCATCGGCCCAGCCGACCGGAAGCAACATCACGCCCAATACGCCGCTCTCGCGCTCCGAGCCTTCCTCGAGAGATTTCTCGACGAAGGAGACCCGCGCTCTGATGCACGGCTATGCGCGGTGCGTGGTCGCCCGCCGCTTCGCCAAGGCGTCGGAGGGATTGCTCCGAAACGTCGACAATCGGACTCTCATCCGGGAATATCCGAGCCTCATCGACGCCAATTGCCTGTCCGACCAGAAGCGGATCAGGAACGACATGCGGATCGGCACGATAAGGATGCGCTTCGAAGGCGACCTTTACCGTTATGCCCTGGCCGACGCCCTGGTGAACAGGGAATTGGCTTCGGCGCCGGTGCCCGATTTGTCGGCCGTCGCGAAGCTCGATCATCGCATGCCCGGGGCACGGCCGCAGCAGGTCTCGGCCACGGGCAAGAAGATGAGCAAGGGCAAATATGATGCGGCCGTCAGCGACTATGAAAAGGCCGTCGCCGTCTCCTATCTGTCCTTCTACGGCGAATGCGTGGTCCGCAATGCGCCTTCGGACTCGAAGGCCCTGATCCTGACCGTCCCGGATTCGCCCGAGGAGAAAGCGCGGTTCGACGCTCTCCGGCCGGCCTTCGCCGCCTGCCTGCCGGAGGGAACCAGCCTCACGTTCGGCCGGACCGCGCTGCGCGGCACGATCGCGATCAATTATTATCGCCTCGCTCGGGCCGCCATGGGCGCGCCGGCGGGAAGGACGGCCGGATAATGCCCATAGTCAAAGTAGACGGGATCGACGTCGAGGTGCCGGCCGGCGCGACCGTGCTCCAGGCCTGCGAGCTCGCGGGCAAGGAGATTCCGCGCTTCTGCTATCACGAGCGTCTGTCCATCGCCGGCAATTGCCGGATGTGCCTGGTCGAGGTGAAGCCCGGGCCGCCCAAGCCCCAGGCGAGCTGCGCTCTTCCGGCCGCCGACGGGCAGGAAATCGTCACCATGTCGCCGATGGTCAAGAAGGCGCGGGAAGGGGTGATGGAGTTCCTTCTCATCAACCACCCGCTCGACTGCCCGATCTGCGATCAGGGCGGCGAGTGCGACCTTCAGGACCAGGCCATCGCCTACGGCCGCGGCCATTCGCGCTTCGCCGAGAACAAGCGTGCGGTGACCGAGAAATATATGGGCCCGGTCGTCAAGACGATCATGACCCGCTGCATCCAGTGCACGCGCTGCGTCCGCTTCGCCGAGGAAGTGGCCGGGGTCGAGGAGATCGGCGCGATCTTCCGCGGCGAGAATATGGAGATCACCTCCTATCTCGAAGGCGCGGTGACGTCCGAGCTGAGCGGAAACGTCGTCGATCTCTGCCCGGTCGGGGCCCTGGTCTCCAAGCCTTACAGCTTCGAGGCTCGGCCCTGGGAATTGCGCAAGGTGCCGGCGATCGACGTGATGGACGCGGTCGGCACCAATATACGCCTCGACCACCGGCTTCGCGAGGTGATGCGCGCGCTCCCCCGAATCAACGAGGACGTCAACGAGGAGTGGGCGAGCGACAAGACCCGCCATGCCGTCGACGGGCTCGTCCGCAACCGGCTCGACCGGCCATGGGTGCGCGGCAAGAACGGCAAGCTCGAGGAATCAGGCTGGGCGGAGGCGCTTCAGGCGGTGGCCAGGGCGGCGAAGAGCGCCGGAAGCAGCGTCGCCGCGGTCGCTGGAGACCTGGTCGACGTCGAGACCATGTATGCGGCCAGGAAGCTGGTCGAGGCGCTCGGGTCCGACATGCTCGAAGGCCGACAGACCGGCATGGATTATGACGTCTCCAGTCTTGCCGCGGTCAATTTCAACTCGACCATCGCCGGCATCGAGACGGCGGATATTATTCTCCTGGTCGGCACGAATCCGCGCTGGGAGGCGGTGCTCGTCAACACGCGCATCCGCAAGGCTGTGAAGGCCGGCGCGCGAGTGTTCGGAATCGGCCCCGAGGTCGACCTCACTTACCCGGTCGAATGGCTTGGCGACGACCTGTCGATCCTGAGCAACCTGCCCGAGGCTGTCGCGGACGTTTTCGCCGCCGCGGCTCGGCCGGCGATGATCGTCGGCGCGGGAGCGCTCGCCGCGGGCGGGCAGGCGGCGAGCCTCGCCGTGGCGGGCGATCTCAACCTCGTGCGCGAGGGCTGGAACGGCTACAACGTGCTGCACATCTCGGCGTCCCGAATGGGCGGGCTGATGCTGGGCTACGCCCGATCCGGCGGAATGCGCGATTTGATCGATGGGGCGCCGAACCTCGTTTTCCTGCTCGGCGCCGAGGATGTGGACTTCGGAGCCTTGGCCGGAAGCTTCAAGGTCTATGTCGGCCACCATGGCGACGAGGGCGCCGCGGCCGCGGACGTGATCCTGCCGGGCGCGGCCTATACCGAGAAGCACGGCACCTATGTGAACCTCGAAGGCCGCGTTCAGCTCTCGGAGCGCGCGGTCGATCCGCCCGGCGATGCGCGGGAGGATTGGTCGATCTTCCGGGCTTTGTCCGACGCCATCGGCAGGCCGCTCGACTTCAACAATTTCGGCGAGCTTCGCGACGCCCTCTACCGCGAATATCCAGCCTTCGCTCGGCCGGGGCTGGTCGCCCTGAATTGGAATCCGCCGTCGATCGGCGGGGCTTCGGCCGCCAAGGCGAAGGGACCGGTCCCGATCCGCTATCCGATCCAGGATTTCTATTTGACCAACCCGATCGCGCGCTCGTCGCCGACGCTTCAGCGCTGCTCGGCCGAGCTCCTCCACGGCGAGACGTTCGCGGAGGCGGCGGAATGATGGGCCTCAAGATCCGCCCCGGTACGGGGAGGGGGACCAGCCGAAGGCTGGTGGAGGGGCTGCTCGGGCTTCTCCAACTCCCCGCCGACCCCTCCACCGCCCCGCTGCGCGGGGCGGTCCCCCTCCCCGTACCGGGGAGGATCTCATGACCGAGTGGTTCCAGAGCAGCTGGATGGGCTACGGCTTCGGATGGTTCACGGCCACCTTCATCCTGATCCTGATGATCGCCCTGCCGCTCATGCTGGCAGTAGCGATGATCATCTATGCCGACCGCAAGATCTGGGCGGCCATGGCGCTTCGGCGCGGGCCGAACGTAGTCGGCCCCTTCGGTCTGCTTCAGAGCTTCGCCGACGGCCTCAAGGTCTTCCTCAAGGAGACGATCATTCCGTCCTCGGCGAACAAGGGCTTGTTCCTGCTCGCGCCGATCCTGACCTTCACCTTGGCACTGGTCGGCTGGGCGGTGATTCCGTTCGGGCCGGGCATGATGCTCGCCGACATCAATGTCGGGCTTCTCTACCTTCTCGCGGTGTCGTCGCTCGGTGTTTACGGAGTTGTCATCGCGGGCTGGTCGTCGAACTCCAAATATCCCTTCTATTCGGCGCTTCGGGCGGCCGCTCAGATGGTCAGCTACGAGGTCTCGATCGGCTTCGTGCTCATCTCGATGATCCTTTGGGCGGGGACCTACAATCTGTCCGGAATCGTGCTCGCGCAGCAGGGCCACGTTCTGTCCTTTCTCAACGGGTTCGGCTTCAATCCACTTCTTTTCCCGATGAGCGTCATCTTCTTCATCTCGGCTTTGGCCGAGACGGCGCGGGCGCCGTTCGACCTGACCGAGGCGGAGTCCGAGCTCGTCGCCGGTTTCCAGACTGAGTACAGCTCGATGAGCTTCGCGCTCTTCTGGCTCGGCGAATATGGCAACGTGCTGCTCATGTGCGCGCTCAACGCCCTGCTCTTCTGGGGCGGCTGGCTTCCGCCGATCGACTGGGCCCCGCTCTACGATTTCCTGTTCACGCCGGGCCTGACCGGCCTGTTCTGGTTCCTCTCCAAAATCATGATCTTCTTCTTCGTCTTCAGCTGGGTGAAGGCGACCGTGCCCCGCTTCCGCTACGACCAGCTCATGCGGCTCGGCTGGAAGATCTTCCTGCCATTCTCTTTACTGTGGGTCTTCGTGGTGTCGGGCTGGCTGCTTCTCACCCGCGATCCCTGCCCCGGAACGACGAATGGGTTGACGGTCAGTGCGCCTCTGTTGCGTTCCGCCGAGCCCCACTACTTCCCATCGTGCAGGCTGCCCGAGTCCGTGGTCGAACGTGAGCCCTCCGGAGCAAGGCCGTGAAGGTTCTCCTCGCCATGCTCGCGGCCGCCGCGCCGGTGCCCGTCGCGCCCCGTCCAGTGTTCGACTGCCGCCTTGTGACTCCGAACGGGGACCCGATCGCCTTCGCGGCGCACCTGGGTTCGCCGACCGGGGTGCTCGATCCCGATCCGCGTTCGGCGTGGCCGAAGAGCCGGGTGATCGGCCCCGGCGAGTTGAGCGAAAGCAAGGGCCTGGAAGCCGAATATACTTTCGCCGCGGGGCCGAACGGCGCCCATCTGAAGGTAAAAGATGAACGGGCTATTCTGTACGTCGGCAAGACGCTGCGGAGTGGCTACCCTCGAGCGTACGGCTTCTGCCTGAGGTCGAACGATGCGGCTCCCCTCCCGCCCAACACCATGGTGAGCGCCAGCGCGGGTGCGAACGTTCCGGCGTTCGACAGCGCGCGCTGGCCGGACGATTGCGCCTTGATGACCCGGTCCGGACGCCGGGCTCGGATGGCTTACAACATTCTCGAAATGGGTGCCCGAAGCGCGTTCACTATTGCGGCGGAGGGCTTCCTCCCGGAGCAACGCACAGTGGCCACCCGAAAAGCGGGCACCGGACGTTCGCGTTTTAGCGGTCCGAACGGTCTCAGTGGAACCGAAACCCTGTTTATCGATGAAAAGACGTCCACTGGCGTGCAGCTCATCGATTTCGACAGGCTCGGAATAGCTCCGGCCCCGGTCGAACCTGCCGCTGCAATTTGCGGTCTTCGTAGCGTCATCAGAAGGCCCAACGTGGGATGATCCCGCTCACGTCCCTATTGCTGCTTCAGGCGGCGCAAATTCGGCCGGATGCTGCTCGGAGCAGTCGACGATCTCGGCGTCGCTCGACGTGGCTGGCCTTGCTGGCGGCGCCTGCTCTCGTCGGCGCAACTGACGGCTCCGCCGTTCGCTACGACTGTGTACTTGACCGTCGCGTCGTGCTCGCCAGTGAAGGTGCGGAATGGTCTCAGAGTTCACAGCCGATTCCGGCGTCCGAATCGGCTCAACGGTCATTCTCAGTGGAGACGGATCGGGCCGGCAAAAGGGCTGTGGTGCGCTACGAGCCCGACATGATGCAGCTATCGGGTACTCATGATCTGGTCTGGCTGGCCCCGGGTCAGTTCGCCTTCTCGCCGGCTTTTGCAGGCCCCTGCCTATTCACGGAGATGGCCTGCGTAGCACTTGTCGAGGTATCCGATGTCGACGAAGGCAAGGCCCTCGTATCGGTAACGCCCGCCGGCTCCGCTCTCGATCAGCAAAGCGGCAAGCGGAATGTCTTTCAGATGATTTCGCTTGGCTCGTGCGCGCGAAAGAAGGTTTCGAAATGATCGCCCATTGGATCAAGAGCTTCTTCCTCTGGGAGTTCGTGAAGGCGCACTGGCTGACCCTGAAGTATTTCTTCAAGGCCAAGGCGACGATCAATTATCCTTACGAGAAGAATCCGATCTCGCCGCGCTTCCGGGGAGAGCATGCGCTTCGCCGCTATCCGAACGGCGAGGAGCGCTGCATCGCCTGCAAGCTTTGCGAGGCGGTGTGCCCGGCGCTCGCCATCACGATCGAGGCCGAGCCGCGCGAGGACGGCAGCCGCCGGACCACGCGTTACGACATCGACATGGTGAAGTGCATCTATTGCGGTCTGTGCCAGGAAGCCTGCCCGGTCGACGCGATCGTCGAGGGCCCGAACTTCGAATATGCGACCGAAACCAGGGAGGAACTGCTCTACGACAAGGCGAAGCTGCTCGAGAATGGCGACAAATGGGAGCGCGCGCTCGCCGCGAACCTTGCCGCCGATGCGCCCTACCGATAAGCGGCCGCAGATTCCGATGTTCTTTCCTTCATCACGCAGCCTGAAGATCCTCCCCGGGACGGGGAGGGGGACCATCCGCAGGATGGTGGAGGGGCTGCCGTGCAGCCTCCCGCTGAGTGCCAACCCCACCACCGCGCTTTGCGCGGTCCCCCTCCCCGCGCCGGGGAGGATCAAGTGATCCAGGCCTTCGCCTTCTACCTCTTCGCGACGGTGATGATCGCGAGCGGTGTGATGACGATCGCCGCCCGCAATCCCGTGCACAGCGTGCTGTGGCTGATCCTCGCTTTCTTCAACGCGGCCGGCCTGTTCCTCATCCTGGGCGCCGAGTTCATCGCGATGCTCCTGGTCATCGTCTATGTCGGTGCGGTCGCGGTCCTCTTCCTGTTCGTCGTGATGATGCTGAACGTCGACTTTGCCGAGCTTCGCGCCGGATTCGCGCGCTACTGGCCGTTCGCCACCCTCCTCGCCGTCCTTCTGCTCGCCGAGATGGGCTTCGCGGTTTCCGCGTGGAGCGCGGGCGGGATCGCGCCCGATGCCAGGGCCGCCCCGATCGACGCGGCCAAGCCCAATATCGAGGCGCTCGGCGAGATTCTGTACACCCGCTACCTCTATATCTTCGAAGGCGCGGGCCTTGTCCTGCTCGTGGCGATGATCGGCGCGATCGTCCTCACCCACCGCCGCCGAAGCGACCTTCGTCCGCAAAAGGTCTCCGAACAGGTGAAGAGGCGCCCCTGGGAAGCGGTCGTGAACACGTCTCCGGGCGTTGGCGAGGGGATCGAGCTGTGATCGGCTTGGGTCACTACCTGGCTGTTGGTGCCGTCATGTTCGTGCTCGGCGTGTTCGGGATCTTCCTCAACCGGAAGAACATCATCGTCATATTGATGGCGATCGAGCTGATCCTGCTGTCGGTGAACATCAATCTCGTCGCTTTCTCGGCCTTCCTTCACGACATGGTCGGACAGGTCTTCGCCATGTTCGTCCTGACCGTCGCCGCCGGCGAGGCGGCGATCGGGCTCGCTATCCTGGTCATCTATTTCCGAGGCCGCGGCACCATCGCGGTCGACGATGTCAATCAGATGAAGGGGTAACGGTGGGCGTCGGCTTCACGATCCTCCCCGGGACGGGGAGGGGGACCATCCGCAGGATGGTGGAGGGGCTGGCACAGCTTCTCCGACTTCCTGCCAACCCCTCCACCGCGCTGCGCGCGGTCCCCCTCCCCGTGCCGGGGAGGAATGCATGAACGTCCAGCTCATCGTATTCCTGCCTTTGCTGGCTGCGATCGTCGCGGGGCTCGGCAACCGCATGATCGGCAACACGGCCGCCAAGCTGGTGACGACCGGCGCCCTGTTCGCCTCGATGATCCTGAGCTGGCCGATCTTCCTGAGCTACGTGGCCGGCACAGCGCACGACGCCACTTATCCGGTGCTGGGCTGGATCCATTCGGGCGCGCTCCAGGTCGACTGGGCTCTGAAGGTCGACGCCCTGACCGCGGTGATGTTGGTAGTGGTGACGACGGTCTCGGCCTTCGTCCACCTCTACTCCTGGGGCTATATGGCCGAGGACGACAGCCAGCCGCGCTTCTTCGCGTATCTGTCGCTCTTCACCTTCGCGATGCTGATGCTGGTGACGGCGAACAATCTCGTCCAGATGTTCTTCGGCTGGGAGGGGGTCGGCCTCGCTTCCTACCTTCTGATCGGCTTCTGGTACCACAAGCCCTCGGCGAACGCGGCGGCGATCAAGGCCTTCCTGGTCAACAGGGTCGGCGATTTCGGCTTCTCGCTCGGCATCTTCGGCACCTTCCTGGTGTTTGGCACCGTCTCGATCCCCGACATCCTCGCCGCCGCGCCCGGAATGGCCGGATCGACGATCGGCTTCCTCGGCACGCGCGTCGATACGATGACCCTGCTCTGCATCCTCCTGTTCATCGGCGCGTGCGGCAAATCGGCGCAGCTCGGCCTCCACACCTGGCTGCCCGACGCCATGGAGGGCCCCACGCCCGTCTCCGCTTTGATCCACGCCGCGACGATGGTCACCGCGGGCGTGTTCATGGTTTGCCGCTTGTCGCCCATGTTCGAGACCAGCGAGACGGCGCTCGCGGTGGTGACCATCGTCGGCGCAGCCACGGCCCTGTTCGCGGCCACGGTCGGAACCGTGCAGAACGACATAAAGCGGGTCATCGCTTATTCGACCTGCTCGCAATTGGGCTACATGTTCTTCGCGGCGGGGGTCGGCGCCTACGGCGCCGCGATGTTCCACCTCTTCACCCACGCCGCCTTCAAGGCCTTGCTCTTCCTCGGCGCCGGATCGGTGATCCACGCAATGCATCACGAGCAGGACATGCGTTTCTACGGCGGGCTCAGGAAGCAGATCCCGTTCACCTTCTGGGCGATGCTCGCCGGAACGCTTGCGATCACCGGTGTCGGCATCATCCAGATCGGCGGCTTCGCCGGCTTCGGCCTCGCCGGCTTCTATTCGAAGGACGCGATCATCGAGAGCGCATTTGCCGCAGGGACCGGGCCGGGCGCGATCGGCTTCATGGTCGGGGTTTTCGCGGCCCTCCTGACCAGCTTCTACAGCTGGCGGCTGATGTTCCTGACCTTCTGGGGCAAGCCGCGCTGGGCCCAATCCGAGCATATCCAGCATGCGCTCCACGGCGACCATCACGATCATCCCGACGCCGAGGATGCCGGCCACGACACGCATGCGGGCGAAGCGGGCGCCCATCAGGTCCCGGAAGGGACTGGCGGCTATCATCCGCACGAAAGCCCGTGGACGATTCTGGTGCCGCTGGGAGTGCTCTCGATCGGCGCGATCCTCGCCGGTTTCCTGTTCCACGCCCCGTTCATCGATGCCGAGAAGGGCGTAGATTTCTGGGGAACGAGCATCGCCTTCGACGCCCATCTCGCCCATGCCATTCACGAAGTGCCGCTCTGGGTGAAGCTCGCCCCCGGCACCGTGATGATCATCGGGTTCCTGATCGCGCTCCACGCCTACATCCGGCATCCGGACGCGCCCGCCCGCTTCGTCGGCCAATGGGGCGTGCTCTACCGATTCCTCTACAACAAATGGTATTTCGACGAATTGTACGACGTGATCTTCGTCCGCCCGTCGCTCTGGCTCGGCCGCATCTTCTGGAAGAAGGGCGACGAGGGGACGATCGACCGGTTCGGGCCTGACGGCGCCGCCGCGCTCGTGAAGGGCGGGACCTTGGTCACGGCACGGCTCCAGTCCGGCTATCTCTACTCCTACGCGCTTGTCATGCTGCTCGGCCTCGCGGCCTTCGCGACGTGGATGATGGCGCGATGATTCCGGACAATTTCCCGATCCTCTCCGTCATGCTGGCGGTGCCGATGGCCGCCGCCATCGCCTGCCTGTTTACGAATGCGAACGGCGCGCGCTGGCTCGCGCTCTTCGCGACGCTCGCCGACCTCGCGCTCGGTATCCTGCTCTGGGCCAGCTACGATATCGGCGGCGCGCAGTGGCAGTTCACCGAATATCAGCCTCTGTTCGGCCGCTTCGCCTGGGCGCTCGGCATAGACGGCATCTCGCTGATGCTGATCATGCTCTCAGTCTTCCTGATGCCGATCTGCATCGCGGCGTCCTGGACGTCGATCGAGAAGCGCGTTCCCGAATATATGGCCGCTTTCCTGCTGATGGAGACGCTGATGATCGGCGTCTTCATGTCGCAGGACATCTTCCTCTTCTACATCTTCTTCGAGGCCGGCCTGATCCCGATGTACCTGATCATCGGTATCTGGGGCGGCGCCGAACGCATCTACGCCAGCTACAAATTCTTCCTCTACACCCTGCTCGGCTCGGTCCTGATGCTGATCGCCATGCTGTGGATGGTGAATGTCGCCGGCACGACCGAGATTCCGCTGCTTCTGGCCTACAATTTCCCCCCCGAGGCGCAGACCTGGCTGTGGCTCGCCTTCTTCGCCAGCTTCGCGGTCAAGATGCCGATGTGGCCGGTCCATACCTGGCTTCCCGACGCGCACGTCCAGGCGCCGACGGCGGGCTCGGTCATCCTCGCCGGCGTGCTCCTGAAGCTCGGCGGCTACGGCTTCGTCCGCTTCTCGCTGCCGATGTTCCCGGAGGCTTCGGCCCAATTGGTCTGGATCATCTACGGCCTCAGCCTGGTCGCGATCGTCTACACTTCGCTCGTCGCGCTCGTGCAGCGCGACATGAAGAAGCTGATCGCTTA
>Ga0193706_1001437_pt1 | contig 10643 bp, 6 predicted proteins | sample U3c1metaG_FD_160130 | JGI IMG/M metagenome (GOLD analysis project Ga0193706, IMG submission 160130) | Soil microbial communities from a riparian zone of the East river system, Colorado, United States - U3c1 | ecosystem: Environmental > Terrestrial > Soil > Riparian zone | place: USA: East River... | reverse complement strand
GGTCGACGGGCGAGAAGAAGTGGAGTCCGATGAACGATGCGGGACGGCTCGTCGCCCGCGCCAGTTCGGTGATGGGAAGCCCGGACGTGTTGGAGGCGAGGATGGCGCGATCGGACAGCTTGGCATCGGCGGCTTTGGTGACCCCGGCCTTCACTTGGCGATCCTCGAAAACCGCCTCCACCACCACGTCGCATCCGTCGAGACGGTCGTAGCTCTCGGCCGGTTCGATGAGCGACAAGATTTTGTCGACGCGGTCGCGGGTCGTCCGCCCCTTTTCGAGCTGCTTCTCCAGCGCTTTTTGCACGGTGGCTTTGCCGCGCTCAGCGAGCGACAGCTCGCGGTCGACGAGCACGACGGAGATCCCCGCCTTGGCCGAAACGTGTGCGATCCCTTGCCCCATGAGTCCCGCGCCGATGACGCCCACCTTCTTCACGTCGCGATGCGGCACGTCCTTGGGACGCCGCGCCCCTTTGCGCGCCTCCTGCAAGCTGAAAAATAGCGTACGCAACATGCTGCGTGCGACGGGGCCTTTGAGCAACGTGATGACATAGCGCGCCTCGATTTTGCCGGCGCGATCCATGGGAAGCTTCATGCCTTCGTAGACGGCGCAGAGGATCGCCTTGGCATGTGGGAAATTGTCGAAGGTGTTGGCGTGCGTCATCGCGCTCGCGCCCATGAGGGTCTGCAGACCGAGCGAGCTATCGATGCCGCCTCCCGGCGGTGAATAGCGTTTGTCGTCCCACGGCTGAACGCCTTTGCCGCCGGCGAGTATCCATTTTTTCGCAGCGGGAAGGAGCTGATCGGCGGCCACGACTTCGTCGACCAAGCCCTGCTTTTTGGCTTGCTCCGGCTCGACTTGTCTTCCCTCCAGCATCGCGCCGAGCGCCGCTTGGATACCGATGAGTCGCGGCAGGCGCTGCGTGCCCCCCATGCCGGGCATGAGACCCAAACCCGCTTCGGGCAAACCAACTTTGGCGAAACGCTGATCGACCAAGATGCGGCGATGACATGCCAGCGCGATCTCGTATCCGCCGCCGAGAGCGATACCGTTCAGTGCCGCCACGATCGGCTTGCCGCAGGTCTCCATGCGACGGAGCTGATCGAGCACCTTCACCGTTTTTTGGAGGAAATCGGCGGGATCGAACGTCTTGGCGGCAAATCCCTGGATCTGCTCGAGGTCGCCGCCGGTCACGAATGTCCCTTGCTTGCCGGAGGTGAGCACGACGCCGCGCACGGACGCGTCGGCGACCGCCTTGGCGACCGCAGCATCGAGCTCGGCCAGCGCTGCTGCGTTGACGACGTTGCTCGTTCCAGGTGAGGATGGCGACGCCGTCCTCGACGCTATAGTCGATGATGCTCATGGCCCGCTCACACGCGCTCGATGATGGTGGCCGTTCCCATGCCCGCGCCCACGCAAAGGGTGATGAGGGCGGTGCTCTTGTTGCGTCGTTCGAGCTCGTCGAGCACCGTGCCGAGCAACATGCCGCCGGTGGCACCGAGCGGATGCCCCATGGCGATCGCGCCGCCGTTGACGTTGATCTTGCGGGCGTCGATGCCCATCTCGTGCATGAAGAGGAGGCATACCGACGCGAACGCCTCGTTGATTTCAAAAAGGTCGATGTCCGACGTCTTCATCTTCGCGCGTTCGAGCGCTTTTTTGGAAGCGATGGAGGGACCCGTGAGCATGATGCACGGGTCCGATCCCACGGAGACCGACGTCACGACTTTGGCGCGCGGCTTCAATCCGAGCTTCTTGCCGGCCGCCTTGTTACCAAGGAGGACGGCCGACGCGCCGTCGACGATTCCCGAGCTGTTGCCCGCGTGATGCACGTGCTGGATCTTCTCGACTTCGGGATAGCGCTGCATCGCCACCGCATCGAACCCGAAGCTCTCGCCCATCTGTTGGAAAGCCGGGGCTAGGGTCGCGAGATCGGCGAGCGTGGTACCGGGGCGCATGTGCTCGTCGCGCTCGAGCAAAGTAATGCCGAGGATGTCTTTGACGGCCACCATCGACCGCTTGAAATAACCGCCTTCCCAGGCCGCCGCGGCGCGACGCTGGCTCTCCACCGCGAACGCGTCGACGTCTTCGCGGCAGTGACCGTAAATGGTGGCGATGAGATCGGCGCTGACGCCTTGGGGCACGAAAAAGGTCGGGAATGCCACGGAAGGGTCGCTGGCCCACGCGCCGCCCGCGGTTCCCATCGGGACGCGGCTCATGCTTTCGACCCCGCCGGCCACGATGATGTCGGCGTGCCCCGCCTTCACCTTAGCGGCCGCGATGTTCACGGCTTCGAGCCCCGAAGCGCAATAGCGGTTGATCTGAATCCCCGGCACGCTCTCGGCGTAGCCGGCGGCGAGGGCGGCCAAGCGACCGATGTTCGCGCCCTGTTCACCGGCCGGCTCGACGCAGCCGAGGATCACGTCTTCGATGAGGGCGCTGTCGAACGCGCCGCGCTCGGGGAGAGCGCGCAGCACCGTGCTCACCAATTGAATCGGCGTCACCTCGGCCAGCGCGCCGTCTTTGAGTCGCCCCTTCCCGCGCGGGGTACGCACGGCGTCGTAGACGTAACATTCCGCGCCGCGCGTAGATTTGGAGGCCGGCGCTCGGGAGGAGGAAGATCTCGACGCCGGCGTTTTGGACGGCGCTCTCGAAGAAACCTTCGCAGCGGGAGCTTTGGAGGTAGCGGCCATGGAGAGTGAAACCTGTTCTATATCGATGCCGTTCGGCGGGCAAGGCCCACGAAGGCACGTTCGCTGACATACGTCAGCGAAATTCGTTGACATTCGTCAGGGAATTGCGAAGCTCTCCCGGTGACGCTCGTCAGCTACGAAGCAATCGCCGTTCTCGGCGGCCTCGGCGTGTACGTGGCACTCGGCGGCTACTTCGAGTGGGTCTATTACCGGCGCCGCGCGGGCGATCCCGCGTCGTGGAAGATCCAACCGCGGCGGTTCACCGCTCCGCGCCGGCGCCGCGCCGAGATCGCGCTCGGCGCCGCGAACCTCGTCATGGCGTCACTTCTCTCGGGTCTTCTCGCTTACCGAATCGCGACGGACAACCCTACCCAGGTCTATCTCGGCGCGCAGCACGGCGTGCCGTTCGGGCTGGCCGCTACAGCCGCCTACTTCGTGGCAACGGATCTCGGTCTTTATTGGATGCATCGTTTCATGCACACCCCCGTGCTCTTTCGTGTGATCCACCGCTGGCATCACCGCACTTTGTCGCCGACGGCCTTCACCGCGCCGGCGATGCACCCTCTCGAGTTCTTGAGCTACCAGGCAGTCGCCGCCCTGCCGCTCTTTCTCTTTCCCATCCCAGCTTGGGGCGTCATTTTCACGCTGCTCTATCACAACGTCGTCGGCATGTTCGACCATTCCGGCATCGACTTCAGCGCGTGGTTCCCCTGGCAGCCGCCCCCGCGTTTTCACGACGATCACCACGCCCATTTCCGCCGCAATTACGGTCAGACGCTGGGCCTCTGGGATCGCATGTTCGGCACCGAGCGACGGCCATGAATGGTCCGGCGCGCAACTCCGGCATCTTGCTCGACACCCCATGGGTGACGCTCTACACGCCTTGGTCGCGCTCCCCCGTTCACTTGGCGCTCGAAGTGGTGGTGGTGACGCTCGGCGCGCTCACCCTGGTGCATGCGCTCCGCCGTCGTCGCGAAGGAGACCTGTTGCCGCTCTTCACCTGGGCGACGATCTTCATCTACGGCTTGGCGATGGAGTTTCTTTCCTACAACTTCATCGAAAACTTCGTGCACGCTCAGTTTTCGGTGATGTTCTACCACCGCCGGCTTCCCCTTTACGTCACCGCCGTTTACCCGACGCTCCTCTACACCGGGATCGCCACGGCGCGGCGCTTCCGCTTCCCGCTCTGGGCCGAGGGCTTCGTCGCTGGCCTCCTCATCGTGGCGATGGACGTCCCCTTCGATGTCGCGGGGCCCACCGTCGGTTGGTGGAAGTGGTCCCGCACCGATCCGCTGCTCGCCTACCGCTGGTGCGGCGTGCCGGTTACGAGCTACTACTGGCACCTCGCTTTCGGAGGAATTCTGGCGGCGCTCACCACCGCCATCGGCCCGCGCCTGCGCGCGCCGCGACAACTGGTGCTCGCCCTGCCGGCGGCCCTGATAACGATCGTGCTGGGAGTCGTGGCGTTCTTACCTTTGCACGGGCTCGCCGCGCTGGGGGTTTCGAACGGCATCGTGGTAGGCGGCGCATGGGCCGTTTGCTTCGCCGTTCTCCTGGCGGCGCCCAAACGCCCGATCGCGACGCCCGATGCTCTCCTTTTGCTGCTGCCGGCGACGTTTTACGCGCTTCATTTGATCGTCACGGTGGGGACAATCCCGCTCACCCATCTCGCCTTCGTCCTCGCCGCCGTCGCCTTTGCACTCGCCGTCAACATCGCCGCACACGCGCCGGCGTTCATGCACGCGAAGCGCGCGCCGGCTGGGTGATGCTCGAGCCCGCCACGCGCCGCGCGCAGCAAAAGCAAGCCACCCGTCTTCGCCTGTTCGACATGGCGATGCGGCTCTTCGATCAGCGGGGCTACGACGCCGTCAACATCGACGACATCGTCCGCGCGTCCAAGGTCGCGCGCGGCACGTTCTATTTCCACTTCCCGACCAAAGAGGACATCCTCTACGAAGCCGTCCGCCGTGGCGAACGCGAGATCGTGGCTCGCATGGCGGCGGTCGGCGCCGACCAGCCGTTTCGTGCGGTTTTGGCGGCTACCTGCGACGGTTTTTCCGCCACCTGGGGGGCACGGCGCGAGCTCTTGGTGCAAGCGGGAATGGTCGGCCTGCGGCGGACGATCAGCACCGCGCGCGTCCGCGATGAAGAGCCACTGCGCCTCGAGCTCGTGCGTCACGTGGAGCGCGCGCTCGGCAAAGGCGAGCTCGCCTCGGTCCTGCCGGCGCAAATGTTGGCGGATGTCTTTCTGCTCAACGTATTTGCGGCGCTGATGGCGTGGGCGCCCGTGGGAGAGCCGTCGCTCGGCGTGGTGATGCCCGGGGTCATCGATCTGTTCCTGCGCGGAGCCGAAGGGTTCGGAGCACCCCCTCGCAGTATTCGGCGAAAGAAAAAGAAGCGCTCCCTCGGCCGGCGCTGAGCCAAGCCAACGCGAGCTGACGGGGGCCTGGCGATCCGCGTAGAGCCGAATGCAAATGCAAAGCAACTAGCGCATCGAGAAACGCTGATTGCGCACAATCGATGCGGACGACGTCGACTATGAGCAATGCAGATGAGCCATCGCGGTCGACCGGTGCGCGCCTCTGCTCTCTCCGCAACGCCGTGACGCACGATCGCCGCACCGCATCACCGCGGGATCCGTTACGGCAACGTCACCAACTTTCTGCACCATCGAAGCGGCGGTGTCGCTCGTACGGCGACACCGCCGAGGACGCGCCAGGACGGATCGAACGTCATTCTCGGTCGCGACGCTCGTATTTCAGCTGAAATCCAGGTGTAAACGCACGAGCGATCGATATCCAACCTGAGGCGCGCATGCCGCAGGAGATCACAAATTCAGATGTTCATCAGGACGAAACACTCTTGACGCGCACCACGAAGCGGAGCGATACGTACGACGCCGTACGCAGGGGAAGTCGCTTCACCAGCACGATTTGCATCATCGCTTTCGCAGCGCGCGGATGGCGCTGAGCGGGTATTGGCAATCACTGTAAGCAGTGCGTGGGAAGGCCGGGCCCCAAAGGGCTCGGCTCGTTCGGTCCCCGTGTGTCCACTGGCGCGGGACCGATCAGGAGGAAAGTTCCAATGAGTCTATCGAGGCAGAGTCGCATTGCGTGGACTCTGGCAGTCGCACAGGTGGTCATCACCGCTCCCGCGCTGGCGCAAGTCGGCGCAGCGGTCTTGACGGGCAAGGTGCTCGACGCGACGAGCCAGGCGCCGGTCAGCGATGTCGTCGTGACCGTGACGTCGCCCGCGTTGCAGGGCGAGCAGATGGCCGTCACGGATGACTCGGGCTCCTACCGCATCCCCAATTTGCCGCCTGGCGAATACACGCTCCGCGCCGAAAAGGATTCGTTTCGCCCCTTCAGCCGCGGCGAGCTCACCCTGCGTGCCGATGCCACCATCCGCTTCGATGCGCAGCTTCTTCCAGAAGCCATCAAAGGGGAAGAGGTGGTGGTGCAAGCGCAGGCGCCCACCGTCGACGTGGGATCGACCAACGTCGGTTTGAGCGTGAGCAAAGAGATGATGCGGCGCGTGCCGATTTCCCCTCCCACCGGCAAGGGCGCCGGCTCGAAATCGTTCGAAGCGGTGGCCGCCGTTGCGCCGGGCGCCAACGCCGACATGTTCGGCACCTCGATCAACGGCGCGAGCTCGCCGGAGAACGCGTACATCATCGACGGCGTCTCCGCCAATAGCCCTACCCACGGGACGCTCGCGGTACCGCTCTCGTACGAGTTCATGGGCGAGGTCAACATCATCTCGGCCGGCTACATGCCCGAGTATGGGCGCTCGACGGGCGGCATCGTCAACGCCGTCACGAAATCGGGCGGCAACGAGTTTCACGGCTCGGTGTGGGGTGACTACACGCCGGGCGGGCTCGCCACCAACCCCAAGCCGGTCCAGTACCTTTCGACCATCCAGATGACCCGCAAGGTGAACAACATCTGGGATGTCGGCTTCGACGTCGGCGGGCCGATCCAGAAGGACAAGCTCTGGTTTTATGTCGGCTTTCAATACGCGCGCACGGTCTTCGATTTACGCCGCACGCTGAATCGCACCTACGCGCCGCCGCCGGACATGGTGGATCCCAATATACCGGTCGGCACGTACCAAGAGATACCCGGCACGGAGACGATCTACCCCGCGACGAGCAAGGATTACCAGGTGCTCGGCAAGCTCACCTACTCCATCAACCAGCACAATCGTTTGGTCTTGAGCTTGACCGCGACACCGACGCGCTCGGGTGGCATGAACGGCGGCAAGGAAGAATTCTCGATCAATCCGGACACCGGGCTTCCCGATTTCGCCTACCTGCGTGGCTCGGTTCCTCAGGGAACGTACAGCGCCATGGCGAACCAGACGAAGATCGACTCCTACGGAGCCGTGCTCGCCTACACCGCAGATTTCGACAACAAACATGTCCTTTGGGACACGACATTCGGTTGGCGCAACCAGCACATCGGTAACTACGCCGTCGATGGTTCCGGTCCCACCGATAACCGCAACCCCAACACCATCGCCGGAACGCCCTTCGTCATCTTCCGGCGGAATGATCCAACGCTTCACCCCATCACCGATTTCAGCAACTACGAGCGTCCGTTCGATCAATCGCTCTGCGGGGGCGGCTGGACCTGCAACGTCCCGCTGTACGTCGCTGGCGGGCCCGGGCTCGCGCTCGGTCTCGTCGATCGCTACATCAATCGTTATCAGTTCAAGAGCGTGCTGAGCTACTTCGGGGAAGCCGCCGGACATCACGTCATCAAAGGTGGATTCGACGGCGAGTTCTTGACCTGGCGCAACGTGCGCGGGTGGCCCGGCGGTCGACGCTACCGCGAAGAACCGAACGGCGCCGCCTTCAACGACTATCGCGCGTACGGGTTTCTGCGAGCGCCCGACGACCCGGTGATTCTCTACAACCTCGACTTCACCACCAAATCACTTTTGCTGGGCGGCTTCGTGCAGGACAGCTGGAGCGTCATGGACAAGGTGACGGTCAACATCGGCGGTCGCTACGACGCGCAGCTCTTGTACGGCCCGAGCGGAGATCTCGGCCTCGCCCTCGCCAACCAATGGTCCCCACGCATCGGCGTGATCTACGACCCCACCCAGGTGGGGCGTATGAAAATCTACGGAAATTACGCGCGGCTCTACGAATCGGTTCCGCTCGACATCGCCGATCGATCGCTCTCCGGCGAGCCGGGGCTCAGCGCCACCTATGCTTGCGACGCGCGCGACCCCACCCAGCTTCGCACGACCTGCGGCACCGACGCCGCGCGAACGCGCTTCGGCGGATCGACCGCCGCCTCGCCTGACAAGCAATGGTTCACGACTGGCGCCGGTCTCACGCCGATCGATCCCGACATCAAGCCGCAGTCCTCGGACGAGCTCGTCCTCGGTGCGCAGTACGACGTCATCGCCAACATGCGCGTCGGAATCGACTACACACGGCGCTGGCTCAACTACGTCATCGAGGACATGAGCCGCGACGAGGCGCAGACGTATTTCCTCGGCAACCCGGGATACGGCATCGCCTCCGACTTTCCGAAAGCGACGCGTAACTACGACGCCGTCACGTTTTCGCTCCATCGCGCGTTTCGCGACAACTGGCAGGCGACCTTCAGTTACACGCTGTCTTCGTTGCGCGGCAACATCGCCGGCCTTTTTCGCCCGGAGTCGGGACAGCTCGACCCCAACATCAATTCCGACTTCGATCTTCGGAGCATGATGGCCAATCGCCAGGGACCGCTGGCCGGCGATCGCCGTCATCAGATCAAGGCATTCGGATCCTACGAAATCGAGTTGCCCAACGACATGCGGGTCAATTTGGGCGGCGTCCTCATGGCGCGGTCGGGCGATCCCAGCAACTACCTGGGCGCCCACCCCATCTACGGCCAGAACGAAGCGTACCTTTTGCCGCGCGGGTCGGGCGAGCGGTTGCCGTGGATGTTCAGCATGGACGCGCGCGCCGTGTACGGGATCAAATATGCGCAAGACAAGGTCATCGAGGTGAGCCTCGATGTCTTCAACATCTTCAACTTCCAAGCCGAAGTCTCGCGCGATCAGACGTACACCTCGTCCGACGTACTGCCGATCGAGAACGGCACCGAGGCCGACCTCGCAACCAAGATCCGTCACGCGTCGAACGCCGCTGCCTTCTTGCCCGGCGAGAAGAACCCTTCTTTCGGCAAACCGGCCGCCTATCAGCCGCCGCGCTACGTGAAATTCGGTCTTCGAACCACATTCTGAAAGCTGATCGACGAGGCATGGAGTCATGAAGAAACTCGCTTTGACATTGGCCACATCGTTCATCGGCGCGAGCACCGTTCTCGTCGCAACTTCTTGTGAGCAGCCCGCCGTGCTCTGCACCTGCGGGCGCGGCGACTTCGCCGCGCAGCTCACCTACGTGTCGGGGCCCGTTGAATGCGCCGACCTCAAGTACGAGCTTCTCGGCATGAACGCCTACGCCTTCGAGAAGGACGGGCCCGACTCGGGCACGATGACGGACTGGAGCCGTGGGAGCGTCGCTATCGTAGCGAGCGCATCGGGTGGCTCGTCGATCGCGCTGCCTTGTCGATGGTCAGCGACCCGAACCCGGACCACAAGCTCTACACCGTCGGTGACTTTCCCAAAGAACCAGCCAACGATTTCTGCCCGGTGCCGCAAATGCGCATGGCCGACGCGGAAATCGACATTCCGGACCTTCCCGAGGTCCTCGACAATCCGATGACGCCGGATGACGACGAGGCAAAGCCGCCCGTCCCAGCGACCCACTACGTCTACAAGTGGAGCAACCTCGAATACCTCGTCAGGCCCGACGCCATCGGCACGCAATTGCGAGGCGATCTCGAATACACGAAGAACGGCTGCACGGCGCAATACAAGGTGAAAGCCGTGTACCCGGCCCGTAACTGCGAAAAACAGGACGATGCGGGCCATCCGCTCGGGGTGGCCGATCCCGATCGCTGCTTTCCCGTGTCACAGCCGGACAAGAAGATCTTCGAAGGGTCCGGGATCAGCCCAGATTTTCCGGTGGAATGTGTAGAATTCGACCCCGCCGGGCTGACCACGAGCAAGCGCTTTTACTGCATGATTACGAAGGACGTCCCGGCCTTCAAGTAAGCCCCGCGACCGGGCGCAAAGTGCCGCCGCTCGTCACAAAGCCCGGTTGGCAATTCCGACCTCGTGCGTCGAGCCGCGGCCCGAGGCGGCAAGTGGTATGGTTCGGCGATGAACCCCGAAGAGGGCCCGGACATCGGAATCCGCGCAGGGGACGTCATTGCCGAAAAGTACCGCGTGGACCGGCTGCTCGGCGTGGGCGGAATGGGCGTCGTCGTAGCGGCGCGTCATCTTGGCCTCGACGAGCTCGTCGCGATCAAGCTCCTTTTACCCGAGTCGCTCGGTGACGCCGAGTCGGTGCAGCGTTTCGAAAGCGAGGCGCGTGCGGCCGTCAAAATCAAAAGCGAGCACGTCGCCCGTATCATCGATGTGGGAGAGCTCGACAACGGCGCGCCCTTCATCGTCATGGAGTACCTCGACGGCGAAGATCTCGCCGAATGGATTCGTCGAAAAGGCCCGCTCGGGGTGTACGACGCGATCGATCTGCTGCTGCAGGCGTGCGAGGCCATCGCCGAAGCGCACGCGCTCGGGATCGTTCATCGCGACATCAAGCCCGCCAACCTGTTTTGCGTGCAAGGTGCCGACGGCGGTGTCTCGATCAAGGTGCTCGACTTCGGCATCTCCAAGCTGATGCGCACCGCAGCGCGCGCGTCGGGTCTCGGGATGACCAAGACGAGGGCGGTGATGGGCTCGCCTTACTACATGTCGCCCGAGCAGATGGAATCCCCCCGCACGGTGGACGCACGAACCGACATTTGGTCGCTCGGTGTCGTGCTTCATCAAATGCTCGCCGGCGAGGTTCCCTTCACCGGGGAAACGCTGCCCCAAGTGTGCGT
>Ga0193706_1001436_pt1 | contig 10649 bp, 9 predicted proteins | sample U3c1metaG_FD_160130 | JGI IMG/M metagenome (GOLD analysis project Ga0193706, IMG submission 160130) | Soil microbial communities from a riparian zone of the East river system, Colorado, United States - U3c1 | ecosystem: Environmental > Terrestrial > Soil > Riparian zone | place: USA: East River... | reverse complement strand
TGTTGACTACGACTTTGTTATCGGTGCCGAATCCTTGCTGCTCGAATCCAAGCGACTGAATGTTTCAGTCCTTCGTTGGGTCGATTGTTCAATTGCTACGACCGGCGGCGAACACATCCGAAAGATTCCAAAAGGTCTACAATCAAGATTCTTCGCTTACCGAAAGGAAGTCATTGGAGTCCCGCACATGCTGTCTGGTGACAAACATCGGTTTTATTTTCTCTTGCCCACATGGCTACAAGCAATGGGAGAATTGGTCACGTTGGACAACGAAGCGGCGCTTTCAATATGGCGAGAACGCCACAAATATTTCAAATGGCCCAAGCGATCATTGCTCCTCCAGCGCGGTTGGACGCGCCATCACGACGGTTCACGTTCTGACTGTTACTCTTACGATTCGGAGCTAAAAACGCGACTCACTGCCAAGCGACTCGAACCTGATGGCAGGAATAATGGTCCAGCGATTCTCGCGTTCCTCATGGCTGAAGGAACGCGGCCTCGATGCAATGGTGGAGGATGGCCGATTCATCACGTGTACGACGGTTCCGCGGAACATCCGGTCAGTCGAAAAAAGATTCTTCATTCAGTGCAAAATGGTGATTTCTTTACCCAGTCAGCGGGATTGGTCGCGGCACATCCAGTCGCACATTGCATTGCTCATCAATCTCCGTTGCTTGGATGGCTGTTAAGGTGGGAGGCATACAAACGGTTTACGTTTGATCCAGACAGAGTTTTCGACACCGCAGTTCCGTAAGAATCGCTTATGGAAAAAACGTTTACTACGCTCAACCAACTCGAAGCCGCTGGCTTGGTCACGCGCTACGCCATCGGCGGAGCGTTTGCGTTGAGTTTCTACACCGAACCCATCGTCACCTTCGACGTGGACGTTTTCGTTTTCGTTCCGAACGCCGACAGTCCGCTGGTGAGCTTGGCACCAATCTATGATTACCTGCGAGACAGAGGCTGTCCGGAGCAACGAGAGCACGTCGTCATCGCCGGAACGCCAGTGCAGTTTATCGCGGCTTTCAATCCGCTAGTGGAAGAAGGCGTTCGTGAAGCACTGGACAAGATGTTCAAAGCCGTCCGCGTCCGCGTGCTGCGGTTGGAACATCTCGCGGCCATCATGTTGAAGACCGGACGCGCCAAGGATAACGCGCGGCTGGCGCAAGTGATCGAGGTGACCAAGCTGGATGAGCTTTTCTTTCGCGGAATCCTGGAACGGCACGCGTTGACCGCGGCCTGGACGAAATTTCAGGAACGTTTTCTATGAACCCACGATTGCAGGAATTGGCTGAGGCAAGCTTTCAGCAAAAGAAGGAACGCCGACGCGAACTGGCCGCGCTGCCCATCGAGGAAAAGGTCGAGATTCTTCGGTTGCTGCAAAAGATGACCGCGGACATCGCCTGGGAAATGCGCGGCGTAAAACTGAATCCCTGGCCCGTTGCGAGTGACCGATGATCCCCCGCGAAATTCTCAAAAAGATCCGCCAGATCGAGCTGCGCACCAATCGCCTCGTGAGCGAGACGCTGGGCGGCCAATACCACTCGGTGTTCAAAGGCCAGGGCATGAACTTCGAGGAGGTGCGCGAGTATCAGCCTGGTGACGAGGTGCGTTCGATCGATTGGAATGTCACGGCGCGCATGAACCATCCGTTCGTGAAGAAGTTCGTCGAGGAACGCGAACTCACGCTCATGCTACTCGTCGATGTGAGCGGCTCAGGTTTGTTCGGCTCGGTGGACCAATCGAAGCGCGAACTCGCCGCGGAGATTGCGTCCGTGCTCGCGTTCTCCGCCATTCGCAACAACGACAAGGTTGGCCTCCTGCTCTTCACGGACGAGGTCGAAAAATTCATGCCGCCGCGCAAAGGCCGCCGCCACGTGTTGCGTGTCATTCGCGAGATCCTTTTCTTCGAACCGCAACGACGCGGCACCAACATCGCCGGCGCGCTGGAGTTCATGAACCGCGTCACGCCGCATCGCGCGATCTCGGTCGTCCTCTCGGATTTTATCAGCGAGGGAGCGCCCGCAGCGGCGTTGCCGATGGCGATACGACAGGCCAATCGCCGCCATGATGTTGTGGCAGTTCACATCACGGATCGCTTCGAATCTGAGTTGCCATCCATCGGGCGATTGTTACTCGAGGATGCTGAGACTGGCGAAGTGATCGAAGTGAACACGGCGAGTTCGTCACATCGCAGCCGGTTTGCGCAGCAACGTGTGCAGGAGCAAGCGCAGCTGGAGCGTTTGCTGCGCTCGGCGCGCGTGGACACGATTCGCTTGCGAACCGGGGAACCGTACGGTGCGGCGCTCGGCAGATTTTTCGAAACGCGCGAGCGACGGCGCGCTCACGGCTGATCATGGCATCGAACTCCTCGCTCATCTTTCCTCCGCGCACGAACCAGTCGATACTGGTCGCCACGAACGACATTCGTCCGATCAAGCCGCCGGTCGTGATTCGCGACCCGTGGGCGGCCGCCGCGTGGATTGCCGGAATCACAATCGCTGTCGTGCTCATCGCGCTCGGCGTGCGGCTGTGGTGGAAGCGCCGTCCCGCAGTGCGGCCGGTGATCGTTCCCCCGCACGTTCGCGCGCGCGAAAAATTGAACGCGTCTCTCGCGTTGTTAAACGACCCGCGCGCGTTCTGCATCGCTGTTTCCGATGCGGTCCGTGTGTATTTGGAAGAACGCTTCCGGTTGCGCGCTCCTGAGCGTACCACCGAGGAATTTCTCCGCGACCTGCAAACAACCACGCAGTTGAATTCGGAGCAGAAGCAAGTGCTCGCCGCCTTCCTCGAAAAATGCGACCTGGTCAAATTCGCGCGCTTCGAGCCGAACGAAGCGGCGTTGCGCGAGCTGCACGAATCAGGATTACGGCTGGTACACGAAACACAATTTGATCCGGTAACGGCACCCGCGGCGCCGCCGAGCCCGCGGCCAGTTCCCGCAGCCACGTCATGAGCTTCACCTTCCAACATCCATGGTGGTTGCTGGCGCTGCTTGCGTTGCCGGTACTCGCGTGGTTGCGCGGCAGGCGTGGCACTCGTCCGGCATTTCTCTATTCATCCGTTGCGCTGGTCAAAGGCATCGAGCGCAGCGCCCGTTCTCGTGCAGGCGCATTTCTCATGGCCATTCGTTGGATCGCGCTGGCGCTGTTTATCATTGCCCTGGCGCGTCCGCAGAAGACGGAGAGCGAGACGAGCATTCGCGCGAGCGGCGTAGACATCGTTATCGCCATCGATCTTTCCGGCAGCATGGAGTCGGAAGATTTTATCGTGAACCGCCAGCGCGTGAACCGGCTCGTCGTCGCCAAGGACACGGTGAAGCAGTTCATCTCGAAGCGGCCGAACGATCGCATCGGTCTCGTCGCCTTTGCCGGGCGCGCCTACATCGCCGCACCGTTGACGCTCGATCACGATTTTCTGCAAGCGAACCTGGCGCGACTCGAGTTGCACACGATCGAGGACGGCACGGCGATTGGCTCGGGCCTTTCCGCCTCGGTGAATCGCCTGCGCGATCTCGAGTCCAAGAGCAAGATCGTGGTCCTGATGACCGATGGCCAAAACAACGCTGGAAAAATTCTACCGCTCACCGCCGCGGAAGCCGCGAAGGCGCTCGACGTAAAAGTTTATACGGTCGGTGTCGGCATTCGCGGCAACGCTCCCTTCCCGCGCATGAATCCCTTCACTGGCCGCAAGGAATACGTGCCGGTGCCGGTCGATATCGATGAGCCAACGCTGACGGCCATCGCAGAGAAGACCGGCGGGAAATATTATCGCGCCGACAGCAGCGACACGTTGCGGCGCGTTTATGCGGAGATCGATCAGTTGGAAAAGACTGAAGTCGAGGTGAAGAAATACGTGCGTCGCTACGAACTGTTTTGGATCTTTGCGGGGGGCGGGTTGCTGCTGTTGTTCGCCGAGGCGGTGCTGGCAAATACGGTGTGGAGGAGGCTGCCATGAGGAATTCCCAATTCCCAACGTCGAATGACGAAGGAATGACCAATCGGCATTGGAGCTTAGGATTTCCTTCGTCATTCGCCGTTCGTCATTCGTCATTCACCCCATGAACTTCGCCTCGCCCAAATTACTCTGGCTGCTGCTGCTCGTCCCGGCGCTCGCCGCTCTGGTGTGGTGGAGTTTCCGCGCACGGCAACGAGCGATGGCGCAGTTCGTAGGCTCCCGCCTTATCGCGTCGCTCACGGTCGGACTTTCGCGTCAACGCCAGAAGATTCGCGCCGGGCTGTTGATCGCTGGAGTTGCACTCGCGCTGTTCTCGATGTCGCAGCCGCGCTGGGGATTCGATCTCGAGGAAGCGCGGCAAAGCGGCCTCGACATCGTGATCGCGATCGACACGTCCAAAAGCATGCTCGCGGACGACATTCAACCGAACCGCCTCACCCGCGCGAAGCTCGCGGCGCTCGATCTCATGCGTTTGTCGAAGAGCGATCGGCTTGGGTTGGTTGCGTTCGCGGGCAGCGCGTTCCTGCAATGTCCGTTGTCGCTTGATGACGAAGCGTTTCGGCAAAGCGTGGAGTCGCTCGACGTGAACATCATCCCGCAGGGCGGCACGGCTGTCGCCGAAGCGATCTCGGCCGCGCTCTCTGCGTTCAAAGAAAAGACGGACAATCACAAAATTCTCGTCGTGTTCACTGATGGCGAGGACAACGAAACGGAAGGCGACGCTCTTGCCGCGGCGCGCACAGCGGCGAAAGATGGATTGCGGATTTTCACGATCGGAGTCGGAACGCCTGCGGGCGAATTGCTGAGCACAGCCGATCCTTACGGCAATCGCGTTTTCATCAAGGACAACCAGGGCAACGTGGTGAAGTCGCGCTTGAACGAGGCACTCTTGCGGCAACTCGCGAAAGAGACCGAGGGGTTTTATCTGCCTCTGAGCGGCGCTGGAACAATGGACGTGCTGTATGAACGCGGACTCGCGCCATTGCCAAAGTCAGATTTCAAGTCGCGCACGGTGCGTCAGTATCACGAGCGCTTTCAGTGGTTCCTCAGCGCGGCGCTGGTGTTATTGTTGGTGGAGATGTTTTTCTCTGAGCGCGCGAAAAGCTCCCGGCGGGCAAAGGCGGCAACGGCTGTTGTCACTGCGCTGCTTTGCTTCCTCTCCACCAACGTATCCGGCGCGGCCAGCGATGCGTTGAAGCAGTATGAGCGCGGCCAGTTCAGCAAAGCGCGCAACCAGTTCGAGCAGTTGGTGAAGAAGCGTCCGGAGGATTCGCGGCTGCGTTACAACGCCGGTGCAGCAGCGTTTCAGGACGAAAGCTATGACGATGCGTTGCGCCACTTCAGCGCGAGTCTGTCTTCGCCTGACCTGAAGCTTCAGGAGCAAAGCTATTACAATCTGGGCAACACGAAGTTTCGTCTCGGCGAAGGCGTGAAGGACGCGAAGGAAAAGCAGCAACGCTGGGAAGAGGCGATGCATGATTACGAGAATGCTTTGAAAATTGATCCGAACGATGCTGACGCGACATTCAATCGCGAGTTGGTGCAGCAGAAGCTGGAGGAACTGAAGAAGCAGCAGGAACAACAACAGAAGCAGAATCAGCAGCAGAACAAAGACGAGAAGAAGGACGACCAGCAAAAGCAGGACAAACAGGATCAGCAGAAGCAGGATGAGAAGTCCGATCAGCAGAAGAAAGAGGAACAGCAAAAGGCAGAGCAGGAAAAGAAGGACGAGCAATCCAAACAGGACCAAAAGCAACAGCAACAGGGCGATCAACAGAAGCAGGAGAAAAAAGACGAGGCGTCACAGGACCAAAAGGCGCCCCAGGATCAACGCGGTGAACAGCCGGACAAAGATGCCCAGGCCGCGCAGTACAATCGCGTGATGCAAATGACGCCGCAACAGGCGATGCAATTGCTGGAGGCGCAAAAGGCCGACGAGAAGGCGATGGTTTTCCAACCGCAACAGACGACGCGCACGAACAAGAATCCCAATCGCGTGGTGAAGGATTGGTGAGCTCTTGCACTTTAGACTGCGCTGGCAGAGCGCAGCGAAGACAGTGCTTTGGCCGGTAAGAACGTCTGAGGTTTCAATGACCCTCCCGTGTGCAAAAGCGGCGTCGCGTCGGACCTGCCGCCGCAGTCCACATTTACGTGTCGAGTCACGCCCGCCCTCCTGCCCGCTCGTCTCCGTTGACCGCCGCGCCGGTTAACCTTACTTACCTTCGGGCATGGCGGTGCAGTTCAAAGATTACTACGAAGTGCTCGGGGTTCCTCGCGGGGCGGGCGAAGACGATTTACGCAAAGCGTTCCGCAAACTCGCGCGTCAGTACCATCCCGATGTGGCGAAAGACAAGAAGGTCGCCGAGGAAAAGTTCAAGGAGATCAACGAAGCCTACGAAGTGCTGAGTGATCCGGCCAAGCGCCGCAAGTACGATGAGTTGGGGCCGAATTGGAAGCAGGGCGCGGAGTTTCGTCCGCCGCCAGGATGGCAGGGATCACGTGGGCAACCTTTCGGAAGAGGCGGACAGGCTGACGGCCAGGAGTTTCATTTTGGCGGCACGGGTTTCAGCGATTTCTTCGAGCAAGTATTCGGCTCCGCCCGACGCGGCGGTGCGAGCCCGTCCGGCGCGCGTGGCGGTTTTCCAGGTGAGGAGGAATTCGCCGAGCGTGGCCGCGATGTCGAAGGCGACATTATGGTGACGCTGGAGGAGGCGATGCATGGTTCGGTGCGTGCCGTCACGGTGCAGAGTTCCGATCCCAACGGCCGCACCCGGACGGAGACATATCAGGTGCGCATCCCGCCTGGCGTGACGGAAGGACAAAAGCTGCGCGTGCCCGGGCGCGGACAGGCGGGAGCCGGCGGCGGCGCGGCGGGCGACATGTTCCTGCGCGTGCTTTTGCAAAAGCATCCTGACCTGAAAGTGGAGAACCACGATCTCGTTCACGAAATAGAGATCGCGCCCTGGGAAGCGGTGCTCGGAACGCAACTGCGCGTGCCGGCATTGGATGGCCCCCTGAGCATCAAGGTGCCTCCCGGCACGCAAAGCGGACAGCGGTTGCGCGTGCGCGGTCGTGGGTTGCCGAAACGTGGTGGTGAACGCGGGGACTTGTTCGTGCGCGTCGAGGTGCAAACCCCGCGTGATGTGAATGAGAAGGAGCGCGCGTTGTGGGAACAGTTGTCGCGCGAATCCACATTTAATCCAAGAGGATGAACCACGAACGCACAAAAGCGCGAAGTGTGGAGAACATCCGGTTTTTCGTGGCTTCGTGCCTTCGTGGTTATTTGGAATGAAACCGCATATCATCGTCATTACGGGCGTCACGCGCGGATTGGGCCGGGCGATGACCGAGGAATTCATTCAGCGCGGTCACGTCGTCGCGGGTTGTGGACGTTCAGCTGAGCAGATCGCGGGATTGCAGAAACAGTTTCCAAAACCAAACGCGATTCACGTACTCGATGTGACGTCAGACGACGAAGTGGCGGCGTGGGCGCAGGACGTGATCACGAACATTGGCGTGCCGGATTTCCTCATCAACAACGCGGCGCTGATCAATCGCAACGCGCCGCTCTGGAAAGTGCCGGCGCAGGAATTCTCGGACGTCATCGATGTGAATATCAAGGGCGTGACCAATGTCATTCGCCACTTCGTTCCTGCGATGGTCGCGAAGAACAGCGGCGTGATCGTCAATTTCAGTTCGGGCTGGGGACGTTCATCGGATGCCGAGGTGGCGCCGTATTGCGCGACGAAATGGGCGATCGAGGGATTGACGCAATCGCTCGCGCAGGAGTTGCCGAACGGCATGGCCGCCGTTGCGCTGAATCCCGGGATCATCGATACGGACATGTTGCGCAGCTCGTTCGGCGGATCGGCCGGCAGCTATCCCAAGCCAAGCGAATGGGCGAAGCGCGCCGTGCCATTCATTCTCAGTATCACCACGGAGAACGTAGGGACGAAAACCACCGTGCCGTGACTTGGGATAAACTTTGAACGAACAAGACGCCACAATGGTCTTTCCCGCAGTTGTGCCTGTGCCAGTCAGATGGCATTGGTTAATCGAGGAAGGCGGCGGACAGATCCAACTCAGGAACAGGAAAAGTTTATGACGACAAAAAGGGCATTCTGGTACGGGTTTTCGATGGCGTGCGTGGCGGCGGGATTGTTTGTGGCCACACAGCAGTTCACCCTCAACGTTCGCGCGGCGGACAATTCCAAAAAGAAAGTCGAGGAGGCGAAGCGCGAACGACGCGAACTTCCGCAGATTCTCGTCAACACCAACGCGCTGCCGAAAGATACGCGCGGCATCACCAGCTTCGCGCCGGTGGTCAAGAAAGTCGCGTCGAGCGTGGTGACGATTTACTCCACCAAAACGGTGCGGCAAAACCTCGGGATGTCTCCTTTCGATGATCCGTCGTTTCGGCGCTTCTTCGGTTTCCCTGACGAAGGTGAGGATGAAAACGCCGCGCCCGCTCCGCGCCGTCGAAGCCCCCGCGCTCCGCAATCGCCGGGGCGACAGCAGAAGGAGCAGAGCCTCGGCTCTGGCGTGATCGTCAGCGCCGACGGTTACATTCTGAGCAACAACCACGTCGTCGAAGGCGCGGATGAAGTGAAGGTCGCGTTGAGCGGCAGTGATGAAGAATTCATCGCCAAGGTCATCGGCACCGATCCGCAAACGGATGTTTCCGTGCTCAAGATCGATGCGAAAAATCTTCAGCCAGTCACCATGACTGATAGCGATCACCTCCAGGTCGGCGACGTGGTGCTTGCGGTGGGAAATCCGTTCGGCGTCGGCCAGACCGTCACGATGGGCATCGTGAGTGCGGTTGGCCGCGGCGGTTTCGGCATCGTTGATTACGAGGATTTCATCCAGACCGATGCTGCGATCAACCGCGGCAATTCTGGCGGGGCGCTGGTCGATGCGGATGGTCGATTGGTCGGCATCAACACTGCGATCATCAGTCCTTCAGGCGGCAGCATCGGCATCGGGTTCTCCGTGCCCATCAACATGGTGCGCCATGTGATGAACACGATTATTCAGAGCGGCAAAGTCACACGCGGCTATCTGGGCGTGTTGCTCGCGCCGGAAATTTCCTCGTCTCTCGCGCAGAAGTTCGGATTGAAGGACCGCTCTGGCGCACTCATAAATGACGTGGGGCCGAACACGCCGGCGTCGAAGGCGGGCTTGCAACGCGGCGACATCATCACGGAGTTCAATGGCCGCAAGGTCCCCGACCAGCGGCAACTGCGCCTGTGGGTTTCCCAAAGTTCGCCGAACACGAAGGCGAACTTGAAGGTGTTGCGAAATGGAAAAGCGCAGAACATCTTAGCGACTCTGGGCGAATTGCCGACCGAGGATCTCGCGGGTGGCCCAACAAGTCCTGGCCGACCGGACGCGCCCAAAAAGTCAGATGCGCTCGATGGTGTGGAAGTCGGTGACCTTGATGCGCGGATGCGCCGCCAGGCGAACATTCCCAACACTATCGAAGGCGCGATCGTGACGTCGGTTGATCCCAACTCGAACGCAGCCGAAGCCGGATTGCGTCAGGGCGACATCATTCTCGAACTCAACAAGCAGAAGTTGAAGAACGCCGACGAAGCGATCGAGTTGAGCGAGAAAGCCAAAGGCAACGAGAGCATCCTGCTGCTCGTGTGGACTCCCGGCCGCGGCTTCAGCGGCGGCAGCACACGATACGTCGTGGTGGAGCCGGAGAAGAAATGAGTGCAGATGTGAACAACGTCTGAACAGGAAATGATAACTTTTCGGCGTGAGCGGTTGAACCGTTCACGCCGTTGTTGTTTCCTCTAAGCCTGATGCTCGACTCCGTTAACCCCGAAGCGGGAAATACCTCCGCTGATTTGCGCAAAGGCCGCAAGCGCGAACCGCGGCGCGCTCATGCTGCAGCCTCAACGGCCGATCGTTTGCCGCCCCATTCCATAGAGGCGGAACTCGGCGTACTCGGCTGCATGATGCTGGCGCCAAACGAGTGCATCGGGATGTGCGTCGAGAAGTTCAAAGCGGGCGCGGATGTCTTCTATGACCTCAAGCATCAGGTCATCTATGAGACGCTCATCGAGATGTACGAAGAGAAGCAGGGCGTCGATGTCATCACCCTGCACCAACGGCTGAAAGACAAGCAGCAACTCGAAGCAGTCGGCGGCCTGGATTACATCGCTCCCCTGCCCGACAAAGTTCCATCAGCCGCGAACCTGAAATTTTATCAGGACATTGTTTGGGACAAACACATCCTGCGAAAGATGATCCGCACCTGCACTGACGTCATCTCACGCGTTTACGAAACGGAGGGTGAAGTCGATGTGCTGGTGGATGAAGTCGAGACGGAAATCCTGCGGATCAGCGAAGAGAAAGAAGCTTCGAAGACGGGGATGCTTACGATCAAGGACGTTGTCCACAAGGCGATCAACAAGATCGAAGAATATCATCAGCGGCAAGGCATGTTGACGGGGCTTAGCTCCGGCTTCGCCGATCTCGACAAGATGACCAGCGGTTTTCATGGCGGCGAAATGATCGTCATCGCGGCCCGTCCCAGCGTGGGCAAAACCTCGCTGGCGATGAATGTGGCGGAAGCCGTCGCCATTGATCAGAAGTTGCCAGTCGGTGTGTTCTCGCTGGAAATGAGTTCCGAGTCGCTCGTGCTGCGCATGCTCTGTTCGAGAGCACGTGTGAACATGCGG
>Ga0193706_1001435_pt1 | contig 10653 bp, 6 predicted proteins | sample U3c1metaG_FD_160130 | JGI IMG/M metagenome (GOLD analysis project Ga0193706, IMG submission 160130) | Soil microbial communities from a riparian zone of the East river system, Colorado, United States - U3c1 | ecosystem: Environmental > Terrestrial > Soil > Riparian zone | place: USA: East River... | reverse complement strand
CATCCAGCCGGGCGACGGCGGATGGGGAATCACGGCGGATGTGTATGCGTTCCGGCAAATCGTGCCGCGGGTAAATGCTTATGTGAACGGCGCCTACACGTTCACGCCCGAAGAGACGAGTGGCGTGAAGACGCTGCGTTCGAATCCATTCGAAGCGGAGATGTCGATCGCGGACAGCTACATGGGACGCGGCGGATTCGAATATCTGGTGTGGCCCAAGCACGGCCTGACCGTGAGCCTCGGCGCACGCATCGAAGGTGTGCCGGTGTATGACGCGGTGGGTGGCAGCGATGGATTCCGCCGTCCGGGTTATGCGATTTCGATCGAGCCTGGAATCTCGGCGATGGTGAAGAGTTGGTCCTTCGGCGTATATGCGCCGGTGGCGGTGTATCGCAATCGCGAGCGGAGCTGGGCGGATATTCAACTCACACGATCGAGCGGCACGTTCCGTCACGGCGACGCCGCATTCGCGGACTTCGTGATCATCGCGAGTATTTCAAAACGGCTCTGATTGTTCGCAGGTTTCACAGACTGCGCAGATTCCTCCTCTGCGAAATCTGCGTCATTGCGGATAAAGACTCCCATGCGAGCTGGCTTGAAGATTTCTTTGGTCGCGCTGCGGGAGTTCACCCCGCGCTGCAAGCATTTCACCCCACGTAGTTTGTTCTTCGCCGAGAACTCAGGCAAAACTAGCCTCTGAAATCCCATGGCAGAAACTCCGAATAGTCCCGTCTTGTCCTCCGGCGATGCGCCGCAGCGGAAGAAATATGTGCGCGCCGTCGGGCCGCGCCTGCGCGTGCTGCTCTACGTGGTGTTCGCGCTCTTCGCGTTGCTCGGCGCGAATTCGGTTTATCTCTCCAGCATCACGTTTCTCGAATGGTGGCGCGGGCTGACATACCAGAATTATTTTTACATGGTGATGTTCGGTGCGCACCTCGTGCTGGGATTGCTCATCGTGCTGCCGGTCATTGTCTTCGGGTGCATTCACATCAAGAACTCCCACAGCCGATCGAATCGGCGCGCGGTGCGTGTTGGCTATCTTCTATTCGCCATCGCTCTTGTCCTTCTCTTCTCCGGCGTCGCGCTGATGCGCTTCGATTGGTTCTCGATCAAAGACCCGCGGCTGCGTTCACCGATCTATTGGGCGCACGTGATCACGCCGTTGCTGGCAATCTGGGTTTACGTGCTGCACCGACTGGCCGGGCCGCGCATCAAATGGAGCATCGGCGTGAAGTGGTCGTTCGCTGTCGGCGTGCTCGTGCTCGCGGGCGTGTTCATGCACTCGGCACATCCGAAGAAGAACGAGACGGGCTCAGTCGAGGGCACGAATTACTTCATGCCGAGCTTCGCGCGCACGGCGACCGGCAAGTTCATCCCCGAGCGCACGCTGATGATGGATGACTATTGCCTCAAGTGCCACGAGGACGCTTACAAAGGCTGGTTCCACAGTTCGCACCATTTCAGCTCGTTCAACAACGAGCCTTACTTCTTTGCCGTAAATGAGACGCGGCAGGTTTCATTGAAGCGCGACGGCAATGTGAAGGCATCCCGCTGGTGCGCGGGCTGCCACGATGTGGTGCCGTTTTTCGCGGGTAAGTTTGACGATCCCAACTTTGACATCCGCAATGATCCCACGGCGCACGCGGGCATCACTTGTACCGCGTGTCATGCGATCACGCATGTGGACGGCACGCGCGGCAACGCCGAGTACACGATTGATGAGCCGATCCATTACCCATTCGCCTACAGCAGCAACGCGATCCTGCAGTACATCAACAACCAACTGGTGAAGGCGAAGCCAGAGTTTCACAAGAAGACATTCCTGAAGCCTGTTATGAAGTCGGCGGAGTTTTGCTCCACGTGTCACAAGGTTTCCCTTCCACAGGAGCTCACGAAGTACAAAGAGTTCCTTCGAGGGCAAAACCACTACGACACATTTCTGCTCAGTGGCGTCTCGGGCCACAACGCGCGCAGTTTTTACTACCCGGAAAAAGCGCAGCAAAACTGCAACGGCTGTCACATGCCGTTGAAGGAGTCGCCGGACTTCGCGGCGAATTACTTCAACCCGACTAACAACGCGACGCGATTTATCCATGATCATTTGTTCCCCGCCGCGAATACGGGAATCCCAGCGATTCGGAAAGGTGTTCTGGGCAAGGTTGAGGGAATGCAGACGTTCGATGGCAAGTACGATGAGTTGGATGACGTCATTACAGTCCAATCCAACTTCCTCCGCGGCTCATTGCGCGTGGACATCTTCGGCGTGCGCGAAGGTGGAGACATTTCCGGCAAGCTCATTGCCCCGTTGCGACCGAACGTGCCACCACTCAAACGCGGACAGACTTATCTCATCGAAGTTGTCCTGCGCACCATGCGGCTGGGACATCCGTTCAGCCAGGGAACGGTGGACTCAAATGAAATTTGGGTCGATGCGAAGGTTCGCAATGGCCAGCGCACGCTTGGTCGCAGCGGTGGTCTCGGTCAGCACAAAGATGTCGATCCGTGGTCGCACTTCGTAAACGTGTTCATGCTCGACCGCGACGGGAATCGCATCGACCGCCGCAATCCGCAGGACATTTTCACGCCGCTTTACAATCATCAGATCCCGCCCGGCGCCGCGAAGATCGCGCATTACTCCTTCACCGTGCCGGAGGACGCCGGCAATTCGGTGACAGTCGATGTGAAACTGAACTACCGGAAGTTTGATACGATCTACATGAACTATGTGTTCGGGAAGGGCTACACGAACGGCGCACCATTCCAAATCACGAATGAATTGCCGACCGTCACGATCGCGAGCGACTCGTTGACGTTTCCAGTGGGTGTTGGAAGGACGATCTCTGCGAGTCCCATTACCGCACGCACGAATGACGCGGCGTTCCCCCTCACCCCAAGGGAGAGAGAGAACGGCATTCAGTCTCTTGGCAAATCGGGCACTGAAGTCGGTAACGCAGCGTCAGACATTTCAGCGAATCGTGATTCGCTATCCCCTCTCCCTGGGGGAGAGGGTCAGGGTGAGGGGAAAGCGCGTATGAACATCGCCGCGACCGAGACCTCATCCACAGCGACTTCATTCACCATCACCAATCCACCATCAACTATTCCAGCGTGGCAGCGCTGGAACGACTACGGCATCGGCCTGCTGCTCGAAGGCACGGACAAGGGCAGCGAGAAAGGCCAGTTGCTCGAGGCCGCTGAAGCCTTCGAGCAAGTTGAGAAGCTTGCACGCTACGATGGCCCGTTGAACCTCGCTCGCATTTACTTCAAGGAAGGGCGCCTCGACGAGGCTGTGTCCGCGCTGCAACGCGCGTCGAAGTTCGATCCATCCGCGCCACGCTGGACGGTGGCGTGGCTCAACGGGTTGGTGAACAAACAAAACGGTTACCTCGACAAAGCCATCACAGAGTTCACCAGCATCATCGAGGATCGCTACGAGGAGTTGGATCGTCGCGGCTTCGACTTCAGCCTCGATTATGAAGTCATCAACGAACTCGGCCAGACGCTTTTCGAGCGCGCGAAAATCGAGCGCGGCGACGACGCGGCGCAGAAGCAATGGCTGGAGAAAGCCGTCGCACGCTTCAAGCGCACGCTGGAGATCGACACGGAAAACGTGACGGCGCACTACAACCTCGCGCTCATTTATGAACGTCTCGGTGAACGCGATCTCGCGGTGAACCATCGCAAGCTTCACGAGCGTTACCGTCCCGATGACAACGCCCGCGACCGCGCCATCGCCATTGCCCGCCGCCGTGATCCGGCCGCCGACAATGCAGCGCAGGCGACGGTGATTTATCCGTTGCAGCGCGATGAAGCTTTCGAGCTGCGTGCAAACACAGCGACGACTCCGGTTCCCTCTTCCCTCAACGGGGAGAGAGAACAGGCCGGCGGGGCTCGTCGTTTTGAAGCATCGGAACCAGTTCGCCGCGTTGTTCGCCAGCCATGATCACTTACCGCAACGGCAATCACCTCGATCTCGAAGCCGTGATTGAACTCTATCACTCGTCAACGCTGGGCGAGCGTCGTCCCATCGATGATCGTGAGCGCGTTGCTGCAATGCTGCGCAACGCCAACCTCGTCGTGACGGCATGGCATTACGAGCGGCTCGTCGGCATCTCCCGTGCGCTCACCGATTTCGTTTACGTGACTTATTTGTCCGATCTCGCGGTGCGCGTGTCGCACCAGAAGATGGGAATCGGAAAGGAGCTGATGCGTCGCACCCAAGCCGCGGCGCCGACCGCACAGATCATCCTGCTCGCCGCGCCCGCAGCCGAAGAATACTACCCGCGCGTGGGATTCAGCCATCACCCGCAGGCGTGGGTGCTGAAGCCCGAGGAGAGAATTGCGCCATGAATGTTGAAGACCCGAAGAAGTTTCGCAACGAGCAGGACGAGGACGTCGCGCATCTCGACGATCGTGTGGTCGGCCGAGCCTTTGCGCGATCCGCGGTCGCGTTCGTTGTCATCGTCGGCGCTGTGATCGCGGGCGTGCTCTACGCGAAGCGCGACAAACCTAAAGCCCAGCCGCAGGTGGCACAACCCAGCCCGCCGGCGAGTGCACTCGCGCAAGTGGTTCAACCTCCAACCGTGAAGTTCACCGACATCACGGCGAGCAGCGGGATCCAGTTCGTTCACAACAACGGCGCACATGGCGAAAAACTCCTGCCTGAAACGATGGGCTCCGGCGTGGCGTTCTTCGACTTTGACAACGACAACCGCGCCGATCTGCTCTTCATCAATTCAACATACTGGTCGTGGGATAAAGACGCCGCCGGCAAGCCGAAAACCACGATGGCTCTTTACCGAAGCGATCCGAACTCGCCCGGCTTCATTGACGCCACCTCCGGCTCCGGACTCGATGTGAGTTTTTACGGCACTGGCGTGGCCATCGGAGATTTTGACAACGACGGCAACACCGACGTGTTCATCACCGGCGTCGGCGATCAGCGACTCTTCCGAAATCTCGGTGGCGGAAAATTTCAAGACGTGACAGAGGCGTTCGGAGTGAAAGCCGAGTCGGGCGCGTGGAGCACGGCGGCGTGCTTCTTCGATTACGACAATGACGGGAAACTCGATTTGTTCGTTGGCCATTACGTGAAGTGGTCGCGCGAGATCGACGCGGAAGTCGGCTACAAGATCGACGGCAAGACGCGCGCCTACGGTCAACCGATGAATTTTCAGGGAACGTTCCCGCGCTTGTTCCACAATGACGGCGGCAAGTTCACCGACGTTTCCGCGCAAGCTGGAGTTCAAGTGAAGAGCGCTGGGCTTGGCGCTGCCTCAGCAAAGACGTTGGGAGTCGTTCCCGCTGACCTCGACAGCGATGGCTTCATCGATCTCGTTGTCGCCAACGACACGACGCCGAATTTCGTGTTCCACAACCAGAAGAACGGCACGTTCAAGGAATGTGGCGCGACGTGCGGCGTGGCCTTCGACAGCTACGGCAACACGCGCGGCGCGATGGGCATCGATGCGGCGCACTTTCGCAACGACGCGTCGCTCGGCATCATGATCGGCAACTTCGCCAACGAGATGACCGCGCTCTACGTCTCGCAGCCCGGTGGTATGTTCTTCACCGACGAGGCGATTCCCGAAGGCATCGGTCCCGCGAGCCGATTGCTGCTGAAGTTCGGCATCTTCTTCTTTGACTACGATCTCGATGGCCGCCTCGACGTGCTCTCCGCCAATGGCCACCTCGACGAAGAAATCGTGAAGCTGCAAAAGAGTCAGAGCTATCGCCAACCCGCGCAACTCTTCTGGAACACTGGTGCGAAGAACGGTGCGACGTTTGTGCCTGTTGATGAACCACACGGCGGGAAAGACTTATTCAAGCCACTCGTCGGCCGGGCATCGGCATTCGCGGACATCGACAACGACGGCGATCTCGACGTCGTCCTCACACAGGCGGGCGGCGCACCGTTACCGCTGCGCAATGACCAGTCGCTCAAACACCATTGGCTGCGGGTGAAGCTGGTTGGTACGAAATCGAACCGCAGCGCGATCGGCGCAAAGCTGGTGGCGACGATTGGTGGGCAAACAATCATCCGCGAAGTGAATCCGGCGCGCAGTTATCTTTCGGCTTCGGAACTGCCGGTCACATTCGGCCTCGGCGCGAGCACCAAAGTGGATTCGCTCGAAATCACTTGGCCGAGCGGGCAGAAGCAAACACTCACGCTGCAGAAAATCGACACGCTGCTCACAATCGAAGAGCCGCGCTCCGTTAAGGAGTGAGTCTCGTCACCTCGACTGCTACAACACGCCCCATGAACTGCTGGCTCGTGAAGTCGGAACCCGAGTCTTACTCGTGGGACACTTTCGTGAAGGACAAGCGCGCGGCGTGGACTGGCGTGCGCAATTTTCAGGCGCGCAACAATCTGCGCGCGATGAAGCGCGGTGATCTGGCGTTCTTTTATCACAGTGTTGTGGGCAAGGAGATCGTCGGCATCGCGCGCGTGGAGAAGGAAGCGTACGCAGATCCCACAGCGAAGGAGGGCGACTGGTCGTGCGTTGATCTTGTTCCGGTGAAGCCGCTCGCGAAGCCCGTGACGCTCGATCAGATCAAGACCGACAAGGCCCTCGCTGACATGCAACTGCTACGGCTGTCGCGAATTTCCGTCACGTCAGTCACCGGCCCGCAATTCAAACACCTGCTCGCGCTCGCCGAAACCAAGCTGTAGCGGAGCAAACGTTTGCCGCGCCCGCGCCCCTCTGTTTAACCTGCGCGCGAGCATGGAAACCCAATCACCGCACGGCGAGCGCACGCCTACGCCCGACATTCACAGTGAATCATTTCTCCACTTGCTCATGGCGCGGCAGCTCAAGCTTTCGATCGCGTGCGCGCTCACGTTCCTCGTCGCGCTGCTCGGGCTGCCGCTGGCGAACTACTTCGCGCCCGAGGTCATGGCCTTGCGCGTATTCGGGTTCACGCTCACGTGGTTCGTGCTCGGCGTGTTGTTTTTTCCTTTGGTGTGGGTAATCGCATGGGTGTTCATCCGGCGCTCCATAGCACTCGAAAACGTGGAAGTTAAAGAGGTGTCCCGCGAAGAGGCGAAGATGGCGAAGGAGAAGACATGAAGGTCGAGCAGGTAGGTAAACAAGTGCTCGATGCGGCATTTCAAGTTCACTCGGTGCTTGGGCCTGGGTTGCTGGAATCAGTTTACGAGGCAGCTCTGGTAATGGAATTGCGCAAACGCGGAGCGCTGGTTGAGGTGCAGAAGGCCATTCCGGTGTTTTATGACGGTCAGCAATTGGACGTCGGCTTCCGTGCTGACGTGGTGGTGGAGAAACTTGTCCTCGTGGAATTGAAATCGGTGGAAGCGGTCACGCCGTTTTTCAAAAAAGTCACCAATAACTACATCCGGCTGATTCCCTTGCAACTTGGGTTCCTGATCAACTTCAACGTGCCACTGCTTAAAGATGGCATCACCCGCGTTGTGAACGGGCTGGAAGGAAAACCGGTTTGGTCCCGCGAAGCAGCGAAGGAAGCGAAGAATGTACTTTCTTCGTCCCTTCCTCCTTCGCCCACTTCGCCTCTTCATCCTCTCGTTCAGCGCCGTCACCGTGGCTGTTACCATCTGGATGGGTTTCCGCTCCGCGAAAAAATCCAAGACGGCGTCCGACTTCTTCGTGGCGGGACGCAGCGTGTCGGTGGGTTGGAACGCGAGCGCCATCTCGGGCGAATACCTCAGCGCCGCCAGCTTCATGGGCATCGCGGGCATGGTGATGTCGAGCGGGTACGATGCGCTGTGGTATCCGGTCTGTTACGCGTGCGGATATTTGTTCCTGCTGCTGTTCATTGCGGGTCCACTGCGGAGGTTTGGCGCTTACACGATTCCCGATTTCGCCGAAGGCCGGTTCGACTCGCCGGTGTTCCGCAAGATCGCCGTGGTGTTCGTGCTGTTCATCGGATTTTTCTACACGATGCCGCAGATGAAGGGCGCGGGGACCACGCTGGCCTACATCTTTCCCGGGCTGCCGTATTGGGCGGGCGTGGTGCTGGTGGGCGCGGTCATCACGCTCAACGTTGCGCTCGGCGGCATGAAAGGCATCACGCTGGTGCAGGCGTTTCAATACTGGATCAAGATGTTCGCCATCTCCGCACCCATCTTCGTGCTCATGGCGGTGTATGGGCATTATGGGAAGCAGGTGGGGGTGAATGGCGTACAGCAGCCCCACCTGAATCAGTCGGCACTCGATCCGAGCAACTTTCGGACACTCACGAACTCAAGGCCTGAAAATGCTCTTCAGAGCATTGCCAACAACTCGCGGCTTTGGACCACGGCATGGACTACGACGAATTCTTGGCGTATCGCGGGCGATCCGCTGGTCGGCGCGATTCTGACTTATTCGCAAATGCGTGTATTAAGTGGAGGTTCATCCATCGACGTCTTGACGGTCGAAACGAACATTCTTTCCGAGCGTTGGCGCGCGGAAAATCCACCTGCGCTCACGCCACCAAAGCTCGCCCGCTGGCTGGAAGAAAGGATGCCGACAGTGGGGATCTTCCTATTTGAAACAAACAGAGGACACTTCCTCGCAATCTACGCTCCATCCAATCACCCACTTCACGGCCAGCTCCGATCTATCGGTTTCTCAGTTACAGAACAGACACGGCCGGCGCTTCCCCCTAAAGCCCCCGCCGATTCCACCTGGCTCAACCCCTTCGGCCCGCTCACGACCAAGGCGGCGAAGAATGCGGCGGCGGCCATTGGGAAGAAGGCAGAGAAAGAATTGTCCCGCGAAGCAGCGAAGGCGGCGAAGGGGAACAGTTCTTCCAATTCTTCCTTCGCCCACTTCGCCCCTTCGCGGGATACCATCCCCCTCCGCGCCGACATCACGCCCGACCAACACCTCACCGTCGCGCTCGATTCACCAACCGTCGCGCAGGCGCTGGCGGTGTACGCGGAACTCACCGGACGGAAGCTCGTGCCGAACACCAATTCGCTCGCTGAGCGCGTGGATGATTTGCTCAACGGCAAACTCTCGCAGTTCAAGCTGATCACGCGCGGCGCTACGCCGGACACGGGCGTGCGGTTCCACGCGGATGGCGCGTTCACAGCGGGTGAAGTGAAGGAGGCGATTGAAGCGCAGTTGAGGACGAATGGTCTGGTGTTGAGTTCTGTCGGCAGCACTGAGCTAAAAGTCAGCCGGACTGAACTCCCGCGAAGGAGCGAAGGAAGCGAAGGTTCAGAAAGCAACCCTTCGCCCCTTCGCGGGACATCTGCTTCTTCCGCAGAAAAAGCCTGGCTCGCCAAACACGAGAAGCCGCTCGCGCTGCTCTACACTTACTCGTTGATCATCGCGATCGTCTGCGGCACGGCGGGCTTGCCGCACATCCTCGTGCGCTTCTACACCAACCCGGACGGCGTGGCCGCCAAGCGCACCACCATGTGGGTGATGATTTTGATCGGTGTTTTTTACGTGTTCCCGCCGGTATTCGGCGTGATCGGTCGCAACTTGATGCCGGACCTCTACAACGGCGTGGGCGCGAAGGGTACTGACAAGATCGTGCTCGAACTGCCGCGCATCCTGAACACGAAATATCCGCCGCTCGGTTCGATCCTCAGCGGCATCACGTGCGCCGGAGCGTTCGCGGCGTTCATGAGCACGTTCAGCGGACTCCTCGTGAGCATGACGGGCGCGCTGGCGCATGACGTTTACGGCCGAATCCTGCGGCCGAAATCATCGCCCGAGCAGCGCATGAAGATGTTCAAGATCGGCGCGGTGATCCTCGGCGGCGTGGCGGTGCTGCTGGGTAGCTTCGTGGAGAAACTCGAGATCAATTTCATGGTCGGCCAGGCGTTCGCGATTGCGGCGTCGAGTTACTTCCCGCTGCTCTTCATGGCGGTGTGGTGGCGCAAGCTGACGATGAAGGGCGCCGCATCCGGAATGCTCGGTGGCGGTTTGCTCGCGATGGTGGCGATCTCGCTCACCAGCTTCAGCACGCTCGCGGCAGGCACGGATAAAACGGCGCAGATGTTCTCGATGTTCAAACCGCTCAACGCCTTCTGGGCCGAGCATCCGCTCGCGCGCATCCTCTGCGAGCAACCGGCGATCTGGGCCGTGCCGCTGGCGATCACGCTCATGATCGTAGTCTCGAAACTCACGCGTCGCGAAGTGCCCAAAGACATCCGCATGAAGATGCTCGTGCTGCACGCGCCGGAGCAGTTGGGATTGAAGCAGGAATACATTCAGGAACATCAGAGCGGGCATTGAAGCGGGATGAAAGTTTGGCGCATTGCGGTCGCAGCGGTGTTGGTTGGAAGTCTGGTGCTGAATGTACTGTTGTGGCGTGAAGCGTTGCGCGCCCGCGCGGAAACGGAAGCGAGCCGGGCGGCTGCTGGCGAACTTGATGCGCTGCGGACGGAGTTAGAGTCGATTCGGAACACGCGCGCCGTCTCACCGCAAGGCAGCAATGATTTGGAGTTGGCACGCCTGCGAAGTGAGATTGGACCGCTGCGCCGGCAGGCTGGAGTTGCCTGCGTTTCATGCACAGGCGACTGAAGCGGCGACGCTTCGTCAGAGGCTTCACACAGCGACGCAAGAGCTCGCCGCGGCCGAGCGTGAAATCGCAGAGGTGGCAAAGATGGCTCCAGAAGAAATGCTCGCGATGAAAAGAGAAGCACAGGAAGTCGTGTGCGTGAACAACCTGAAACAG
>Ga0193706_1001434_pt1 | contig 10654 bp, 4 predicted proteins | sample U3c1metaG_FD_160130 | JGI IMG/M metagenome (GOLD analysis project Ga0193706, IMG submission 160130) | Soil microbial communities from a riparian zone of the East river system, Colorado, United States - U3c1 | ecosystem: Environmental > Terrestrial > Soil > Riparian zone | place: USA: East River... | reverse complement strand
GAACGATGGAAGGCCCTCGCTCGCACGGACTTGCGACGATTTTTGTCGGAGACCCCCGCCTCGGTCACAACCCGCGAGGTTTACCCGACTTGCGCGGTTCGGTGCACAGCGATCCGGGCCAGTTTCGGGCGCGGTGCGCGGTCCAGCGCTCGAGCATCTCGAACAGCGCCTCCTGGCGGACCGGCTTCGGCAGGTAGTCGTCCATGCCGGAGGCCAGGCAGCGCTCGCGGTCCCCCGCCATGGCGTTGGCCGTCATCGCCAGGATCGTGATGTGGCCGCCGTGGTCGCTTTCCTGGGCGCGGATGCGGCGCGTGGCTTCGAAGCCGTCCATGCGCGGCATCTGACAATCCATCAGCACGAGGTCGTACGGCTGTTCCTCGAGCCGCTGCAGGGCCTCGATCCCGTCGACGGCGACGGTGGTCGAGTGGCCGCGGCGAGCGAGCATATGCTGGGTGATGCGCTGGTTGATCACGTTGTCCTCGACGAGCAGCACGCGCATCCCGCCTTCGCCGACGCCGCACGAGACGAGTGTCGAAGGGATGTGCGAGATGTCGCCGGGGAGGATCGAGCGCGGCTCGGGAGCCTGGTAGGTCGCAACCGGCTCGGAATCCGTCGCGGGGAGGCAGAGCTCGACTTCGAATCGGCTGCCCCGGCCGGGCTCGCTCTCGGCGCGGACCGTTCCGCCCATCAATTCGACCAGGCGCTTGACGATGGCGAGCCCCAGACCCGTGCCGCCGAATCGGCGGCTCATCGAGCTGTCGGCCTGGGTGAAGGGAGTGAACAGATTGGGCAGCACGTCCTTGTCGATGCCGATGCCGCTGTCGCTGACGCACACCACGATCTTGTGCATCCCGTCCTGCTCGCCGCGCCAGTGGATCGCGAGATCGACGCTGCCCTCGGGCGTGAACTTCACGGCGTTGCCCACCAGGTTCAACAGGATCTGGCGCAGGCGGTGGGAGTCGACCAGCAGAGCCTGCGGCAGATCGGGATCCACCGTGTGCGTGAACTCCAGATGTTTCTGCGCGGCCTGGGGGCGCAGCAGATTGACCACGTCGCGGCACACGGCGCGCAGGTCGGTCGGCTGCGGCGCGAGCAGCAGCTTGGAGGCTTCCATCTTCGAGAAGTCGAGCACGTCGTTGATCACCGTCAACAGCGACTCGGCGGAGATCTGCACCGACTGCGCGTACTCGCGCTGCTCGTCGGTGAGCGGCGAGGAGAGCAGGAGGGAGGTCATCCCGATCACTCCGTTCATCGGCGTGCGGATCTCGTGGCTCATGGTCGCCAGGAATTCGTTCTTCGCGCGGTTGCCGGCCTGGGCGGCGTCGAGGGCCAGCGCCAGCTCTTTCAGCGTCTGCTCCTGAACTGCGTTGGCCAGGGTCAGCTCCTCGTTCTTCGCATACTGCGTGCGCAGCGAGTTCGCGAGCGAGCCGCGCATCTCGTCGAGCGTCAGGGCGAGGTGACCCAGCTCGTCGTGGGTCGACAGCTCGATCTTCGATTCGAGATCGCCGCCGCCCAGGCGCGAGGCCTGGAAATCGAGCTCGCTCACCGGCCGCGCGACGACGCGGTTGCAGACGAAGGCGAGCAGGGCGCCGAGCAGCAAGCACGCCAGGGCCAGCTGGCCCGCGATCAATCGCGCATGGCTCGCGACCAGCTCTTCCATCGGCTCGGTCGAGATGCCCAGCGTCAATGTCCCGAGCAGCTTGTTCGTCGGATCGTTCTTGTCCGTCGACGACTGGATGTCGGCGACGTATTCCTTGAACATCTGGCGATCGAGGATGTCGCTGACGTCCTTGCCGAAGGCCTTGGCGGTCAAAGTTCCGTTGGGGCGCTCGACCCGCACCAGGACGATGTCGGGGCGCTGGTTGACCAGCGATTCCAGCATCGTGTTGATCTTCGGGATGTCCGTCTGCACCAGGAGCAACTCGGTGCAGGACGTCGCGGTCGCGAAGGCCATCGCATCGCCTACGCTGTCCAGCGAGGCCTCGAGGATCCTCCGCTCGCTCCTCAGCGTCCAAGCGCCGAGAAGCATGAAGACCAGGGCGACGAAAATCAGCGTCGCCCCGATCAGCTTGGTCCCCAGGCGCGCGCCATGCTGACGCGCTGAGCGAGCTTCAGTTGCCACTGGAGGGAGCTTCGAAGGCCTCCGCGGCCTGCATGCTCTGCTGCACGGGTAGGTACTCCGCGTCGCTGGTCAGCGCAAAGCCGGAAACCTTGAGCGCCTTGAGCGCCACCGGATTCTTCAGCTCGAGCAGGGAGTCGCGCAGGGCGGCGCTCACGGCAGGATCGAGCCCTTCCCGCGCAACCCAGGGCTTGGTGACGTTGGGGAAAGTCTTCAGGGCGCGCAGTTGTCCCTTGGCTTCCTCGCAATTGGATTCCTTGACGGCGCCTGCCTCGAAGTCCCCGGCCAGCACAGCTGCCGCGACTTTGTCGTGCCGCTCGAGGTACTCGAAGCGCTTCAGATCGCCGGCGTGGATGCCCGCCTCGAGCAGGTGCTCCTGGACCAGGAAGCGCCCGATGGTCGAGTTGCGATCGCCGAAGGCGAAGCTCTTGCCTTTCAGGTCCGCGAGCTCGCGGATCTTCGAGTCGCGCGGGACCACGATGCAGCCGTTGAACAGCTTCTTGCCATCCTCGAGTTCCATGGCGATCAGCTCGATCGCCTTGTTCTTGCGCTTGGCGAGGATGTACGGCGAGGGCCCGAAGCGCACGAAGTCGACCTTTGCCTTGCACAGGGCGTCGATGCCGTCTTCGTAGGTCTTGAAGATCACCATCTCGATGTCGGTGGGACGGCCGAGTCGTTTCTCGACGTCGTCCTGGATCGCCTCGATGATCGGGATGAACTTCCGATACATCTCGGTCGCCTTGTCCGACTGGTAGACGCCGAAGCTCAGGTGCAGCGGCGGCGCCTTGTCGCTGCTCGTCGGAACCACGCGGACCACGGGAGTCTGGGTCGGCACGAAGGCACCGAGCAGTGCGACCAGGGACAGAAGACCGGTGACGGCGGCAAGGACGCGCATGGGTGGGCTCCAGAGTTGGGATCGGTCGGGTTCGAGTGCCCGAGGGAGCGTCTACTTCGTCGCCGGGCAACGGATGACTTGAGGATCAGGGCCCGCTTCCCCGGCTGCGGAGCCCTCGACGATCCGCCGTTTTGCATTCTTTGCAAAAACCGGCCAACCCTTCTCACGAGGCCGTCGAGGGCCCTCGAACCACGATTTTGAACTGTTTGCAAAAATCTTTGAAAAATTTGCCCTACCCGGACCGGACAGACGGATGCGCAGCTGGTTCTTCATGTCCCGGCCTTGGCACCCACCCCGGGGTCCTGGCCGTGGCGGGGGGACCCGATCACCAGAGCGCGCCCCTCCCCGGCAGCGTCGAGATCGTGGATCCGCCGGGGAGCGGTCATGTCCCAGCACACCCACCTCGACTTCCCCACCTTGAAACACCGTTCCTCGACCCAGTCCGCCCGCTCGATCCATCTGCCGGATGCGATGGCGATCTGGCGATCGGCCAGCGTCCTGATCCTGCTGGCTTTCGTTTTTTCACCCCCGGCGCGGGCGATCCCCTCCCCCGACGTGGTGATCAGCCTGTTCGCCAGCGCCGCCCAGGTCCTCGGGGTCACGACCGTGATCCTCGGACGCTGGTTCTTCGTGCGCCGCGGCCAGGGGCTGTCCACCGGTCGCGCCAAGGGCTCGAGCTTCGCGGTCCCCTTCCTCGTCACCGCCGGATTGTTCGTCGCCAGCCTGATCGGCTGGGGGTTCTTTTACCTCAGCGTCCAGGATCAGCGCATGGCGCGCCTGCAGACCAACCTGGTGCGCAGCTCGACCGAGAACGGAAAGCTGGTCGGCGACGTCAACCTGAAGACGCTCTCCTTCAGCGAGCAGAAGAAACGTTCCGACGGCTTCACCACCGAGCAGCTTCAGGAATGGATCGACAAGGGTGAAGTGAAGGAGCCGATGTTCGACATCCGCGAGACGGAGGAAGTCGAGATGGGCGCGATCGCGGGCACGCGCCACATGCGCTACCCCGACCTGCTGCGCAACCCGGAAAATTACCTGGAGCCCGGCTCGCCCGTGATCCTCCTGTGCTTCAACGGCAATCGCAGCTCGGAGACCGCGGACGCCCTGCGCCCGCTGGGGTACAAGCCGCGCTTCATGATCGGCGGCTACGAGAAGTGGAGCGCCGAGGAACGGTCGCTGGAGATGAAGGACGGCCACGTTCCCCAGGATCTGCGCGAGATCCCCGAGTACGTGAACAAGGAAGTGCTGCTCGACACCGACGCGGTCACGCGCCTGATCAATGAGGAGAACGCGCTGTTCCTCGACGTGCGCTACCCCGGCGAGTTCGACATACAGGGCCACCTGCCGAACGCCTGGAACCTGACCATGCGCTCGATGACCTCGCCGGAGCTCGACACGGCTCTCGCGGCGGTGCCCAAGCGGCCCTTGATCGGCGTGTGCTACGACAAGCGCGGCTCGTTCTACGCCTTGATCATCGGCCTGCGGTTGACGCGGCTGGGCTACGACTGGCGCGGGCGCTACACGGTTCCCGAGGAGTACTACGTTCCGAGCAAGGACAAGGCCCATGTCCTGGCCTGGCAGGAAGCGCACAAGGGCAAGAGCCTGCTCACCGCCGTGTCCGAGCCGCTGCAGAGCGGCCTGGATTTCCTGCAGGAGAAGAGCGGCAGTCTGGCCCTCGCGATCCTCGGTCTGGTGCTCGCCCTGCGCGCCGGGCTCTTTGCTTTCACTTGGAAAGCCGAGCGCGACCGCCTGGAGCAGCGCCGACTCGCTCCCGCGATCGCCGGCTTGAAGCAGGCTTACGGCGACGACCGCGCCGGAGCCGCGCGCGCGACCATGGCCTTGATGCGCGAGCACAAGATCCGGCCCTTCCTGAATCTGCTCGGCACCAGCGCACAGCTGCTGCTCTTCCTGGTGTTCTTCTCGGTGGTCGCGCGCGCCAGCGAGACCAATGAGACCGAAGGTTTCCTGTGGCTCCCGCTGCTCTCCGGCAGCGATCCGTGGCGCGCCCTTCCGATCGCCATCTCGCTGCTCGTCATCGTTCAGCTCGCCCTCTCGGCGAAAAAACGCACGATCCTGCTCGCTTCCTTCTGGGTGATGGCCGCGGGCGGCCTGTACCTGCTGGTCGCCAGCGCCAACGGCGGAGTCCTGCTGTACTTGACGGCCAACCTGGCCTTGATGGTCGGCCACACCCTCGCCGCGCGGGCCTGGTTCGGACGTGATGCCGGTGCTCGTCAGCGCGAACGTGCCGCGAAGTTCCAATCGGCGCCTCTGGTTCCGCTGGAATTCGCTCACCTGGTCGACGGCGCGGGCAAGAAGGCGGCGCGTCTGGGCGAGCTGATGGCCGCCGGACTTCCGGTGCCCCGCGGCTTCGCGGTGCGAGCCAGCTCGGTCGAGCACTTCTTGAGCCATGGGTCGTGGAAACCCGAGGACCTCGCCGCGATCCAGACGGCCCACGCGCGCCTGGGATCGGAGCTCGTCGCGGTGCGCAGCTCCGGCGCCAACGAAGACGGAGCGGACGCGAGCTACGCGGGCATTTACGAGTCCGTGCTCAACGTCACCACCGACAAGCTGCTCGGAGCCCTCTCGGAAGTGGCCAATTCGCAGCGCAGCGAACGCGCCAAGGCCTACGCGAGTGCGAACGAAGGCGCGGATCGCCTGGGCATCGTCGTGCAAGCCATGGTCCCCGCCGAGTACGCGGGAGTCCTGTTCACCGAGCACCCGGGCGAGTCGGGCGCGATGCTGGTCGAGCTGGTGGCCGGCCTGGGAGAGGAGCTGGTCAGCGGGCGCGCCCAGCCGACGAGTCATCGCTACGGCCGAGCCAGCGGAGAGCTGCTCGACCCCGTGCCGCCGCGGATCGACGTCGCGCCCTTGATCGCGCTCGGCAGCCGCGTCGAAGCCCTGTTCGGCCGTCCGCAGGACGTCGAATGGGCCTATGCCGGCGGCCGCTTCAGTCTCTTGCAGGCGCGCGACATCACGCGCACCTCGCGCTCGGCGAGCGACGCTCGCGCCTTGCGCGAAGCCGAGCGCGCGCGACTCTTGGCCCTGGCGCGCGGATGCGGCGCGGACGAAGTCATCCTGGCCCAAAACGAGCTGTCCGAGCTGATGCCCCAGCCGACAACCTACAGCCTCGCCTTGATGGAGCAGCTGTGGGCCCACGGCGGCAGCACCGATCTCGCCTGCCGCGAGCTGTCCGTTCCTTATTACGTCCGGCCCGACTCCGCGCCCTTCGCGGTCAGCGTCTTCGGCAGGCTGTACATCAATCGCGCCGAGGAGCGCAGTCGACTGGCCAAGGGGCCCGGCTCGCTCGCGATCTTCCGACTGGCGCGGGGCGCCGAGCTGCTCGAGCGCCGCTTCCGCGAGGAATTCCTGCCCGATTTCCTGCGCCGCTCGCGCCTGGATCTCGCGGTCGATTTGAGCCTGCTGTCCGGATCTGAGCTGGCCGACCTGCACCGCGAGCGCCGCACGCTCTTCGTGCGCGAGAGCTACGTCCAGGCCGAGCTGGTCAACGTCGCCGCGGACATCCTGTTCAAGACGGCGATGCGCGCCCTCGAGAAGCAAGGCCTCGACCCGGCCCAGTACCTGGCCCACGTGCCGCGCACCGTCGTCGACGAGGCGCTGGAAATGCTCGGAGAGATCGGGCGCGGCACGCGCGGGCGCGCGGACTTCCTCGCGCTCTACGGACATCGCTCGACGCTCGACTACGAGCTGTCGGCGCCGCGCTACTGCGAGGATCCGGCCCTGGTCGAGACGATGGCGGCCCGCTCGGCCAAGTCCATCCCCCATCCGCCGCGCGCCGCGCCGGCGATGCCCGGCTCCAAGGTGCTCGAGCTCACGGTCGATCGCGCCCGGCGCTTCGCCTCGCTCAAGGAAGAAGCCAAGCACTACGCCCTGCGCGATCTCGCCTTCCTGCGCGCCATCCTGGTCGAGCTGGGCGCGCGCAGCGGACTCGGCGAGCGCATCTTCCAGTTGACGCCCGAGGAGGTCGACAGGCTCGACACGCCCGCGCTGACGCTGATCAGCGCGCGGGGGCTGGCCCGCGAGCGCGCGGAGCTCGCTCAGACACTGCTCGAGCTCGAGCTGCCGAGCGAGCTCACCCCGCGCGGGCTGGAAACGCTCGACGTCGAGCGCGGCCAGCGCATGGTGCCCCGCGCCAGTCGCTCGCGCCTCTCCGGCACGCGTGTCTCGGGCCCCGGCGGCGTGTGCGGCAACGTCCGCGTCCTGCGCAGTCCCGACGACATCGGCACGCTGCTTCCCGGAGAGATCCTGGTCGCGCGCTTCACCGACCCCGCCTGGACCCCGGTCTTCCCGCTGTGCGGCGGGATCATCACGGAAGTGGGCGGCTGGCTCTCCCACGCGGCGATCCTGGCTCGCGAGCACGGGATCACGGCGATCGTCGGGACCCAGGGCGCCCTGGGCTCGCTCTCGACGGGAGACCTGGTGCGCCTGGGCGAAGACGGCTCGGTCGAGCTCTTCACCGAGCGCCGCCTGGAGCTTCGCCGCAAGCTGGAGCTCGAGGTCCTGCTGCGCCGCAGCGCCGGCGAGCTCGGCGGATCGCTCTCCGACGTCAGCCGGTTCGGAGCGCGGCTCACCCTGCACGAAGGCTCGCTCGGCATCGGCGAGCGGTTCGAGATGTCCGCGCGCGGCGGCACCCTCATCCGCGAGGCGCTGGTCGTGCGCAACGGGATCCCCGGCATCTACGGCATCTCGTTCGAGCAGGAAGTCGGAGCCGAGGACATGTAGGGCCGGGGCGGGGGCGCGAGCCGACCGCCCGGTCCGTGGGGTCGCGAGCAGGGCTGCCGATGGGCAGCCCTTGCCATAGGCTTCGAGCCGTCCTTATCGAATCTTGATCTGCGGTGCGTTTCATGGCCGCGCCTCTGGGGCTCGAAATCCTGCGGCCCGAGCCTTCGCTCGGGCGGCGAGCCCGGCGGCAATCCACCATGAACAATTCCAAGTTCCTGAGTCTGCTCCTCGCCGCCGGTCTGACGGGCAGCGCGGCCTTCGCTCAATCCGCGATCAAGCTCGACCCGGCCTTCCCCGCTTACAAGGCGGCTCAAGGTGTCTCCGGCGCGATCAAGAGCGTCGGCTCGGACACGATGAACAACCTGATGACGCTGTGGGGCGAAGGCTTCAAGTCTTCCTACCCCAACGTGACCATCGAGATCGAGGGCAAGGGTTCGGCCACGGCGCCGACGGCCTTGATCGCCGGCACGGCCACCTTCGGACCGATGAGCCGGGTCATGAAGGACAAGGAGATCGACGACTTCGAAAAGGCATTCGGCTACAAGCCGACGGCGATCGAGACCTCGCTCGACATGCTCGCCGTGTACGTCCACAAGGACAACCCGCTCAAGTCGCTGACCCTGGCGCAGATCGACGCGATCTTCTCCAGCACGCGCAAGGGCGGGCTGGAGAAGGAGATCAAGACCTGGGGCGAGCTGGGTCTGACCGGCGAGTGGGCGGACAAGCCGATCAGCCTCTACGGCCGCAATGCGGCCTCGGGCACCTACGGGTACTTCAAGGAGCACGCCCTGTTCAAGGGCGACTTCAAGGACAGTGTCAAGGAGCAGCCCGGCAGCTCCGCGGTCGTCCAGGGGGTGGCCAGCGATCGCTACGCGATGGGCTACAGCGGCATCGGCTACAAGACGGCGGACGTGCTCGCGGTGCCGCTGGCCCACGACTCCAAGTCCAAGCCCATCGCCGCCGTCGCCGAGAACGCCTACAGCGGCGAGTACCCGCTGGCGCGCTTCCTCTATGTCTACATGAACGTCAAGCCCAACACGCCGCTCGATCCCCTGCGCCGCGAGTTCGTGCGCTTCGTGTTCTCGAAGAACGGTCAGGAGCAGGTGCTCAAGGATGGCTACTACCCCGTGACCGCGGCGATCGCCAAACGCAACCTGGAGAAGCTCGGGCTGAAGTTCGAAGCGGCCGCCGTGGAAGCGGGCGCGAAGCAGTAGGGCGTCTGGTCAGCTCGGCTGATCCGTCGACGCGGGCGTCGTGCCGTGATGCGCGACCCCGCGCTGCCCAGCAAGCGGAGCGGTGCTCGCTCGGGCCCGTGAGAAATCGAGCACGGCGGGCACTGCAACGAATCCGATGATCCCCGAACAAGAAACACCGGCGCACACGGCGGGCTCACGACCTGTCCGTGTGCGCCGTGGACGAGCGACGCGCCCCGGGGTCAAGCTGGCGGAGCGTGCGGCGGGCCTGATGATCCGCATCGCCGGCTTCGGAACGATCGTGGCCGTGGCGACGATCTGCGGCTTTCTCTTGTGGGTCGTCGCGCCGCTGTTCTTCTCGGCCAAGGTCGGGGTGGTGCACGCCAGCCCGCGCCAGGCGGCGACCGAGGCTTCGAAACCGCGCCGCATCGAGGTCGACGAGTACCGCAGGCTCGCGTGGATCCTGAACGAGGACGGCTCGGTCGAGTCACGCCGTCTGGATTCCGCCGAGATCCTCGAGCGTGTCCTGCCCTTCGGCGCAAGTCTTCCGACCGCCATGGCCTTCGCTCGCGGCGCGGCCCTGTTCGGATTCGCCGACGGATCGCTGCGCTTCGGCCGGATCGGGTTCTCCTCGCGGGTGCAGACCGCCCTCGACGTTCCCGCGGAGCAGCGCGCGCTCGAATCGGGTCAGCTCAGCGTCTTCGACCACGGACTCCTGGAACGCACGGGCGAAGATCAGTTCCGCGTGCAGCGGTTGGAGATCGACCTGGAGGAACCGATCGCCGGGGCGCATCCCTCGCCCGTGTTGCTCTTGGATCACACCTCGACCGAGACGCAGCGGCGCGTGGCGGCCTTGCACGAGGACGGCACGCTTGCGCTCTACACCCTGTCGGAGCGCACCAACCTGATCAGCGGCGAGACCAGCTTCGCGGTCAGCGAAGGCAGGATTCCCTACAAGCCGGATGCCGCGCGCGGCGTGCCGCAGCACCTCGTGCTGGCCAGCGGCGGCTCCAGCCTGTACCTCGTCTGGCGCGACGGGCTGGCGCAACGTTTCGACACGCGCGACATCGACAACGTGAAACTGGCGGAAGTCGTCGACCTGGTGCGCGAACCGGACGCCGAGGTCACGGTGATCACGACCCTGCTGGGCGAGACCTCGCTGGTCGTGGGCGACACGACGGGCAGATGCAGCGTCTGGTTCCCGATCCGGCCGCTCGATGTCAGCACCGCCGACGGACAACTCCTCACGCGCGTCCACGAGCTCGCCGGCTCGGGCAGCGCCGTCACCGCGATCGGGGCCTCGGAGCGCTCGCGCATGGTCGCGGTCGGCCATGAGAACGGCGAGATCGACGTGTTCTACGCCACCAGCGCGCGCCGCATCGCCAACACGCGCATCGACGGGGCGGAGAGCGTCCTGGCCTTGGATTTCGCGCCCAAGGAGGACGGACTGGCCGCGTTGAGCCCGCACACCCTGTGGAGCGCGGACTTCGACCCGCGCCATCCCGAAGCAGGGGTGGCCGGGATTTTCGCCCCGGTCTGGTACGAAGGCTACGTCGAGCCAGCGCACGTGTGGCAATCCTCGAGCGGTACCGATGACTTCGAGCCCAAGCTCGGGATGATGCCGCTGATCTTCGGCACGCTCAAAGCAACTTTCTACTCGCTGCTGTTCGGCGTGCCCCTGGCCCTGCTCGCCGCGATCTACTCCAA
>Ga0193706_1001433_pt1 | contig 10658 bp, 7 predicted proteins | sample U3c1metaG_FD_160130 | JGI IMG/M metagenome (GOLD analysis project Ga0193706, IMG submission 160130) | Soil microbial communities from a riparian zone of the East river system, Colorado, United States - U3c1 | ecosystem: Environmental > Terrestrial > Soil > Riparian zone | place: USA: East River... | reverse complement strand
ATCTCGTGCAGGAACTGCGCGAGACGGAGTCATCGAAGTACACGGTCCGCGACACGCCGATGTACACGTGCCGGCGGACGACGATCGCGGAGATCCTGGACTCGATCGGGTGAGCCGACGGTGTCGCGAGAGCCGCCCCTCTCCCTGCCTTCGCGGGGAGAGGGCAATCGAGCGTTGGCGATGCCGAGGATTGTGGCTCTAGCGATGCCGGCGGTCGCGGCTCTGGCGACGCTCTGTCCCCTCTCCCCGCATCGGCGGGGAGAGGGCTAGGGAGAGGGGCGGCTCTCGCGCAGAACTCGCGCAGAACCCAGAACCCAGAACTCAGAACTCAGTTCTTCTCCTCGTCCTTCGTCCCCACTGCCGGCCGCTCTTCCACGTGCATGCCTTTGGGCGAGGTGCCGCCGCCGGTCGTTCCGAAGACGCCGCCCTGTCCTTCGGGCACGCCGTACTTGCCCGGACCGCGGTGCGCGGCTTCGTCGTAGCCGGCGTCAGTGGGATCGTGTTTCTCGCGCGGAGGCGTTGCACCTTCCGCGGTGTAGTCGATGTCCTCGTCTTTGGGAGTCGCCATAATGACGATCGTCAGTGCAAACGCCGCTCCCGGTCGACGCCCACGTCGATGACATCGTCTCCCTCGTCCGCGCCGAACGGCGCTGCGTGATCGTCGCCCCGCCCGGCGCGGGCAAGACGACGCGCATTCCCCCTGCGCTCACCGCGCTCGGAAGGACGATCCTGCTTCAGCCGCGCCGCGTCGCGGCCCGCATGCTCGCCCGCCGCATCGCCGCCGAACGCCACTGGACCCTCGGCGACGAGGTCGGCTGGCAGATCCGCTTCGAGCGCCGCTTCACCGATCGCACGCGGCTTCTCGTTGCGACCGAGGGGATTCTGACGGCGCGCCTGCAGGCGGATCCGCTGCTGAGCGACTTCGACGTGGTCATCCTCGACGAGTTCCACGAGCGCAGCATTCACGCCGACCTCGCCCTCGCGCTCGTCAGGCAGGCTGCGGACACGCGCGATGACCTCGCCGTGGTCGTCATGTCCGCGACGATCGATCCCGCGCCGGTGTCCCGTTTCCTGGGCGGAGCGCCGGTGGTGCGCGTCGACGCGCGCACGCATCCGGTCGACGTGAGCTACATGCCCGGCCTCACCGTCGCCGAGGCCGTGCGGCGCGTCGCGTCTTCCGCGAAGGGTCACATCCTCTGCTTCCTTCCGGGCGCGCGGGAGATCGAGCAGACGCGCGTCGCGCTCGCACTGCCGAACGTGTTTCCGCTCCACGGATCGCTCGACGTCGACGCGCAGGAGCGCGCGCTCGCACCGTCGGAGTCGCGGAAGATCATCCTGGCGACGAACGTCGCGGAGACGTCGCTCACCGTCGAGGGTGTGACGGACGTGATCGACTCGGGCGTGCAGAAGGTGCTCCGCTTCGACGCGGAGACCGCGGTCGATCACCTCGTCGCCGAGCAGATCTCGCTCGACTCGGCGGATCAGCGCGCAGGACGCGCCGGCCGCACCGCGCCGGGACGCGCCACGCGTCTATGGGACGAGAGAACGATCCTGCGCCCGCAGCGAGAGCCGGAAGTGCGCCGCGTCGACCTCGCGTCGACGGTCCTCGACATCATCTCGTGGGGCGGAGACCCGCGGACGTTCGAGTGGTACGAGCGCCCGCCGGAGCACCGCATCGAAAGCGCGATCACTCTGCTCACGAGGCTCGGTGCCATCGAAGAACGAAGGCTCACCGCGACCGGCGACCGGCTTCGCCGGTTTCCGCTGCATCCGCGTCTGGCGCGCGTGCTCCTCGACGGCGGCGAGGCCGCCGCGCGCGTCTGCGCGCTGCTGTCCGAGGATGTGCGCAACATCGGAGCCGGCGACGCGCTGACGCTGGCGGATTCGCCCCGCCTCGACTTCGCGGCGCGCGAGCTCGTGAACGTCTGCCGCCGCGTCGGCGGAATCGCCCGGGACGGCGACGTCCGGCGCGCACTGCTCGCCGGCTATCCCGACCGCGTGGGCATGCGGCGCGAGCCGGGCTCGCTGCGCCTGCTCCTTTCCAGCGGCACCGGCGCTGTCCTGACGCGCGAAACGGGACTTCATTCGGGCGAGTTCGTAGTCGCCCTCGACGTGAGCGGCGGACAGGAGGCGCTCGTCCGGATCGCCTCGGTCGTCGAGCGCGAGTGGCTGACGCCGACGCATGAGGACGTCGTGCACGCGATGTCGGGCGACCGCGTGCGCGCGAGGCGCCGGCTCTGGTACGACAGCATTCTCCTCCGCGAGATCGACACCGAGCCCGATCCGGCGGAGGTCGCGAAGCTGACGGCTGCGCGGCTCCGCGATCGGATCGATCCCGCGCTGCAGCAACGCCTGGCATTCGCACGCATCGACGTCGACTGGGACGCGATCATCGCGTCGACCGGAGGTGCGCACCTGCCATGGGATGTTCAGCGCCGCGTCGATCAGCTCGCGCCGGAACGGTTGCCGCTTCCGAGCGGCCGCACGGCGAGACTCGAGTATCGCGAAGACGGGTCGGTGCTTGCGTCCGCGAAGCTGCAGGAGCTCTTCGGTCTCGCCGAGAGCCCCCGCCTCGGCCCCGACCAGACCGCGGTCACGTTCGCGCTGCTCTCACCGGGCGGAAGGCCCGTGCAGATCACGCGCGACCTGCGCAGCTTCTGGAGCGGCGGCTATCAGGAAGTGCGCAAGGAACTGCGCGCCCGCTATCCGAAGCACCCGTGGCCCGAAGACCCATGGACCGCCGAGGCGACGCATCGGACGAAGAAGCGGTGACGCGGTGAAGGCACCGGGGAGGTTCTCAGTTCTGGTTCTCGGTTCTCAGTTCTCGGTTCTCGGTTCTCAAATCTCGGTTCAACTCCGAACAAAGTTCTCGGGCGAACTTGAACTGAGAACTGAGAACTGAGAACTGAGACCCTTGGGTAGAATGTCGCCGGCCCGGGACCCGGGTCATCCCGCACGAGGAGACGAACGTGGCCCGACTCGCAGCAGCTCTGGTCCTCACGATGGCACTGACCCTTCCCACTCTCGCGCAGCAGCGGCCGGCCTGGCTCGACGAGTCCGCTCAGACTCTCGAGACCGAGCTCGTCGCGAAGTACGGTGAGTCGCAGCGCGCTCGCGCCCAGCGCGGAACCAGGCAGGCCGGCGAGTTCTGGCGCGACGGCGACGGAGACCGCGCCGCGTTCGAGGACCTCGTCCGCACGCATTTTGCCGGCGACCAGACGGCGCTCGACGCACTCTTCAACCGCATGCAGTTCATCCTCGAGTCCATCGGCGGGCATACCTCCGAGATCGCCCGCGACCTGCGCTGGCAGTCGGACCTCGACATCGGGCCGGTCATGCCGTTCGACGAGATCCTCGCCGGCTACGACCCCTCCGCACACATCAACGACGATTTCTTCGCGAACAAAATCGCGTTCGTCGTCCTGCTGAACTTCCCCATCACGACGCTCGAGCAGCGGCTGACCGAGGGAGAGACGTGGTCGCGCCGCCAGTGGGCGGAGGCTGCGCTCGGTCTGTATTTCTCGAAGCGCATCCCGTCCGAGGTGAATCTCGAGGTGTCGAAGGCGTCGGCCGACGCGTCGCAGTACGTGGCCACGTACAACGTCTGGATGCACCACCTCGTCGACGACAAGGGCCAGCGGCTCTTCCCGGAGAAAATGCGCCTCCTCGAGCACTGGAACCTGCGCGACGAGATCAAGGCGAACTACAGCATCGACGCGAAGACCGGGCTGCCGAAGCAGCGCATGATCCAGCGTGTCATGGAGCGGATCGTCGATCAGACCATTCCCGCCGCCGTCGTCGATAACCCGAATGTCGACTGGAATCCGTACACGAACGAAGTGAAGCCCGCGGCCGTCCACGATGCCGAGCCCGGCGAGGGCCGCACCGCCCCGGCCATCGCGACGCGCGAGCCGGACACGCGCTACGCGAAGATCCTCGAGACCTACCGCGCCTCGAAGCTCGTGGACCCGTACTCGCCCACCGCGCCCACCCACATCCGCCGCTCCTTCGAGGAAGGGCGGCAGATGCTCGAGTCGCGCGTGCAGGCGATGCTCGAGGAGGTTGTCTCGTCGCCGTTCGTACCGCGCGTCGCGAAGCTCATCGAACGGCGTCTGGGACGCAAGCTCGAGCCGTTCGACGTCTGGTACAACGGGTTCCGCGCACGGGGCCAGTACACCGAGGCGGAGCTCGATGCGATGACGCGCAAGCGCTACCCGACCGCGGAGGCCTACAAGAACGACATGTCCGCCAACCTCGTGAAGCTCGGCTTCACGAAGGAGCGCGCGGACTATCTCGCCAGCAACATCGAAGTCGATCCGGCGCGCGGCTCCGGTCACGCCCTCGGCTCCGGGCGGCGCGGCGACAACCCCCGCCTGCGCACACGCGTGGGCAAGGAGGGCATGGACTACAAGGGCTTCAACATCGCCGTCCATGAGATGGGGCACAACGTCGAGCAGGTGTTCTCACTCAAGAACATCGACTACTACACGCTGCAGGGAGTGCCGAACACGGCGTTCACCGAGGCGCTGGCGTTCGTCTTTCAGAACAAAGACCTCGAGCTCCTCGGCCTCTCCAGTCCGACCGCGGAGTCGCGCGCGTTGCAGACGCTGAACGACTTCTGGGGAACGTACGAGATTGCCGGCGTCGCACTCGTGGACATGGCCATGTGGCACTGGATGTACGACCACCCGGACGCCTCGCCGCTGCAGCTGAAAGACGCGGTCGTGCAGATCTCGAAAGACGTGTGGAACAAGTACTACGCCCCCGTCATCGGCAAGCGCGACGTCGTCCTCCTTGGCGTCTACGCCCACATGGTCAACAACTTCCTCTATCTGCCGAACTATCCGATCGGCCATCTGATCGCGTTCCAGATCGAAGAGCAGATCGAGAAGAACGGCAACCTCGGCGCGGAGTTCGAGCGCATGGCGCGCTACGGCAGCCTCCCGCCGGACCAGTGGATGAAGAACGCCACCGGCGCTCCCGTCGGCGCGTCGGCGCTGCTGCACGCAACGGAGAAGGCGCTCTCGGTCGTGAAGTAGCCGGATTGGTTGCCGGTTGCCGGTTGCCGGTTGCCGGTTGCCGGTTGCTCCGCGTCAGAGTCGCGCTGAACGGGATCACACAGGCGAAGCGGCATCACTTCCTCCCCGAGTTCTACCTCAATGGTTTCACTCGGGATGGTTTGTTGTGCCTCTTCGACCGAGAGAAGAGTGAGTATCGCCGCAAGCGCCTAGGAACACCGCCGTCATCGGTCACTTTTACGCGTTTCTGAACATCGAAGGCGAGATCGACTACGGCCTCGAGACTTTTCTCGCAGATCGAAGGGAACGCGAAGCAGGTGATCCAGAAACTCGAAGCGCGAGAGCCGATCGAACCCGAAGAGCGCGTGCACCTCGCGATGTTCATTGCCCTCCTGTTCAACCGCGTCCCGAAGTTCGAGCGCGAGATCGAACAGATTACTGATGCCGCTGGAAAGGCATTGATGAAAGAGATGTTTCCAACGATCGAAGCGGTGGAGCACCACTTCCGGCGCGAAGGCGACGAGGCTCGATCGTTCTCCGCTAAGGAGTATTTCGATTTCATCCACAAGGAGCAGTACACGATCGAAGGCAACCGGAACATCACGATTCAGACGATGCTCGAAGACACGCCGGAAATGTCGAGGACCCTTGGTTACATGGATTGGATGATTGTGCACGCCGACGATCGGAGCTCGTTCATCACAACCGATTCACCATTCGGGTTCATCGTGCCTGAAGAGATCCCGCTTCAGCAGCAAAAGAAGAAAGAAGTTCCTGACGCGCGGCTGCTGCAGAGATCTGGGCGGGAAAAGCAACTGCACCCCGTAGCCGGCCGGGGCCGCGAATCTCCAGCGGCTCCGGCCCGTCCACCAAGTCGTTCACGCGTAGGGTAGCGAACTTCGGCCTTCGTCCCCACGTACCCGAGGTGCAGCTCACGCGTGACGACGGCCACCTCGGGCCGGTCCAACTCCGGAGCCGCGCACCCCGGGCGCGTGATCTTGTGCGCGAACATGTTGCTCATCCGGTCGTACAAGTGTCTTCCCGTGCCCCACAAGATCGCCCCGCTGTCCGCGGCGGTGAGGCAATCTGACTCCAGCCCTGATCCGTTGGTAGCGTTGATCACTCGTCGCTAATTGTCGTTCGATAAGTCAGGAGACGGACGCGCCACGCGTCGAGCGCTTGAGCTACGTCTAATTGGGTAGTCTCAATCGCTGTGGGAGACAGCCGCTTCGCCACCGTCGTTACAGAAAGAGTGAGTTTTTTCCTCGCTGTACTTCACATTGACGCAAGCTGCGAAGCCGCCCTGACCGTTGCAGCAGACCTGCGCGGCATCGGCCGACTGTAATCCAAAAGTGTCGACATAGCGGAGAGGGTTGAACGACGCGTAGCTATATGGCTGGATATGTCGGAGTGCCCGCACAGGATCCGCCTGGGTATATCGCCCCCACCCCGGCCGATACCACCGGAAGATGTTGTACGCGATAGCGGGTCGCTGCCAGTGCGGTATCAACATTCAGTCACTTTCCTCGAACCCGGCCATCTCGTTTTCGCGGGGCGTGGCTGACTCAAGGTGTGCTCGTCGAGTCCTAGGGTAGCCCGCCGACGCAGCCATTCCGATTCAGATAGGTGAGCGGCGAGCGCGTGTGTTCGAGTGTCAAGAATGAAATACACCGGGTTGGATCTCGCCTCCGACGATATGTTTGTCAACACGATACGTCCTGATCGAAGGCAGGATGACGGTGTGCCGGTCTGGCGCGACGATACAGTACTTGCCAGCATTCACTCGAGCAATGAAATGGTTACCTGGCAGAAGAACCTCGAAATCGCCGCCGCCGGCGCAGCCAAGTAGCCCGATGAGCACGACAAAGGTGGACAGCGATTGCCGACCGGTCACAGGTCGCCACCTCCATAATACGTGTCGGTCCAGCCAGCAAGAATCAAATATGGTGTCCCAAGTAAATCGTTCGGCGTTCCAGGATTGCCACCCGGCTCGCCCTGCGAGGCCGGATTACTAGACATGTCTTTTAGTAGAATGCCGTTCGGGATGCCGCGCCGCTCACGTCTGAAGCTCCCGCCCGTCACCTTCGGCGAAGACGAGTCGCTCGGGCAGAGGGTCGCTCGCTTGCGCAAGGAACGCGGCATCACTCAGCAGGAGCTCGCCGAGCGCATCGGGACCATCCAGGTCCTGGTCTCCGACTACGAGCGTGACCGCATCCGCGTCACCGCCGAGATGGTCGTCCGCATCGCCGAAGCGCTCGAGATCTCAGCCGACGAGCTCCTGGGCATGAAAAAAGCCAAGCTCGCACCCAAGGCGAGCCGCCGCGTGCTACGCCGCGTCGAGCGCGTCGAGCAGCTCCCGCCGCAGCAGCAGGCCACGCTGCTCCGCACCATCGACACCTTCCTCAAAGCCGCCGGAAAGTGAAAACGGCGCGGTTGTCCGCGCCGCTTTCTGAACTCCGGAACAACGAAGCTCTGACGTTGCTCACATGGCTACACATTCTTTTCGCGCACGTTAATCGACGTAGAACTCCGAGATTCGCTCCGCCACGCGGCCGTTCCTAAACAGAACAACACGCACGTGGTAGCTCGCATCCGTCGGCCGCCGCGAGTAGACAAACGTCCTCTCTCCCGGCTCACCGAGCAATCGAACCACGTCTGCTTTTGTCATGCCTCGCTGGACGCCTTTGAGTTTCGGCGAGTCGCCGTTGCGGAGCGTCTCAACCCGTTCGCCGACGAAGTCGATGCTCGTAAGAACCGGTCCGCTTTCGTCATAGATCCATACCTCGGCGAGCGGACGAGGTAAGACATTGCGAACCTCGGCCTCGGTCATGTTCCGGCGCACGCGTCGGAAGGCCTGATCCGAATAGCCCGGCGCGTATACCGTGTCCTGCGGGAAGTGGATTTCGAGCCGAGAGAAAATCCATCCATCGATGCCTTCCAAGCTATACGCATGCAGTGCAGCCGCGCAGCCGACGCAGCAAAGACATTTGCTCTTCTTCGATTTGTCGAACAGCTTGTCCCAGCCGTGGTCGGCCTTTTCATTCAGCTTTTTGTTCCACTCTTCATCTTTCCAGCCGCCGATCAGGAACTGCGCGGCAGCAGCGACGAACCCATTCGCATCCGTGTCGGGTCCGTCCGAGTCAACGTCGACGTCAACGTTAGCGGTGCCTTTTCCGGCCGTCTTGAATACCTGATTCGGATTTGTGCACGGTGCCGCGTACCCATCCTGCTTAAAGGGGTACTCTTGACCAGGCGGCACGAGCACGGGCGCATCATTGTTCTCGGGCTTCACGTAGATCACGCAGTTCGTGTTGTTTTTCAACTTCAGCGCTAGGTCATCGATGTATGACAGCGGATTACCGTCGACGTATGCGTACCAACGTGCCCTTGCGAAATCAGATGACGGTGCATCCTCGACGAAGCCACGCAGCGATCGTGCGAAAGCGAGATTCAGCAGCGGATCTGCCTGCGTATATCTTCCCCACCCGGCCCGATACCATCTGAAGATGTTGTAGTTCTCCTCGCCACCCTCCCACGTCATGGCCACTTCCTGGCCGGGGAAGCGGAGAGGCTGGTCGATGGCGCGGCCAGCGCGCATGGTCCAGACGTCGCCGTAGGGCTCGTATTCGGCGCGCCACACCACTGCACCCGCGGTGTCGGTCTGCAACGTCGGCGTGCCGAGGTGGTCGGCGAAGGTGTAGTAGACGCCGCGCGGGGCGATGCTTTGCGCGGAGACCGGGTGGGCGAGCTCGACGTCCGGCCCCGACGGTCGGAGCGGTGAGATCTGCGCGATGGGGCGGTCGCCGAACCAGACGATCTCGTCGCGCGCCGCCGGCATCGTCGGGCTGGCCAGCGCCCACACGTTCGCGGCGTCGTCCTCCGTGACGCTGAGCAGCTTCAGCTCCGGCAGATACGTGAAGTAGCGCGTGGCGTTCGTCGTTCCGCGCTCGGTTCGAGCAACGCGGATTCCCCGACCGTCGAATCCGTACTCCACCCAATGCTCGGGCGTTCCCGTCTCGGAGGGCTCGTCGACCCGCGCGAGGAGGTTGCGGGCAGACCAGGTCCGGTCGCTCACGTATGACGCCTCGTTGCCCACCGCGTCGTACGTCATGGTCCGATAGCCTCCCCACTCGAGCGTGCCGATGCGGCGGCGGCCGGCGACATTCCCGAGGGGCTCCGGTCCGTCCACCAGGTCGTTGTTCCGCACGGTCGCGATCTTCGGCGTCGTCCCCACATACTCGAAGTGCAGCTCACGCGTCACGACGGGCACCTGGGGCTCGGGTAGGTCCAGCTCCGGAGCCGGGCAGCACGGACGCGTAACCTTGTGCGAGAGCATGTTGCCCATCCGGTCGTACGCCCACGTCGCCGTCCCCCACAGCGCCCGTCCGGTTTCTGCGCCGGTGAGGCGATTGAGGTCATCATACGCAAACGTCCGGCTGTACCCGCCGTCCGCCACGTCGGTTATGCCGGTGATGTTGCCGCCCGGATCGTACGCGTAGGAGTAAGAGGCGATCGTTCCTGCGGCGTTCGCCAGGATATTCGTTTCCAGGCGCGACCGCTGATCGTAGCCAATCGTCTGCGTCGTTCCGTTGCCGAAGGCGAGGCTCTTCAGTCCGCCGAACGCGCGATACGCCGCGCTGCTCGCGATCGTGGTGCCGTCGACCGACACGGACGAGGGCCTGCCGGCGTAGTCGAACGAATACGTGGCAACCAGACCGGAGGGGTAGGTGAGGCCGCTGCGGTTACCGTCGGCGTCGTAGGCGTAGGCGGTGACGATCGCGTCGTCGGGCGCGCCTGCGAGCGTCTGCGTGACCGTGCCCAGGCGGCCGGCGGCATCGTAGCCGTAAGTGGTATTCGTGCTCGCATGCCGCTCGTCGCGGACGGTGACGACGCGGTCGGAGTCATCATACGTGCTCATCACCGATGCCCCGTCGGCGTGGACCGTCCCGGTGCGCCGGCCGTGCGTGTCATACGTGAAGGTCTCGCTCCGCTGAACGACCCAGGAGCCGGCCTCCTTCGCGAGAACGTCCTCACCTGATTTGTTCCCGGTCGCCGGATCCCAGTTCGACCGCACGCGCTCGCGCAGATCGGACGTGGACGGACCGCGGCTGACCAGTTCCGCGCGTCCTCGGGCGTCGTACTCGTAGTCAGTGACGCCACCGCGCGGGCGAACGTCCGTGGCCAGAGGCCCGGCGCTGTGATACGTCCGCGAGGTGATCAGGTCGGTCGCGCACAGCGCGTCGGCTGTCGTGTCGCAGCCGGCCACACCTTTCATCGTCATGCCGGTCGAGCGCCCGAGATTGTCGAACGAGGCTTCGGTGACCACCCCGTTCACATCCACCGTGCGCGTGGCGTTTCCGAAGACGTCGTAGTTCTCGATGCGCGTGATGTGACCGGCGGCGTTCTTCACGGCGGCCAGCCGCCCTCTCCACGAGGCGGGGACGTCGGTCGCGTTCGGGTAGTAGACATACGTCGTGACATCCTGCACATCGGTCCTCGGTCCATCGACCGAACGAACGACGTTGGCCGGCTGAGGTACCGACAACCACGATGTGAGGAACGCCGTGCCGCCGGGACCGAACGCAGCGACGGCGCTGCCTTCGTAACGCGCGGTGGTCGTGGTTCGCGTTTCCTGATGGG
>Ga0193706_1001432_pt1 | contig 10660 bp, 9 predicted proteins | sample U3c1metaG_FD_160130 | JGI IMG/M metagenome (GOLD analysis project Ga0193706, IMG submission 160130) | Soil microbial communities from a riparian zone of the East river system, Colorado, United States - U3c1 | ecosystem: Environmental > Terrestrial > Soil > Riparian zone | place: USA: East River... | reverse complement strand
TGACGCTGGACGCCGCGGCCTATCCCGAGTTGAACGACACGCTGCGCCAGTCGCTGCGTGCGTCGATCGAAGCATTCACGGCTTGGGCCTTCTGGGATCAGCGCTCGGTCAACGCGCTCTTCGGATCGGAGCAGGTGTTCGCCGACAGAACCCTGGCGCCGTTTCTCGGCGTGAACGTCGCGAGTCCTTCGCTGACCCGTGTCACGGCACCGAACCGCAAAGGGCTGCTGACGCAACCAGGGCTGCTGGCTTCCACCTCGCACGGCACGTTGCATTCACCGGTGCTCCGCGGCGTGCAACTACTCCGCAAGTTCCTGTGCTTCGTGATTCCGGCGCCGCCGCCGGGCGTGGTGACCGCGGTGGCGCCGATCCCCGCTGGCGCCGCGCGCACCACGCGCGAGCACTTCGAGCTCACGCACGTCAAGCCCGAGTGCGCGGGCTGCCACGGGCGCATCGATCCGGCGGGCTACACGCTCGAGAACTATGACGCGCTCGGGCGCTACGTGACCCAGGAAAACGGAGTGCCGATCGACAGCTCCGGCGGTTTGCCGATCGGACCGAACGGAAGCATCTCGATCACGGGCGGTGTGGAGCTCGGCAGCGCCCTGGCCCAAGCGGACGAAGTGCGCGCGTGTCTCGCGAATCACTGGTTTCGCTTCGCGTTCGGTCGCGCGCCTGCCGACGAGGGCGACCGGAACGAGGTCAATCAGCTCGCCGCCAGCCTGCGTTCCGGAAATGGAGATCCGCAAGCGCTCTTGCTCGCGATCGTCCAGAGCAACTCCTTCCGGAAAAGGCCCGCGCTCTCGACTCCGTAGGTCAGGAAAGCCGCAGATGAAACGTCGTGATCTTCTCAAGGTAGGTGCTCTCGGCTCGGCGGCTCTCGCCGTTCCACTTCTACGAGGAAGCCGCGCATTGGGCGCGCCGGTTCCCATTCCGAAGCGGGTGGTGTTCGTCTATTTGCAGGACGGTCTCTTGATCGGTGACGGCGAACCGAAGCCTCCGCCGGGCGCCACGAGCTACGACGCCCGAAATTTCGCGTTCCCAGCCTGCTTGCAGCCGCTCGCAGAGCTGCGCCGCGACATGCTCCTGTTCGACAATCTGGACATGGTGTCCGCCACCACGGATCCGACTTCGCCCGCCAACGCACACCTGGCCGGCGAGACTCACGCGCTCACGGGCGCGTACCGGCTGGGGGATTCGCTGCCCGGCGCGGCGTCGATCGATCAATTCATAGCGCAGGAGCTCAGCCGCAGCGGCGCCGCGACGGCGCTGCGCTCTCTCGAAGTCTTCTGCAGCGCCGACATGGCGTACAATGACGGCTTCAAAGGCCCGAAGAAAATCCCGTCCACGTCCGCCGCCGGCCAAAAGCTGGATGCGCTCGGCCGCCCCGACGAAATCTTCGAGCGTCTGTTCGGCAACCCCGTCACTAACACCGCCAATACCAGCGCCTTGATCGAACGGCAGAAACGCCTGTTCGACTTCCTGCGCGGCGAACACTCCGACGTCGGCACGCGCCTGCCCGAGGACGATCGCAGAAAGCTCGATCAGCACATTCAGCATTTGAGCGACATCGAGGCACGCCAACGCGCCTTGCTCGCGTCGCAAGATCGCCAGGTCTTGTGGCCGAGCCGGACCCTGGTGGACCCCGCGCGCTCGCTGAACTGGACGTACAACGCGGACCGGCGCACCACCTGGTACAATCGCTACGAGCTCGCCGTCCCGCTCAACATGAAGCTCGTGGCTGCCGCGCTTCATGCCGACGTCACGCGCGTGGCCACGATCGCGCTCGATCCACCGCCGCCCGAAGGCCTCGGATTTTCCGGCGGCATGTACGACGCCATCGATTTTCACGATCTGATCCACAAAGCCAACGATCCGAAGACGAGCCAGGCCCAAAACCCCGAAGTACGAAGCCTGATCATTCGCGTCCTTCAGAACGCGATGCACAAAGTTCGCATCCTGGCGGACGAGCTGGCCACGCTCAAAGAAGTGGATGGCAGCCGGCTGCTCGATCACACCCTGATCGTCTTCACGAGTCAGATCGGCTGGGGCAGCCACGCGCTCGAGCGCTTGCCGTGGTTTACGATCGGCAACATCGACGGCTACTTCGACACGGGCCGGCTGATCGTTCTCGAACGCAGCACCGATCCGCGGGCCACATGGCGCACGAATGGGCGACCGCACAACGACTTGTTCGTGTCCGTGGCCGGCGCCATGGGCGTTTCGATCGGCAAGTTCGGTGAAGCCTCGGTATCTACCGGGCCGATAGTCGAGATGCGAACCGCATAACTCGAGGAGGGCGTGTTATTCTCGCGAGCGCAACAGAGGAACCCAGCGTGGTCGTTCGAGCAAGTCAGCCCGCCCTGACCGTCTCCCGGGCTGGCCCGTCGGATGCGGCACTGGTTCTCTCCGCGCGCGCCGGCGAGCGCTGGGCTCAAGAGGCGCTGTTCCGCCGTCACGCTATGATGGCCAACAACCTGGCTCATCGCCTGCTCTTGAGCGACAGCGACCTGGACGACCTGGTTCAGGACAGCTTCATCGCCGCGTTCGAAAGCTTGGACCGCCTGGTCGACCCGCAAGCGTTCGCGAGCTGGCTCTGTTCGATCATCGTGCGCACGGCGCACAAACGCCTGCGCCGCAAGCGCTTGCTCGAACGGCTCGGACTGCTCCGCCCCTCCCCCGTCGATCTGGACGTGCTCGCCACGCGCTCCACGCCACCCGACGTGGCCACCGAACTGCGCAAGCTCTACGCCGTGGTGCAGCGTTTACCCGCCGAGGAGCGCGTCGTGCTGCTGCTCCGGCGGGTGGAAGGACTCACCGTCGGAGAGATCGCCGAACAGCTCGGCCGCTCGCCGGCAACCGTCAAACGGCGATTGGAGCGCGCTCACGCCAAGCTCGAGCGCGACGGGGGTAAATCATGAGCGCCACGAACTTGCAGGGCGCGCTCAAGGCACGCCTGAACGAGCCACGGCTGGCCAGGCAGTGGGCACGGATCGCGACCCGCCTGGACGCGCCGCGCATGAGGCTCCGCTGGCCGGTTCTGGCTCTGGGACTCGCGCTCGTCGGTGCCGTCGCCGCGCTGCTGTGGGTACGCGGCGGGGCTTCCGAATCTGCCACGGCCTGGGACGGGGCAGTGCTCGAAACCGAGGGCGCTGGCAGCGCCGTGCTGCTCGGAGACGGCTCACGCATCGAGCTCTACTCGCAAACGAAACTGTCCGTGCACACCAGCGATGGCGAGACGCGCCTGACGCTGCAACGAGGCGGCGCTTCGTTCGACGTCACGCACGCCGAAGGGCGCTCCTTTCGAGTATCGCTCGGCAGCGTGGACGTGAAAGTGGTGGGAACGCGCTTTTCGGTGCGCGAGGTGCAGCTGCCATCCGGGGCAAGGCACGTGGAGGTGGCGGTAGCGCGCGGGCTGGTGGAGGCCAGCTCCGGAGCGAGCGTGGCGCGTTTGGGCCCGGGTCAAAGCTGGTCCGTGCCTTTCAAAGCCGTCGAGTCGACGACCGTCGCGATGAAACCGCCGCCTGCGCCGGCAGCGGCGCTCTCGCCCAGCGCCGCGCCGCCCGCGCCGGAACGCGAGGAGCCCGCAGCAGCGGGTTCTGCAGCGCCTGCCAGTCCACGGTCTCAGGACACTCCGGCTCCGCCTTCGGCCGACGCCAAGCAACTGTTCGAAACCGCCAATCGGGCTCGCGCGGCTGGAAACGCCTCAGGAGCGGCGGAAGGCTACCGCGCCTTGCTCGATCAGTATCCACGCGATCCGCGCGCTGCGCTGGCCGCCTTCGAGCTCGGGCGGCTGCAGATGGACCGCCTCGGTCAGCCGGCTCAAGCCATCTCGTCCTTGAGGCGAGCGGTCGCTTCTTCTTCGGGAGGTGGCTTTCGCGAGGACGCGATGGCGCGTCTCGTGACGGCCCATGCCGCGACCGGCGCACGCGCGGCCTGCTTGCGCGCGCGCGGCGCCTATCTCAAGCAGTACCCTAACGGCGTACACCGGACTACGGTGCAAGCGCAGTGTGGCGCCTCCGGCTTGCCTTAGTCGCGTTGTTCCTTCCGTGGGTGGCTCGAGCCGAGCCGGCACTCGAAGCCCATGCCCACGAAGATCGCCCCTGTGGCAAAGGTTTCGCGTGGGTCCTCGTGAAAACGCAAGGCCTCGCAACGCGTTTCGAAGCTGCCGTGCTGACTCAATTGCGAGCGGGGCTGCGCGGCGAACGGCTCGACGCCTGCTCGTCGGGCGCTGGCAGTTCTCGCGCCTCGAGCGCGGTGCTGTCGCTGCACAGGGACGCACGGGGCCTCGTGACGATCGACGTGCGCGACGCCCACCACACGCTGCGTCGCCGGATCGACTTGCTGCGAGTACCGGCGGACGGTCGCGCGCTCGCTCTGGCCGTCGCCGCCGACGAGCTGATCCGTGCGACCCTCGCAGAGCAGCCGGCCGTCAGCCATGCGCCCGAACCCGAGGCGCAGAAGCCGCCGCGTGCGCCGGAGGTAAGCAGGCAGCTCCGCCCCCGAACCCGGCACACGGCGCTCGCCGCAAGCTTCGCCAGCGAGCGCTACGTCGGAGGGCAGCGCACGCTGGGTATCGATGCCGGCGTTCGTCAGGCGTTGACCGAACGCTGGTACGCACGTTTCGTTTTCGGCGCCCGCAAGCTCGAGCGCGTGCGCACGGCACACGGCGAAATCACCGGGACGATGCTCGGCGGCGAGATCGGCGCCGGTTTTGCGCTGCTGCGCCTCGACCCGCTCAGCGTCTGCGCAGAGCTGAGCATTTGGGGAGCTCGAGCCGCGCTGAAGGGCAAACCCGTGGACGGCGCGATCGGCTCCGATGCCGCAGGGCTGTTCGCCGTAGCCCGGACGGGCATGGCGCTGGAAGTTCGGCCCGCGCCCTGGCTCGGACTCGAATTGCGCGGCGGAGTTGGCGCTCCGCTCCGCGCGCTGCGCATCGACGACAGCGGTGAAACGAAGACCGCGATCTCCGGACTGGAAGTGTACGGCTCGTTCGGTCCTGGCTGGGTGTTTTGATCATGCGCCGCGCTCTTCGAATGCTCGTGTGTGCGGCTCTTGCGGGCGGAAGCTTCGCGTGCGAGGAGCGGCTCGAGGTGTTGACCGCCCCCGACGCCTCCCCTCCCTCTGCTCGATCTTACTCGACGCTCGCCGTAGGCCAGACGCACGCGTGCGCGATTCGCGCTGGACAGATTTTCTGCTGGGGTCTGGGCGCACGCGGCGAGCTCGGCACGGGCGCAGTCGTGCCCGGCGCCCTGACGCCACGACGTGTTGCCGGGCTCGACACTGCAGCGTCCGTCAGTAGCGGCGAATTCCACAGCTGCGCGATCGACCGCGCCGGCAGCGTATTCTGCTGGGGAGGCAATGACCAAGGTCAGCTCGGCGTGCTGGATTTCGGCGACCGCCTCGCGCCGAGCCGGGTCGATCTCTCCGACGCAGCCAGTCAGCTCGCAACGAGCTTTCTGTTCAGCTGCGCGGTTCTGCGAGACCAGAGCTTGTGGTGCTGGGGACGCAACTTCGAAGGCCAGCTCGCCCAGGGAGACGTGCCGGACGAGACCGGCATCCCTACACCGACTCGAGTGGGGAGCGACCGGGATTGGACGCACGTCAGTACGGGCCAGGGACATACTTGCGGAATTCGCGCAGCGGGAGCGTTGTATTGTTGGGGCCGCAACACCGAGGGCGAGCTCGGAGTGGGAGCCGGCGCCAGCATCCAGATACGACGCCCGACTCGGGTCGGTGACGAGAGCGACTGGCAACGAGTCAGCGCCGCCGAGAACGAAACGTGCGCCATCAAGACGAACGGCACGCTGTGGTGTTGGGGTGGCAACCCGGACGGGCAGCTCGGCCTCGGCGACCACAATCGCCGCGATGTTCCGGTACGAGTCGGCGATCAGAGCGCCTGGGATGCCGTTTCGCTGAGTACGTTCCACGCCTGCGCAATCGCACGCGGCGAGCTCTGGTGCTGGGGCAGAAACACCGAAGGCCAGCTCGGCACCGGTGACGGCGAGGACCGCTTGGCTCCGGCGCGCGCGGGTGAAGACGCCGACTGGTCGAGCGTGAGCACCGGGCGCTTCTTCACGTGCGCTCTCAAGAGCAACGGCAGTGCCTGGTGCACGGGCGCCAACGACGAAGGGCAGCTCGGTGGCGGAGATAGAGAGCGGCGTTTCGTGCTGACCCCAGTCGCAGCCGATTGAGGACCTGGACCGCGGGCTCGTAAGCACGTCTCGTTCATTGGTTCGGGAAAAATCCAGCGCGCGCTCGATCTCTTTGCAGCGAGCGGCAACCGAGACAGCAATCTCGGGACCGAGTCCACTAGGATACAGGGACTCGGAGGTTTCCCGTATGACCCCATCAGCTCGGATCTGGAAACGCATCACCCGTCGTTTACACGCCGTCCTTCGATTCGCCTGTCTGGCGCTCGTGGTGTCGCAGGGCTCGTGCACGGATGGCAAACCGCTGATCGGCGTGTATTGCGGCAACGATCCCAACGCCGTTTTGCAGTTCGAGAGCTGGTTCGGGCGGCCGGTAAACGGCTTGCTCGGCTACACGGGTGCGGCAAACTGGAGCGACTACGACGGGTCCGTGGGTTGGGCCGTGGGCCTGTGGAAACAGATCGACCGTCGAGTGTTCTGGTCCGTGCCGCTGATACCAACGGGCGCAACGCTCGAAGCTGCGGCGGCGGGCGACTACAACGACCACTATCTGAAAGCAGCGCGAACGCTCGCCACCTACCGCCCGCAGGATCCCGAGATCCACATCCGTACGGGCTGGGAATTCAACGGCGACTGGTTTCCGTGGAGCGCACACGGCAAACCGCAGGCTTTCGTCGGCGCGTTTCGGCAATTCGTCACCGCGTTCCGTTCCGTATCGAACCGCTTCGTCTTCGAGTGGAACGTGAACGTGGGCGACGTGGGCATGAACCCGGAAACGGCGTATCCCGGCGACGCCTACGTCGACATCATCGGCATGGATTTCTACTGGAACACCGAGTGGGACCCGGCGGATCCGATCCAGGCCTGGAACTCGATGCTGAACCGTAGCTACGGCCTGCAATGGCACCAAAACTTCGCCGCGGCGCACGGCAAACGCACCGCGTATTCCGAGTGGGGAGTCCGATCGAACAACGCGGGTCCATACATCGAGAGAGCCAAGGCCTGGTTCACGACCCACAAGGTCGTGTTTCACACGTATTGGAACTCGAATTCCGCATTTCCCGGCAAACTCTCCGACAATCAGTATCCGAACGCAGGCGCCGCCTATCGCGCCGCGTTCGCAGCTCCGTGATACGCGCGTAGATCCTGATCGCGAACGCGTTTCGGAGCGTCGAAGATTTTGCTGGCCTCGGCACACTGCCCGGCCGGACACTGCCGGGCATCGCCATGTACGAACAGATTCTCTACGAAGTGGCCGATCCCATTGCCACGATTACGCTGAATCGGCCGCAAAAGCTCAACGCCTGGACGCCGAGCATGGGCGACGAGGTAAAGCACGCCATGGCTCGAGCGGAAGCCGATCCGCACGTGGTCGTCATCATCCTGACCGGCGCGGGCCGCGGCTTTTGCTCGGGCGCCGACCTGTCGACGCTCAGCACGCTCGCCTCCGGCGAGAGCGTGGCGCTCAGCGGGGACAATACGCTCGACGCAGATCCCGGCGACGCGAGCATGGGGCCGTCCTTTCGCGGGACGTACTCGTATTTCCCGTCGATTCGCAAGCCCATCATTGCCGCCATCAACGGCCCCTGTGCCGGCATGGCTGTGCCCATCAGCCTGTTCTGTGATTTGCGTTTCGCCTCCGACCGGGCGTCGTTCTTGACGGCGTTCGTGCGCCGCGGGCTGATCGCGGAGTGGGGCGTCAGCTGGATCTTGCCGAAGCTGATTGGTCCGGCGCGTGCGCTCGATCTGCTGCTCTCGTCGCGCACGCTCGGAGCGTCGGAGGCCTTCGAAATGGGCCTCGTGAACAAGGTCGTTCCGCACGACGAGCTGCTCGACGCCGCGCGCGCCTACGCGCTGGAGCTCGCGACCCACTCGTGTCCGGCGGCCATGGCCATCATCAAGCGCGAGGTGTATCAGCACATGACCGAGACGCACGCGCACGCCGAGAACGAGGCGATGCGACTCATGCTGGAGAGCTTTCAACGCTCCGATTTCAGGGAGGGCGTGGCTGCGGTCTTGGAGAAGCGCGCGCCGAAATTCGAGCGACTCGGGGCGCCGGCCAAGGCACAGGGCAAGGCGTGAAAACGATTCGCCAAGCCGTGGTAGCAGCGCGCGAGCTCGCGCCCGTGGAGCAGCAACTGTGTCAGGTGTTCGGTCTGGATGTCGCGTATCGCGATCCGGCTGTCGGCTTTTTCGGGCTGATCAACGCCGTGCTGCCGGTCGGCTCCACGTTTTTGGAAGTGGTCTCGCCCGTGCGACCCGACGTTACGGCCGCCCGCTTCCTCGAACGCCGAGGCGGCGACGCCGGTTACATGCTGCTCGTCCAAACCGACGATTTGGCGGGAGATCGCCGCAGACTTGCCGGCATGGGTGTTCGCGAGGTGTGGAGCACCGAGCTCGACGACATTGCCGCCGTCCACCTGCACCCGAGCGACATCGGGGGCGCCATCTTGTCGATCGATCAACCCAAGCCACCGGAGGGCTGGCGCTGGGGAGGCCCGAGCTGGCGCGACGCCGTGCACACCGACGTCGTCGATCGGGTCGTGGGTGTCGAGCTCGCGGCCCGCGATCCAAAAGCGCTCGCAGCGCGCTGGGCGGAGGTTCTCGACGTCGAGAGCACGCTCTTGACTGGTGACATTTGGCAACTCTCCCTCGACCAATCACGCATCACCGTCGCCCCGCTGAACCAAGGTGAACACCCAGGGCTGCGCGCCATCGAGCTTGGCGCACGCGATCCCGAGCGCGCACTCGCTGCAGCACGGCGCATGGGACTATTGCTCGAGTCCAGCGCGGATACGCGCGCCGTGATCATCGCCGGCACGCGCTTTCGACTACGCTGAGAGCGCACAATTTCAGCGCAACACGCGCTGCCCGAAGCTCGCGAAAAGCGCGTACCCTGAGGGTATGCGAAACGTGGGACTCGGCTCGTTGGCACTGTGCGCATGCTTGAGCTTTAGCTGCACCGATTCGAATGGTGGCAACGGCTCGAGCGGCGGAGCGAGTGGCTCGAGCAACGGCGGCCGCGCGGGGGGTGGCAGCGGCGGCAGCGCGGCGGGCACTGGCGGTTCGGCAGGCAAGGCCGGCACGGGTGGCAGCTCAGCGGGCAGTGGCGGTACCGGCGGCAACTCAGCGGGCAGTGGCGGTACCGGCGGCAGCTCAGCGGGGAGCGGCGGCTCTGGGGGCTCGATTCAGGGTTGGCCGGACGCCAGTAACACCGGCATTCCCGACGGCGCGTGCCCGAATGGGCTCAGCGCAGCGACTCCGGCTCAGATTCGCCCGGATTCGGGCGCAGTGATCGAGTGCGTCCGGTTCGCCGCCGGCCTCCCCTACGTGGACCAGGACACCACCAACGTCACGTACCGCTATTGCCGCTTCGAAACGACCAGCGGCGGTGCCTTCGTGAATCTACAGAACGGGCCCGTCACGTTCGAGGATTGCGAGTTCGAGGGCGGAGCGGGTACGTGGATCCGCGCGTCGTACTTTGCCGACAATCTCACGGTGCGGCGCTGCGACTTTTCGGGCATGGCCAACGCCGTCGAATTTGGCACGAGCAACGTGCGTATCGAGGACAACTACGTTCACGACTTCGGAAACGTGAGTGAAGATCAGCACGCCGATGGCTTTCAGACCGAAGGCGCGGACGGCTTTCAGATCCTTCACAATACGATTCTGATGAACGAAGTATGGGGCGCCACCAGCGCGCTGCTCGTGAGCGGCGACGACGCTGCCGTCAAAGACAACCTGGTAGCGGGCGCGGGCTATACCGTGCACGTCGCCGGCGACATGGAAGTGACGGGCAACCGCTTCTCGACCGTGTTCCATGACAAGTGCGGGTTCTTCGGCCCCGTGTATCCGGAAAGCCTGGACCCGTCGGGCGTCTGGTCGAACAACCTGTGGCACGACGGGCCCAAGAGCGGTCAGCAGGTCCCAGCGCCGTGAGCTCAGCTCATCATTTGCCGTCTTGGAGCGGCACCGGGAGTGAGCTTCTGCCACGGCTTCTTGAAAACACCGGTATCCCGAGACTGCCCGAGCTTCTGCGGTAGCGTTCGTGTAAAGCAGCATCGTGCAAGGTTCATCGCTCCCTCTGCAGCCGCGGATCCTGTTCCTGGTTCTATTGGCTGCGTGCGCCTCCTGTACGAGCTCCGATCCCGAAGAGCCGTCTCAGGAGGAGGCCGATGCTTCCGGCGGTCACGCAGCGCACGGATCCGGTGGCAGCTCCGCCAGAGCGGGGAACGGCGGCACACAGGCGGGAGGCGGCACCGCTGGCAAGGCGGGCACGGGCGGGAACGGCGGGACCTCGGCCAGCGGCGGCGCCTCCGGCAGGGGCGGCTCCTCCGGCAGGGGCGGCTCCTCCGGCAGCGGGGGTAGCGCCGGGGCCGGCAGTTGCGACGTTGCAACACCGGTTTGCAACGACATCGGGGACCTGGACGGCACCACCTGCTGCATGTACTGTGACTGCGTTCTGCAACATTGCTCGGGCACTTTCGCGGACCGCAGTGCTTGCATCG
>Ga0193706_1001431_pt1 | contig 10661 bp, 8 predicted proteins | sample U3c1metaG_FD_160130 | JGI IMG/M metagenome (GOLD analysis project Ga0193706, IMG submission 160130) | Soil microbial communities from a riparian zone of the East river system, Colorado, United States - U3c1 | ecosystem: Environmental > Terrestrial > Soil > Riparian zone | place: USA: East River... | reverse complement strand
CGAAGATGATCTTCTTCACGCCGTCGTCGATCATGGCCTGGAACAGGCGCAGCGTGGCCACGATGTTCAGCTCCGCGTCCGCGGCCGGATCGGCGACGGACACGCGCACGTCGATCTGCGCGGCGTGATGATTGATGAGATCGAACTTGCGGCCGCGCAGTTTCTCGACCGTGGCCGGCTCGCGTAGATCCGCGACGATCAGCTCCGCCTTCGCGTTCACGTTCTCGCGCAGTCCGCTGCTGAGGTTGTCGACGACGGTCACCTCATGGCCGCGCGCCACATATCCGTCCACCACGTGTGACGCGATGAATCCCGCTCCACCGGTTACGAGAACTCTCATCGTCTCAGTCCTTCTCCTTCCGTTCGCATCCGTGAAAGTCCTTCGCCGCGATGATGGCCAGATGGTTGCCCACCTTCCGCTCCACGCCGTCGCTGGGCCGGTTCACGATCCGGTCCTCCACCCACATCGCGCTCGAGCCGCCGCCGTCGAGATTCATCGCCGTACAGGCGCCCAGATCATCCATGAACGCTGCCAGCTCCGGCAGCGTCATCCCTCCCACGTCTTCCTGCCGCCCCTCGGCCACCACGAAATAGGCGGTCCGGCCGCTCTTCGAGAGCCCTACGGCGGTCCGCGGATGGGGCGCGCGCGTGAAGTGGTCGCTGCCCGGCAGCTTCGCGATGGGGTCGCATCCCTGGTTGAGCATCGGCCATCCGGAGACGCCCGCGGTCATCCAGCGGCGGGTCTTCATCGTGTTCCGCTGAATCTCGGCCAGCCGCTGGCCGAACGCCACCAGCCCCTCCTTGCGCGGCACCTTCTGGCCGCGGGTCCAGACGCCGCACGCATCCAGCGTCAGGCCGATCGGACGCGTCTGCTCGTCGAAGTAATCCGCGTTGATCGCCACGATGGCGCGGCGCTTCTTCGCAAAGTCGCTCACGGTCATGCCGTGATCGTCCTCGCTCGTCGCCACGACGCGAACGGAGGGATTGCGGAGGTCCACGCGGGTCACGTGGACGTCGATGCCGTCGCGGGTGATGCGCTGATAGTCGACCCCGGCGGCGACCGGCTGCCATTGCCCGGACGCGCACGCCGCGAGGAGGAGACAGAGGATGAATGACATCCGTCGGATCGGTCGTCCCATGCGCGGCACCATACTTCAAGAACCCCGCCCGATTCATGCTCTACAAGTGCCTCTATAATCGCGCGCCTCATGAAACCGGAGCGCGCACAGCTCGACGACGTTCTCGCTTCGCTGGCCGGGGCCTCGCTGCGCTACGCAGACATTCGCTACACAGCTACACACCGCCAGCAGGTCAAGGTCCGCAATGGAGAGATCGACCATCTCTCCTCCACCGTCGACCGCGCCGCCGGCGTGCGCGTGCTCGTCGGAAACGGCTGGGGCTTCGCCGCCACGAGCGACACCAGCGAGGCGTCGCTCCGGCGTGCGGCGAGGCGCGCACTCGAGGTCGCGGCGGCGAGCAACATCGCCTCGACCGCGGAGGTCCGGCTGAGCGAGATCGAGCCGCACGTCTCATCGACCGCGTCGGCATACCGGATCGATCCGTGGTCGGTCCCGATCGACCGGAAGATCGCGCACCTGATGCAGGCCACCGAGCCGATGCGCGGCGACGCGCGCATCCATCAGGTTTCCGGCGAGATCTCGTGCTACCGGCAGGAGAAGACCTTCGCGTCGTCGGCCGGCAGCTTCATCGAGCAGACCACGACGGAGATGGGCGGCGGGATCGAGGCGGTGGCCATCGACGGCGACGAGTTCCAGCGGCGCACATATCCCAATCCGTTCGGCGGTGACTTTCAGGCCGAGGGATGGGAGTTCATCGAGCGGCTGAACATGCCGGCGAAGGCGCTCCTGATCCGCGACGAGGCTCTCGCACTTCTGTCCGCGCCGAAGGCTCCCGCCGGACGCTTCGACCTCATCGTCGGTTCCGCGCAGCTCGCGCTGCAGGTCCACGAGTCCTGCGGGCATCCCGCGGAGCTCGACCGGGCCATGGGCCTCGAGATCTCCTTGGCGGGCGGCTCGTTCCTCCAGCCGCACATGCTCGGCAACTTCCGCTACGGCTCCGAGCTCGTCGACATCACCGCCGACGCGACGATCCCGGGCTCCATCGGCTCCTTCCCCTTCGACGATGACGGCGTCCCCGCGCAGCGCTTTCACCTCGTGGAGAAGGGCATGTTCGTCGGCTACCTGACCGGACGCGACACCGCACCGTTCATCGGCCGCCGGTCGAACGGCACGGTCCGCGCAGAGACGGCAGCCAGAATCCCGATCATCCGCATGACCAATATCAACCTCGAGCCGGGAGAGACGCCTGTCGAACAGATCATCGCCGACACGAAACGGGGCATTCTCGTCGAGACCAACAAGTCCTGGTCGATCGACGACCTGCGCCTGAACTTCCAGTTCGGCTGCGAGGTGGCCTGGGAGATCGAGAACGGCCGGATCGGGCGCATGCTTCGCAATCCGCTGTACACGGGCAACACCCCGGACTTCTGGCGCTCCTGCGACGCCGTCGGCGATCGCGCGTCGTGGCAGATCTGGGGCCTGCCAAACTGTGGCAAGGGCGACCCCATGCAGACCATGCGCGTCGCCCACGGCGCTCCCGTGGCGCGGTTCCGCAATGTGGAGATGGGATGAGGCGGAGAACCGTTCTCGGTTCTCGGTTCTCGGTTCTGACGAACTGAGAACTGAGAACTGAGAACTGAGAACCACCGTTACTGAGAACTGAGAACCGAGGTTCTTGATATGTTCCGGAGAACTGATGACTGACTCGAAACCCGTACAACCGCTTCTCGACGCGATTCACAACCGCACCGCCACCGTCGGCGTGATCGGCCTCGGCTATGTCGGCCTGCCGCTCGTGCTTCTTTTCTCCGAGAACGGCTTCCGGGTCGTCGGATTCGACGTCGACAAGAAGAAGACCGCGGCGCTGGCGCGGGGCGAGTCGTACATCCGCCACATCGGGCCCGACCGCGTGGCGGCGGCCTTCAGCACCGGACGCGCGGAGGCCACCACCGACTACGACATGCTCGCTGAGTGCGACGCCGTCCTCATCTGCGTGCCGACGCCGCTCGGGCATCACCGCGAGCCCGATCTCTCGTACGTGCGCATGACGGCGGTGGAGGTCGCGAAGCGGCTGCGCAAGGGACAGCTCGTCGTGCTGGAGTCGACCACGTATCCCGGCACGACGCGCGAGGAGCTCCTCAGCCGCTTCAACGAGAGGGGGATGGAGTGCGGAACCGACTTCTTCCTCGCGTTCTCGCCAGAGCGCGAAGATCCCGGCAACGAGAAATTCTCGACGAAGAACATCCCCAAGGTCGTAGGCGGCATCGACGCGCCGTCGCTCGAGGCCGCGGTCGCGCTCTACAGCGCGGCCATCGACAAGATCGTCCCGGTCGGCAGCGCGGAGGTCGCGGAGTCTGCGAAGCTGCTCGAGAACATCTTCCGCGCCGTGAACATCGCGCTCGTCAACGAGCTGAAGGTCGTCTTCGAGCGCATGGGCATCAACGTCTGGGAGGTCATCGCCGCCGCGAGCACGAAGCCCTTCGGGTTCATGCCCTTCTATCCCGGACCCGGCCTGGGCGGCCACTGCATCCCGCTGGACCCGTTCTATCTGACGTGGAAGGCGGCCGAGTACGGGACCTGGGCGCGCTTCATCGAGCTCGCCGGCGAGATCAACACCGGCATGCCCCGCTACGTCGTCGACAGGACGACCGAGGCGATCAACGAGCAGGGGAGAAGCGTGCGCGGGGCGAAGGTGCTCGTGCTCGGGCTCTCCTACAAGCCGAACATCGACGACGACCGCGAGTCGCCCTCGTTCGAGCTGATCGAGCTGCTGCGCGAGCGCGGTGCGGACGTTTCGTATTGCGATCCATACATCCCCAGCGCGAAGCGCGTGCGCAAGTTCGACCTCGACCTGCGCTCGGTCCCATGCACCGCCGGCGAGTTCGCAAAGTACGACGCCATCGTCGTGTCCACGCCGCATCAGCAGTTCAAAGATCAGGCGCTCTATCGCAAGGCCCGGCTGGTGGTGGACACGCGGAACATCGTGTCCCCCGCGGACGCGCCGGACACCGTCGTCGTACGCGCGTGAGCGCCCTGTCTCCACGCGCAGTGAGCCGATGAAAGACAAAGACGAGTCGCTGGCCATCCTCGCCACGGCCTTGGCCGGCGCCGGAGCCGGCGAGGCGGATGCCGCGCTCGTCTCCGTCGACCAGAACATCAGCCGGTTCGCCAACTCGCAGCTTCACCAGAACATGTCCGAGGAGAGCGCGTGGCTGACGTTGCGGGTGATCGTGGACGGGGCGATGGGCGTCGCCACTACCACGGCGTTCGACGAGGCCGAGCTCGCGCGGACCGCGCAGATCGCCCGCGATGCGGCGCATCACTCGCGACCCGTCCCTCACTTCCGCGGCCTCTACGGCGCGAACGAGCCCGTCCCCGACGTCGCGTCGTTCGACGAGGGCACAGCCGCACTCTCGCCTGCGCGGAAGGCGACGGCGCTGCGGACGATGTTCGACCGCGGCGCTGCCGAGGGAGTGCAGTTCGCAGGCGCGTATGCCACGGGTGTGGCGTCGGTGGCCTGCGGCAACACGCACGGCGTGCGCAGGTATGCGCGCAGGCCACCGACGCCACACCCGTGGCATACGCGCCTGTCGCATGCTGACGCGACCGTCATCGCCATCGGGCCGCACGGTTCGGGATACGCAACGCGGCGGGAGCGCTCCGCGGCGGATGTAGATCTGGCCAGCCTCGGCGACGAAGCCACGCTGAAGGCGACGCTGGCCACCTCGTCGATCGAGGATCTCGAGTCCGGTCGCTACGACGTCGTGCTCGAGCCGCCCGCACTCGCGGAGGTCTTTGACTGGATGAACATGATCGCGTTCACCGGTCAGTCCTACGAGGACGGCTCCTCCTTCTTCGTCGGCAACCTCGGCAAGCAGGTGCTGGGCGAGAACTTCTCGCTCGCCGACGACTCGATCGCGTACCTCCCCTTCCCGTTCGACATGGAGGGATTGCCAAAGAGACGCGTCGTGATCGTGGAGCGCGGCGTCATCCGCACTCCGGTCCTCGACAAGGCCTGGGCCGATCGCCTCGGCCTCCCGCCGACCGCGCACGCGTGGCAGCTCGGATCGCCCGAGCACGGTGCGGCCCTGCATCTGGTCATGGCCGGCGGCGACTCCACGCGCGAGGAGATGATCGCCTCGACGAAGCTCGGCATCTGGGTCACGCGGTTCAATTACGTGAACGGCCTCCTCGAGCCGAAGACCGCGCTCATGACGGGCACGACGCGGGACGGGACGTTCCTGATCCGCGACGGGAAGGTTGCGGCGCGACTTCCGAATCTCCGCTGGACGCAGTCGATGACGGAGGCGTTCTCGAACATCGAGTCCCTCTCGCAGGAGAGGCGCAGCGTGGGCACCTGGTACAACATGTATGGCGGAACGCTCGCGCCCGTCACGAAGATCAGGGGATGGAACTTCACCGGGAAGCAGGAAACGGCCTCGTGACCGGCGAGGATGTTGCAGAGTACGCCCGCGTTCTCCGTTCTCAGTTCCCGCTTCTCGGTTCTCCCGCAGAACCGAGCACTGAGAACGGAGAACTGAGAACTCATCGTTCATGACGCAGTACATCATTCGCAGACTGCTGCAGATGATCCCGATCACCCTCGGGATCCTGACGCTCATCTTCTCGCTGATCCATCTCATCCCGGGGGATCCCGCGATTCAGATCGCCGGCGAGGGGGCGCGGCCTGAAGATGTCCAGTCGATCCGCAAGGCCCTCGGGCTCGACGAGCCTCTCTGGAAGCAGTACGTCACCTACCTGACGAACCTCGCCAAGGGCGATCTCGGGCGGTCGTTTCGCACCAACGAGAGCGTCGCCAAAGAGATCGCCGCGCGTTATCCGGCCACGATCCAGCTGGCGATGGGCTCGATGTTCATCGCGCTCCTGGTGGCTTTTCCGCTGGGGATCGTCTCCGCAATCTACAGGAACTCGTGGATCGACAACGTGGCGCGCTTCTTCGCGCTCGTTGGCGTGTCCATGCCCAGCTTCTGGTTCGGACCGCTGCTGATCATCGCCTTCGCGATCAATCACCCCTGGTTCCCGGTCTCCGGCCGCGAAGGTGGGTGGAGGTCGATCGTGCTGCCGTCCGTGACGATGGGCCTCGCGCTGTCGGCGATCCTCACGCGCATGATCCGCGTCAGTCTCGCGGAGGAGCTGAATCAGCTCTACGTCACGACGGCGATCGCCAAGGGCGTGACGCGCAGCAAGGCCATCTTCCGGCACGCGCTCAAGAACGCGCTCATCCCGGTGATCACCATCCTGGCGCTGCAGTTCGGCTCCCTGCTGACCGGAGCGATCATCACCGAGCAGATCTTCTCCTGGCCAGGCCTGGGACGCCTGCTCATCCAGTCGATCACGACGCGCGACTATCCCCAGGTCCAGGCCTCGATCCTCGTGATCGCCCTGACCTACATCATGGTGAACTTCCTCAGCGACCTGCTGTACGGCGTTGTGGACCCGAGGATCAAGCTGGAGTAACCATTCAGCCATTCAGCTGTTCAGGTGTTCAGCTATTCAGCTCTTCAGGACTGGATTCAGCTGAACAGCTGAACAGCTCAATAGCTGAATAGCTGAATTTTGCTGAATAGCTGAGATGAAGAACCTACGGCTGCTCCTCACGAACTTCGCGTTCACGGCGGGCCTCGTGCTCACGCTGGTGATCGTGATCGCGGCTCTCGCAGCGCCTCTTCTGGCGCCGCACGATCCGAATGAGCAGGACACGGGCCGCCGGCTCGAGGCTCCGTCGCACGATCATCCCCTGGGCCTCGACGACCTCGGACGCGACGTGCTGTCGCGCATTGTCTTCGGCGCGCGCGTGTCGCTGCGGGTCGGCTTCAGCGTGGTCATACTGGCGTCGCTCATCGGCGTGTCGCTCGGCGCGATCTCCGGCTACTTCGGCGGCGCGATCGACGTCCTGGTCATGCGCCTGTGCGACATCCTGCTGGCGTTTCCCGGGATCCTCCTGGCGATTGCGCTCGTGGCGGTGCTGGGGCCCAGTCTCAACAACGTGATCCTCGCGCTCGCGACGATCGGCTGGGTGGGCTATGCGCGACTGGTGCGCGGCCAGGTGCTGAAGGTGCGTGAGATGGAGTACGTCACCGCGGCGAAGGCGCTGGGCGCGAAGTCGCCGCGCGTGATCGTCCTGCACGTGCTTCCGAACGTCATCAACCCGGTCATCGTCATGGCGACGCTGGGCCTCGCCGGCGCGATTCTGTCGGAGGCTGCGCTGTCGTTCCTGGGCCTCGGCGTGCAGCCGCCAACGCCGTCGTGGGGCGCCATGCTCACGTCCGGCCGCAGATACCTCGGCCTCGCCAACCATCTGGCCATCTTTCCCGGAGCCGCGATCATGCTGGCCGTCATGGGCCTCAACTTCCTCGGCGACGGCCTCATCGACGCACTCGACCCCAAATACCGCAAGGAGATCCGGTAAGTGAAAGTCCCCTTCCTCGTGGCGGCGCTGTTCGTCGCTCCGGTGCTCTTCGGAGAGACCGCCGACCTCCGCGTCGTGACCTCGAGCATCGACAATGCTCCTACCGCGACCGGCCAGCACTTCTCGTATCGCCTGCGCTGGCGCAATGACGGCCCCGACGCCGCGCACTTCCTCTTCGTCTCGATCACCGGCTCGCCGACGCCGTTCTACATTCTCAACGTCGCCACGAGCGGATGGCCGTGCTATCCAACCCCGGATGCGACGACGTTCACGTGTCAGAAGGAGTCGCTGGCCGCAGGCGCGGAGGCGGAGCTGATCCTGGACATGCTCACGCCGCCGACGCCCGGAGCGTTCACTCTGCGATCGGAAGTGCGCGCAGCAGAGATCGATCCTCAACTCGCGAACAACACCGTGCAGCAGACGTTCGCCCTCGAGGCGACCGCCTCGGCCGATCTCTCCGTCTCGCCGGTCTCGCAGCTCTACCGCGCGTCCGCGGGTGACGAGGTCTCGATCCCCGTCGTCATCGCGAACAGCGGACCTGCGGCGGTGCTCAACCTCTTCGCCGTCTTCACCGTGCCGGTGCAGGAGTTCATCCCGGAGTTCACTGGCGGCGGCGGAGGCTGGTCCTGCCAGCACCCCGCGTACGGGCCGCAGTCGCTGACATGCACGCTCCCGCGGCTGGGACCCGGCCAGAGTGCGCCGCTCACGATCACGACTGAGGCGCCGCCGGCCGACGGCACGCTGCCGATGAACATCCGCGTGCGCGGCGAGGGGCACGCAGACCCCGACATCACGAACGACTTCGCGATCGCGACGATCCAGGTGGGCAACGGCACCGAGCCGCCGCCGCCCGCGCAGGAATGGATGCGCGTGCTCGTTCCACTGACGGGGAACGACGTGCCGGGTGTGGGCGGCGCGGTGTGGCGCACCGAGACGACGGCGCTCGTCTCGTCGGACACAGCCATCGACATTCAGCCGGCATGCGATCACAGCAGAGGCCCGTCCGTTCCATGCCTCGAGATCCCGCTTCGCAAGCCGTTTCAGCCCCGCGCCGTGGAGTTGATCGACACGACAAAGCCCAACGGCCAGTTCCTCTACGTGCGCTCTGCCGATGCGGCCAGGCTGCATTTGAGCTCGCGCGTGTATGACGTGTCCCGATCGACGGAGACCGCAGGCAGCGAGATCCCCATCGTCCGCGAGAGCCGGTTCACATCCGCTCCGGTGTCGCTGCCAGGCATCCCCGTCGCTCCGCAGTACCGGCACACGCTGCGCGTGTACGACCTCGACGCGACGGCCGGCGGGCGCGTGCTGATCCGCGTCTATGCGGATGACGAGACGACGCCCCGGGCGGAGACCATCCGCGAGCTCACGGTCCCGCCGGCCATGCGCACCATCGGCGCGGAGCACCTTCCCGCGAATCCCGGCTACCTGCAGCTCGACCTTGGACAACTGACGCCGATGGGCGGCATCGACATACTGCGCGTCGACGTGGAGCCGATCGATTCAATGCGCCTCTGGTCGTTCGTGAGCATCACGAACAACGACACGCATCACGTGACGACGTTCTCCCAACCCTGATCGTGAGACGAGCACTGGCCATCCTCGCGCTCGCGGTCGGGCCGCTTGCGGCAGCGCAGAACGCGGACGTCGCGATCTCGTCTCTGATCATCTCGAAGACCGCCGTGGTGACGGGCGAGCGCGTCCTGGTCACCGTGCGGTGGCGGAACAACGGTCCCGACGCCGCCCACGGCGTCGTGGCCACACTCTCCTCGGATCATCGCGCGTTCGTGCTCACCGCGGCGGGCACCAGCAACTGGCCGTGCGAGCCTGCGTCCGGCGCGGACGGCTTCGTCTGCCGCGGCGCGGTGCTCAATCCGTCCGCGCAGGCGGAGATGGTGATGACGCTGCTCGCGCCCGCGTCAACCGATCCGGCGACGTTCGCGCTCACCGCCACGGTCGAGGCGGACGAGAGCGATCCTGCGCCGGCGAACAACGCCGCTCAGTCCGTGCTTCAACTGACGAACGCGCCGACGCGTGCGGATTTGACGATCTCACCAGTGGAGCAGACGCACCGCGCACAGGCGGGACAGCAGGTCTCGATTCCGCTCACCGTTCGCAATGACGGTCCGGACGACGCGGTGAAGGTGAAGGCGTTCTTCGCGTTCGATCCCGGAACGAGGATTCCCGTCACGGCCAGCGGTGGGGAGTGGACGTGCTCGAACGCCACGCACTCGCCCTGGATCGCGGAGTGCCAGCGCGATCGGATCGCGGCCGGAGCGAGCGCGCCACTCACGGTTCTCGCCACGATGCCGGCGAGCCCCGGCTCTTTCCACTTCGCCTCGCGCGTCGCGTCGGAGAGACAGAGCAACGCCGCCGCGGATCTGTCGGTCGCGTCCGCGAACGTGGAGACCGGCTCGGTCACCGAGCCGCTCGTCCGCGTCCTCATTCCGCTGACGGGCGAGGATGTCCCAGGCGCAAACGGCTCGCTGTGGCGCACCGATATCACGGCAATCGTCGGCTCTGACACGCCTCTCTCCACGTGGCCGTCGCTTCCGCTGCGTTTGCCGTTCGACCCGCGCGACGAAGGGATGGTGGATTCGAGCGTTTCCACCGGCGCGTTCGTGTATGTGACGTCCGCCGAGCGACGGGACCTTCATCTCGCCTCGCGCGTGTACGACGTCTCGCGCGCGACGGAGACGGCGGGCAGCGAGATCCCGATCGTCGACGAGTCGCGTTTCACGACCTCGGCGGTCTCGCTCCTGGGCATCCCCGCATCCTCGAGGTACCGCCAGACACTCCGCGTGTACGAGCTGGACGGCCGCGACGGCGGCCGAGTGACGATCCGCGTCTACGCAGATGACGAGACCGAGCCGCGGCTCGCGACGACGCGAGCGCTCTCCGCCGCCGCGCACAACCAGCCTCCATCAACTCCCGGCTATCTCCAGCTCGATCTCGGACAGCTCCTCGACACCTCCGGAATTCAGACGCTGCGCGTCGACCTCGAGCCGGCGGACGCGGGCCTGCGACTCTGGTCTTTCGTGAGTGCGACGAACAACGAGACGCATCACGTCACGACGTTCTCCGCACGGTGAGAGAATCGCGGCGGCGATGCTCGACGTCCGCGGCCGCACCTTCGACTTCACGCGACCTCC
>Ga0193706_1001430_pt1 | contig 10668 bp, 6 predicted proteins | sample U3c1metaG_FD_160130 | JGI IMG/M metagenome (GOLD analysis project Ga0193706, IMG submission 160130) | Soil microbial communities from a riparian zone of the East river system, Colorado, United States - U3c1 | ecosystem: Environmental > Terrestrial > Soil > Riparian zone | place: USA: East River... | reverse complement strand
CGTTAACCTGCCAAGCGGTGCTTATTTAATTGTAGAACATACTGAAGCCCTGCACGTAATTGACGTTAACAGCGGTTATAAAAGCGTAAGCAATAACCAGGAACAAAATGCCCTGGAAACCAACCTCGAAGCCGCAGAAGAGATCGCAAGGCAATTACGCCTGAGGGACCTGGGTGGCATCATTGTCGTTGATTTCATTGATATGAAATTGATGGAGAATAAAAAGAAGCTGGCTGATGCCATGGATGGTTTCATGCGCCCCGACAGGGCCAAGCATGCGGTATTGGCCATAAGTAAATTTGGCCTGATGCAGATCACCCGGCAGCGGATGAAACCGGAGATGACCATCAATACCAGCGAAGTTTGCCCAAGCTGTAACGGAACAGGAAAAATCTCTTCAACACTTATATTAGAAGACGAAATTGAAAAGAACCTCAGTTACCTCATTATGCAAAAGCATAAGGGTTTAACGGTGGAGATACATCCCATCTTACATTCCTATCTTACGAAGGGAATATTCTTTTCAAAGCTTTCCAAATGGCGCCGCAAATACAAGCAGCGTATAAAATTAAAAGCTAACCTGAACTATCATCTTACAGAATTCCATTTTTTTGATGATAGTGATGAAGAGATAAAATTGTAAGCTATTTAATATCCTCCCACCAGGAATTACTTTCAGCTGTATCTTTCAAATTAACTTCTTCGCCGATCATAGGATGAACGATTGGAAAGTTCCTCTTTTTAGCTTCAGCTACAACCCTGGTTATAGGCTCATCCCAGCTATGTAAAGCAAGCGTAAATTTTGACCAGTGCACAGGCATTATTTTTTTTGCCTTTAGGTCTTCACCTGCCTGCACCAATTCTTCCGGCATCATGTGTATATTCTTCCAGCTTTTATTGTATTGCCCGCATTCCAGGATGGCCAGGTCAAAAGGGCCAAATTGTTTTCCTATATCGGAAAAATGTGCATCATAGCCCGAATCACCGCCGATATAAATGTTCATGGATGGCGTTTGTAAAGCAAAAGAAAGCCACAATGCCTGCTGTCTTTTAAAACCTCTTCCGGAAAAATGCCTTGCCGGCGTTGTATTCACCACAAATCCTTCATCAAGCTTTACTTCTTCATTCCAGTCTTTTTCTTCAATGATGTTCTTATCGAAACCCCAATGTTCCAGGTGGGCTGCAGTACCCAATCCTGTTATTATTTTCCGGGTCTTTGGTTTTAATTTAATTACGGTATCATGATCAAGATGATCCCAGTGATCATGGGAGATAAAGAGATAATCTATTATAGGAATATCATCAGTAGTATAAACATCAGCGCCGTTGAAACTCTTTGTTGTAAATTTTAATGGAGATGCATTCCCACTGAATACAGGATCAACCAGGATCTTTTTTCCATCGACCTGCATGAAATAAGAGGAGTGCCCAAACCAGACCAGTACATTCTTATCCGGTGTCAATGCATGCAGGTCTGTTTTTTTTGAAGGTAATGTGATCGATGGTTTGCCACGCTTATCCTTATTAAAGAAGAAGTCTTTTAAAATGGAAAAATAATTAGCGCCTTCGGTCAGGTCGGGAGTAAGACTTTGATTTTGAAATTTACCATCACGGTAGTTATGTGAGGCTTTGATCCTTTCCAAACGTTCGCCTGAAGGTGCTTTGCCAAATTTTGACTGCCCCATAAAAATATAAACCCAGGCGACAACGACAATTACCATCACAAAGATTATAAGCAGCATATTATTCTTTTTCTTCAGAGACGTTTGAAGCTGCAATTTATTTTAAAAAAGATCCCCGTTAAAAAATAACGGGGATCTCAAAGTCTCTTAAATTTTAAATCAATAGCCATTTTGCGACGCTTTCCATGCTCTCGTCCTGTCAACCCGGCCTGTTTTCCTGTCGTTTGCCCTACCAATTGCATATCCTGCTCCGGCTCCAAGCACAGCGCCTATGATACCGCCACCTACCCTGTTATTCTTAGCGATCACAGCGCCTAAAACAGCGCCCGCACCGCCACCTATTGCTGTGCCTTTAGCGGCAGAACTCCAGCCCTTATCCTTTTGCGGGTAAACTGCATTAGTAGTGGTATTGTTCTTTGAAGCATATGCGGTGTTGGAATTATTTACTCTTTTTGCTGTCGATTTACGTGCTGCTGGTTTTTGTACCGGCGCAACGGCTTTTGGAGTAACGATATACTGGTTATTTCCAACATCCGTTAAAGTATTGTTTGCAGACAGGCCCGTAGTATCAACTAAAACCATGTTCCTGCCAATATCATCGGTTTGTTTAACCTGCGTTTTACACGCTGCCATTGTTACAACAACAGCTAATATGTAGAATACGTTTTTCATAATTTTTCGTTTTAATGGTTTACTAATAATGATTTCAATTTTCTTTAACCGGTTAAAATCCTTACTATACCTATTGCTTGAAAACCGTGCCAAAGGGGGTTGAAAGTATTTTTTTAACGTTCGAAACAGTTGCAATTCATGGACACATTTGAGTTTTGTTAACAAGCCTTTGGTAAATAATTAACAAAAAAATCCACTCAGGAAAGTGGATTTAAAAACGATACATGACTTTTTTATTGTTTGATAACCTGTTCGGTTTTTCTTATAAGTCCATTGTTCCATTCTATCACAAGCCGGTACGTTCCGGAAGGTAAATTTTTAGTACCAATATTTACCTGGCTGGTTCCTGGTAAAATTTCTGCGCTTTGATCCTTTACCAACGCTCCTTTGCTGTCAAATATTTTTACCCTCGCCAGTGATCTGCTGTTTGTGCTGATATTTACAAACAGCATTTCATTGAATGGGTTAGGCCAAACCTTTACCCTATCATTGTTCTCACATGTAGATCTCAGGACCTTTGTGTACTGCACCCGCCCATCAACATCATATTGCGCAAGCCGGTAAAAGCTTTTTTGGCCGGGATTGTTATCTGTAAATGAATACATTTTTTCAGTGCTGCTAAAACCTGCGGCCTGCTGCCTGCTGATAACTGTCCAGTTAATACCATCATTACTTCTTTCAATGTTAAAATGGCTGCTGTTGATCTCCTGTGCAGTTTTCCAGTTTATAATAACATTGTTATCCTCGCATTTTATATTGAATAAAGTAAACTGAACCGGCAATGGATTATTAGGACTGGATAAGGTCCAGCGGGAAAAAGAATTTATACCATTCTTTCCTACGTAATTAATAATGGTATGCCTGGTATCAAAGCCTTCGTTGGTCCAGTGAACAGCATCGGTACTCCTCCAAAAAACAAGGGTACTCTCATTCAAAGAATTTAACTCACCATCAAAATACTCAAATTGTAATGTTGCATTGAGGTTCGTATTAGTACCGAGCGGGTTTATATCATAATAACGAAAGATAGAACTGCCCTGCCCAAAGCTATTTACCTGCGACAGATGCCCCCTTCTTACCAATACCGTTCCCATGTTTTGTGATGAACTGATCCTTGCACCGAGATTACCGGGGTTAGCATTAGAAGGCGCATTCAGGATAGCTGTAAAAGTAATATGACCGCCGGCCGGGCCAATAGCGCGGCTGGTTTCCTGCTCGTTATTTAATGAGCCCGAATTACCGAGCCCAAAATCAAACCCATTCAGGTTAAGATAGCCTGCCGTAAAATTAACCTGGTTGGATGCAAGGGTAAACCTTTGCAATAACACGGAACTACCCGCGGTTTTATTTATCTCCAGGTTATTAAATATAACCGCTCCGCTGCCACTTATGAAGGAAGATGCATTCCCGTTAAAACTAACATTGCTGCTTCCTCTTGTAAAAATTCCGTTGTTAACGAAGTCCATATTATTTAGGGTCAGCTGTGAAGCCCCCGACATATATAAGTGTGCGCCGGGTGCAATGGTAAGTTGGGCTGGCAACCTGTTAATGCAGGAAAATAATAAAAAAGAAATTAGGAGTAGTTTCATGATTTTTATTTTAATTGACTTTTCCAAAGACAACCTTACCTTGTCCGGTCGAACCCTCCGAGGAAATTAAAAAACGTTTTGAGGTTCCATCAATGTCTACAGCCTTCCCAAAAAATTCCGCGGGGCCGCCACCCGGATCTGTCAGGTACTGCAATCTTTGCCATCCTCCGCCTACTTTAGTATACAAAGTTGCAGAACCCTGGTAAGCATTCGGTCCTATACCATCACTGACTGTTCCTACCAGCGCATAGTTACCCGAGATAGAGACCTGCGATCCAAATCTGTCGGAAGCAACGCCATTAGGGTCCGTGATCTTCTGAGTCCATACCCAACTGGTTCCATTGAACTTATACATGTTGACGGAACCCTGGTCGGTATTCGCTCCCTCATCATCAAAGGGAGCACCAACCACAGCATAGTTGCCCGAAATAGATACACTTGCCCCGAATGCATCCTCCGTGAGGCCATTGAAATTGTATAGTTTTTGCATGAAGACCCAACTGCTTCCATTATATTGATAAATAGTAGCTGACCCTGCATCTGTATATGTTCCTAAGTCATCATACATTGAGCCTGCGATGATAAAGTTGCCCGAAATGGATACACTACCTCCGAATCGGTCTCCACCCGTTCCGGTAGGATCGGTAATTTGTTGCATGAATACCCAACTGCTTCCATTATACTGGTAGATACGTGCAGCACCCTGGAACGGGCCCCCTCCCACATCAGCGCCGTATCCGCCGATGACGGCATAATTGCCGGATATGGAAACATCAACACCGTAATAATGCTCAATGCCACTTGTAACGGGAATTATCTTTTGCATGAGCACCCAACTGCTGCCGTTATATTGAAATATAATTGCCGCGCCGTTGTTGTTGTTGTTGAACAGTCCATTATCATTATAATAAGCTCCCACAATGGCATAATTACCGGATATGGATACACTAACACCAAACCAGTCGCCAATACCACCGGTAGCATCGGTTACTTTCTGCATGAATACCCAATTTGTTCCATTAAAACGGTAAAAACTCGCAGAGCCTCCTGTTCCATCATTGTGATCCCCGATAATTGCAAAATTGCCGGAAACGGCTACACTGGCTCCAAGCTTTTGACTGTTTTCCTCGGCAACAGGATTATACTCTGAAACGTTGCCGCCACTGCATTCTCCCCAGCCACCAAAACCCACATCGGCTACCGTCTCTTTCGAGCTCACCGCTTTCCATGCATTTCCAGCGGCAGTCCAATAATAGAACCCCGGCACTACTGCATTGTCGCCTACACCAGCAGTAGCCGTATTATAAACAAGCAATGCATCGGCGGGTGAAGAAACAGGCGATGCCGTATTAAGCGCAGTCAACGCAATACGTGGCACAAGCATTCCTTTATTGGCACTTTGTACATCAAGGATGGCACTGCTGTTTGGTGTGGTTGTACCAATGCCTATGCTTTGAGAATAGCTGTTGGAGATCCAAACCAGCAAACAGATCACATAAAGGAGAAAAATTTTTTTCATATCTGCAGATTAATAATTAGTGTAAAGAAATTAAAACCGATCTTCTTTAAAACTATTAAAAGAGAAAGGCAGTTAAAACCACGGTTTCGTTAACGGTGGCTTTGATTGCGTTTGCGGTTTCTTCTTTTATGAATTATACCTTTAACTTTAGTCATCCTTCCAAACCGGAACTGGTCTTTATGCACAAAGCACTGCTATGTTCATTGCTTATCTTCTTTCTTCATACTGCCAACGCACAGTATGAAGAAAAAGATTTTGTGCATTATACCGTGAAGGAAGGGCTAAGTGAGAATTATATTACCTGTCTTATCCAGGACTCCAGGGGGTATATGTGGATAGGCACGGATATCGGGCTGAACCGCTTTGACGGGCATGCATTTAAAATTTTTTTCCAGGGAACAAAAACTCTGCCACTGCTATCAGGCACCATCAGTAAATTAAAACAATTTGGCTCCCACCATATGGGCATTGTAAGCCGTGGAGGTTTACAATTGCTGGATACCAAAGACCTGTCTGTTAAAAATTATACCATCCCGGATACAACTGCCTTTTCCATTTACCGGAATGCAGCATGGGATGCAGTGGAACTACCCGGCAGATCATATGCTGTAACAACAGCATCGGGCTTTTATGTATTTGACTCTTCCGGCAAACTGGATTTTGGTCATGATGCCTATCATTTAAAAGATATCGGGCAAAAAAGAATTCTTTACGGTCGTGACATTTTCCCCCTTAACACTAAAGAAAACCTGGTCTATATAAATGCTGACGGGCTTGCTTATTACAATGCTGAAAAAAAAATCTTCCGCGAGATCTCAAAACAAGAAAAGGAATGGACTGCCCTGTATCCTGCAGCACCAAAAAATACTTTTGGCTGGATCAGCAGATACCAGCTTAGTCTCAATGAATTTATCATGGTACAGTTTGGCCACAATAACATCATCTACCATAACAAAGGATCAAACAAAACAGTCCTTTCGCCACTGGAACTTTCATCAAACCAATTCGCCTGGGAAAGCAAGATCACCATATTGAACGATAATAACTTCCTTGTAAATGGGGGCTATGCGGGCTTTTACCTGTTTCATATCGACAGGGCGAGCGGAAAGATCACCGCAAACCCCAGGAAATTTCTCGCCGGCCATAAGATCCAATGCCTCTACCTTGATAAGGACAAAAGACTTTGGGTGGGCACTTCCAAAGGTTTACTCCGGCAAAAAATGGTAGCCCCGGTTTTAACCTCATCCATCTACCGTCCATCTGTTTCTGACTCTACTACAGGCGGGCTTGTGTGCGCATACAGGTTTGGCAATAAATTGTACGCCGGCCGGGCTTCCCTTTCCAGGGGACTGATAATCGTTGATGTTAATTCTAAAAAATTATTAGAGCAAATTGATTTCTATGGAAAGAATACACAGTGGAACGAGGTAAATTCTATCCAGATGTACCACGCGGATACTCTATGGATCGGTACTACGGCAGGACTCTTGTGGTTTGACACAAAGACAATGTTGTATGGAAAATTATTCAATGACAAAAAATACCCGGCGGATATTTCCGGCCTCAACATGGTTGCAGCCGCAGGTAAAGATGGATATGGCTGGATGTGCCATTTATTGAAAGGAGTAGTAGTGCGTTACCATATTGCTTCGAGAACATTTACCGTGTTTACCTCAGCTACAACAGCAGCCCTGCCTTTTGACAGGGTGAAAAACATCACCTACGATGCTTACGGCGATGTTTGGCTTAGCGGGCATTCGCTGGCACGGTGGAATACAAAAAAACAGATGTTTGACACGCTGATCTCTGTTTACAGCGGGCCAAATAAATACGAAGACGATATCCTCACACTCGTTGCAGATAATAATGGCTCTCTCTGGTTGCATAATGCTTTTAACGGGTTGCTGGAATACCGCATCAAAGAAAAAAGATTTGTGAGTTATACGATGAAAGATGGGCTGCCTTCTGATGTTTTTTCTGCCTTTAGTCCTGTCATAAACGATCATATCTGGATGGCAGGACATAACCAGCTTACCGGTTTCAATATACATACAAAAAAAACGGTCGTATACGATCACCAGGACGGCCTGCCTAATGATATGCCCACGGGCCGCTACCTGTATTATGACTCACCGGAAAGAATGCTGTACCTGTTCAACGGAGATATACTGTCAACAATTCCTTTGCCGCAAATCCAGGTCATTGATAATGAAAATGAATTAATGCTGGAAGAGATCACCATAAATAATAAAGAGCATTTGTTTTTCCAGGTTGATAATATAAAGCTGAAACCTGGTCAGAATAATCTCTCGTTACATTTTGGTATCATTAATTTCGAATCCGGAAACAGCTACCAGTTTGCTTATAAGTTAAAAGAATCCGATAACTGGACAGACCTGGGTACACAGCGCAATATAAATTTAACAGGATTGTCGCCCGGCAATTATAACGTATGGTTGAAAGGTACCGGCAAATCCGGTGTACAAAAAATAAAAAAGTTTTCGTTTGTTATTGCGCCACCTTTCTGGAGGACGGTATGGTTCCTGTCAGGTTGCTGCCTGGTATTTGCAGGCCTGGTATACATGTTCTATCGTTACCGGCTCGGCCAGGTAAAGCAGAAAGCAAACCTTGACAAACAGCTTTCCCAAACCGAGATGAAGGCATTGCATGCACAAATGAATCCTCATTTTATCTTTAACAGCCTTAACAGTATAAGGGAGATGATACTTAATAATGAAAATAAGGAAGCATCGCACTACCTCAGCAAATTTGCGCAGTTGATAAGAGTAACGCTTGACCAGTCGGGCCAAACATTTATTTCATTACGCAATACGCTGGATTACCTTCAGCGCTATATCGAAATGGAAAAGATAAGGAACAGTCGCTTTACTTACGCTGTACACGTTGATGAACAATTAGACATTGATGAAACCGTAATGCCGCCAATGCTGATACAGCCTTTTATTGAAAATGCGATCTGGCATGGCGTATCAGGCAATACCGGGGAGATCAATATCAAAGTAGATTTTAAGAAACAACAAGGCAGTCTTGTTTGCATGATCGATGACAATGGCGTTGGCATTGACGAGTCTTTAAAAAACCGCCAAAACAACAGCCGGGGGCACGATCACGACCCGGTAGGGATAGCAAATATTAAAAACCGCATTAGTTTATTAAATGAAAAACACAACCTGCAAAGCAGCATTACTATAACAGATAAAAAAAATATCCCGGGCACTCCAGAAACGGGAACATTAGTCATCCTGTACTTACCACTTCAAATAAATGAAGAATGAATAAAATAAAAACCCTGCTGGTGGATGATGAACCACGTGGACTTACTTCACTGCAAAAGTTGCTGGAGATGAATTGCGATGAAGCGGAGGTTATCGGCCTGTGCAGTAGCGCAACGGAAGCAAGAGAGAAAATAAACGAATTGCATCCTGACCTTGTATTCCTTGATATTGCGATGCCTGGAACAAACGGCTTCGAGCTGCTCGCGAATATTCCAGAGATCAGCTTCGAGATCATATTCGTGACGGCCCATAATAATTACATGACCCAAGCCTTTCATTTCAGCGCGGTGGATTACCTGCTCAAACCGGTAGAAGATGACCTGCTGGTGGAAGCAGTGAAAAGAGCAGGCAAGAAGATCAGGGAAAAGAACGGTGGCAGGCAGATCGAGACCTTTCTTCATAATTTAAGGGAGAAGAATGATCCGCGTAAAATGAAACTCTGCATTCCCTCTTTGAAAGGTTTCCAGGTAATTGAGATCAATGACATCATCTATTGTGAAGCCAGCAGCAATTACACCAATTTCCATTTTATCAACAGGCCAGTCATCTGTGCTTCCAAACCAATTCATGAATACGAGGAATTATTGCAGGATTGTAACTTTATACGCACCCATAAATCTTTCCTGGTAAACCTGGAACACGTTAAAGAATATGTTCGCGGTGAGGGCGGCACGATCATTCTTTCAAATAATACGGAAGTGGAAGTATCAAGAAGAAAAAAAGATATGCTCATGACAAGGATGAAGGAATATTATAAGTTCTGATACGGAAAAATGCCTTTCAAAAAACAAATTTATGAAAGGCAATTCGATATTCTCTTTTAAAAATTATTTTAATGCTCGTGATGATGCTGCATCGCTGTCAGCTCTTCTGCAGTTACTTCTTTCTCTTTGGCCTTTACCTGCCCTTCTATCCAGTTAAATAATTTATCAGTGATCAAACGACGATAGCTGCTGTCTACCTGCTTCTCATCCTTCATCATACGGTCTATATAACTTTCTATCCAGCTCGTATCTTCTCCCATATTCATGCTTCCGAAATAACGCATGATCTCCGTCTTCATGTAATCACGCAGTTCTTCGTTGCCCACTTCGAGCTTATTATCCTTAATTAATTTATCGCTTATCAACGTCCATTTTAACTGGTTGCTGAAACCAGGGAATTCTGCCTCTGCCTGTTCGGGTGTCTTTGTTTTTTCTCCGCCTGTTTGCAGCCATCGTTTTAAGAACTCTTCAGGAAATTCCATCTTTGTCTCGTCAATAAGGTAATGATACAACTGGTCCTGCAGTTGGTTCCTGCTTTGACCCATCCAGTAGTTTTCTATTTCTTCTTTGATTGAAGCCTTTAGTTCATCTGTTGTTTTAATTTCTTTGCCGGGATAGATCTCTTTGAAGAATTCTTCATTCAGTTCACGTTTTTCCACCAGGCCTATCTTTACGATCTCCAGGTTAAAATATTTCTTTGGTGCTTCTTTGTCGTCCTTATCAAAACCCAGGTCCTGTATAATAGCTTCCAGTTTATCATCTTCAAAAGCTTTGTTCAACTGGATGGCAACTTCGTCTCCAGTTTTTTTACCGGTAAATTTTTTCTGTGTTGCAGCAGTAAAATATTTGAGTATCACAGAATTTTCTTTTGTAATGCCGTCTTCTGTAATGTTCCCGTCTTTATCCGATTCTTTGAATAATACATTAATTACATTGTCTTCATTGCTAATGGTATCCAGGTCGGTCATTTTCCCGGCCTTTACCTGCATACGGGCAATTTCTTCATCTACCATTGTGTCAGTAGCTTTCACTTTATGCAGGGTAGCTTTTGCTTTTGACAGGTCGGGTAAGGCATAGTCCGGTTTGATGCCTATTTCAAAACCAAATTCATAATCTGCAGGATTATTGATATCCATATTGCGCAAG
>Ga0193706_1001429_pt1 | contig 10670 bp, 10 predicted proteins | sample U3c1metaG_FD_160130 | JGI IMG/M metagenome (GOLD analysis project Ga0193706, IMG submission 160130) | Soil microbial communities from a riparian zone of the East river system, Colorado, United States - U3c1 | ecosystem: Environmental > Terrestrial > Soil > Riparian zone | place: USA: East River... | reverse complement strand
ATGTCGTCCTGGTAGTCGCCGTCGCCGCGCCCTTCACCGGGCTGCCGTTCCGGCGGCAGGCCGCGCGCCACGCGCCGTCGCCCGACAAACGCCTTCCGCGCGTCGGTCGTCCGCTGTGCCACCCGCAGCTCCTCGTCCACGCGGACGACGAGATGCCGGATGACCTGGTCGATGACGCGCAGCCGCCGATCGATTTCCTTCATCAGCTCGCCCGAGCCGGTGATGGTCTCGACGACGTAGTTGCCCTCGCGGTGATGACCGATGTCGTAGGCGAGGCGCTTGCGGCCCCAGTTCTCGGTCTTGTCGAACGTGCCACCGAACCGCTCGACGATCTGCTCGATCTGCGTGTGCAGATCGGCAATCTCCTGATCGGTGGCCTCAGGCGTGACGATGTAGACGAGCTCGTACTGTCGTGAAGTGCTCATGTGTCTCCTTATGGACTCAAGCGGTCCACCTTCGCGCCTGCGGCGCTACGGTGGACAAGGAGAAGATAGGTTGTCTATTCCCCGTCTTCTTTCCTGTTGAACCTGTTCATCACCGGGCCGATGCCTTCGGTGACGAACAGCTCGGCGGCGTCCGCCGCGCGGCCGCCCGCCTCGGCGACCTCGATCCGCTCATCCGGATCGAACTTCGCCAGCACGTGATCCGCGAGATCGCGCCGGGCATCTCCGCGCCCGACCCCTACCCGCAGCCGTGCAAATTCTTCGGTCCCGAGCGCCTCGATGATCGACTTCAGGCCGTTGTGCCCGCCCGCCGATCCCGATGGCCGCGCCCGCAGCCTTCCCAACTCCAGGTTCGTGTCGTCGACCACCACGAACAGATCCGCGAGGTCGATCTTGTAGAACCGCAGCAGCTCGCCGATAGCATGGCCGCTCAGGTTCATGAACGTCAGCGGCTTGGCCAGCAACACCGACGCAGGGCGCCACTTCGCGATGAGCGCGTCGGCCGGCGCCGATTCCCACTCCAGCCGGTGCCGCCCGACCAGGAGATTGAGCACGTCGAAGCCGACGTTGTGCCGCGTGCCGTCGTACTTCCGGCCGGGATTTCCCAGGCCGACAACCAGCTTCATCGCAATTGGTGAATTCGTGAGTTGGTGAATCGGTGAATGGTCGCGCGAATCCACCAATTCACAGATTCACCACTTCGCCAATTACTTCTTCTCGGGCTTCTCTGCCTCTTCCGCCTTGTCCGTCTTGCCCTTCTTGATGACCTCGGGCTCGGCCGGCGCCGCAGCGCCCGCAACCGCCGCCACATCCGCCACGGCGACAACTTCCTCGGCACGCGGCGTCACGACATGGACGATCATCATGTCGGCGTCGCTCGTCGCCTTCCACCTGCTGCCCTCCGTCTGCAGATCGCGGACGCGCACGCCCTCATGCAGCAGCAGCTCGCTGATATCCACGGTGATGTTCTCGGGGATGTCGCCCGGGAGCACCTCGATCTCGATCTCGCGGTTCACGAAGTCGACGATGCCGCCCTGCTGCTTGACGCCCTTGGCCTCGCCCTTGAGCACAATCGGGACCGTGACCGTGAGCGTCTTGTCCATCGCGACCTGGTAGAAGTCGGCGTGGAGCAGCTTGTGATCGATCGGATCGAGCTGGTATTCCTTGACGAGCACACGCGTATCACCGCCGGCCAGCTGGAGGCCGATGAGCGTGTTCACGCCCGACTCGGAGTGCAGGATCCGCAGCAACATCTTCGGGTCCACGGCGATCTCGACCGCCTTGCCTTTCTCGGCCCCGTAGACGACCGCGGGAATGCGTCCCCGCGCGCGCAGCCGCCGCGCCTCGTTCTTGCCCCGTCCGTCACGCTTTTCTGCCTGTAATGTTGCGTCCATAAATCCTCATACGAACAACGAAGAAACCGACGTCTCCTCGTGGATGCTCCGAATCGCCTGGCCCAGCAGCCGGGCGACCGAGAGCACCTTGATCTTGCTGCACCGCGCGCGATCGCCGTTCAACGGGATCGTGTTGGTGATAATCACCTGGTCGATCGGCGCCGCTTCGAGCCGGTCGATGGCAGGGCCCGACAGCACGCCGTGCACGGCGCACGCGAGCACGCGCTCGGCGCCGTTCTCCTTCAAGGCGTGCGCCGCCTTTACGATCGTCCCGGCCGTATCGATGATGTCGTCCTGGATGATGCACGTCTGGCCGCTGACGTCGCCGACGACGTTCATGACCTCGGCCGTGCCGTCGTCGCTGCGGCGTTTGTCGATGATCGCCAGGTCCGCATCGAGCCGCTTGGCGTAGGCCCGGGCGCGCTCGGCGCCCCCGGCGTCCGGCGACACGATCGTCAGGTTCGGATGCGCCAGTCGCGAACAGTAGTCGATGATCACCGGCGCGGCGAACAGGTGATCGACCGGAATGTCAAAGAACCCCTGGATCTGCGCCTTATGCAGGTCCATCGTCAAGACGCGATTCGTGCCGGCCGCGCTCAGCAGATTCGCGACAAGCTTGGCCGAAATCGGGACGCGCGGCTTGTCCTTGCGGTCCTGCCGTGCGTAGCCGTAATACGGGATCACCGCCGTGATGCGCGACGCCGACGATCGGCGGAACGCGTCGATCATCACGCACAGCTCCATGATGCTGCGGTCGACGTCCGCGCACGTGGGCTGGATGACGAAGACATCGGTGCCACGGATGTTCTCGTCTATCTGAAACGAGCACTCGGTATCCGGAAACCGCTGCAACCGGGCGTGACCCATCGTCACGCCGAGGAAGTCCGCGATCTCCTGCGCGAGCGCCGGATGGGCACTGCCGGAAAACAGTTTCAGCTGGCCGCCATTCATCGTCCCAGGTCCGGCTAGAGATCCACCCACCGTCCGGCGCGGGCCGGACGTCACTGAAGTCGTACGGGCCGGACCACTTGCGAAGTCCGGAGAAAGCCGAACGTTACGATCCACGAGGTGGTTGGGGCGGGAGGATTCGAACCTCCGAATACGGGAGCCAAAGTCCCGCGCCTTACCGCTTGGCCACGCCCCATCGCGGTTCGGCCGCGAGCCCCGCGTCCCGCGCCTGTGGAATCCCGGTGCCGTCGCGCCGGACTCCGCCGCCGAACTCAGAGAAGCGCAGCCTCAAGGAGCGGTCCGCAAGGGTTTCCGCAAAAGGTTAAGTCTAGCCCGTTTTACGGCCTCTTGGCAACGGGACGGGCGCGGCGCTCGTATTCGGCGCGCGTGAGCGTGCGAGTCAGCAGCGCCTTGTTCCCACCTTTCGACAACGGTCTGATGCACCGCGCAGCCGCAGCTCGACCGCGAAACAGGCCAAAAACCGCCGAACCGCTGCCCGACATCGCCGATGCGACCGCGCCGGCCTCGCGGAGCGACGCCTTGAGCGCCGTGATTTCCGGGTGACGGCGAAGAACCGGGGGCTCGAGATCGTTGATCATCTGCGCGGCCCGCGTCGGCCACGGAACGGGCAGGATCTGGAGCTCACGCGTTTCCTTCAGTCCGGCGGTCCGGTCGTCGTCGTACCAGGAGTACGCCTCAGCCGTCGACACGCCGAACGGCGGACGGACGATGACGATCCAGTGTGGCGGGAGGTCGACGAGCGGATAGATTTCCTCGCCGAGCCCGAGCCCGAGCGCCGTGCCACCGGACAGAAAGAAGGCTACGTCCGCGCCGATGCCGGAGCCTACCTCCCGAAGCAGGGTGATCGGCACGCCACCCCAGAGTCGCGCCAGGCCGACGAGAGCGGCCGCCGCGTCGGCACTGCCGCCGCCGAGACCTGCCTGCATCGGAATGTCCTTGTCGATGCTCACGACCGCGTCGCGCGGTTCGCCGGCCCGCCCCAACGCCTTCCACAGTCCGGCTGCGGCGCACCAGACCAGATTGGTTTCGTCGAGCGGCACGCCGGCCATGCGGCACTTCACCGCGAAGGGGCCCGGCCGTTCCACCAAAGTGAGGGTGTCGTGGAGCTCGATCGCCTGAAAGACCGTCCGCAGCTCGTGATACCCGTCTGGCCGCGTACCAAGAACGCGGAGATCGAGGTTGACCTTTGCATGCGCGCGCGTGGTGAGCCTGAGCGGGCGCTTCATACGGGAGGTCCGTGCTGACGGAGGACACGGAGGGCACGGGACGAGATCACCACGGAGGCACGGAGACACGGAGGAAACACGGAGCAGAGAGACGGGCCCGGTCGCGCGCCGGCCTTCGGCCGGCGCAGGGAATCGAGCGTGGGACCAGGAATGCAAACCGCTCGATCGAGAGTGCACGGCGGTTTGCATTCCTGGTCCCACGCTCGATTCGCCGCGCGAAGCGCGGCGCGACCGGGTCCGTCTCCTCCGTGCGTCTCCGCCACCTCCGTGTCTCCGTGTTGATCTTGTTCCGTGATCTCCGTCCCCTCCGTTCCCTCCGGGCCTCCGAGCGGCCCCGCGCGCCGCAGTTCCTCGAGGGTCAGCGGCACGGCATTAGGCGGCACGTCGGCGTAGAACACCGCGTTGTCCAGGGGCGTATTGATTTCGACCTGCGAGATGCGCAACGTGAGATCCGCGGGAGAGACGCCTCGAGCGGACGTGGTGTGGAGATGCAGAGTGGACGGACGGCCGCCGGCGAAGTTCGAGTACTCAACGGTGAGCGGCCCGCGGCGGGCGCCGGCGACGCGCCACTGCCCCTCGATCTGCCGGAGGAATACAGTCGTGCCCTCGGCTTCGAGCGCGACCCATCCGTCTTTGAACGATCGTCCGTCGGCAGGTTGGCCGGCGCCGAGGGCGCACCCGGACACAAGCGCGCGGAGCTCGTCGGGTTCGAGGGCGATGCCCGCGAGCGCCTCGAGGACGGCCGCCGGCGCCGCGCCGCGCAGCACTCGACGGTCGCGAGTGAGCACAAGCGTCGCGTCAGGTCCCCTCGCCACGAGTACGAAGAATGGCTTCCCGCCGAAGTTCACGCGCGGGTATCCCTCGAGCCTGAGCCGTCCGGACTCGGCAAATCCTCCGTCGATCCGGGCCGACAGCTTCGTCGAGCCGGCGCGTCCCGACAAAGCGAGCGACGCGCTCAACGTCTTGATGGCGCGACAATCGCCGATGGCCTGCGCGTAGGCGGATGCGAATGCGGGAAACGGTGTGCCGGACCCCGACGGCAGCGTCACGCGTGGTGCCGCGCAGGACGCAGAGAAGATGAGGAGGCTCAGTGCCGCGGTGGCGCGCGACATTATTTTTTGACGCGTAAGCGCGCGTCTCGAGCTTTCTTCTCAACCTTCGCGCGATCGATCGAGTCCCCGTCGCCGGCGAGCGACCGCTCGAACGCCGCGGCGGCGTCCGCGAAGCGCTCCTGCCTGACGCGCAGGTCGCCCAGGTGTTCGTGGACCGCCGAGCTTCTGGGCAGTTGATCCGCCGCCTTAGTGAGGGCCGGATCCGCCAGGTCGAGTTTTCCCTGGCGAAAGAAAGCCCAGCCCAGGCTGTCGAGGTACGAAGGATTCGCCGGCTCGATCGTCAGGGCGCGCTGGACCAGATCGACGGCCTCGTCAAGCCGCTGCCCGTGGTCGGCCAGCAGGTAACCCAGCGAATTCAGCGCGTTGGCGTCCTGCGGATCCTTGGCCAGCACGTCGCGCAGGGCGCGTTCTGCATCGGCGATGCGTCCGGCGCGTTCGAGCAGGCTCGCGTACTCATACACGAGCGACGCGTCCTGCGGTGCGCGCTTCATCAACGCTTCGAACACGACCAGGGCCTCAGCCACACGTCCCTTGTCGCGCAGCAACTGCGCCTCCAGGTACGATCCGCGCGGGTCCTCGGGGAAGGCGGTCTTGAGCTTCTGAGCCGTCGCCGCGGCCGCCTCGCCGTCTTTGAGCATGCGCTGTGCCTGGGCAAGCATGTAGAGGAGCGCGGCATCGGGCGCGGCCGTCTTCTGCACCGTCGCCTGCAGGATGTCCCGCGCTTCCGCGGCATTCCCCGCGTTGAGGAGCGCGGCGGCCCGCTGCGACGACACGTCGATGCGTGAATTGCCCGCGGCGGCGCGTGCGTACGCCTCGGCAGCCTCCGTGAATCGACGCTGCCGTTCGTACAATTCAGCCAGACGAAGATGGGCCCGGTAGAACGACGGGTTGTACTCCACCGTCGTTTCAAGCGTCACGATCTCGTCGTCTGTCTGACCGGCCCCTTCCTGTGCGGCGGCCAGCAGCATCGCCCCTTCGGGATAGCCAGGCTGATCGTCAACCAGCCGGCGCAGGCTGAGAGCGGCTTTCGCGTAGTCGCGTGCGTTCAGGTACAAACGCCCAAGCATCAACTCGAGGTTGACGTCGTACCCCGCGTCACGCCGGCTCTTCTCGAGCGCAGCGATCGCCTTGGCGCCGTACTGCGCGGGATCATCGCCCGGGCGGAACGGCCGGCGTTGGTCGCTGAGCGCGGCGTAGACCGTGCCGATGATCCGGTTGGCCTCGCGATTGGCCGGATCGCGCTGCAACGCCGCCTCGTCTTCGAACTTCTCGAGGTCCTCGAGATGCCGGCCCAGCAGGAAGTAGTACGAGGCCGGCGGATCCTTCGGCGCCGTCGCGGTTCCCTGCCTTGGGACAGCCGCGGCCGACGGGACCGCGATGCCACCGAGAACGAGCGCCGCGATCACCGTGACAAATTCCCGCATCTGACTGACTATAATGACCTCACGGGCCCTGAGGACGCAAACGGGGTATAGTCGTGTCACTGTTGTAAGGTTCGATGTTCAATGCTCATTGACGCGATGTTCAAGGCTCATATTTGAACATTCATCATTGAACGTTGAGCATTGACTGCTTGGAGCCGCCAATGCCCGTCGATCAGGAACTGCTCGAGATACTCGCCTGCCCCCACTGCAAGACGAAGGTTGAGCTCGTCAAGAACGGCACCGCGCTCAAATGCGGTCAATGCAAACGCGTGTATCCGATCAAGGACGACATCCCGGTCATGCTGATCGACGAGGCGACGATAGAACCGTAGGCATCGCGACTCGCGGTTCGCGATTCGCCCTTCGACGCAGCTCAGGGCGACCCTGAGTTTATCGAAGGGTCGCGGTTCGCGGCTCGCAGAACCGTGAAGATCTTACTGATTCGGTTACGGCTTATCGGCGACGTGGTCTTTACGACGCCGATCCCGCGGGCCTTGAAGCGCGCCTTTCCAGATGCGCACCTCACGTACCTGGTTGAGCCCCAGGCAGCGGCGGTAGTGGCGGGCAACCCGCACCTGGACGATGTGATCGTGGCGCCGCGACCGAGCGGGATCGCACGAGTCGTCGGGGACTTGAGGCTGGCGCGGCGGCTGCGGCGCGCGCATTACGACCTCGTCATCGACATGCACGGGGGCCCTCGCAGCGCGTGGCTTGCCTGGTTGTCGCGCGCGCCCCGGCGTATCGGGTACGAAATCAAGGGACGCAGCTGGATGTACACGCGGGTCGTGGGCCGGCCGCGGGCCCTGCGGCCGCGCCACTCGGTCGTAAACCAGTGGGACCTGCTCGAGGCGATCGACGGCTGGCCCGCAGGGGGGCCGGACCCGGCGCAGGACGCGGTTGAAATGGCCGGCGACCCGGCGGCCGCTGCGCGGATCGCGCAGCGGTTACGGGCCCTGGGGGTGACGGCCCAGCACGAACTGGTCGTCGTGCACGTGAGCGCCGGGAACCCCTTTCGCCGGTGGCCGGAACCGGCCTTCACGGCACTGGTGGCTGGACTGGCTGCCGAGTCCCCCCAGCGACGCATCGTGCTGAGCTCGGGTCCGTCCGACAGGGATGCGGCCGCGCAGATCGCCACGCGGGCGCGGCAGGTACTGGGACCGGCGGCGGATCGTGTACTGGATTTCGGGGAGTTCGACCTTGCGGAGCTCCGGGCGCTTATCGAGCGCAGCCGGCTCTTCATCGGCGGCGACACGGGGCCTCTGCATATTTCGGCTACCACCGCCACCCCGATAGTGGGAATATATGGGCCGACCGAACCCGCGCGATCCGCGCCGTGGCGCGATCGGCGTGTGCCGACCGAGTCAGTCGAGATTCTGGGGCTGCCGTGCCGGCCGTGCGATCAGCGGGTGTGTGAGCCTGGCGATTTTCGATGTCTAACTACGTTGAAGCCCGAAGACGTCCTTTCGGCGGCGACGCGCGCGATGAGCGCGCGCCCGTGACGATCGCCGGAAACCCGGCGGCGAAACTCGAGCGCAGCGCGTACTACGCGCTGCTGGCGTTTGTCGCGGCTCTCCCGTTTTCGATTGTCGCCTCCCAGGTCCTCCTGACCATTACGGGCCTCCTCTGGCTCGCGGTCGTCATCCGCGGGCGCGAACGCATCGAGGCGCCGGGGATGTTCTGGCCGCTCGCCGCGTACGCGGCTGCGACGCTCATCGCCGCCGCTTTCTCCGTCGATCCGGAAACCAGCATCATCGACTGCAAGCAGTTGCTGCTGTTCTCCATCGTGCCGATCGCCTATCGGCTTCTGCCGGGCCGCCGCGCGCTGACGGTGGTCGACGTCATCATCACCGTGGGCGCCATCAGCGCCGTAATCGGCATCGTGGAGTTCGGAATCCTGAAGTTCGACTCCGTCGGGCAGCGTCCGCGGGGCCTGCTCGGGATGTACATGACCTACTCGGGTCAACTGATGCTGGTGGCGTGCACGGCCGCCGCGCGCGTCCTCTTCCGGAACGACGATCGCATGTGGGCGGCGCTCGTCATGCCGGCGCTGGTCGCGGCGCTGGCCGCGACACTCAGCCGCAACGCCTGGGTCGGCGCCTGCGCCGGCATCGGGCTGCTCTTCCTGATGCGGGACCTGCGGTTCGTGGCGCTGCTGCCCGTCGTGGCGGCCGTCTTCATCGCGTTCGCTCCGGCCCAGATCACCGAGCGGTTTTATTCGTCATTCCGGCTCAAGAACCTGCGGCACGACAGCGCCGCGACCGAGGCGAGCCTCCTCTCGAACCGCGATCGGCTGGCCATGATTCGATCGGGGCTCCGCATCATCAAGGACGATCCGCTGACGGGCGTCGGACCCGACATGGTGATCCAGGTCTACCCCGGCTACCGTGATCCTGGCGCTGTCCAGCAGCTGAACTCGCACCTGCACAATGTGCCCCTGCAGATTGCGGCCGAGCGCGGGCTGCCGGCGCTCGCCGTGTGGCTGTGGTTCATCTTCACGATGCTGCGCGATTTCATCCGGCGGCGAAACAAAACGGATTTCCCCTCGCTCAACAACGCCGCGCTCGCCGTCACCGTCGCGATGCTCGCGGCCGGGTTCTTTGAGTACAACTTCGGCGATTCCGAGTTCCTGATGCTGTTCCTCGTACTCGTGACGCTGCCGTACGCCGCCGATCGGACCGTGCCCGCATCGACACAGCCGCCGGCATGACCGCCCAGCCGGATCTCCCCGCCCGTCTCGCCGGCCGCGCCGTCCTCGTCATAGGCGACCTGATGCTCGATCATTTCGTGATCGGCGTGGTCGATCGCATCTCGCCTGAAGCGCCCGTACCGGTCGTGCGGTTCGATCATGAAAACTACCGTCTTGGCGGGGCCGCCAACGTCGCGCACAACATCGCGGCACTCGGAGGGCGCGTCGAGGTGATCGGGCTGGTCGGTGCCGACGAGGCGGCCGCGACCCTGCGCGCGGATCTCGACCAGCTCGGCATCAGCGTGTCGGGCCTCGTATCCGATACTCACCGGTGCACGACCCGCAAGCTCCGCATCGTCACCACTCGCAACCAGCAGGTCGCGCGCGTCGATTACGAAGACGATCAGGAGGTCCACGGCGACGTGGAGGCCGCGATCATCTCGCGCATCGAGCAGCTGTCGGCGTCGGCCGACGCGATCCTGGTCTCCGACTACCTGAAAGGGACCGTCTCGCTCGGCGTGGCGACGGCCGCCACCCGCGCCGCCACCCGTCGCGGTATTCCGCTGCTCGTCGATCCGAAAGTGCCGCACATCGACTACTACGCCGGTGCGAGTGTCATCACGCCGAACCATCACGAGGCCGAAGCGGTCACCCATATGCGGATCCGGACGAGCGCCGATGCGCTGGCCGCCGCGCGGAAGTTCCGGGACCGGGCGGGGTGCGAAAGCGTGCTCATCACACGCGGCGAGCACGGCATGACACTGCTCGGACGCGACAGCGACGCGGAGCTGCCCGCAGAGGCGCGCGAAGTGTCGGATGTGACCGGCGCGGGCGATACGGTGATCGCCACGATGACGCTCGCGCTCGCCGCGGGCGCATCGCTCGTTGACGCCGCCCGCCTCGCCAATCGGGCGGCGGGGATCGTGGTGGGGCGATTCGGGCCGGCGACGGTGACTGTCGATGAACTTCGGTGGCCTTCGCCGTAGGCCCGAGCTTTAGCTCGGGCGCCTCGTGCACCTCGGTGGTTGCAAGAAATCAGCACATAGCCTGATTCGGTCACGCCCGACCTGAAGGTCGGGCCTACACCTCCGCTACCTGCACCGGTTCGCGATCAACAACACCTGCGGCAGCGGATCCCTCGCCAGAACGGCCTTCAGCTTGATATTCACCGTAGGCCGCCGGTCCAGCACACACGTCGCGACCCCAATCACCGGCTCGAGCTCCGCGTAGTCTGACGCGGAGAGCACGGCGAAGACGCGCCGATCGCCGCGGAGGAGCCGGAGGAACTCGTCCCGATCGAACAGGATCTCGATGTGCTGGCCGAGGTAATACACCATGCTCGGCAGCGAGATATTGTAGGTCGCGACGACGTCGCCGGCGGTCATCCGCGCGCGGATCGCGGCGCTCAGCGGAGGC
>Ga0193706_1001428_pt1 | contig 10673 bp, 12 predicted proteins | sample U3c1metaG_FD_160130 | JGI IMG/M metagenome (GOLD analysis project Ga0193706, IMG submission 160130) | Soil microbial communities from a riparian zone of the East river system, Colorado, United States - U3c1 | ecosystem: Environmental > Terrestrial > Soil > Riparian zone | place: USA: East River... | reverse complement strand
GATCGCGACGAACCCCAGACCGGGGTATGCGAGCACGCCGGCGTTCGCCGACAGCGCCGCGACAACCGAGCCGGCACCGAACAGCACGAGGAACCCGGTTCCGATCACCTCTGCGGCGAGGAGCCGGGCGGGATCTGCTCTCATGGGAGACCTCCCATGACTAGGGATTGGCCGCTGCGCGAGGGGTCCGCTCGACCTGGCGCCCCACCTGGCGCACTGGAGTACAGGAGCCGTATACCCAGCCGTCCAAGGCCGACGCCCGGCTCGTAGGTCGCCTGACCTACGAGGCTGGCCTCACTGCTCCTCGCCGAGCGACGCGGTCAGCCGCTCGGCCTCGGCGGGCGTCGCGCCGGCGCTCTCGAGGAACGGGCGGATCACGTCCAGCGGGAGCGGGAAGACGATCGTCGAGTTCTGGTTGACGCCGACCTCGGTGAGCGTCTGCAGGTAGCGGAGCTGCAATGCGGCGGGGTTCGGGCTGATGACCTCGGCGGCGTCGCGAAGCCGCTGAGCGGCTTGGAACTCGCCCTCGGCGTGGATCACCTTCGCGCGGCGCTCGCGCTCGGCCTCCGCCTGGCGCGCCATCGCGCGCTGCATCCCGCTCGGGATCTCGACGTCCTTGATCTCGACGGCGGTCACCTTGACGCCCCACGGGTCGGTCTGCTCGTCGATGATCTGCTGGAGCGCCTCGTTGAGTCGCTCCCGCTCGCCGAGCAGCATGTCCAGGTCGGCCTTGCCCAGCACGGAGCGCAGCGTGGTCTGAGCGATCTGCGAGGTGGCCGCGAGGTACTGCTCGACCTTCACGACGGCGCTGTTGGCGTCGACGACGCGGAAGTAGGTGACGGCGTTGACCTTGGCGGTCACGTTGTCGCGCGTGATGAGGTCCTGCGGCGGGATGTCGAGCACGATCGTGCGCAGGTCGACGCGGACCATGCGGTCGACCATCGGGATCAGGAGGATCAGGCCCGGGCCCTTCTGCCCGATCAGCCGTCCCAGGCGGAACACGACCGCGCGCTCGTACTCGCGCAGGATCCGGACCGAGGACGCCGCGACCGTCGCCAGCACGGCGACGAGGACGATCAGGAACACCAGCACGGTAGTCACCGCTCCACCTCCCACACCTCGGCCCGGCGCACGGACAGCGTCAGGCCCTGGACGCGATCGACGACGACCGGCTCGCCCTCGGCGGGCGGCGGCTCATCCTCCGCGGCCCAGGACCGTCGTGCCCGCCACAGCTCGCCGTCGACCACGACATGGCCGAGCGGGTCGAGCGGCCGGCGCACGACGCCGATGTGGCCGACGAGCTCGTCGGCGCCGCAGCGCGCACGCGGGCGGCTGGCGGCGACCGCCTTGCGCATGGCGAAGCCGCCGACGGCGACGGCCGCCGCGGCGAGCGGCAGCGCGATCCCGAGCGCCAGCCCGAGGCCTCCGCCCGACTCGAGGATCGCAAGCGCGATCCCTCCGACGATCGCGCCGATCCCGGCTGCCCCCAGCACCCCGTACGTGGGCAGGTGCGCCTCGACCACCAGAAGCCCGAGCCCCAGGAACAACAGCGCGAGAGTGAGGACCGTCATCGACCTTTCTCCTTCTCCGTTCGAGTGTACCCCCGTCCGCCTACCGCTTTGCGGCGACCGACCGGCGACCGTCCCGCGACGGCGTGGCTCGCGCCGCCGCGACGGGCTCGTCGGGGGAGGACGCCGTCAGCAGCCGACGCAGCTTGAGCGCGACGTGGACGGCGAGGCGCTCGTCCGGATCGTCGAGCATCGTGCCGAGCACCTCTCCGGCCTGCTGCAGACGATGGCGGAACGTGTTGCGGTGCATGAAGCATCTGCTCGCGGCCTGGTCGTGGCGCGGGAAGTCGAGCGCCGCCTCCAGGACCGACAGCAGGTCGGTTCGGTGCTCGCGGTCCCAGGCGATCAGTGGCTGGAGCTGCTCGTCGACGAAGCGGCCCGCCTCCGCGACGTCGAGGCTGTCCCAGAAGAGGCGCTCGAGCGAATACGCCCGCACCGGTACCACCGCCCGGCTGCTGTCGACGCGTGGCCCGAGTCGTCGGAGCGCGTCGAGCTCGGCGACCTCCGCGCTCACGCCGGCGAGCGCGACCGGCGCCTCCCCGGCGATCGCCTGGGGCGGGAAGGAGGGAGCAAGCGTCCTGGCCTGCTGGACGATCTCGGCCAGCCAGGCGAACGGCTCGGCTCGGTCGGCGCCGGCGTCGGCGTCGGCGGGGCGCCTCGGATAGAGCAGCACGATGCGGCGGTGCAGGAGGGCGGCCAGGCTGCCGTCGGCGCGGCTGAGGGCGTCTCGCGCCAGGCTCTCGACCACGCGGAGGGGCGGGGCCGTGCCGTGCCAGGTCAGGATCGCCGGCCAGTAGGCGTCCGCCAGGCCGAGCCCGAGGTCGTCGGCCTCGCGACGCGCCTCCTGCACGCCGAGCCGGGTGTCGCTCACGAGCCGGCGCACGAACGCCTCCCGGTGGGCGCGCAGGAGCGCGACCCGGTGGAGCTGCTCGGCGATCAGCTCGGGCAGCACGTCCACGACCGGGTGCATCTTGGCGCCGCCGTCTCGACGAGCGCCGATCGCGAGGAAGCCGAGGGATGACGACGCGCGCCTGATCGGGACGATGCTCCAGCCCGCGGCGCCGACGAGGCTGTTGCACGCGGCGGCACGGGCGACCGCAAGGGCTCGGCGTCCCTCGGAGCCCTCCGGCACGTACCCGAGCGACTCCCCGCGCGGCCCCACGAGGGCAAGCGGCTGCCGGCTGAGAAGCCCGGCTTCCGCGATCAGCCGCGTCGAGTCGTCGCTGTGAACGGCGACGCGGATGAGCGACGTCAACGGACCAAGCGAATCCTGAGCGGCGTCCATGCGGACCTTCCGGCTAGCCACCCTCGTCAGCGCGCTCGAGCCGCGCCGATCTCCGTCCCCTCAACGCTAGCGCTCCGATGCGGCCGACGGGAGCCGGATGCGCTCCGACGCGCCCGGCTTGTGCACGACGAACAGATCCGGGCCGCGCCGGGGCGCAACGCGCATGCACAGCGCACCCATCACCCGTCCGTCGCTTGCTCATCTGGAGACAAGTCGTACAACGAGGCGAGACGACGAGCCAGAAAGGGAAGGCGCCATGCCCGAGGTCGTGTTCAGCGTGGACCAGTCGAAGTCGATGGCCGATCAGGCGGTGCCCGGCCACAACCGCTGGCACCCCGACGTCCCCGCCGCAGCGTCTGTGACGCCGGGAAGCGAGTTCCGGGTCGAGTGCCGTGAGTGGACGGACGCCCAGCTCGGCAACAACGACTCGGCGAACGACGTGCGCGACGTCGACCTGACGGTCTGCCACATGCTCAGCGGGCCGATCGAGGTACAGGGCGCCGAGCCGGGCGACCTGCTCGTGGTGGACATCCTCGACCTCGGGCCGTGCCAGCCGCCGCAGGAGTACGGCGACGCGCCGGGCCAGGGCTGGGGCTACACGGGCGTCTTCGCGAAGGTCAACGGAGGCGGCTTCCTGACCGACCACTTCCCCGACGCCTACAAGGCGATCTGGGACTTCCACGGCCAGGTCGCGACCTCACGCCACATTCCGGGCGTCCGCTACACCGGCATCACGCATCCGGGCCTGTTCGGCACCGCTCCGTCGGCCGAGCTGCTCGCCGAGTGGAACCGGCGCGAGCAGGCGCTGATCGACACCGACCCCGACCGCGTCCCGCCGCTCGCGCTGCCGCCGCTGGAGGACGGCACGCTGGCCGGCACCCTCAGCGGCCCCGAGCTGCAGCGCGTCGGTCGCGAGGGCGCGCGGACGGTGCCCGCGCGCGAGAACGGCGGCAACCACGACATCAAGAACTTCACGCGCGGAAGCCGCGTCTTCTATCCGGTCCACGTCGCGGGCGGGATGCTGTCCGGCGGCGACCTGCACTTCTCGCAGGGCGACGGCGAGATCACCTTCTGCGGCGCGATCGAGATGGGCGGCTTCATCGACTTCGGCGTCGACCTGATCAAGGGCGGGATGGCGACGTACGGCGTCACCTCCAACCCGATCCTGATCCCCGGGCGGGTGGAGCCGCGCTACAGCGAGTTCCTCACGTTCATCGGCGTGTCGGTGCACGAGACGACCGGCGACAACCACTACCTCGACGCGAGCGTCGCCTACCGGCGCGCGTGCCTCAACGCGGTCGAGTACCTCAAGAAGTTCGGCTACTCGGGGGCCCAGGCTTACCTGCTCCTTGGCGCCGCACCCATTGAGGGACGGGTCAGCGGGGTCGTCGACATCCCGAACGCCTGCTGCTCGCTGTACCTGCCGACGGGGATCTTCGACTTCGACGTGCTGCCGAGCAGCGACGGGCCCGTGAGCATGGGACGGGGCGCGGCGGCGCAGACGAGCTGATCGGATGCCGGTCTACGCGTTCACGTGCGAGGCATGCGGGCCGTTCGAGCTGTCCCGGCCGATGGCCGAGGCCGGCGCGCCGGCCCGCTGCCCGAGTTGCAGGACGATGGCGCGGCGGGTCTTCACCCCGCCGGGCCTCGCTCTGCTCGCCACGCCGCTGCGGCAGGTGCTGAACGAGGAGGACAAGAGCGCGCACGAGCCCGACGTCGTCACGCAGCGGCGCGGGCACCCGCTGCCGCATCGGCACGAGCCCTCGCCGCCGTGGGTGCTCTCTCACTGAAGGAGGATCTCGAATGCTGCTCGGCATGGTGTTGCTCTACGTGGGGGCGGTGCTCGTGATCAACGGCATCTGGCTCGTGGGCCAGGCGCGTGCCGCGGCACCCGCCGCGGCGCCGGCGGGTCCGGGCGAGCCCGTGCTCGCCGGCGGTGACGTGCCGGTCACGCGACGCGCGGCCGAGGATCACCCCGCCTTCATCACGAACCACGAGATCGCGATCCTCAACGTCTTCACCGGCTTCGTCGGGCTGCTCGCGGCCGTTACGCTCGCGATCCACGGCAACGCCAACGCGGACAACGCCGAGATCCGCGCGGCCGCCTACATCATGTTGTTCGCGTTCACCTACCTGTGGGTTGCGTACAACCAGTTCACGGACGTGAACGGCCATGCCTTCGGCTGGTATTGCCTGTTCGTGGCAATCACGGCGGTCGTGGCGGGGATCTACGCGTTCTCGAACGCCAACGGCAACGACGCCACCGTCTACCTCGGCTTCGACTGGATCGCCTGGGCGATCCTGTGGTTCATGTTCTTCGTGCTGCTGGCGCTGGAGCGGCCGATCGCCCGCATCACCGGCTACGTCGCGATCCTGGAGGGCATCGGCACCTCGTGGGTGTTCGCGCTGCTGCTGCTGCAGGACGAGCTGTCGTTCTAGTGTCGTGAGTCCTTAGTTCGGTGGCAGTTTCTCGAGTGGATCGCCGCCCGTGAGGGCAGCCGCCGATTTGCCTGTGCCACCGGCACAGGCTGCATCGTCGGCCGACCTCACGAACGACGATCCACTCGAGAAACTGCTCACGAACTTCCGACTCACGACACTAGATCTACGTGGTCTTGACCGTGTACGCATGCGCGCCGGCGCCGGCGAGCCTCCCGCCCTCGACGATCAGGTACTCCTCGCGGATCGGCCGGCCTTCGAAGAAGCACTCGAGGATCTCCCGCGTGCCGGCCGCGTAGCGCGCCTGCGCCGAGAGGCTCGAGCCGGACATGTGCGGCGTCATGCCGTGCCAGGGCATCGTCCGCCACGGGTGGTCCGGCGGGGCCGGCTGCGGGTACCAGACGTCGCCGGCGTAGCCCGCGAGCTGGCCGCTCTCGCTCGCTCGCACGACCGCGTCGCGGTCGCAGATCTTGCCGCGGGCGGTGTTCACGAGGTAGGCGCCCGGCTTCATCCTGCCGATCAGCTCATCGTCGAACAGGCCCTCGGTGCCGGGGTGCAGCGGGGCGTTGATCGTCACGACGTCGGCGACGCGCACGAGCGACTCGGTCGTCTCGTGGAAGGTGAGGCCGAGCTCGCGCTCGACCTCCTCCGGCAACCGGTGCTGGTCGGTGTAGTGCAGCCCGACGTCGAACGGCGCGAGCCGCCGCAGCACGGCGGCGCCGATGCGCCCGGCGCCGACCGTGCCGACCTGCATGCCCTCCAGGTCGTAGGAGCGCGCGACGCAGTCGGCGATGTTCCAGCCGCCGTCGAGCACCCACCGATGCGACGGCAGGTAGTTGCGCACGAGCGTGAGGATCATCATCACGACGTGCTCGGAGACGCTGATGCTGTTGCTGTAGGTGACCTCGGCGACGGTGACGCCGTGCTCGATCGCGGCGTCGAGGTCGACGTGGTCGGAGCCGATCCCGGCCGTCACCGCCAGCTTCAGTCTCGGCGCCTTCGCGATCCGCTCGGCCGTCAGGTAGGCGGGCCAGAACGGTTGTGAGATCACGACGTCCGCCTCGGGCAGCTCGCGCTCGAAGACGGACTCCGGCCCGTCCTTGTCGGACGTCACCGTGAAGCGATGCCCGGCCCCCTCGAGGAAGCGGCGCAGCCCGAGCTCGCCCGAGACGCAGCCGAGCAGCTCGCCCGGCGTGAAGTCGATCGCTCTGGGGGTCGGCGTCGCGATCCCGCCGGGGTAGCGCTCGATCCGCGGGACCTCCTCGCGCGGGTAGGCCGGCGGGTACCCGTCGACCGGGTCGTCGTACAGAACGCAGAGCACGTGTGCCATGGCGTCCGCTCCCTTCTCGTGTCGTGCGGGAGGCGCGGCAGGCCTGTCGCTCCAGCGTACGCCTGCGGGTGAGCGGCTACGCGTCGTGGCCTCCTACTAGCAGTAGGAGGGTTTGGCGGAACTCGCTGCGCTCTGTCCTGACGGGGCAGCGAACGCAGCGGCTCGTGTGGGCGCTCCTCGCCGCCGTGCCGTGGTTCCGGCGCGGCTCTCCGTCGCGTCGGTTCGTCGTCAACGCACCGTTATCTCGGCGCTGTCACGCGCGAGCTGCCCGCTGATGCCGATGCTCGCCTCCACGGACACCGTCCCGGCGATGTAGCCCTCGGCGCCGATGTTGGGCCAGACGCTGGCTCTGTACTTCCGCCGCTTGCCGTCACACGTGATGACGACCGCAGTATCGCCTGCCGTGGCGCCCTCCGGACGAGCCTGGCTCGAGTACAGCCACAAGAGCGCATCCTCGGGACTGGTCGTCGCCGGACACGAGTAGGTGACCTTCAGCAGGACGGTCCCATCGACCAGCTTGCCCTTGTCCGGAAGGGCGACCATCGACTGGGCCGCGGCGGCCGCCGGTATGGCGAGCGCCACGACGAATGAGACCGCAACGGCTCTCTTGAGCTTGCGCAACATGGTTCTCCTCCTCGCTGCGCCGTGTTGTCCGGGGCACCGCTCGCACCCCGGCTGACCGTCTGCATCGGCAGCTTGGCCGAGCGTACCGCACCGCACGATCGTCTCGGCGACCGAATCGCCAAAGCCCTAGGAGGGCTTGGCGAAACCCCCGCGGCGCCTTCTGCATGGTCATCTGGCCGACGAAGCGGCGAGAGCGGTTCGCTCGGCTACCCGTCCGCGGGCCCGGGTCGCAGCGCCCGCGCGTCGACCCACTTCGTCAGCTCGTTGGGCGCGACGCCCGCGCTCCGCACGACGACCTCCTCCTGCGGGAAGTCCTCGCCGGGCACGCCGGCGCGGAAGCCGGAGCTCGTCAGCACCTCGAAGCCGCGGTCGTCGAGCAGTGCCGCGACGCGCGGCAATATCATCGTCGGCACGAGCGCGGTGCTGCCGCCGGCCGCGCGCAGCCGCCCGATCGCGTCGTCGAACTGCTCCTCCGTGAAGACCGAGCGGCCGGTGTAGGGGACGACGTCCTCGAGGTCGTAGGCGTCGGCGAGCAATTGGCCGGTGGCGGTGAAGAAGGCGACCGGCGCTCCGCGCTGGACGACCAGCTCGCCGCGGTCGTCGGCCGTCGCGCTGACGAAGCGCTCGAAGGCGGGATCGCGCGGCGGCGCGAGCGGTTCGGCGTCGGGCGGCGCGTACGGGGCGAGGGTCGTCGTGAGGCGCTCGACCTGGGTCCAGGGCGCCAGTCTCGCGGGCGGCATCGCGAGGAAGGTCGCGAGCAGGCCGAAGCCGAACAGCACTGTCAGGACGGGGATCAGCGAGGTCCGCTCGCGCGTGCTCGCCGTGTGCCGGACGGCGACGACCGTGAGCAGCGCGAGCGACAGCCCCCAGGCGGGGAACAGCGTCGCGATCGCCAATATCGTCGAGGCGCCCATGTAGTAGGCGCCCGAGCCGAAGCCGAAGATCGCGCTCCAGGCGAGCATGCCGGTGAGCGTGCGGTTCTCGGCGCCGCGCATCGCGCGCACGGTCGCGACCCCGAGCGCAGCCGCGTAGGTGAGGTAGATGACGAGCGGCAGTCCGAGCAGGCGCCCTAGCGGCCACACGCCGACGCCGCTCGCGTTGTAGATGCGCGCGAACTCGACCGCCTTGGCGGGGTTCGGCAGCGCCCCGGCGCGCACGAGCGTCACGACCGCGACGAGCGCGTAGGCGCCCGCGAGCCCGAGCGCGACGCCGGTCGCGAGGCGTCCGAGGCGCGCGCGGGAGAGCGGGGCTGACGCCCACAGCAACGCCGCGACGCTCGCGCCGAGCGCCGCCAGGCCGAAGTCGATGTTGTTGAGCGCGACGAGGCCGGCAGCGAGGAACAGCGGCCACGTCGCCCCGCGCCCGCGGTCGAGGCGGCGTGCGACGAGCCAGGCGATGAGGAACGGGCCGGCGGTGCGCAGCGGCACCTGCTGGTAGATCGCTATCGGCTGGTCGAGGTCGCGCGCGGCGGCGTAGTACGTGAACGCCATCACCGGCAGGAACAGCGCGAGCGCGCCGAGCGAGCTGTGCGTCACGCGGTGCAGGACGCCGTAGATCGCGAGCAGCATCGCGACCGTGAGCGCCCACATCAGGACCGTCCACACCAGCAGCGTCTCGCCGAGCAGCGCCATCGAAGGGGCGAAGGCGAACGGCCACAGCGATCCGTACGCGGCGGTGTGGTCGACGAGCGGCGTGAGCCCGTTGAGGACGGCGAACGTCTCGTCGACCATGAACGCGGTGTTGTAACAGTCGCCGTACTGGCAGATCATGTCCGCGTCGTTGATGAACGACAGGAACCAGACGCCGCTGACGAGCACCGCGACGGCGGGCGCAGCGACGCCCAGCCAGCGCGGCTCGAAGCGCCAGCCGGTGAGCCACCCGCGCCGGGCTGCCAGCGTGATCGCGACGGCGACGACGCCCGCTCCGGCGAGCTGCGCAGCGGTGAAGAATTCGATCTGCCACTCGTCGCCGAATTGGCGCGCGACGCAGGTCACGACGACCGCGAGCCCCACGATCTGGGCGAGGACGGCGAGCGCAGTCGCCGTGCGCCGTGGGATCCGGCGCAGCGGCGCGACGAGCGCGATGCCGGCTGCGAGCAGGAGCGGGCCGAGCAGCGACAGCAGGTAGCGCGTCCCCTCGACCGGCTCGGGGTTGTGTTCGACCGTCGGCAGGACCGGCAGCGTGTCCGGGTAGAGCACGCCGCTGAGCGACGGGCCGAGCAGGTCGACGAGCGCGAACGTGACCGCCGCGCACGGCACGGCCCACAGCCACGCGACCGTCGCTAAGTCGGACGGCTGGGCGTGATCGGCACGGCTGCGCGGCCGCGGCAGCGCGACCGCCGCCCCCCTCGAGCCGGCGCTTGCCATGGCGCCAGCTTAATCCGGATGCACTGAAAAGGAAAGCGGTCGCGGCAGGGCCGGGCTCGCTACGCCACCAGCCCGCGCGCCGCCGCCTCGCGGGCGAGCCGGTCGTCGACCGTGAGCACGGCCCCGCCGGTCGCTTCGGCGGCCAGCAGGACGCAGCAGTCGGGCAGCTTCAGCGCCGTCTCGACATGTAGCGCGGCGAGCCGCTCGGCCGCGTCCGGCGGGAGCGACAGCTCGGCGACTTGGAGCCTGCGCAGCGCGGCCCGTGCGGCGTCGAGGCCGCCGGTGCGCGTCGGGCCGACGAAGATCTCGGCGAGCGTGATCGAGCTGGCTCCGAAGGGCCGGTCGGCGACGGTGAGCAGCCGCTGCTTCGCCGTCTCGTGATGCGCGTCGTGCCGGTCGAGATGGCCGATCAGCACGCTTGCGTCGAGCACGATCACGTCGGCCAGTCGCCGCGCAGGTCGTCGAGGTAACCGGGCGGGTAGGCGCCGCTGAGTGCGCCGCTCGTGCGCTCGATCGCCGTGCGGCGATCGGCGGTGGCGCGCTGCGCCTCCTCGGCGATCGCGCGGTGCCCCTCGCGGACGAGGTCGAGCAGCAGCTTGGCCGGCCGCGCGCGGTCTTCTGGCCAGCGGCGGCCCGCGTCGTCGAGCGCGCGAGCGAGCTCGTCGGTCTCGGTGAGCATGTGGCGGGGGCGGGCGGTCGGCATGGACCCCGAAGTGTAGCACCAGGCAAAGAGGTGCAACACCTATAGGGGGGTCCTGCCACCATGCCTCAGCAGCACGGGCGTTCAGCATGCCCTCAGCGCACCCCGCGCCAGCTCGCCCACAGCGCCGCGCAGAGGCGCCGGCCTCCCTGACAAACGATCCGCGGCGACCAGGATTGCCCCGCGCCCGACTGGGTAGCCCCAACCCGAGGGACTGCGAGCAACGCTCAGGAGGGAACGATGGCGACGGACGTCAAGGACATCGGCGACACGATCGGCTCGGCGCTGGGATGGGTCGCGCACGAGGCGACGCACGCGGTGTCGCAGAACGGGCACGGCAAGCGCCTCGGCCTCGGCGGCA
>Ga0193706_1001427_pt1 | contig 10690 bp, 2 predicted proteins | sample U3c1metaG_FD_160130 | JGI IMG/M metagenome (GOLD analysis project Ga0193706, IMG submission 160130) | Soil microbial communities from a riparian zone of the East river system, Colorado, United States - U3c1 | ecosystem: Environmental > Terrestrial > Soil > Riparian zone | place: USA: East River... | reverse complement strand
AGTTGCGGGGGAATGTAGTTCGACGGTGTGATGGAAACGCCGATGTTCGTGGTGACGTTGAAGGAGCTTCCCACGACGCGCACGGTAAGATTCGACGCGGTGTTGTTCGTGGCCCAATACCAGAACGAGAGCGTACACTGCGCGCCGCTCGCTGGCGTGGGAGAGATGAACTGGAGCAAATCCCGAGTCAGCACCGATGCGCTGCCGCCAACTGTGGACACTATGTGAAAGGCGCCGGCCCCGGAATGGACGTTGCCGCCGATGATCGATGACGCCGCCGTCATGTTCGTGCCAAGTTGCCACTCAGCGCCAAGGGGCAATTCGAAATCGCCATTCTTGATGTAGTTATTGCCAGTCCCGGGAACCGCGCCGAGGCAGAGATAAATATCGTCCAGCAACACAACGCCGGCGTTGTCCGGGAAAATCAGCAGACGGTTGTTGCTGCCGAACAATGCGGTGGTCGAAACGAAGCGCCATCCGTCATTCGTTTGCGCGGGCGTTGAGATTGGGTCCGTGAAGGTCGGCGGCGTGTAGCGGACCGCCCAATTTGCCACGCGGGAATTCTCCTGCGAGACATCGATCAACTGCAGTGCGGATCCGGTGCCATTCGCGTTGACTGGCCATGGCAGCACGCTGTCATACCGCACGCGGTTGATCACGACATCGGGCGAGCCCGGCTTGATCAACGAGATTCTTTCGCCGGGGCTTTGCAGCGAACCCTCATAGACGCCGAACACCGGGAGCGAGCCGCCGTACGTGTTCGCGAACGACGTGCGGTCTTTCACGATGAGCAGGAACGACCGCGGCGCGATGTAGGAGCCAGCGGGGAACGTGTAGTCCACGCCATTGAGTACCCAGCCGCTCATGTCGAACGCAAAGGTCGGGTGGCTGTTGAAGATTTCCACGTACTCGCAGTTTGGAATCAGCGGGTTGTACATGATCTCACTGATCATCACGTAGCGCGCCGGATCGGGAACCGCGCCGGCGAAGTTGATCGTGACCTGAGTGGTCGCGCCCACGGGGTTGCCATTGAAGTCATACGCCGCCACGGAGACCTGCGTGTTGTTCGTGACCGGAACAGTCACCGTCCAACCCGTCACCGTTGTCCACGTGACCGGGTAAGCTTTGCCGTTGATCCAGATCTCCGTCACCTGAACAGGGGCCGTGCCCGTGATGATGGCTGAATTCGAACTGGTGTTGATGACGGTATTGGCGATCGAGAAGTTCGCCGCATCCGAAGCGGTGACCACACCCTCAACGGCTGTTCGTGCGCTCGCGATCCATGCCTTGACGGTCGATCCAGCTGTGCCGGGCGTGATGCCATTGGCGGTGATGGCGTTGTAACGGGCATCGATCACGGGATCGACATTCGCCGCATTCATCGGTGCATCCGGCCCGACAGCGAGTTGTTTGTAAGCGCGCAACCATGCACGGCGGAACGGCGGATACGAATTAAGTTGCACCATGCTTGGATCGGAGCCGTTGGACTGGAACAGGTTGCCGGCGGACGGTGTGTCCGAACCGCTGTTGCCGAGCACGATGTTGAAGTCCCAGACGAACTGCTTCCACTTGCCGAAGGTCGGCTTGTATCCATAAACGTTTTGCGCGTTGCGATTGCCGAAGCTGTCCCAATTCCCGACGGCATGTTGCACCGCGAAGTTCCTCGCCCAGTGGTCCACGTCCACCAAACCTTCGAAGTTCTGCCAGTAAGCCGGCGAAGTCGTCGGCAGCGACGCGACCGTCGTGAGCGCGAGGATTTCGGAGTAATCGTTCTTCGCATTGGCTTTGGTGCGAGCGAGCCATGTCTGGCGATACGCCGCAAGCTTGTGCGCGTTGTTGGTGCTGACGAAATTGTTCAACTGGCACCAGCGCTTGTTTTGGAATCCGGCGGCCGTTCCGCCTGTGACCGTCACATCATCCCACTCGAACCACGGCTGGATCTTGAACATGTTGCCCACGTTCTCGTCCGGGAAATATTCATCGATCATTTCGCCGCCGGGACGCTGCGAATCTTCCATCAGCGCATTCACGCCGCCCTTGCGCGTGCCGTTCACGTACATCGCGAAATAGCGACGATAGAGGTACGGGAGCTTCAGCTTGCGCACCAACCAGAAGGCGGTCTGCTCGCGCAGGAGCGAAGTGTCGTCGAACGCGCCGTTCCCGGGCGCGTGAAGTTTGTTGAACCGATCGGTGCCGAGATACATGTCATCCGCGGGAACCGACGCCTGATAATGAACGTTGCCGCTCACCGGCGAGCTGTTCTGTCCCTGGTGATACGGGCTGCCGCCGTAATGCGCGCCCATGTTGTAGATCACGCGGTAATTTCCTACCACGAACGTGCCGTCCACATCCTGGTTGCTGCCGGCGGGACGTCCCGTCCAGGTGTTGATGTTCGCGGTCGTCAGCCACATGCGATACGTGGCGAATGAGGAAACCGGGCTCGGATCACCGAAGCGCAACAATGCTTCGCGTGTCTGGCTCACCGCGTTCTCCGGGAATGTGCTCGCCAGCGTAAACGTGTCCTTCGCCTCGACGTAGAACGCGATGATCGTTCCGGCGCTCTGGCCGAGAATGGTCGCGCTGTAGATACCGTCGCGCGCGACGGCATCGCCGCCCGTCCCATTGTCGTTCATCGGCAGTGATTGATAGCTACCGCTCGTAGTCTCATTGCGATGGAACAGTGTAACGGTGGAAAGTCCGTCAGCATCATGAACGCGCGCCGAGATTACAGTCGCTTCGTTCGCGGCGGGCAACACTGGCGCCGGCTTCACGTCCGCAATGGCCGGCGCGTTGTTCGTCACGAGGCGGCTGTTCGGCAAGCCCGGCGTGCCGAGATTCAACGGCACCACCATGCGGCAGTACGACTCCATGTAATTCCCCTTCAACCGCATGAGCAGTTCCGGCCAACCCCGCTGCCAGCGAGCGACGCCGCGAATAGTGACGTTCGTTTGCAAGTCGGCCAACGCAGCGGTCAGCCCGACTCGGATTCGGTTCGGGCCGGCATCGCCGCCGCCAGTCGATTTGATGTGCATCGACTTCGTGCCCGAGTAACCGCTGTTCGCAATCGTTGTCTTGATGTGATTCCCCTGCGGGGTGAACGGAGTCAGCGCGCCCGTCTCGAAGCCCGCGTTCTGGATGCCGATCCCAACCGGCACACCGTTGTTCACATAAGTGATGCTCACGTCGTCCAGCAGGCACTCGCCTTCATCCATCATGTACATTTCCAAACGATCGATGGGCGTTGCGTTCCATGTGCTGCCATGGTCAAGACGTCCAGTCGCTTCGAACGGTGTCCATGGCGCTTTTTGCGATTCATCGCTGTCGCCCCAGTTGAAACCCATGCGATGGTTCGAGCGCGGATCGAGCAATTCGAGACTGCTGCCACCTTCGTCGGCCCACTTGCCCCAGCGTCCGCCGGGGCGATAGCTCACTTCATCAACCGCCACGTAAACAGTATTCGTGGTGATCACCGGGCCGTTCGTGGTCAGAACGTAATCGGGCTTGGCGATCGCCACGCGCTCTCCGTTCTTGGCGAGTTTGCCGTCGAAGTTTCCGAACGTGTTGGTGGCATTCAGGTGCGAGTAACGCGCCAGCATATTGGTCACGTTCTTCGCCACCACGACGAAACCGCCTGGTGAGATCACCGCCGTTTTGGGGAACACGTATTCGATACCGGACGCAAATCGCCATCTCGCGAGCGAAACAGAATTGAGACCTTTGTTGTGCAACTCGACGTATTGGTCGTTTTCATCACCTGAAATGGGCGCGAACATGATTTCGTTGATCACGATGTCGTCCACGCGAATCGCCGCGTTGTTGGTTTTGGGCGTGTGGGCCTGCAAGCGATAAAAATCCACGGCACCATCCGGGGAGCGCCCAAACGCGATGCCGGTTTCCTGTCCATCGAACTTCACCGCGTCGAGCATGCGTTGCCCGTCAGGGCTGCGGAGGAAGATCACCTCGCCCGCCGAGCGCAGCGCGAACCCCACGTTCGTTTCATAGAACACGATGAAGCCGCCCGCGGGGAGAATGGTGTTGGTCGGGATCTGAAACTTGTTCGTGTCCGCCGCGTCGCTGAGCCAGCAGCCGGAGATGTTCACCGGTTGAGCGCTATGGTTGTAGAGCTCGAGGTAATCGACAGCCGGCGGCTGCGAGTTCGCGAGGAACTCATTGATGACGACGGCATTCAAACCGTTGGCGAACTTCAACGGCTCCTGCCGGCCCGGCGAACCGCCGCGCAACGCGCTCACGTCCCATGAGCGATAATCCTTTTCGCCGTACGAAGGCCGCGCCATGACGAGCGAATGTCCCGTGCCATCCGCGCCAATCGGCCAGGGAAAATCGTCCGTGTAATCGAACTCGAGCAGCACGCCGTTGTATTCATTGCGCAGGCGCAACGTCCCTTCCGCGGGCAATGTCCCCGCGTACGGTCCCATCACGCCGGTGATGCCGTAGTAGGCCTGCACCGCCGCGGGATCTTTCGCGATCACGATGAACTGGTTGCCGCCGATGATCGTTCCGGCCGGGAACGCGAAGTCGATCACACCAGACAGACGGTAGCCGCTGATGTCTTCGAAAAACGGGTTCGAGTTATAGATCTCGACGAACTCGATGTTGTTTGTGCCATAGAGCGCGCCGGGCTTGTACATGACTTCCGAGAAAACCATTTGCGTTGCGCGCGAACACGCGGCGAGAGGCTCGGATGCGAACGACAAGGAAGTGACAACCTGGGCATTGGTTTCCACGACGGTGTAATCGCGGAATTGGCCGCGCGCTGTCAGCCCATTGGTGAAACTGCTGACGGCGAACCCGAGATTCACGGAGCTGACGTTCAGCGTGACCGTGCCGAGTTGCAGCCATGTCAATCCATCGGGTCCCGCGAAACCAGTGAACACGTTTCCGACACGGCGCAAACGCAGCCAGGTATCAGGAAAGTTCGCCGGGAAATTGCCACTCACGGAAGCAGCGGCGCCGGTGGTTGCGCGTGAGCCGAAGTAGCTGCCGGCCTGCGACGGCGTGGCTATGGCCGCAGCGAAAACACTGTTCACCTCCAACGTTTCACGTGCGATCAGAGCAGCTTGCGACCACGCATCTGAAAACGTCAGTCCAGCGACGCGCACTTTGACGTCGAAGTCGCCCGCCTTCTGCTGTGTCACCAGCGTGAACTGGTCCGCGGTGCCGCGAATGCCCGAGCCTGAGCCAATGACGTCCAGTGCGTCGGACGCGACTACGACCAGCCCGCCCGGAGTGCCGGGAAGTCCGATATCATTCGCGGCGAAATTGAGCGCCACAAAAGTGAACTGCGTCGTGACGAGCATGTTCGCCGCGGCGGCGCGATCGCGAATGCCACTGATCGTGAGCGTGTAGTTGCTCCCGATCGTTTGCGGCAGCGTGTAAAGCAGGACGTTCGTGGTGTCAGCGGCGAGAATCGCGTTCGTGATTTGAAGCGGACCATCTCCGTTCGCTACACTGTAGTTCGCCAGGTTCGTCGCAGTAACGGCCGTGACCGGCTCCGAGAAAACAATCTGCACCAATGTTGGTCCGCCGCTGAAAGCCCTTAGCGCCGTCGGGCGAACGGTGTCCGCGATCACAGTCAAGGTCGCCGGCGCGCTCGTGACGACAAAGCTGACATTGGTGAGAGAATTTGAGGCGACGGCGAAGAAGCTGGCGTTGTTGTCGCTCAAGGCGGCAATGGCAATTGGATAGGTCTTGTTCGTCGCGCCAACGATCGGTAAATGCGGCACGCCAACTCGATACCATTGAAGGGTCGGCTGCGGATTTCCGGCGACGCCGACGGTGAAGCTCGCAGGCGCGCGTTCCAGCACACTGATGCTGCTCGGGCTGTTCGTGATGGCCGCCGGTGTCGGGGTAACGTTAAATTCCTCCAACTTCTCTCCCGTGATCGAGTACCCGTAGCTGCCGCCCGCCGCCGTGCCGCCGCCGGGAAGCCCGCCCTCATACTTGGTGCATAGGACGGTGAACGTGCCGGCGGGCGAAGGTTGAATGTTGTCCCACACCGCCATGTCTCCCGCGAGATTGTGACCGGTGTTGATGGCTACTTCGTTCAGCGCCACGGACGCGCCGGAACTTCCGTTGGTCAAACAGCCGGCCGTGTGCGCCGCGGTGTAAGCCTGCGCATCGATCAGCGCGATTCGAATCCAACGGTCCAGGTAATTGTTGCCACGCACCGTGGTGCCGCTGTAGCGGTAGCGTTTGTTCGGGTCCAATCCCGAGAACGTGCGGGTGACCGACTGGCCCGCAGCCGTTTGGATCGCGTGGTTCACCGAACCGTTGCCCCAATCGACGAAGCCGGTGAAAAGATTGTAAGCCGGCGTGTTGGCGTCGGGCGCGCCTGACGTGGTCCCACCCGTGCTCCCGGTGTTGGCGATCGTGAGCGACACGGGAAGACTGGCACCCGTTGCAATGTTCTTCAACGCACCCGCGCTCGTGGGACCGAACACGTTGTAGTCGGTCGCGTTCACATGCGTGCCCGGACCTGAAAAATGGTCATTGAACGCCGTGAACTGCGCGTGAGCGGACAGCGCGGCGGCGAAGGAAGCCAGCGCAAGAACGAGGCTGCGGGTAATGGATCTATTCATGGGTTGAAATGGTTTTGACCAGTTGCAGAAATTTTTTCGTTGCCGGATGGCCCATTCGAAATCGAAGCGCCAGACGGCATGTGACAATTCTGTGACGGAAAAAAGAGATGGCGCTTCGTTTCAGGACGCATTGGGTTGAGGCAAAACTGGCAAACCTTCAATGCCATTGCAAGGCGGCAGTGTGGTACACGATGGATTTGCGCGCTTTCCGACATGCGACTTGCCGCAACATCCCAACGACGACGGGTGCGATCTTCACGTCAGCCGGGGAGCAGTAAGATTAAGAAATAAGATCTGAGAGCCACCTGCTTTCTTAGCGCTGTCCCCGATGCACTTAATGTTCCCCCCAAAAAACTTCCCACTTGCTTCCGTGCATCGCCTCGCTAACTTCCACCCGCCTGAACACGGCGTGTGTCGATGTTCATTGAGGCTGAGAAAAGAAAAGTTAACGAACAACCGAACAATCAACCTCCGTTGCCACGGATCGTGTTTGCTCGGCAATGGAGATGCAAAAGCCATCCGCTCTCGCAGCAAAGCTTTCACGTCTCCCGCAGTTCAGTCAGTCAGTCGCCAGTTAATCAATTATGCTCACAATGGAAGAGGCCCTGAAGGGCAGCCCGGTCGGATTTTCGCCGGGCCAGATCGTCACTGGAACAATCATCGAAGTACGTCCGAAGGAAGTCCTCGTCGACATCGGCTACAAATCCGAAGGCGCCGTCAACGGCTCCGAGTTCGACGACATCAAGGCCGTGAAGGTCGGTGATAAAGTCGATGTCCTTATCGAGAAGTTGGAAGACAAGGACGGCATGGTCGTCCTCTCCAAGGAGAAGGCGGAGTTCAAGAAGAACTGGGAACGCATTCTCACCATCGCCAGCGAAGGCTCCACTGTCACCGGCAAGGTCAAGAGCGCCGTCAAAGGCGGCCTCGTCGTCAACATCGGCGTGGAAGCATTTCTCCCCGCCTCGCAGATTGACGTTATTCCTCCGAAGAATTTGCAGCCGTTCATCGGCAACACCTACGAGTTCAAGGTCGTTAAGATTAATCCGGATCGCCAGAACGTGGTTCTTTCGCGCCGCGAATTGATCGAGGCCGAGCGTGCGACGCGCCGTGCGACGCTCCTCACCGAGATGACGCCTGGCGACATCCGCAAGGGCATCGTCAAGAACATCACCGACTTCGGTGCGTTCATTGACCTCAATGGTCTCGATGGCTTGCTCCACATCACCGACATGAGCTGGGGCCGCATCGGGCACCCGAGCGAAATCCTCAAGGTCGGCCAGGAACTCGATGTAGTCGTCCTCGACGTGAACCGCGAGAAGGAACGCGTCAGCCTCGGCCTCAAGCAGAAGCTCGCCAATCCGTGGGAGCAGATCGAAGCGAAGTACACCGTTGGCCAAAAGGTCAAAGGCAAGGTCGTCAATCTGGTGCCTTACGGCGCGTTCGTCGAAATCGAACCCGGAGTCGAAGGTCTTGTTCACGTCACCGAACTCTCCTGGACCAAGCGCATCGCGAAGCCTTCGGATGTGCTCAAGCAAGGCCAGGAGCTCGAAGCGGTCGTGCTCGGCATCAATCGCGAAGAGCAAAAGATCAGCCTCGGCGTGCGCCAGCTTGAAACCAATCCGTGGGACCAGGCCGTGGGCAAGTATCCTGCCGGCACGAAGGTCAAGGGCGTCATTCGCAACCTGACCAGCTACGGCGCGTTCCTCGAACTCGAGGAAGGCATCGACGGCATGATTCACGTCTCCGACATGTCGTGGACGCGCAAGATCAATCATCCAAGCGAAGTCCTGAAGAAGGGCGACGAAGTGGAAGCCGTGGTGCTCGAAGTGGACAAGGCAAATCAACGCATTGCCCTCGGCATGAAGCAACTCGCGATCGATCCTTGGGACCAGATCGACAAGTTCTACAAAGTTGGCGACCTCGTCGCCGGCAAGGTCACGAAGCTCGCGAGCTTCGGTGCCTTCGTCGGACTCGAACACGACATCGACGGTCTCGTTCACATCTCACAGGTCAGCGAAGACCGTGTGGACAAGATCAAGAACGTGCTCAAGCCCGGTCAGGACGTGAACGCGCGCGTGATCAAGATCGACAAGGCTGAGCGCCGAATCGGTCTTTCCATCAAGGCAGCGAGCTACAGCGACGAACAGCTCCGCGAAGAGCAGAAGCTCCTCGACCAGCTCAAGCCCGGCGAAGACCTCGTGGCACTCCAGCACGCGTTCGACGCGGCCGAAGTGGTGCCGGAGCCGGAAGAGCCGAAACAATAACTCGCGACTCAGCTCGCGAAGCACGACAGGCGGACTGGCAACAGTCCGCCTGTTTTGTTTTCAGAATCCCCCGTTCGTTAATCCTACCCTGTTCCTAATCCTCAACCTCCGTCCATCTGAGAAATTGAGGATCAAGGCAGACGCATCGAATCACGCCCGGGTCATGTGAGGATGATTTGAAGGTCGGATATCTGGGGAACCAGTGCTACGGCAACGCAATCGCATTGCTGGCCTTATTCGTTCAACGCCGGCTCGTCCGGCCGCACGACGATGAAGAATGAATCGCGCGTGTCTTCTTCGCCGCCGAGGATCGACATTGGCGCGGCTAGTGAATGACGCGTCTTGGTGATCAACCCGTTGCGACGGTAGAGGCGCACCTCCACCTCATCCGACCTGGCAAAAACGATTTCGACTTTGCGATCCCCCGCGAGTTCCACTCGAGTGGTCTTCTTCGGTTGGAGTACGAGTTTCCTGCGATCGACCTCCCAGAAATGTTTCCAACGAAAAACGGGGGAAAGCTTCTTGCTCAACTTGGGACCGATCTCGCGGCAGGTTTTTTGCGGGCAGGTCCTGTCCGTGCCGAGGATGACCTGGAGGTAAATCGACTTGCTCTGTTCGGGCGGGCTCGCCGCCGATCCGGAGATCGCGATAAGCGCCAACACAAATCCGAGAAGGAATTTCATACGCCGCAGCAGTTCGACGCGACGCACCCTCATGAATTCATGTGGCGCGAAAAAAGTTGTTCAAGGACGGGCCAGGCGGAAAAACTTCATGTCATCAGCCGCAGGCAGCGTCGCCCGATTCGTCCCGTTGGTGACGAATGGGCTGGCGCTCACGGGTTGCCATTGAATCGGAGCGTTGAGATTCGGCGCCGCTTGAAGCACTAAACCTGCTTCGTTCACCGGCCAGGAGATGATGACGTTGGTCACGGAATGCGCGACCTGGAGTTTTGTCGAAGTGAAGTCAAACGCGAGCGCGTAATTCGGAAGAGCAGTTCCCGAGACGCCACCTCGGCGAATCACGCGAAGATCGTAGCGTCCGGGTGGCACATTTGTGGCAAAGAGATGTTCGACATTATCGACCGTGCTCGCGCTGGAAAGAATCGGTTGGCCATCGCCGTTCGCGAGTTGCAGATCGAAATTCGCGAGCGTGACTGCGGGCATAATCGCTCCGATGATGTCTGCTCTCCACACGAGCGTAATGTTGCCGATGAAACTCCCGCCATTGGTCGCAAGGTTGAAATAATAATGGTTGGTCTGGTTGAAGGGACTTGATCCAAGACTGTTGTAATCCCACCCGCGTGACGACGGGTTCGTGATATTCGCAGCCGCGCGTCCGCCGCGGAGTTGAAGCCACGAGTTATAAACGTTCAACGCGCCCGCTCCGAACCGGGCATCCAGCGGGCGCGCCGATCCATTGGTCCAACTCGCCTGCTTGATCGCTCCGTTCAGCAACAGCGCCTTGATGGTCGAAGCATTTGTCGCAACGGAGGCAGTGGATACGCCTCCGTCGTTGCGCGCCGCCGCCTGCCATAACAACGCAGCAGCGCCTGAAACTACTGGCGTGATGAAGCTGGTAAGATTCTCCGGCGAAACTGAGATGTCCGGTTTCGAACGTCCGTCTTCCGTCGGCCCGATGCTCGAACAACAGGTTTCGCCACGGCCCACGCCGATGCCGTTGTAAGAGCTTCCCGGCGCAGGCGGCGTGTCCGCTGCATTGTTCATCCCCGAAACGAAAAGCACATTGTACGTGGCTGCGTATTGGTCGAAGAGATTGTCCGCCGTGCTGTCCACGCCTGCGATCCAGCTCTGATTCACGATCATGTCA
>Ga0193706_1001426_pt1 | contig 10701 bp, 10 predicted proteins | sample U3c1metaG_FD_160130 | JGI IMG/M metagenome (GOLD analysis project Ga0193706, IMG submission 160130) | Soil microbial communities from a riparian zone of the East river system, Colorado, United States - U3c1 | ecosystem: Environmental > Terrestrial > Soil > Riparian zone | place: USA: East River... | reverse complement strand
AAACCTCGGAGTTCGCGACGAGATACCGAATCCGACTGCGTTCACGCACAAACCATCGATCTTCCACGTTCTCATCCCGCAAGACGAGGTCAGCGATCCTCCCGGCTTCAACGCATTGCGCAACGTCGTGCAGGAGACGATCACGGTCAAGCGCCCTGCCGGGATCCTTTGGGGAAACAAAAAACCCGAGGCCCCAGGTTTGGATGCCGCGGGAATAGGCGCGGACCTTGTGCGAGCGCTCTTTCAGTTCCTCGCGGACACCTGGATCGACCAGACCCAATACGACTCCTCGCTCGACACCGTTTTCAGCCACCCAGCCGTAGAACTGATCGAAAGCCTTGGTCGCTCAGCGTTTCCGCTCGCTCTTGAACGGCTTGCCGATCAGCCCGAGCAGTGGAGCTATATCTTGTCGCGCCTCACAGGCGCTCACCCCCTGCCCGCGAACGCACAGCGGGAAGATGCGCAGCGCATTTGGTCTGGATGGGCAGCGGATAACGGATGGCCAACGGCCTAGCCTACGCTTGTCGCAGCCGACACAAGAACTTCTGCGGCTCTTTCCGAAACTGACCTGGTACGCACGTACCAGCGATCCTACGCACGACTACAACTGCCATGCCTGGGCAGCGGACTGCAACACAGCATGGTGGGAGTCGGTAACCGCCGAGCAGAAGAGATCAATGCCATGGGTTCGCTTTTTCTGGCCGGCGGATGCCCCGTGTAACGACGCGACCTTGGCCTGCTTTCGTCGCGCTCATGCAACCTTGGGCTTTACGCAGTGCACGGATGGATCGCTGGAGCCCGGGTTCGAAAAAATTGCTCACTACGCCCTCGGGAAGCTCGTCACCCATACAGCACGACAGCTCCCGTGGGGGCAATGGACTAGCAAGCTCGGCCCAGGGATGGACATAGAGCATCGCTCCCCTGATGAACTCGAGGGACCGAAGTACGGCAGAGTTGCCGGCTTCATGAAGCGAAGAACGCAAGCGACGCTCCTCCCAGCACGGCGCGATCCCGTGTTCCTGTCGTAGCTGCCCACGCCCGGAACTGTTCCAACCTCTGACCTTCGGTTCACGTTTGCCCACGCCAGCGTGGTCGCCGCTCAGCCAGCCTGCGCCACCGGCACCACGGGAAGCTCCTGCCCCTCCGACACCGCGATGAGCCGCGTACGCACGGCGTCGCGCAGGCGAACGTCGAGCGGACGCCAGGCGAGCTCGCGTCCGACCAGCTCGCCGATCTGCACGGTGGCCCAGTCGACGTAGTCGCGCGGGACCGCGATCGTGTGGCGTATCCGGGGCATCGGGGGCTCGGCGCTCGTGCCCCAGGCAAGCCACGGCTCGGGCGCGACGAACGAGGCGACGGCGTCCAGCTCGGCGGCCGTGACCTCGGCGATCAGCGTCCGGTCGTCGGTCCACGGCCAGAAGCGGGAGAGGTCGGCCTCCGTGACGGCGCCGGCCGGCCAGCGGTACATCACGCCTGCGATCGCCGGCTGGTGCATGCCGACGACGGGCACGACCGCGGCGGTGGCGCCGGTCGCCTCGCGCAGCGCCTCGGCCGCGAAGTCGGCGAGCGAGATGTCGCCGCCGAAGCCGATCGTGAGCGGCTCCGCGATGAGCCCGACGACCGCCGACTCCGCCTGCGCGATCGCCGCGCCGCCCGCTCCCGTCCACGCGCGGGCCTCCTCGGCCTCGACGGTGACCAGCTCGACCCGGTGCCGGCCCGAGCCGAGGTCGAGGTCGATGACGCCGACCTCCGCCCCGAACGCCCACGGCTGGACATGGGGAATGCCGTCGATCAGGCCGGCCCAGCGCCCGAGCGTGTGGCCGAGCACGACGGCGTCGACGGAGTCCCGCCACGCGCCGGTGAGCTCGAGCACGGCCGAAGTGGAAGAGGACGACGACAGCGATCGCGCCGCTGCGCCGGAGCATCTGCGCATGGTCGGCGACGATCGACGCGAGGTCGACGTCTGCCGCCGGGGCGTGCGGGGTGAAGGCCGCGACCTGCGGATGGGTCAGCCCGATGAAGCCGACGGGGCCGGCCTCGGTCTCGAGCAGCGTCGCCGCCGGGACGCCGGCGTCGACGTTGGCGCAGACGACGGGGAAGCGCTCAGCGGCAAGCTCCTGCTCGAGCTGCGCGAAGCCCAGGTCGAACTCGTGGTTGCCGAGCGTGGCGACCTCGATGCCCAGCTCGGCGGCGGCGCGGAAGCTCAGCGCCGCGTCGCTCGTCGTCGACAGCGGCCCGCCGTTGCTGAAGTCGCCCGCGTCGGCCCAGATCGTCGGCTGGCCGTCGCGCAGGCGGTCGACGGTCCGCCGCAGCGCGTGGCCGCCGGGGAGGCGCCCGTAGCTGGTCGGCATCGGCGACAGGGAGCTGAGGAAGTCGTTCGTGCAGACGATGCGCAGCGTGGTCATGGTGCGGCTCCTAGATGGTTGATTCCACGAGATTCGTGGATGCGAGGGGTGCGATGGGCGGATGCTGGGCGACGCGCGGTGTCGAAGGCGATGCCGGTGGCATCGGCGAGACGCCGCGTGGCGTCCAGCGCCGACCAGCGTGCCCCTCGCGCCGCGAGATCGTGGAATCAACCATCAAGGTGGGGGGAACGGCTGAAGAGACGTTGGACGGCTGCGGCGCCGCTGCTCGCGAGCCCGGTGAGGCCGCGCGGGGCGCCGAGGACGACGGCGATCAGCAGGACGCCCAGCAGCAGCTGCCAGGTCTCCTGGAGCTGCTCGCTCAGCTCGTGCTGGCCGAGCTGCACGGCGAGCACCCCGACCAGCGGCGCGAACAGGCTCCCGGGACCGCCGACCGCCAGCCAGATCAGCGCCTGGACGGAGAAGAGGACCCCCGCGACGTCGGCCGACATGAAGCCGGCGACGCCGACGTAGAGGGCGCCCGCGAGGCCGGCGAGCGCGGTGCTCGCGGCGAACCCGATCGCGCGCAGCCGTCGGGTGTCGGCGCCGAGCGCGTCGAGCCGGATCGGGTCGTCGCCCGCCGCGCGCCAGCGCCGCCCGGCGCGCGAGCGGCGGAAGGCGGCGTAGGCGAGGTAGATGACGAGGAGCCAGGCCGCGGTGAACCAGTACACCGAGGTCGGTCCGCCGCCGACGTACGGCGGGATGCCGGACAGGCCGTTGCTGCCGCCGATCGCCGGCAGCTTGAGGAACACCGTCGCGGCGATCACGCCCACCCCGAGCGTCACGAGCGGCGCGTAGATCTCGACCGAGCCGATGCGGAAGATCACGAACCCCACGAGCAGGCCGACCAACCCGCAGAGGACGACCGGCAGGACGAACGCGAGCAGCGGGATCCCTGCGATCTGCGGCGAGCTGAGCGCGTCGACGAGCGCGTCGAAGGTCGAGCGCCCGCTGCCCTCGCCGAGCAGCGCGTAGTTGGCGCCGGTCGTGTCGGACTGCGGGCCGCGCAGCAGCAGCCCGGCGACGTACCCGCCGCCGGCGAAGAAGGCGCCGTGGCCGAACGAGATGATGCGGTTCTCGCCCCACAGCAGGTCGAGCGAGATCGCCAGCACGACGAGCGGCAGCCACTGCGCGATCAGGCCGACGCTGAACTCCGACAGCACGGCGGGCACCAGCGCGATCGCGAGCAGCGCGGCGGCGGTCGTCGCGGGGAAGCGGAGCTTGCGGAGGTGCACGGTCATGGTCACACGCGGCTGGCGACGACGGTCTGACGGCGCGTCGCGACGATCACGAGCGCGAGCGACCACACGACGACCTGGGCGAGCACGTCGTCCTCGGGCACGGCGACCGCGGCGGTGACGAGGCCGACGCCCGCGGCCCACAGCAGCGCGTTGCGGATGCTCCCCAGGCCGGCGAGGATGACGACCAGGAACGCGCCGACGAGGTAGCTGACGCCCATGTTCGGATAGACCGAGCCCAACGGGGCGACGAGCGCCCCGGCGAGCCCGGCGAGGCCGGTTCCGAGCGCGAACGCGAGCGCGTTGACGCGCGAGACGTTCGTCCCCAGCGTGCTGGCGACGTCGGCGTCGACCGTCGCGATGCGGACCTTCAGGCCGGCGGCGGACCGGCTCAGCCACAGCGCGACGGCGATCCCGGTCACGACCGCGAGCACGATCAGCACGAGCCGCCAGACCGGCAGCTGCTCGCCGAGGATCGTGACCGCCGAGGTGACCGGGAGGTCGACGTAGCGCAGTCCCGGACCCTCGGCGATGAGCACGAGCTGGCGGATCACGATGCCGAGCCCGAACGTGCCGAGCATCGACTTGACCGGGTTCTGGTACAGCCAGCGGATCAGGCCGCGGTCGACGACGAGGCCGATCGCGCCGACGATCAGCGGGGACAGGGCGATCGCCAGCCAGGGGCCCAGCGGTCCGCTCAGGATCGCCATGCTGTAGGCGCCGAGCATCACGAACTCGCCGTGGGCGAGGTTGACGACGCCCATCACCCCGTAGATGACGGTCAGCCCCAGCGCGCTGAGCGCGAGGACCGCGCCGACGCTGAGGCCTTGACCGAGGACCTGGACCAGCATCGACGGCCTCTCAGCTCGTCTCGCGCCGCGGGCAGGTCGGGATCTTCGAGGCGGCCACGACGCTCGCCGGGAACGGGTCCGGCTCGCGCGGCGCGAACGTCTCGACCACGTCGTAGAGCGCTCTGCCGTTCGCCTGCCCGAGCGCGACGGTGTGGGTCGTGTGGTGGTTGTCCTGCACGGTCACCGTGCCCTCGCCGGGCGCGGTCGCGCTGACGCCGGGGAACGCCTCGAGGATCGCCTGCGGCGCCGCCTCGCCGGCCTTCTCGATCGCGGCCGCCAGCAGCAGCGCCGACGTGTAGGAGGCCTGCATCGGCATGTTGGCCGGCTGGTCGGCGCCGTACTTCGCCTGGTAGCGCTTGACGAACGATCTGTTGTCGGGCGTGTCCGTCGTCGCGAAGTACGAGGCCGGGAAGTAGTGCCCCTTCGCCGCCGCGCCGCCGACCGCCGCCAGCTCCTGCTCGGTGCAGATGCCGGAGAAGATCGGCGTCGTCTCAGGCGTGAAGCCGGCCGCCTGGTACTGCTTGAGGAAGGCGGGGATGCCGGCGCCGACGATCGTGTTCCAGATCAGGTCCGGTCTGGCGGCTCTGATCGCGCTCAGCGCCTAGCCGAACTCGGTCTGGTCGAGCGGGAAGAAGCGGTTCTCGACGACGGTCGCGCCCTGCGCCTCGGCGAGCTTCTTGACGATCGCGTTGTAGGTCTGCGGGCCGACGTAGTCGGAGCCGACCATGTAGATCTTCTTGCCGGCGTTTCTGACCATCCAGTTCGTGGCGTCCGTCAGGTGCTGCGCGGCGACCAGCGACGTGTAGATCACGTTCGTCGAGCACTCCAACCCCTCGTAGAAGGTCGGGTAGAGCAGCACGCCGCCGCCCTGCTCGAACACCGGCAGCACGGCCTTGCGCGAGGCGGACGCGTAGCAGCCGATCGTGGCCGCGACTCTGTCCTGCTCGACGAGCTTGCGCGCCTTCTGGACGACGACGCCGAAGTCGGAGGCGTAGTCCTCGACGACCGGCTCGAGCTTGCGCCCGCCGACGCCGCCTCTCGCGTTGATCTCGTCGATCGCGAGCAGCGTCGCGTTCTTCATCGACGTCTCGGCGATCGACAGGTTCCCGGACAGCGAGAACAGCACCCCGACCTTGATCGCGTCGTTCGAGCCGGTCGCGGCGGTGGTCGAGCCGGCGGCGGTCGCGTCGCCGCTTTCGCTCGATCCGCACGCCGCCAGGAGGCTGCCGACCGCCGTCGTGCCGAGCGCCGCGGCGCCGGCGCGCTTGAGGACGTCTCGTCGGGTCGGGTCCTGGGGGGCCATGGTCTCTACCTCTCGTGATTGCGTTTCGGTTTCAGAGCGCGAGCAGGAGCTCGCGGATCTCGGGGGATCCCGCAGCGCCGGCGGCGACGATCTCGCCGCCCCGCATGAGCGCGACGTCGTCGCACAGCCGGTCGACGACGTCGATCCGCTGCTCGGCGAGCAGGAGCGTCAAGCCGCCCTCGCGCAGCGCGTCGAGCGCCGCGACGACCTCCTCGACGATGCTCGGAGCGAGCCCCTCGGTCGGCTCGTCCAGCAGCAGCACCTGCGGTCGCCGCAGCAGGGCGCGTGCGATCGCCACCTGCTGCTGCTGGCCGCCGGAGAGGACCCCGGCCTGCCGGCGCTCGAGCGCACGCAAGTTCGGGAACAGCTCCATCACGTCGAAGCGCGGGCCGTCCGCGGGCGGGTTGACCTGCGCGACGCGCAGGTTCTCGGCCACGGTCAGGTCCGGGAACAGCCGCCGACCCTGGGGGACCAGGGCGAGGCCGTGGGCGGCACGTCGATGGGCGGGCCACGCGCTCATGTCCACGCCGAAGCTGCGCAGGCGCCCGCGGGTCGGCAGCAGCCCCATGACGCCTTCGATCAGGCTGGTCTTGCCGACCCCGTTGCGCCCGACGAGGCCCACGGCGTCGCCCGGGGCGAGCCGCAGGCGGCTCGCGCGCACGACCGGCACGCCGTCGCGCAGCACGTCGAGCTCGAGCTCCAGCGCGGCCGGGTCCGCCGTGGCGAGGGCGTCGGCAGCGAAGACGGGGCGGGCTGCGAGGTCAACGGCCATGCGCGCTCGTCCCCAGGTACGCCGAGCGGACGACCGGATCGTCCGTCACCTCGTCGAAGGTGCCCGTCCGCACGAGGCGTCCGTTGTGCATGAACGAGACGCGGTCGGCGACGCGCGCGACGAAGTCGAGGTCGTGCTCGACCACGAGGAAGGTCCCGTGCGCGACCGCCTCGAGCCGCTCGGCGAGGCGGCCGCGGTCGCTGCGAGGCATGCCGGCCGTCGGCTCGTCCAGCACGATCACGGACGGCCGCTGCAGCAGGACCATCTGCAGCTCGACCCACTGCCGCCAGCCATGGCTCAGCTCTTCCCCGGGCACGTCGCCGACCTCGTCGAGCTGGGTACGGAGCGGGCCGATGTCCGCCCGCGGCGCGGCCAGCTCGAGCTGCTCGCGGACCGTCAGCCGGGGGAACACGCGGGGGATCTGGAACTTGCGCCCGAGCCCGCGCCGGGCCCGTGCGTGCGGGCGCCCGGCCAGGAAGCGCCCGTTCAGCGTGACCGTTCCAGATTGCGCGACGACGTGGCCGCTGATCACGTTGGCGAGCGTCGTCTTGCCCGCGCCGTTGGGTCCGATCAGCACGTGGACCTCCCCCGCCCGCAGGTCGAGCGAGACGTCGTCCAGGACGACCGTCGGCCCGAACGCGACCGACACGCCCTCGCAGGTCAGCGTGCCGCCCTCGCGGCGCGTACGGGGCCGCGGGCGTGCGGTGGGCGTGGGCGCAAGCGCGGGCGCGGGCCCGGGCCCGGGCCCGGGCCCGGGCCCGGGCGCCAGCGTGTCGGGCAGCAGCTCGAGCTTCATCATGCCTCCGCGAGGACGGGACGACGGGCGGCGCCGACCTCGTCCCGGATCCAGGACCGGCCGGCGAAGGCCCATTGCTCGTCGGCTGGCGCCAGCAGCCAGGGCTCCGCGCCGCGGCGGGCCACGGCGTCACCGCTGCCGATGCGTGTGCAGCGCACGACGCCCCCGAACGGGTCGACGTCGACGACGGCCGCCTCGTGCGGCCGCTCGACGAGAGCCGGGACGTAGACCTGCAGCACGCTGCCGTGACGGGTCGCGTCGCGGACGTGGACGTGCCCGCTGATCACGACGGTCGGGGTGCACGTGGCGGCGAGCTGCCCGAGCAGCAGGTCGCGATCCGCGAGCTCTCCGGGCCAGGGCAAGCCGGCGTCGGCCAGCCGCTCGGCGTGGGGGACGAGCGGGAAGTGGCTGACGACGACCGTCGCGAGGCAGTGGCCGGGCGCCGGTCCCGGCCCGCGGTCGCGCGCCCATCCGCCGTCGCGGCCGAGCCCGACGGCGCCGAGCGCCACCAGATGCTCGTCGGCGACGGCCTCCGCGCGCCGCCAGCCGTCGCGCACGTCGGTGCGGCGCGGGACGAGGGCGTGATCGAGCGGTACGTCGTGGTTGCCCTCGACGACCGCCACCGGGATCGGCGAGACGCTCAGGACGCAGTCCAGGGCGGCCGTGCAGGACGCCTGGTCGCCCTCGTGCGTCAGGTCGCCGGCTACCACGAGCAGGTCGCAGCCGTGGGCGACGAGGGCGTCGACGGTCGCGGCGCAGCGCGCCGCGAGCCCGTCGAAGTCGTAGGGCGCGTGCCAGTGGGCCGAGACGCCCGGCGAGGCGCTCCAATGGAGGTCGGCGAGCACTCCCAGCCTCACAGCCGGTGCTCCCCGAGGACATCGGTGTAGTGCTCCAGGGCGCTCGCGGAGCGACGCTCGTCGCGGCCGGCGACGGCCACGAGCAGCGCATCGAGCAGGGCGAGATGGGCGAGGCGGCTGGCCATCGCCTCCAGCCTCAGCGCCAGCTCGCGACTGCCGGCCACGATCGTGTGGTCGACCTGCTCGGTGAGCGGCGAGACGGCGAAGCTGGTGATCGCCACGGTGGTCGCCCCGGCGCCGCGAGCGGCCGCGGCGGCGGCGAGCGTCTCGCGGGTGGACCCGGTGTGGCTGACGATCACCGCCACGTCCTGGTCGGTGAGCAATCGCGCCTGGACGTGCTGGACGTGGACGTCGGCCGGCGCCTCCGCGAGCACGCCGATCGCCGAGAAGCGGTACGCGGCGTCCTGGCACAGCGGGGCAGAGGTGCCGACGCCGAAGAACAGCACGCGGCGGGCGTCGGTGATCGCGGAGACCACAGCGTCGAAGGCGTCGGCGTCGACGAGCGCGCCCGCGTCCCGCACGCTCTCGGCGCCGGCGCGGGTGATCTCGACGAGCACCGCGCTGCGGGGGTCGCCCGCCGCGCGCTCCTCCTGGGCGCGGGACTGCTCGAAGACCGCGAGCTCGTTGGCGAGCGCGAGCTTGAGGTCGTGGAACCCCTTGAAGCCCATCTTCTGGGCGCAGCGGATCACCGTCGCGCTGGAGGTCGACGCCATCTGGCCGACCTCGCTCGCCGACTTGTAGATGACGACGTTGGGCTGTTCGAGGACTACGCGCGCGACGCGCACCTCGGCAGTCTGCAGGCTCGAGAGGTGAGCGTGGATGCGCGCCTGCACCTCGCGGGCGGCGCCGAGGTCGGTCGGGGGGAGGTCGGTCGACATGATGATTGTGAACAGTCGGTAACGGGCTTTCCGTCCGTCGTCGCCGACTGTACGATGAGATTCATGGTCACCACAACGGCGGTAACAGATAATTCACAGGGATTCGCCAAAAGGCCGCACGCTGCGGTTTTCGACTGCGACGGCCTGCTGGTGGACTCCGCGCACTGCTGGGAGCGCGCCTATGCCGAGGTCGCCGCCAGTCGCGGCCGCTCGCTCGACGACATCCGGCTGGAGCGCCTGCTGGGCGCGTCGGTCGTGCGCGCCGCGTCGCTGGTGAGCCAGGACCTCGGCGACCGCGTGAGCACGGGAGAGCTGCGGGCCGCGCTGGATGAGGCCTTCGCCGCCGACCCCCCCGAAGCGCTCCCCGGCGCCTGCGAGCTGATCGCTGACCTCGCGCCCTGCATGCCGCTGGGAGTCGCGAGCAACGCCCCTCGGGACATCGTCCTCGCCGTCCTCGACCGGCTCGGCGTGCGCGAGGCGTTCTCGGCGATCGTGAGCGCCGAGCAGACGGCGCGCGACAAGCCGGACCCCGACGTCTATCTCGAAGCGTGCCGGCAGCTCGCCGTCGCGCCGTGCGACGCGGTCGCCTTCGAGGACTCCGCACTCGGGGCGCAGGCGGCGCGCAGCGCCGGCCTCGTGCTCGTGCTCGTGCCGTCAGCTCACGGCCCGCATGTGGACGCCGACCTCATCGTCCCGAGCCTGAGCGACGCACGCCTGCGCGCGTTTCTCGGCGTCGACGCCAGCGAACCCGCCCAGCTCTGATTGCTCCACGCGCGCCGTCCGTCGCCGTCGACGGCGGTCACGCGGCAGAAGCCTCCGCGGAAGTCGGAGATCGTGAAGGCGGCCTCGGTGAGCAAGGGCGCCCCGGCCGGGGCGATCCGCCAGCGCCAGCGCCGCCACAGGCGGCTCGGCCCCGTCAGCAGGACGCGTGCGCACGGCGAGCAGGCGACGCGCAGCTCGTCGCCGTCGAGCGTCAGCCCCGTGATCGCGGGGCCCTGGGTCGAGTAGTAGGTCCCCGCCTTGAGCCCGTCGAGCAACGCGTCCGGATCGCGCTCTCGCGCGAAGACCTCGACCCAGGCGCCGAAGGCGTCCGGCCCGTCGCGGAAGTGCGCGTCGTCGCCCGCGACGGCCGTGAGCCGGCGTCCGTCCTCGAGCAGCGCGTCGAGGAACGGCGCCGCGATCGCGGTGTCGGGCCGGTAGATCCACGACTGGTGCGTGTACACCTCCACCGCCTGGACGGCGTCGAACCCGGGGAGGCGGCCGGCGGCCTCGGGCCGCAGGTCGTTCAGCCCGGGGTGCAGCAGGCAGACGAACGCGCCGGCGGCCGACGCCCGCACGATCGCCTCCGCGTGGTCGCCCGCAGGCGGCGGGGCGAAGCCGGGCGGCAGCCCGACGGCGGCGACCCAGTACACGGACGGATCGGACCAGTCGGCCGAGCTCAGCTCGGCGCCCACGATCGTCGTGAACTCGTCGGTGCGAAAGGGCCGCGTGTCGGTGACCGGCCACCCGAAGCGCTCCTCGAAGTGGTCGGTGATCGCGACGAAGTCGTAGCCGGCCTCCCGGTAGGCGCGGGCGACCTCGGCGGGCGACAGCCTGCCGTCCGA
>Ga0193706_1001425_pt1 | contig 10702 bp, 8 predicted proteins | sample U3c1metaG_FD_160130 | JGI IMG/M metagenome (GOLD analysis project Ga0193706, IMG submission 160130) | Soil microbial communities from a riparian zone of the East river system, Colorado, United States - U3c1 | ecosystem: Environmental > Terrestrial > Soil > Riparian zone | place: USA: East River... | reverse complement strand
ACAGAACCGCTGTCGGCAGATCGAGTGCACTGCGACGGCCGACTGCTGCGCGCGCAACTGGAACAAGAGCTCGCTCTGCGCTAGCTACAAGACACTCTGCGACACCGACCCGGTGACGAACGCCGCTCAATGTACCTTCGTGGCGGGGCCGAGCTGTGTCTGCAGCGACACCGTGAACGAGTTCACGTGCCAACAGAACCGCTGTGTGTCTTCCGACACCTGCGCGCAAGACACCGAGTGTTTTTCTCCGAACCCGTTCTGTCAGGGCGGGCGCTGCGTCCAATGCAAGGTCGACGGGGACTGCACCGCCAGCAACAGCAAGTGCGTTTCGAACGCGTGCGTAACGTCCGGCTGCAAGACCAACGCGGACTGCCCGCCCTTCAGCGCCTGCCAAGCCAACGAAACCACGGGGGTCGACGCCTGCACCGCCGTCGGTTGCCAGACCGATCGCGAGTGCATGACCTTCGAAGCGAACTACCTGGCCAAATGCGACACCTCGGCCACACCGCTGCCTCGCTGCGTGATCCAGTGCGATCGCGACGCGCAGTGTGCCTCCAGCACCAACCCGCTCAGAAAGTGCGTGATGGCGTCGGGCAGCAATCAGGGTCTGTGCCAAGATCCCGGCTGCGACACCGACGAGGAATGCAAGATTCGACTCGAGCTCGTCACGCCGCTGCCCGCGGGAACTCGGGCTGTCTGCAGGGATCGTCAGGCGCCGAGCCCGTGATCGGCGAGCGCGCCCGCCAGCACGGCTGGGATAGAGTGCTGCGGGCGCGCAGCAGCGGTAGCTCGCGCCGGGATCCGGTTTGAAGTCGCTGGTCGTCCAGCTCGCGCTGATCTTCGCGGAGCGCAAGGCCAGACAGAATCTGCGGCCGCTGCTGGCCTTGTTGATTGCGCTGGCGATCACGATCTTGGCGTTCTCGGTGTGCTTTCGCCTGATCATGTGGCAGGTCGAGGGTCGCCATTACTCGTGGGCTTCGAGCGTGTACTGGACGCTCACGGTGATGAGCACGCTCGGCTTCGGGGACATCACGTTCCACAGCGATGCCGGGCGCGCGTTCAGCGTGGTCGTGCTGCTGACGGGCCTGGTGCTGCTCTTGGTCGTCATGCCGTTTGCGTTCATACGCTCCTTCTATGCTCCCTGGCTGGAGGCGCGCATTCGGTTGCGAGCGCCGCGTGAGGCGCCCAAGGACGTGACGGGTCACGTGATCTTCTGCCACTACGACCCCGTGGTCGCTGCGCTGGGCGAGCGGCTCAAGGGCCTGGGCATCCCGCATTTCGTGATCGAGCAGGATCCGACTACCGCCGGCAATCTGCACGTGGACGGCGTGTCGGCCGTCACCGGAGACGTCGACGCGCGCAAGACGTACGCGGCGCTGCGCGCCGAGCACGCTCAGCTCGTGGTGGCGAACTTGGACGACGCCACGAACAGCAACATCACGCTCACCGTGCGCGAGCAGGCCCCCCAGGTTCCCGTGGCGGCGATCGCGGAGGAAGACGACGCCGCGGACGTCCTGCAGCTCGCAGGCGCGACCTACGTGCTGGCGCTCAAGCAAAAGCTCGGCGAGCATCTCGCCAGCCGCGTGAACGCAGGCCCCGTGCAGGCGCACGTGGTCGGCCGCTTCAAAGATCTGCTGATCGCGGAGTTTCCGGTACACAACACCTCGCTCGCTGGCCGGGCGATCCGCGACACGCGCCTGCGGCAGTTGACCGGGCTCAGCATCGTGGCGTACTGGGAACGCGGACACCTACTCCCGGCGCGCGCGGATTCCGTACTCGGCGACTACAGCGTCGCGGTCGTGGTGGGCACCGAGGACCAAGTCACGGAGCTCAACGCCATGTTCGTGATCTACGCTCCGAACGAGAACCCGGTGGTGGTGATCGGCGGCGGCAAGGTCGGTCAGGCCACGGCGCGCGCGCTGCGGGCGCGTGAGGTCGCCGTTCATCTGATCGAAAGGGACCCCGGGCAACGCGCCATCCTCGAGCGCGTCGCCGACCGAGTCGTGGTCGGCAACGCGGCCGATCGGGACGTTTTGATGGACGCCGGCCTCGCTCGAGCGCCGTCCGTGGTACTCACCACGAACGACGACGCCATCAACATCTTTTTGGCGATCTTCTGCCGCCGGCTGAATCCCGATTTGCGCATCGTCAGCCGCATCACTTACGAGCGCAACCTCGAAGCCATCCACCGCGCCGGCGCCGATTTCGTGCTGAGTTACAACGCGCTCGCTGCAAAGTCGGTGATGGCTCTGCTGCTGCATCGCGAAGTGGTCGTGCTCGGAGATGGCGCCGACCTGTTCATGCTTCGAGTGCCCGAATCGCTCGCCGGCAAGACTCTGGCCGAGAGCGGCATCGGCGCGCACACGGGCTTGAACGTGATTGCGGTGCAGTTCGGAGAGGAGACCGTGACGAATCCCGCCGCCAGCTGCCGCTTGCGCTCCGGCGGAGAGATCGCCGTGATCGGCACGAGCGAGCAGCGTCAGGCGTTTACGGATCGCTTCGGAACGAGCGCTCGTCCGGCGAAGAAGAGAGCTCAATGACGCGATAAGTCACGGCACATTTGCGTGAAACGCGCGGCCGCGTAACACTCGACGTCCCATGGCAGCTCGAAACCTTGGCCGTCTGGTCGCAACCGCCTGTACCGGATTGTTCGTCGTCGCGTGCGGGTCGGACTCGGACGACGATCCGGGCGGACCTGCCGCGCTGGATCCGGCGTGCGCGTCGCTCATCGACACCTGTCGTATCGACCAGAAGACGTGCGTTCGCTCCGCCAGCGGGCCCGCTTGCATGGCGTGCGAAAAGGCCGAATACGTTGCCGAGGATGGCCTGTGTCATCCGCTCAGCGGTGAGGTCTTCACGCACGATTTTCCGTCGCTGAGCACGCCTGCCGGCGGAGAGATTCTGGACACTTGCCGCAGCTGGACGCTCGGCAATCCGACCGAGCTATGGGTCAATGCCGTGGAGCTCGAACAGAACGAGGCGTCGCACCATTCGAACTGGATGTTCGCGCCGCAGGATCGCTTTGCGGGTCCGGATGGACTGTGGCGCTGCAAGGATCGTGGCTATGACCAGCTCACGGCGGCGCTGGCTGGTGGAGTGCTGTACGCGCAATCCACGCAAGCCACGCACGAAGTTCAGAAATTTCCGGACGGCGTAGCCGTGCGCATCCCGCCGTATTCCACGGTGATCAGCGCCGCGCATACGCTCAACACCGGGCAACAGACGGTGGAAGGCAATTCTCGGCTGGCCATCTATACGGTTCCCGCCGATCAGGTTCGAGTGAAGCTCGCGCCGTTTCATCTCACGTACGAGGAGCTCGACATTCCGCCGCTCTCGAAGGCCCGCTTCAGCGGCACGTGTGAGCTAGAGGCTCACTACGCGAACGCGGGGCACTCCGGTTTCAACGCGAAGATCTACTGGATCCTGCCGCACACCCACGCGCTCGGCAGTCGCTTCTTCGCCGAGCTCACGGGCGGCACCAACGAGCGATCGTTGATTGACATCTCCGGCTTCAACTCGGAAGCACGCGGCCGGACCTACGATCCGCCGATCGACACGGCCGGGGCCACCGGCATGCGCTTCGGCTGCGAGTTCGACAATCCCCGAGAGGAGAACGTGGTCTGGGGCTTCGGCGACCAAGAAATGTGCGAGCTCCTCGGCTTTGCGGAGTCTCCGATCGCCTTCGAATCACGCATCAACACCATAGAAGCCGACGGGAACGAAGGGACCGTGCAGCGTTTCACCGGGCCCTGCAGCACGATTGCGTTCCCCTGGGCGCAAGACAAGCCCGGCGGTAGCTGAGCCCGCCGGTGCGTGCGGCGGCGGCTTTTGGTAACGTCGGCGAACTCTCATGCTCGACGACTTCCACGCGTTTCGCCCGGTACCGAAGACGGGCGTTATCTACGTCACCAGTGAGGCGACGAAGCTCGGGTTTTCTTCTGCGAATCCCGAGTGGTGCAACCTCGGTCAGGGCCAGCCGGAAACCGGCGAGCTGCCCGGCGCGCCACCGCGCATCCGCGAGCTGACGATCGCGGCCGACGATCAAGAGTATGCGCCCGTCGCCGGCTTGTGGGAGCTGCGGGAGGCGGTCGCGAGCCTCTACAATCGTCTGTATCGCAGAGGCCTGGGCTCGCAGTACTCGGCAGAGAACGTGTGCGTCTCGGGCGGTGGCCGCGCGGCGCTCACGCGCGCTGCCGCGAGCCTCGGCAGCATCAACCTCGGCCATTTTCTGCCCGACTACACTGCCTACGAGGAGCTGCTCGACATTTTCAAGGCGTTCACGAGCATTCCGATCTTACTCGACGGCGAACGCGGCTACAGCTTCACGTCGGATGATCTCCGTCACGAAGTGCTCGGCCGCGGGCTGTCTGCGATCCTGCTTTCGAACCCGTGCAATCCAACCGGTAAGTTGATCGCGGGGGAGGAGCTCGAGCGCTGGGTGCACGTGGCCCGCGAGCTCGATTGCAGCTTGCTCCTCGACGAGTTCTATTCGCACTACGTGTACCGGAGTCGTCCCGGGACTCTGCCCGTGGAGAGCGCGGCGCGGTACGTGCGCGACGTCGACGCCGATCCCATCGTAATCTTCGACGGTTTCACGAAGAATTGGCGTTACCCGGGGTGGCGCATCACCTGGGCGATCGCACCGAAGAGCGTCGTCGAACGATTCGCGAGCGCCGGCTCGTTCCTGGATGGTGGCGGCAGCAAGCCGCTGCAGCGCGCCGCGGTTCCCCTGTTCGACGAAGCGCACGTGACGGCCGAGACGCTGGCGATCCAGGCCACCTTCCGCAAGAAACGCGATTTCCTGTTGTCACGCCTGGATGGTCTCGGAGTGCGCTTCGATCGTGCCACGGACGGCACATTCTACGCGTGGGGCAACGTCGCGAATCTGCCGGCTCCCCTCTCCGACGGCATGGGCCTATTTCGGGCGGCGCTGAGCAAGAAAGTGATCGTCGTTCCCGGTGAGTTTTTCGACGTCAATCCGGGCAAACGCCGTCACGGCCGCGCGTCGCGCTTTCGCGACTACGTGCGTTTTTCGTTCGGACCTTCGCAGGACATACTCGAACGCGCCATGACACGCTTGGAGGAGCTCGTGTCGGGCGCACAAGTTCGGTAGCGTCAGGCCTTCAGGCCCCTTACAGAGCTGAGCCTCGGCGCCGTTGTTGGATCGAGAAGACGCGTGCCGCGCATCGACGACAGACGAGCAAAAGGCGTCAGCTTCATTGAGCTGGTCAAGCTGTTGAAAGCGCACCGGCGCAAGACGCCCGTCTTGGGCATATCCGAGCCGGCCGAACGACTGTTCGTCGAACACCTGCTTCCGACCGCCTGGTACCCGTTCGTACCCGTCGCCGAGATCATTCGGGTCTCCTATCGAAACTTGCTGCGCGGCCGCGAAGAAGCCGCGCTGCAGATGGGCATCGCCGGCGGAACGTACGCGCTCACCACGTATCACAAGACCTTCGTCAAGCCAGGCGATCCGCGCGCGAGCACTCTGGCCATGCGGCACACATGGCCCCTTTACTTCGATTTCGGCGAGTTACGCGCGAACGACGAGGGTGAGCGTGGGATAAGATTCGTTCTCGAAGGCTACGAAGACATGAGTGTCGCACACGGTCACATGATCGTCGGCTGGCACCGCGCCGCAGCCATGGTTTCGGGTGCAGAAAACGTGTGCGGCGAAATTTTGGAAGCTCCGTGGCACGGCGCGCGGCAGTTGGTACATCGGGTGATTTTCTAGCGCGCCGTCGCCCCTACGATGGCTTCCAGTCGATCAGCAAGTCGGCGGTGAACGGACCGCGATCTGCGTACAGCACCGTGCCCTGTACACCGGCGTGTCTCAACACTCCTTCGTAGACTCCCACGTGGTTGCAATCCAGAAAGAAGTAAACGCGCTCGAGCCGCACGATACATTGATTCGGACCCGTTTCCACCACGTTGGCCTGCGACGGACGCACGTTGATGGCGTACGTCCGGCTGAACGCGGCGATGATTTCGTGCACGCCGTCCTCGCATCCGACGACGACTTTACCCACCGTGGACGTAGCCAGCGCCTTGGGTGCTGCGCGCCCGAGTGAACGCAGCGCGGCCCGAATGGGTCGCTCCGCATAGAAAGCGGCGCTCGCTTCCACGAGCAGCGTTGCATGCTCGCGCTGTGGATAAAACCCAAACGGCACGTAGCGCTCGCGCGCCGATGGCAGCGGGACGTGTCGCCGCTTCGCTTCGAGCACGATGGCTTGCAGAAACATACCCGCGATCACGGCGTCATCCGGGATGGCGGCGATCAACCGGGCGGCGTTGAGCGGAGCCCCCCAATCGGGCGCGCTGAAAAACGCCCGAGGCAGGTCCTGTGCAGCGATCGGCGAATGGCTCATGCGGCACACTCCGGAGGGGGGCGCTGCAAGAATGACACGCCGGCTCCAGCGCGGGTATCTACGAGGCCGCTGCAGTTCGCACTCGTACAACTACGCACAAGGTGGGCGCTCGCCCTGATGACTAGTCGCATCCGGAAGCGACGCCCCGAGATCGGCCAACTGCTTGGTCTCGCTGCGCTTCCGGTGCTCACGTACGAGAGTACGCTCCGTTCCGGTTCTCGCTCGACACGGCGCATTTGGCCGAGCTTTCGGGGCGGGGCCACTTGTGATGAATGATGAGCGCTCGCCCCTACGGCTCGTCGCCGGGCTTGCACAGGGCACTACGAGCGGTACCGTCGGCGCGTGAGTCAGCGCCGTTCCGCCTCTCAACGTCCGTCTTATGCTGCGATCCGCCAGCGCTACGTAGACGAGGAAAAGCCGCTACCGGCCGAGCTCGAGCGGCAGTTGCGGGCCGATCCACGCCCGGCCGCGCTGGCGATCCTGGCTGCCATCGATCGGCGCCGCCGCAGTGGTCGCAGCGAGGGGCAGCGCCTGCGAAAAATTCTGCGGTACGAGCGCACGCTGTGGGAGCGAGGCATCGTGCATGTCGCGGGAGTCGACGAGGCGGGCATGAGCCCGCTCGCAGGTCCGGTGGCGGCTGCGGCGGTCATCTTCCCGCCGGGCTTTCGTTTGCCTGGGGTCGATGACTCCAAAAAGCTGGACGCAAAGACGCGCGAGCGGCTGGCTCCCTTGATCCGCGAAGGGGCGCTCGCGTGCGCGGTGGGCTTCGTGGAACCCGAAGAGATCGATCGCATCAACATCTACTGGGCCGGCATCCTGGCGATGAAACGCGCCGTCGGAAAGCTGGCGCTGACGCCCGCGCACGTGCTGGTCGACGGACGCAAGATTCACAATCTATCCGTTCCGCAAGAACGCATCTACAAGGGCGACCAGAAGAGTATTTCGATCGCCGCTGCGTCCATCCTCGCGAAGACGGCGCGCGACGCGCGCATGGTTGCCTATGCCGAACAGTATCCTGAATATGGGTTTTCCATTCACAAGGGCTATCCCGTGCGCGCGCACCGGGAAGCGCTGGCGCGCCACGGCGCGTGTCCGATCCATCGACGTTCGTTCGTGGCCGTGCGCCAGGCTCTCGGTTTGCCGCCGCTCGCCGAGTGGCCTTCGGCCGAGGAGCGCGCATCACTGCCCGCTTTCGCCGAGCTCACGCTGGCGCTGCCGGCCAGCAGTCCCGCGCACGCGAATCCAGCACGTGCCCGATCTTGAGCTCCCCGCATGAGCCGCGTCGCTCTTTCCGGATCGCTATCGCTGCGCGGCCGCCGCCTGATCGATAATCCGACTCTGCCGGAGTACCTGCAGGAACATTTCGCGCGGCGCGCTGCACCCTTTCATCCGCAGCTGCGTCCTTCGGGGTACATCCCGCTGTGCATCGCCGAGAACAAGCTCGTCGGCGAGCTGCTCTTGGCGAAGCTCGATAGCTGCGGTCCGATGCCGGAAGCCGCGCTCGGGTACGACTCCATGCTGGGCTCTCTGGCTTTTCGCCAGGCGCTCGCCCGCTTCATGGGGGACCGCTTCCTGGGACGCCAGTTCGAGCCGGAGCAATTGGCGGTGCTGGCGGGTGCGGGCAGCGTGCTCGAGATCCTGTTTCACGTGCTTGCGGATGCCGGCGAGGGCGTGTTGGTTCCGACGCCGAGCTACGCCGGATTCTGGCCGGATCTCGAGACGCGCGACGCGCTCGCCATCGTGCCCGTTCATACCTCGAGCCAAGACGGCTTTCACCTGCACACGGCGCAGCTCGACGAAGCGATTGCAGCCGCGGGCCGACCGGTGCGCGCGCTCTTGTTCACCTCACCAGACAATCCCACCGGCCGCGTCTACTCGGCGAGTGAGCTCGAGACCCTGATCCGCTGGGCGGAAGAGCGCGGCATCCATCTCGTCATGGACGAGATCTACGCGTTGTCCGTATTCGGACAGCAGGGCTTCATTAGCGCTGCGAGCCTGCGTCCGCTGCTCGGTGAGCGCGTGCACATCGTCTGGGCGTTCTCGAAAGACTTCGGGATGAGCGGCGCGCGAGTCGGTGTACTGGTCAGCGAAAACGAGGCCGTGATCGAGGCGGTGAGCTCGCTTTCGTACTGGGCGTGTTGTTCCGGACCCACGCAGCACCTGCTCGGCTCGATGATCGCCGACGAGCCCTGGGTGGATGCGTATCTGGACAGCATGCGCCGCCGGCTGCAGCGCGCGTACGACGAGGTGTGTCTCGCCCTGGACGAGTTCCAGATTCCCTATTTCCCGGCGTCAGCGGGGTTCTTCGTGCTGCTCGATTTGCGGCGCTTTCTCGCGAGCCCGACGTGGGAGGGCGAACACGCCCTGTGGCAGCGCATCCTGCAGGGGGTCAACGTCAACCTCACGCCCGGCGCAGCGTGTCGGGTCGGAGAGCCCGGCTTCATGCGTCTCTGTTTTGCAGGTATCGAGACGCCCACCCTGCTGCACGCGGTGCGTGCGCTCGGACGCGTACTCGCGGGTGGAGGACGCTGAGCGCCAATTCGGCCGAGTGAAGCGCAATCCGAGTGCCGGATGCGAAGCTTTCACTCGGCCGAAAGAGCGCGCGCGTATCAGCCCGCTGCGCCGCCGCCGCCCGCGACGCCGCCCGTGCCGGCCGAGCCTGCCGCGCCACCGCCGCCGCCCGTCCCAGCCGCGCCGCCAGTGCCGGCTCCTGAGCAGCGCTTCGTGTCGAAGCGACACTTCTTCGTACAGCTCAGAGTGCCACCGGGGCGGCTACCCATGGTGGCGGACGCGCACGTCTCGCCATTCAGGTTCCTCTTGTCGCACTGCTCATCGCGATCGATGCGACTGTTCCCGCAACGCTTACCCCGTGACGAAGCCTCGTCGTCGCCGGTTATGTCATCCACCGCGCCGCACGCGCCTAGCAGAGATAGACCGAGTAATACCGACAAGCCTGCAGCAAAAACTTTCATGGGTTGCTCCTTTTCGGCGGACGCCAAATCCAGATCTCTTCGACTCTGCTTTCGGAGGAACGCAGGAGCCGCTCACACCACGCGACCCTACCACCACCTACTCTGTCGATTGCCACCAAAAAGCACACGAACGTTCTTTCGAATGAGCCAAATTACCGTGAGATTCAAGCGTTCAAGGGCGAGCGGACCGCAGCGGTCCCAGGGCGGACCGCCGAGCCGACTGCACTGAAAAGTTCTCGTTGTGGTAGCAGCGAGCGCACTGGTCCATTGAGCCGCGAACCTCGTCTGCCGTCGCGATCCTTCATGCTCGTACGAAGCGTTCCGCTCAAAGCGACGCTGCTCTTCATGCTGGCGGTCGCGGTGGCGCTCGCCGGCATCTTTCTCGCGCGTGTGGGCAGCCTCTCTGCGCCGCTCGCAGGCGTCGGTGACATCGGTATTTGGGATTACGTCGGTTACTACGTTGCCGAGCACGTGACGTTCGCGCCGTGGCCGCGCCTATCGCTCGTCAACGACTCTGCGCTCTACCCGTATGGGACGAGTCAGGTGTTCCAGCCTTGGGGGTTCGAGCGCGACTTGTGGTTCGCCCTTTGGTTTCGTCTGATCGGCGTGGGGCCGTGGCTCGCAGTCTACTATTTGCTCAGCCTGGCGGTGACCGCGCTCGGCGCCTATGCGCTGCTCGCGCCCGACTACGGAGCGCTGCGTGCGGGCTTGGCCGGTCTCTTGCTCGCGTTCTTCGACTTCTATGCAGTCTTGAAGTTCCCCGGGCATCTACACATCTGCATCTGTCACTGGACGATGCTGAGCGTGATCGTGGATTTCTTGATCGTCGACCGCGCCGTCTCGAAGCGTCACGTGCCGCTTCGGCTCATGCTGTTGCGCCTGGCTCTGGTGCCCTTGTCGCTTGCTCAAGATCTCGCGTACGTCGCGGGGCTCGCGCTGACGTCCCTGCTTTTCTCGTCGCTGTTCAGCGCAGGGCTGTATGCGGTCCGCCGCCTGCGCGGCGCGGGCGGAGCGAGCGGCCAGATGGCCCTCTGGCGCGAGGAGCTCCGGCGAGAGCGGGGTCAGGTCATTGCGCTGCTTGCGGGCGGGCTGCTCGCCTGCTGGCTGTACGTGCCGCTCGTGGCGCAGGTTGCGCTCGAGGCGCGCAGTTTCGATTTTTCCAAGCTGCAGACGGGCTTCTGGTACGCGAGCCCACTGCGCCTGTTCATCCCGTATCTGGCGCCGTTCAATCCTTTCAGCCCGGACTGGGCGACCCGCTTACACGATTCGCCGGAGGGGCTCGGAGCTGGGAGTCCAGGTTGGACGCTGCTGCTGCTGGGCGCGCTCGGAGTCTGGCACGGGCGGGGGAGGTTGCGAGCATAC
>Ga0193706_1001424_pt1 | contig 10705 bp, 12 predicted proteins | sample U3c1metaG_FD_160130 | JGI IMG/M metagenome (GOLD analysis project Ga0193706, IMG submission 160130) | Soil microbial communities from a riparian zone of the East river system, Colorado, United States - U3c1 | ecosystem: Environmental > Terrestrial > Soil > Riparian zone | place: USA: East River... | reverse complement strand
ACCGTGACGCCTTCGCCGTCCTCCTGCGCGCGGAAGCCGTTGGGAACGTGGAGATAGCGATCGATCAACCCGGGCAAATGGGTCGACATCAGCCGCCGCGCATCCTGCGCATTGGGATCGAGCGTGTCGATCCGCTCGAGGGTCTGCTTGAGCGGCGGAAGTTGGGCCGACAACAGGTCGATCTCGGCCTGCGCCGGCGCCGGCAGCGCACGGCGGGCACGGTAGACATAGCTGTCGAAGCGCTGGACCATTTCGCCGTTGGGCAAGTCGGCGGCAAGTTTGAGCGCTTCGGGGCCGCTTGAGCCGGGCGAGAAAGCGAGCAAAGCGGCGACGCTGATCGCCAGACCGACGGCGGCGAGAAAGCCGAACATGCCGATCGGGATGAACAGGCCGAGCGCGATCGCCGCCAGACTGATGACGCCGACCGCCACGCCGACTCGGGCGAAGCGCCGGGCGAGATCCGAGTTGAGACGTTTGCGCTCGCGTTGCGCGGCATCGCGCACCGCGCCGTCGCGCTGGTCCAGCTGATTGGTAATGCGATCGAAGCGCGCGATCGCCCGTTCGACCTTGCCGTCCGTCATTTTTGCTCGATCGGCGTGAATGGCGACGGCCCGGAATTCTCCAGCTTGTTCTGCGCGACGCCCTCGGCGCGGGCGATATAGCCCTTCGACTTGTGGACCTCGGACGACAAGGTCTCGACCGTCTGCTTCATGTTGCTGAGCGCTTCCAATTTGAACCGGTCGATCTGGTCCATCGTGTCATAGATGTTCTGGAACGCGCGCTGGAGCGTTTCCAGCGGGATCGTCGACGATGCGGCCTGCTCATGGATCGCGCCGGTCTGGGTGCGGAGCAGCTCGCCGGTCGAATCGATCATGTTGGCGGTGGTGGTGTTCAAGGCGCTGACCTGTTCCAGCACCAATTTCTGGTTGGTCATCGCCATCGCCACGGTCACCGCGGTGCGCAGTGCCGAGACGGTCGTGGTCGAGGCGCGGTCGACGCCCTTGACCAGCTCGACATTGTTCTTCTTGACCAGGTCGAGGGCCAGATAGCCCTGTACCGTCACCGCCATCTGGGTCAGCAGGTCGGTGGTCCGCTGGCGGGTGTAGAACAAAGCCGTTTCGCGGATCGCCTTGGCCTTGGCCGGCTCGGTCGCGTCGAGCTCATTGGCCTTGTCCTCAAGCCCTTTGTCTAGCGTGCGCGAGATGTGGATCATCTGCTCCAGCCGATGCATCGTCTTCCACAGGCCGGCGCGCTCGGTGTCGATCGCGGCATTGTCCATCAACAGCTCGTCCTTGCCGTTGCCGAGGCGGGCGAGGATCGCGGAAATATGAGTCTGCGAGCTACGGTATTTGTCGAAATAATTGTTGATGCGCTTGCCGAACGGAATGATCCCGAGGAATTTCCGGCCGGTCAGCGACTTGCCATTCTCCTTCGGGTCGAGCGCTTCGACGGTGCGGCGCAGCTCGGTCAAATCGGCGCCGATCCCGGTGTCGGAATCGATCGCTTTGACCGGCCGGTCGAGAAAGCGGTTAGACGCTCCGGCGGCCTCGGCGATTTCCTTGCGGCCCATCGCGGTCAGCTGATCGACCTTCTTGCCGAATTCGGGGCTGTTCGAATCGAGCGCGGTCAATTCGTCGACGAACTTGGCGACACGAGTATCGAGCTCGCTGGTCTCGTCGCTTTTCAGCGGCACCAGTCCCGACGCTTCGGCGGCGACGATCGGCTGGAGCGCATCGGGCGGGTCGAGCTTCAATTTGGTCGCGGTTGCGGTGGTCGTCGCGGGGTCACTTGCCATGGCTTTGTCTCGTTTCCACTCTTGCATTGGTGCCTGGGGAACGGTGGACGGGCCGCCGCCGCCGCGCAAGACACTTCAACTGTATTATATATCTAATACGCCAACGCGCAATCGCAATCCCCGGATGGGCGGTTCTGCCCTGTTAACTATAGGCTTGAACGCTTCGCTCACTGTAGTTGGCCTAATCATCCGCGAAACGGCCCCGATCGATGGGAATGGCGAATGATGGCATTCATAAAAAAGCTGTGGCGCGACAAGCGCGGCAATGCGCTGATCATCGCCGGCGCCTCGCTCCCGCTGTTGATGGGATCGGTCGGTCTTGCCACCGATACCGTCCAGTGGAGTTTGTGGAAACGCCAGTTGCAGCGTTCGGCCGACTCGGCGGCGATCGCCGGCGTTGCCGCGCGGATGCAAAGCGCGTCGTCGGGCAGCGCCGTGACCCGCGACCTCACCAATAACAATCATTTGTGGGTCTCTCTGCTGGGCGGCTATCCGCAGGTCACCGAGCCCACCGACACCGCGACCACCAAGCTGACCGTGCAGGTCGGTCTTGCGGTTCAGCGAAGCCTCAGTTTCTCCTCGATGTTCCTGTCGTCCGCGCCGGTGATTAGCGTAAGTGCGCGCGCGGCGGCGGTTCCCGATGGCCTATTTTGTGTCGTTGCCTTGGAAACAGAGAACACCGCAGGGCTGATCATCCAAGGCAGCGCGGATGTGAACATGGGCTGTGGAATGATCTCTAACTCGCCGTCGTCGAGCGTTTCGGTCGACGTCAACGGCAATGCCCATCATGTCACTGCCGAGCCCGTGGCCGGCGTCGGCGGCGTGCCAGACATCAATGGCGTGACCGCCGAGGAGTCGGGGCATCTCGCGCAACTCGACCCATATGCAGGCAAATATTCAACCACAAAGCCTGCCGACATGTCTTGTAACACTATGGACAACCACGAGGTCCTCGAGGTTCCCAACGACAATAGCGTGAAGACGCTTTCCGCCGGATGCTATTCGGGGACCAATCAATTCAAGTTCACCAACGGGACAACGGTCCTTCAGCCAGGCACATATTATCTCGACAGCATTGATTTCGACGTCAGCGGCAACGCCAACATCAGCGGCGACGGGGTCACGATCATCCTGACCGGCTCGACCCCCGGCCAGATCAAATTGAACGGCGGCGGCAATATCGTCCTGGCCGCGCCAAGCGCCGGCGATTTCGCCAATATGTTGTTGATGCAGAGCCCGAGTGCCGCCAACATTGCTGGCAACGTCATCAATGGCAGCAGCGGATTGTCGTTGGACGGAAGAATTTACTTCCCCAATCAGCAGATGACCTTCACCGGCTCGGCCGGAGCCTCCACCAAGTGCGCGATGGTTGTTGCACGGCGGGTGGAATTCGCCGGCAGTACGAACATCCAGAACAATACGACCGGCTGTCATCATAACGACCAGGTCGCCGGCCAAATGATCAGGCTGATCGCATGATGAAGATACTTCGTTCCATTGTCGGAGAGGTTCGCGGCGCGGCCACGATCGAGCTCGCGATCGTCGCGCCGATCCTCGCGGCGATGGTTGTCGGCATGTCCGACCTCAGCACCGCCTATTCGACCAAGCTTCAGGTTGAGCAGGTCGCCCAGCGCGCGATCGAGAAAGTTCAGCAGAACGGCTTTAAGACGACCGATGAGACGACTCTGGAGACCGAGGCTGCGACCGCCGCCGGCGCGACCGCCTCGGCCAATGTGACGTTCTGGAAGGAATGCACCACTTCGGGCGGCGCCAGGACCACGGTAGGCTACACTACCGATTGCGGAAGCGGCGACAGCTACGCGAAATATGTCCAGATCGACGTTCAAAAAACCTATACGCCGATCATCGCGGCGCGCTTCGCTGGGTCGGCCGTCAACAACTCGTTCACCGTTCACGGCATCGCCGGGGTCCGGATCCAATGATGTGGCGCAAGCGGATAGGGCGCGATGAGCGGGGCGCGGCGGCGGTGGAAATGGCTTTCACGCTACCGATCCTGCTGGTCTTCATCTACGGCATTTTTCAGGTCGGCGTGATCATGCAGGCCAATGCCGGAATGCAGCACGCGCTCGGCGAAGGAGCGCGCTTGGCGACGGTGTGCTTTACCCCGACCGCGACGGGCTGCACCACCGTTAATGATTCCACGATCGTTACCCGGATGAGCGACAAATTGTTCGGCATGAACATTGGCGTCTTCGGGACGCCGACCGTGACCACTCCGGCCACTACCGTCTGCACCAACTGCAGGCTGTTGACCGTCACCTACAACGTGACGCCCAATTTCCTGCTGTTCAACGGGCCGCCGATCGCGCTGACGCGGACCAAGCAGGTGTACATCGCTTATTGAGGCGTGCCGCCGACGGCAGGCTTGCGCTTCGCAAAGAACGCGGTGATCGCGTCGCGCACCTCATCCGAGCGCAAGCGGTCTGCGAAATGCCCGTTCTCCAACTCCATCCGCTCCAATATTTCGGCATGCGCCTCGCCGCGCAATAACCGCTGGGTCAGGCGCAGCGCCTCGGGCGGTTTAGCCAGCAATTGGGCGACCAACGCGGCAAGCGCGTCGTTCAATGCGCCCTTTGCCACTCGGTGGCTGATGAGTCCGAACTGGTCCGCTTCGTCGACCCCGAATGGTTCGCCTAGAAGCAGGTAGCGTGCCGCGCGGCGGCGTCCGGCAAGGCGCGGCATCAGCAAGGAATTTGCCGCCTCGGGCACTAGCCCCAGATCGACGAACGGCATAACGAACCGCGTTCCTTCCTCGGCCAAGACAAAATCGCAGTGAAACAGCATGGTCGTGCCGATGCCGACCGCGTTGCCATGCACCGCGGCGATCAGGGGGACCTGGTTGATCGCCAGCGCTTTCAGCAACCGCCAGACCGGGACGTCGTCGCCGCTCGGCATTTCGGCCATGAAGTCGGCGAGATCATTGCCGCCGGTGAAGTCCTCGCCGGCGCCTTCGAGCGTGATCAGCCGCAGCGTATCGTCGCTCGCCGCGCCCTGGATCGCGTCGGCCAGCGCGGCATACATCGCCACGGTGATGGCATTGCGCCGCTCGGGCCGGTTCATCGTCAGCGACAGGACCCCATCGCGCCGCTCGACTGTTACATGCTGACCCATAGCAATTTTCCCGCTCGAATCGGATGACGCGCCGTCACGCACCGGCTATCGAGCGCGAAATTCCCCCAGCCAAGGCAAAACTGATGAAATTCTTCGCCGACACCGCCGAAATCGCCGAAATCCGGGAGCTGGTCGATCTCGGCCTGCTCGACGGCGTGACCACCAATCCGTCGCTGGTCCACAAGTCGGGCCGTAATTTCATCGAAGTGGTGCGCGAAATCGCGGGCGCCGTGAAGGGGCCGGTATCGGCCGAGGTGGTTGCGCTCGATCATCCCGGAATGATGCGCGAGGCCGAGGTGCTCCGGAAAATCGCCGACAATGTGGTGATCAAGGTGCCGTTGACCCCCGACGGTCTCAAATCATGCAAGGCGCTGACCGGCGAGGGCACCAAGGTCAACGTCACGTTGTGCTTCTCGGCGGCCCAGGCATTGCTGGCGGCCAAGGCCGGGGCGAGTTACATTTCGCCGTTTCTGGGCCGGCTCGACGATATCGGCCAGGACGGCATGGAGCTGATCGCCGACATCCGCATGATCTATGACAATTACGACTTCGACACCGAGATTCTGGCCGCCAGTATTCGCCATCCGGTTCACGTCGTCCAGGCGGCCAAATTGGGCGCGGACGTGATGACCGCTCCGCCGAAAATCATCCACATGCTGTTCAACCATCCGCTGACCGACGTCGGCATCGCCAACTTCCTCAAGGATTGGCAAGCGAGCGGCCAGAAGATCGCTTGACGACTCGTCATTGCGAGCGAAGCGAAGCAATCCAGCGGCGCAAGACTGGATTGCTTCGTCGCTTCGCTCCTCGCAATGACGGGTTGGGGTGAGGCGTTGCAGCGGCAGTAGGAAATTAACCGCTGCGGGCTTATGCTCGCCGACATGGGCGGAGTGATCCAGTTCGAAGAGCGAGCCGTCGCGCGGCTGCGCCAGCGCATAGCCGCCGCCGAGGAAGCCAATCAGGACCTAATCGCTTTCGCTCGCGGGCATTCCGGCGCGGTCGCTTCGATCCATCAGGCGGTACTCGCCGCGATCGCCGCCGACAGCCTCGAGACCCTATTCCACGTCGTTACGCAGGAATGGCCATTGATTCTGCGGATCGACGCCGTCGCGCTGGCGCTGATCGTCGGCGACAAGGGCTTTCGCGCCGACGCCAATGGCGTTCAATTGGTAGAACCGCAAATCGTCGCGCGGGCGATGGAGCTGGTCGATGGCGTGGTCCTGCGCGAAGTCGGGCGGGGGCATCCGTTGTTCGGCCCGGCGTGCGATCTGATCCGCGCCGAGGCGCTGGTGCGGATCGACGGCGAGGCGCCGCTGCCGTGCGGATTGATCGCGCTCGGCCAGCGCAGCGAGCAAAGCCTCGATGGTCGCCACGGCTCCGAACTTCTGCTGTTTCTCGGCAACTCGCTTGCCGCTATGATCCGCCGGTGGCTGACCCAGGACTAGATGATGAGAAGCGCCATGCGGGGGGCATGGCGACGGACTTCTCCCAGACATCCTCTTCGGATCATCATCCCGCCCAGGCGCTCGCGGCGCGTTGGCACGGTCATCTTTCCCATAACCTTCGCCGTTCGGCGCATACCACGCGTGCCTATGTCGCCACCGCTCACCGCTTCGTCGAATTCCTCGGCCGCCACCGAGGAGAGGAAATCGGCCGCTTTTTGCTGCTCGCGCTAAGCGCCGCCGACCTTCGCGCGTTTCTCGCCGAGCGGCGCGCCAGCGGGCTGGGTCCTTCATCGGCGGCGCGCGAAATGTCGGCGGTGCGCGGATTCCTCAAATATGCTGCCGAAGATGCCGGGCATGTCGCGCAACTGCCGCGAACCCGCGCCCCCAAGCGCCCGCGAACCTTGCCGCGCCCGGCTTCACCCGAGGATGCGATGGCGCTGGCCACGGATGCTGCGGCGGGCGCCAGCAAGCCGTGGGTCGGAGCGCGCGATCTCGCGATCTTGCTGTTGCTCTATGGTGCCGGCCTGCGCGTCGCCGAAGCCTTGTCGCTGACGGCGCGCGTGATGCCGCTGCGTCCGTCGATCCGGGTCACCGGCAAGCGCAACAAAACCAGAGTCGTGCCGCTGGTGCCAGCGGTGCGCCAGGCGATCGAGGATTATGTCGCCAAAGCGCCATGGCCGATCGCCGGCGACGCGCCGTTGTTCGTCGGGGTCAATGGCGGGCCGCTCAACCCCGATCTGGTGCGGCGCGCGGTCAAGTCGGCACGCACGCGGCTGGGCCTGCCAGATACGCTGACGCCGCATGCCCTGCGCCACAGCTTCGCGACGCATTTGCTCGCGCGCGGGGCCGATTTGCGCGCGCTCCAGGAATTGCTGGGCCATGCCAGCCTGTCGTCGACCCAGATCTACACCGCGGTCGACGCCGCGCGGCTGCTCGACGTCTATCGCCACGCCCATCCACGGGCTTAACGCGGCTAGAGGTTCCTTCCGTCCCGATCGGAGTCTTTCGTGACGACGGGGGCGATGTCGCGATGGGTCCATAATCGCCAGGCATAACCGGCGGCGAGGACCGCCAGGATCGCGTTTGACGCCGGGCCGAGCCAGAGATTGATGTCGCGGTAATTCTCGCCCAATTTATAGCCCGCGCCGGCGAGAAGCGCGGTCCAGCCGGCGGTGCCGATGGTCGAGGCGACGACAAAGCTGCGAAAGCGCATCTTGAGCAGCCCGGCCGGGATTGAAACCAGGGAGCGGATCGTCGGCAGCATCCGGCCAAGGAAGACGAAGAAGGTGCCGTTGACCCGGAACCAGCGCTCGGCGCGCTCGAGCTCCGGCCAGCTGACCGTCAGCCAGCGGCCCCAGCGGTCGACGATCGGTTTCAGCCGGACGATGCCCAGCGCGCGCGCGGCGAGGTACCAGAAGATGTTGCCGAGCATCGCGCCGGCGGTGCCGCTGGCGACGACCCAGCCGAACGCCATCCGCCCCTGGCCGGCGGCGACGCCCGCGACAGGCATGATCACTTCCGACGGGATCGGCGGGAAGATCGTTTCGAGGAACATCAGGAAAGCGACCCCGAGGTAACTCGTTTGATCGATCAGACGGACAACCCAGTCGCTCATCTCAGCGAGCCCGCGCCGTGTGGCGGGCTTCGACCGCCTCCCAGATCCGCGCCGGCGTATCGCTTCCGTTGAAGCGGTCGATCGCGACGATTCCGGTCGGCGAGGTGACGTTGATTTCGGTCAGATAGCCGCCAATCACGTCGATCCCGACGAACAGCAGACCGCGCCGCTTCAGTTCGGGGCCGATCGCCTGGCAGATTTCGCGTTCGCGGTCGGTCAATTCGGCAGCTTCGGCGGTTCCGCCGGCGGCGAGGTTGGAGCGGATTTCGCCGGCGCTCGGCCGGCGGTTGATCGCGCCGGCAAACTCGCCGTCGACCAGCACGATGCGCTTGTCGCCCTCGGCCACGTCGGGAAGAAAAGCCTGGGCGATATATGGCTCGCGCCACACCGCGCCGAACAATTCGGCCAGCGCGGCGAGGTTGGCGCCGTCGCGGCCGATGCGGAACACCGCGGCGCCGGCGTTGCCGTGGAGCGGCTTCAGCACGATCTCGCCGTGCCTGGCGTGGAACGCGCGCAAATCCTTGAGCGAGCGGGTGATCAATGTCGGCGGCATGAACATCGCATAATCGAGCACGAACAATTTCTCGGGCGCGTCGCGCACCGATCGCGGGTCATTGACGACCAACGTATCGCCAGCGATCCGCTCGAGCAGGTAAGTCGCGGTGATGTAGGCGATGTCGAACGGCGGATCCTGTCGCATCAGCACGACGTCGACGTCCTCCGCGAGGTCGAGCGTCACCTCATCGCCGGCGGCAAAGTGATCGCCCTCGACGCGCTGGACCGTCAGCGGCCGCGCGCGGGTGCGCACCCGTCCATCCTCGTAGCCGAGGTCTTCAGCGGAATAATGGAACAGCCGATGCCCGCGCGCCTGGGCGGAGAGCATCAAGGCGAAGGTCGAATCGCCGGCAATCCCGATCGATTCGAGCGGATCCATCTGGACGGCGACGCGCAACGACATCACGCGCGCCTAGGCGAGCGCGCCGCTTTTGTCACCCAGTCCAGACATCGGGCAGATGTTGCGGCCAGCGGCCGGGGACGATGTACATCGCATCGATGCGGATGGTGTCGCAGCCCTTGCCGTAACGCGGCGTCAGGCGTTCGGCGGCGACCGCCACTCGGCGCAGGCGGTAGGCATCGAGCGAGTGACCGGCGGCAAACTCGCTATTGCGCGCCTTGACCTCGACGAACGCCAGCGTGCGTCCGCGCCGCGCGACGATGTCGACTTCGCCGCCCGGGCAGCGCGCCCGCCGGGCAAGAATCCGCCAGCCTTTGAATCTCAGCCACCAGCAGGCCAGCGTTTCCGCGCCGCGGCCGCGTTTTTCGGCTTCGCGGCGATTCACGATCGCGAGAGCTCGAGCGCGCGAGCGTACACGCGCTTCTTCGGCAGTTTGAGCAAGGCCGCCACCTCGGCCGCCGCCCGCGAAGGGGACAATCGCACCAATGCCGGATGGAGCGCGGCGTCCAATTCCTCGTCACTGGCCGTCTCGGCTTGCCCCGCAGGCCCAACCACAATGACGATTTCACCTTTGGGCGGCGCAAGGGCGTAGCGCGCGGCGAGTTCGTTGAGGGTGCCGGTGACGCATTCCTCGAACAATTTGCTGATTTCGCGCACCACCGCGGCCTCGCGCGGGCCCAAGCCGGCCGCCAGGGCCGCAAGCGAGGCCGCAAGCCGCGGCCCGCTCTCATAAAGCACTAGGCTCGCCCGCATGTCTGCGAGTTCGGCAATCGCCTCATTCCGTGCCTTGGCCTTGGCCGGAAGGAAGCCGGCGAACAGGAACCGGTCGGTCGGCAGCCCGGCCAGCGTCAGCGCCGCGATCGCCGCGCAGGGGCCGGGGATGGTATGAATCGCCGCGCCGGCATCGCGCGCCGAACGCACCAACTTGTAGCCAGGATCGGAAATCAGCGGCGTCCCCGCATCGCTGATCAAGGCAATCGCCTTGTCGCCGAGCAGCGCGACAATCCGATCGCGCTCGGAACCGCCGCTGTGATCGTGATAGGCGGTCATCGGCGCTTTCGCCCCGACATGCGCCAGCAACTTGGCGCTGACTCGCTTGTCCTCGGCGAGGATTCGGTCGCAACGCCGCAGCACTTCGGCGGCGCGCGGGCTGAGATCGGAGAGATTGCCGATTGGCGTCGCGACGATATACAGGCCAGGGGAGAGGGGATCGTCCATTTTGAAGGCCCGACACATGGCACCATCCTCCCGCAATCGGCAAGCGCGGCATTTCCGCGAGGGGATTCGTCCCGCGCGACGCTTGGCGATTCTGTCCGTGGCATCGTCGCTTTTGCTTCTTGCGGCATGCCAAACCGGACCGCGCGCCGGACGTCCCACGGGCCCCGTGCTGGTGGCGCCGACCGAAACGGTCGCGGCAAGGAACGGCGTTGCGCTTTTGGTCCCCTTGTCGGGCGCTGACGGGGGGGTTGGCCATTCCATCGCCAACGCGGCCAATCTTGCCTTGCTCGACAGCGGCGACAAATCGATTCGCCTGACGATCTATGACACCACCGCAGGCGGAGCGGCGGCGGCGGCGGGGACCGCTATCGCCGAAGGCAATCGGCTGATCCTCGGCCCATTGCTGGCCGATGACGTTCGCGCCGCGGCGCCGGTGGCGCGCCGGGCCAAGGTGCCGGTGATCGCTTTTTCCAACGACTCATCGGTCGCCGGTGACGGCGTGTTCATTCTCGGCGTGGTTCCCGACCAGTCGATCGACCGCGTCG
>Ga0193706_1001423_pt1 | contig 10712 bp, 8 predicted proteins | sample U3c1metaG_FD_160130 | JGI IMG/M metagenome (GOLD analysis project Ga0193706, IMG submission 160130) | Soil microbial communities from a riparian zone of the East river system, Colorado, United States - U3c1 | ecosystem: Environmental > Terrestrial > Soil > Riparian zone | place: USA: East River... | reverse complement strand
TTCATGGCGCTCGATCGCCGCTTCCCCGTGCCCAACTTGCCGCTGCCCACGCGCGGCTTCGGCTCGCTCGTGCGCGTCACCCGCCGCTTCGTCGAAAGTCCGCTCTATCCGTTCCCGATCCGCGGCTTTCGGCGCGGATCGCTGGAACCGCAGATCTTGAACGAGCACATGGCGCTGGCCATGGACTTCGGCTGCGTCGTGACCTTGCGCGCCATGTTCAGCGAGCTCGCGTCGCAAGGCCCCGCCAACGCCGAACGTCTGTTCGGCTACGCGCAGCGCTTCGAAGCGCTCGACATGCCACTGCTAGTGATCAGCGGCAGCGACGACGACCTGGCCCCAACCGCGTCCGTCAAGCCGGCGTTCTTGCACTCGCAATCGACGGACAAGCGCTACCGCGAGTTGCCCTTCGGGCACATCGACATTTTGGTCGGGCGCGAAGCACCGCTACTCATCTGGCCCTTGATCGAAGCCTGGATCGCACAGCGCGCGTTCCGGCTGCAGCTCGGCGTGAACCGAGCCGCCTGAATCCGTCCGCTCGCGGACCCTCTTCAGGGTCCTTCGACGCGCTTGCGCAGACGTACGACGTCCGCTTCGAGGTTCTTGACGGTGCGCTTCAGTTCCTTGACTTCCTGAGCGGTAGCCAGACGCATCGTGCTCGCGAAACGCTCGGTCTGCTCGGTCGTAAAGGTGTTCACCTTTCCGGGAACCTGAACCACGGCCATCATCGCCTTCATGAATTGCTCGTTCTGCATGAGCTTGATCACTCGCGGATCGCTCATGAGCTGCAGCCCCTTCTTCTTCACTTCGTCTTTGATACCCATGACACTCCCTCGGGTTCTGTCGCTCCCGGTGCGCTGCTTGCTCGATTACTACTAAAAGGGCCTTCGGTGTAAGGCGAATGAGCCCGGAGGTGCGCGCGCTACCTACAGGCCTGGTCCGCTAGCGCTCCGCTGGAAGCAGACTCTCCGCGCAGTTACGACGCGCAGGCCCGTTCGCAGCACCGCGACTCGCTCGTCCGAGTGCGGGTAGGGCGAGGTGGTTCTGGGATAGCCCGCTGGCGGAGCGATCGAAAGATCGTTACTCTGAGCGTATGCGGCGGCGCTTACAGCGCGCGGGGTGGAAACTGGGAGCGGGCGCTCTGGCGCTCTGCTTGCTGGCCTGCTCGAGCTCGGTTCGGCGCGGCGCAACGCTGTACGCCGACGGACGTTACATCGAAGCCGCCGAAGTGTTCGAGCGCAACGAGTACCAACTCCGGACGCTCTCGCCCCAGCAGCAAGCGGAGTACGGCGTCTACCGCGGGGTCACGCTCCACGCGCTCGGTGACACGGCGCATGCGCGCCTCTGGCTGACCTACGCTCGTGACGTGGAGCGCGCTTCGCCGGGCTCACTCAGCGCCGGCGGTCGGGCATTGCTGGATCGGGCTTGGACCGCGGTCACGCGCGCCGCCCCTCCGCCGCAGCCACCTGCTACGGCCATCGCTGCAAGTCAGCCGAGCCCGCCCATCTCGGCTCCTACCCTGGCCCCGGTAGATACGGCCGCCCAGAGCGCCCCGCGCCGCAGTTTCGTCGGCCCGGACTGACAAGCCGTCCGAGGCTGGCTACTCTTTCTCGCATGGCCAAGGACGCGAAGCCGGACAAGACCGACGAAGAGTGGCGGCGCGAGCTGACCCCCGAGCAGTATCGGATCGCGCGCCAGAAGGGCACTGAACCCGCATTCACCGGCAAGTACTATGCGTGCAAAGACACCGGCACGTACCGCTGCGTCTGTTGTGGCGCCGAGCTCTTCACCTCGGACACCAAGTACGAGTCCGGCAGCGGCTGGCCGAGCTTCTGGCAACCGCTGAACGAAGACGCCATCGGTTACCACACCGACGACAGCTACGGCATGCGCCGCATCGAAGTGATGTGCAAGCGCTGCGGCGCACACCTCGGACATGTCTTCGAGGACGGCCCCGCGCCCACCCACCAGCGCTACTGCATCAACTCGGCGTCGCTGGACCTCGAAAAGAAGTAACCGCGTGCGCGCCCCGCGCGGGCAAGGGCGCGCGGGGCGGCGAGGGCGGCGTCAGCTCTTGGCGTCGCCGCGGGCGAAGATCGACGCCACGTAGTTGAGCACGTCCGTGGCGCTGACTTCGTTGTAGCCGAAATAGCGCATCAGACGGCTCTTGATGATGTCGATCTTTTCCTGCGTTTCGCGGTCCACGACGGCGCTCACGAGCGTCTTCAGCTTGATGCTGTCCTTCTGATCTTCGAACAGCTTGAGCTCGAGGGCGCGGCGCAGGCGATCGTTGGTCTGCCAGTCGAACTTCTTGCCTTCGACGGCCTTGGCGCCGATGAAGTTCATGATCTCGCGGCGGAAGTCGTCTTTGCGGTTCTCGGGGATCTCGATCTTCTCCTCGATCGATCGCATCAGGCGCTCGTCCGGCTCTTCGTCCTGGCCGGTGTAGCGGTTCTTGACCTTCTCCTTGAGCGTGTAGGCCTTGATGTTGTCGATGTAGTTGGCCGCAAGCTTGGCGATCGCTTCTTCGTCGGCGCTGATCGCGCGTTGAACCTCGTTCTTGACGATCTCTTCGTACTCGCGCTTCACGACGCCGATGATGTCTCGGTAACGCTTGCGCTGATCGTCACTCACGATCAGCGAGTGATGCGTCAAACCCTTCTCTAGCTCGTTCAACACCATGAACGGGTTGATCGTCCCCTCGCCGATGTCGCTGACGAGTGCGTTCGAGATCTTGTCCTGCACGTAGCGCGGGCTGATGCCTTCCATGCCCTCGCGTTTGCTCTCCTTGCGGAGCTCCTTGACCGTGTCTTGCGTGTAGCCCGGCAGCACCTTGCCGTCGTACAGCTTCATTTTCTGAATGACCTGCAGGTTGTGTTTCTTGGGCTCCTCGAGCCGCGAGAGCACCGCCCACATCGCAGCGACTTCCAGCGTGTGCGGCGCGATGTGCCGGCCGCGCACCTTCTCGCTGTTGAAGTCCTTTTCGTAGATCTTCACCTCATCCGAGAGGCGCGTGATGTACGGGATGTCGATCTTGATGGTGCGATCGCGCAGCGCTTCCATGAACTCGTTGTTGAGCAAGCGCTTGTATTCGGCCTCGTTCGTGTGGCCGATGATGACCTCGTCGATGTCCGTCTGCGCGAACTTCTTGGGCTTGATTCTGTGCTCTTGCGACGCACCCAAGAGGTCGTACAAGAACGCGACGTCGAGCTTCAGCACCTCCACGAACTCGACGATGCCGCGGTTCGCGATGTTGAACTCGCCGTCGAAGTTGAAGGCGCGCGGATCGGAATCGGAGCCGTATTCGGCGATCTTTCTGTAGTTGATGTCGCCCGTCAGCTCCGTGGAGTCTTGGTTCTTTTCGTCCTTGGGCTGGAACGTTCCGATACCCACGCGGTCCTTTTCGCTCAGCACCAAGCGCCGGACCTGCACGTGATTGGCGGCCACCTTGCCCCAGTCACCCTCGTACCGCTGCAAGAGGCCGTTGAAGATGAAACGGCTCGCGGGATCGAGATCACCCTCGACCTTGACGCGGTACTTGTCGTTGGAAAGTCCGAGCTTCTCGATGGCGCGCTCACGCCATTCCAGCGGGATCAGCCGCAGCGGTTCCTCGTGCATCGGGGACTCGAAGATGTCCGCGCCACCGCTGGCCAGGCCCGTGGAAGCCAGATTCGTCCAACGGAAGGTGTAGAGCGCGCCTTCCGGGGTGCGCGAGTATTCCTCGAGCCCCTTCTTCAGCAAGCGAGCGATCGTCGATTTGCTGGAGCCCACCGGGCCGTGCAGCAAGATCACGCGGCGCTCGGGGCCGTAGCCTTCGGCGGCGGCCTTGAGCACGTTCATCAGGCGCATCAGCGGAATGTCGAGACCGAAGATGGCATCCTTGCCCACGTCGATCTCGTCGCGGAAGAAATTGTATCGAATCAGTTTCTTCTTGTTGTCGATGTACTCTTCGGTTCCGTACGAAATCACCATGTCGTACACGCGCTGAAACGCGTTGCGCGTGACCTGCGGCCGCTGCCGGATGATCTGCAAGTAGTCTTCGAAGCTGCCCTCCCAGGACATGTCGCGGTAGCGGTCGTAGTCCTGCATGGCTGCGATCAACGCGACCATGCCTCCACTGCTGCTGCCCTCGCCCCGCACGCTCTCTCGGATCTGGGTGGGTTCTTGCTCGCTCATGGTGCCCCTTGGTTCAAGGTTTCGGCGTTCAGGTCAACATAGCAGAAGACGGCCTCGGCCGCCTTGCTCGCTCACGCGACGAAAGGACGAGCACACGCGAGAAGACCGTCAAATATGCCCCAACGGGCAGGCGGCAGGGGCTCCCGAGCGGCCAGCTCGAGGCGAGCGGCACACGTCTCGAACGGCGCAAGTCGCGCCGAGTCGCGCGGCCCGAGACTCGTGGTTACGTGAATTCTACGTGAACGACGTCAACATCACCCGCCAATCGCTGGAGCCCGCGAGACTCGCGCACGAGGATGCTAAGCTCGCCACGGCAAACGTCGAGAGCACAATGACAATTCAAGAAGGCCCCGCCAGCAGCGGCAACGGCGTGGAATCCGCCCGCATCGTCGCCGTCAGCGTGCCGGCCGCCACACCCGTGAGCGCCGTCACGGCGCGTCTCGACGATCCGGGCCTCTACATCAACCGCGAATTGTCGTGGCTCGAGTTCAACTCGCGCGTGCTCGCGGAAGCGGCGAGCGAGCGCGTACCTCTGTTCGAACGCCTGAAGTTCCTGGCCATCTTCGCCTCGAACCTGGACGAGTTCTTCATGGTGCGTGTCGCCGGGCTGCAGGCGCAGCTGTCGAGCGAAGTCGAGGAAGTGCCGCCCGACGGCATGATACCGGAACGGCAGCTCGACGCGATCGCCAAACGCGCGCACGAGCTGATGACGACGCAGTACCGCATCTGGAACAAACACGTGCGGCCGGAGCTCAAGCAAACGGGCATCGTGCTGCTCACACCGGACGAGCTGCCGCCCAAGGAACGCGAGGGGCTCGATCAACACTTCAAGCGTGACATCTTCCCGGTGCTCACGCCGATCGCCATCGACCCGGTGCACCCGTTCCCGCACGTGCGCAACAAGAGCATCAACGTCGGCATGATCTTCGAGAAGCGCGAGCACTCGTCGGAGCCCTCCTTCGGCGTGGTGCAAGTGCCCACCATGCTACCGCGGCTGATCCGCGTACAGATCGAGGGGGTACGCCGCGCGTACGTGCTCCTCGAGGATCTGATTTTCCGCCACCGCGAGATGATCTTCCCGCAGATGCGGGTGATCGGCGAGTACGCCTTCCGCGTCACGCGCAACTTCGACATCGAGCTCGACGACGACGAAGGCGAGGATCTGCTGCTCACCTTGCAGGCCGAGCTGCGCCGGCGCGAGCGCGGTCACGCGGTGCGCCTCGAGGTGAGCGGTCAAGCGCCGGCCGATTCGATCAGCTGGCTGTGCCGGGAGCTCGATCTCGACCCGGACGAAGACGTCTACGCCGTGCAGGGGCCGCTCTTCATCGGCGACGTCAGCGAAGTCATGCAAGGGGACGATCGGCGCGAGCTGCGCGACGAAGTCTACGCGCCTTGCTACGTGCCCCCGCTGAGAGACTCGGACGACCTGTTCGAGACGCTGCGCGAGCGGGACGTGCTCTTGCATCACCCGTACGAGTCGTTCGAGGCCGTCGTGGATTTCCTGTGGCAATCCGCCGAAGACCCGCAGGTGCTCGCGATCAAGCAAACGCTCTATCGCACGGGCGGAGAATCACCGTTGGTGCGCGCCCTGCAGCGCGCAGCCGAGCTCGGCAAACAGGTGACCACGCTGGTGGAGCTCAAGGCGCGCTTCGACGAGGAGAGCAACATCCGCTGGGCCCGCGCGCTCGAACGTTCGGGCGTGAACGTGATGTATGGTCTGCTCGGCTTCAAGACGCACGCCAAGGTGCTGCTCGTCGTGCGCAAGGAGAGGACCGGGCTGCGCCGTTACGTGCACCTCGCCACGGGCAACTACAACCAGCAGACCGCGCGCTCGTACGAGGACATCTCCATGTTCACCGCGCGCGAGGATTTCGCAGAGGACGCCACGTCCCTGTTCAACTTGCTCACGGGCTACAGCGCACCCCAGCGCTGGAATCAGATGATCGTCGCGCCGCTCGGCTTGCACGAGGCCGTGCTCGGCTTGATCGCTCGTGAAACGGAGCACGCGCGCGCGGGCCGGCCGGCGCGCATCGTGGCCAAGATGAACGCGCTCGTGGACGCCGACGTGATCGCGGCGCTGTACGCCGCCGCGCAGCACGGCGTCGAAATCGACCTGCTCGTGCGCGGCATTTGTTGCCTGCGCCCGGGAGTGAAGAACGTGAGCGCCAACATCCGCGTCCACGCCGTGGTCGACCGCTTTTTGGAACACGCGCGCATCTACCACTTCAAGAACGGCGGACAGGACGAAGTATATTGTTCGAGCGCGGACTGGATGCCGCGCAACTTCCGGCGCCGGGTCGAGGTGATGTGGCCGATCGTGGATGAAGCGCTCAAGCGCCGCATGATTGACGAAATCCTCGGGACCATGCGCGCCGACACGGCCAAGGGCTGGCTGCTGCAATCCGACAGCACGTACCAGAAGGTCAGCACGCGCACCGGTGAGGTCGCGCTGCGCAGTCAGACGCGTTTCATGGAGCTGGCCCGCGAGCGCGCTCGCGAAGCCGAGCCGCTCCTGTCACTCGGCTCCAAATCGCTGATCCCGGCGTCGAGCCCGCGCGCCGCGCTCGAGAAACTGCGGCGCAAGGACCGCAAGAAGAAGAAGCGCAAACGGCCGACTTTTTGAACCCTAGTGTCCGAGTCGTGCGCCTGCCGTCAGGAACCAGAAAATTGGTGAATCGAGTCGCTCAGAACCGAGCGAATCTCTGATTCACCGCGCTAGGCGGATTCTCGCGTCATAGCGCGCATTTCGTGCGCGGTGAGCGACGACTTGTCGGCGCTCCAGCCCGGCGGTGCGAACCACGCGGCGAGCCTGGCGTGCAGACCGCGCGCGCGCAGGAAGTCCGCGAACAGCGCGCGCCACTCGTGAAAGGCGATCTGCACCAGGTTGAAGGTGCGAATGTTCGTGGTCAGCCCATACACGACCCGCGCGCGCTCGGGCTCGAAGGTCCCGAACAGCCGATCCCAGATGATCAGAATGCCGCCGTGGTTGCGGTCGAGGTACTCGACGTTCGTGCCGTGATGAACGCGGTGATGCGAGGGCGTGTTCAGCACGAGCTCCAAGGGCCCGAGCTTCTTCACGAGCTCGGTGTGGAGAAAATACTGGTAGATCAGGCTCAGGGCGATCTGCGTCAGGATCATCAGCGGGTGGAAGCCGAGCAGCGGCAGCCACCAATAAAATAGCGGCACCGTGAAGGGCGTCGTCCACGACTGGCGCAGCGCCGTCGACAAGTCGTAGTGCTCGCTCGAGTGGTGGTTCACGTGCGCCGCCCACAAGAAGCGCACCTCGTGCGAAGCGCGGTGCCACCAGTAGTAAGTGAAATCCTCGAGCACGAACAAGAGTAGCCAGGCCCACGGGCCCTGGCCGATCTCGAACACGCGCTGCTCGTAGAGCCAGAAGTACAGGGCCAGCACGCCACCCTGCACGACTGCCGACACGAGCATGTTGCCGATGCCCATGGCCACGCTCGCGAACGCATCCTTGCGCTCGTGTCCCGTGATCTCCGCCGGCCGCGCCTGTTTGGCGCGCCGTACGAGCAAAGCCTCCAGCCCGAGCGTGATCAGAAACAGCGGGACGGCGAAATAGAGGATCGACGACACGGAGCTTCAGGGTGTTTCACGGAAGCTCTGGAAGCAAGTCGATGGGGTGCGTTGCGGCGCCCTGGACGACCGCTCCTCCGGCGATCCAGTTGATGTAGGGATGGGCCTCTTCCCCATCCAGATAAGCCCACACGCGCAGTGGCTGCCCTGCGTCCGTTTCGAAGGAGAAACCGTCGAGATCGCCGCCCGTATCCGCCACGAACGTGCCGTTCCCGGGCCCCTCCCAATACACCCAGTCCGGGCCTTCGAGCGCTTCGGTCTGGAAAGTTCGCACGCTGCTGCCTTCGGCAAGGGCAACGTGGACTTCCCATGGGCACTGGCTGCCAGGGCCAGCAGGGTTGCTCGTGTCGCAACTGGTGAAGAGCCGCCAGTGACCCTCCGGCCCGTACTCGACGAAGAGCCCCACGCCTTGGCCGGGCTCCACTGGCTCGAAGAAGCCGTTCAGATCGATACTCGCCTCGACGACCTCCGGTACGATCGCTTCTCCGTCGTTGTCGTACCCGCAGCCGCCCAGGCAGAGTGCGAGCGCAAACAGCACTCCTGGCGAGCTCAATGAACGTTCCGTGAACGAAGCGGCAGTTGGTGAAACGCTGGCCGGGCGGTTCATCGTGCACTCCTTGCGTCTCGAACGGTCAGCGGCGCCTGGGCCCACTGCTAGCACGCGGAGCCACACTGCGGGCTGGCGCCGAGCGCATGCTGGGAGCGTAGCTTCGGGCAGGGGCGGCGCGCATGCTCGACGGAGAAAAACTGCGAGCTGGGGCTGCGCGCATCGCCGGCGGCGCGTACGTGCGGGTCGGCGCGGAGGGTGCGTAGGTCCGTACCGGCGCGGATCGACTCGGTGGTGAGTAGCTCCGGGCGGGTGCAGAGCGCATGGCCGACGGCGTGTAGCTCCGCATGGGCACCGGCCTCGCGCTCGGCGCAGGCACCGGGCGCTGCATGGACGCCGCGCGTTCCGTTTGCATCACCGGCCGACTGGCGCTCGGAGTCAGGCTCGCGGGGGCGGGCGAACGCATCACGGGCCGGGAATCCGAAAGAGTACGCGGGCCGCTGCTGATGGGCGCCGGGCGTGAAGCAGAGGGCGAAAGTGGTCGCGGACCCGGAGCGCTCGAGATGGTGCGCGACGGGACCAGCCGCCCCTGCCGAGCAACACTGGCGGATTGCAGACTGCGCGACGCCGGAGCCGCTGCCGGCAGCACACGGCGAGCGGTTTCACGGCGGGAGGCGGCGAGTGCGCGCGGGTTCGCGCTCACTCGCTGAGCGGGCAGCGCGCGCGCGGGGATGCGTGCGCGGGCCGGCGGGGGTCCCCACGTGCGGCCACCCGGCACGTAGCGGTGCGTGTGGCCCGCGATGTAATGCACGTGGCGATGATCCCGCACGATGTGGTGGTGCATGTACGGATCAAATACGTAGTAACTCGGGCAGAATACGTAAGGCGTGTGCACGCCGAACCACACGGAGACAGCCGCGCCGTTCACCCAGACGTAGCTCGGCGGCGCGGGCGCCCAACCCACGTAGGCGTAATCGTCTTGTGGAACGCGCCACACCACCCAAGCGTGGGAGTACTTGCGGCCGGGGATCCACGCCCAGCCAGTATTCGCGATCCAAACCCAGCGCCCGTAGTGGAAGACGACCCAGCCGAACGGATAGTCACTCACCCAAATCCAATCGCCATTCGCGGTCATCGACCAACGGCCCGAGGTCACATACGGAGCAAAGTCCGCTCCCACGACTTGCCGGTTCGGAACCCATACGGTGCCATACGTTGGATCGTTCACCCACTGACCATGCGGATCGAGCACGGGCTCGAAATCAGAGATGGCGCGCGGGTCTGTATCCTGAAATTCGCCGGATTCCGGGGCGGGGCTGGGCTCCGGCGCAGGCGCGTCTGCCGGCGCGTCCGTCCACGTATTCGGCTCGCGGGCCTGAGCCAGCGCGGCGGGTGCTTGCAGCCCCGTAGCCAACGCGAGCACGGCCGCGAGCAAACGCGGAGACCAGTTGAACATCCAGCTAATCATGGGCTGCACTCCACGGGTAAGCAACCAGCGTACCTACTATCGACGAATGCCAACCCGATCGGCTTCAATGCGCGTCGAGTTGTGTCTCCCGAGCATCGAATTCGCTCGCAAATCCGTCGTCACCCGAACTCCGCTGCTAAGCTGCAGCCGTGCTGGACCTTGAAGAGGCACTGCGAAGTCTGACCGCCGGCGTTTCACGGCTTGCTTGTGAACTGACGGCACTCGAGGAAGCTGACGGCCGCGTGCTGGCGGAGGATGTGCACGCGCCCCGCCCCATACCCGAATTCGACTACAGCGCGATGGACGGCTTCGCGCTGTGCACCCGAGATTTCTTCGGCGGCGGTCCCTGGCTATTCCCCGTGAAAGGCGAGAGCCGTACAGGAGGCCGGCCGCCTGTGCTCGAGCCGAGCAGCGTGTGCCGGATCTTCACCGGCGCCGAGTTACCTGCCGGCGCCGACTGTGTGGTGCCGCAAGAAGTCGTACGCCACGAAGCGGGCGTTGCGCACTTCGCATGCCTGCCCGAACCGGGAGCCAATGTTCGCCGCCGGGGTGAGGATCTGGAGCAGGGCAGCCGTGTTCTCGGCGCGGGAACCCGACTCGGGCCGAGCCAGCTGGCGCTCGTTGCGGCCCTCGATCGCCGAGAGGTGCTCGTCGCACAGCGGCCGCGTGTGGCCATCGTTTGTACGGGGGATGAGCTGCGCGCGCCGGGGGCACCCGCTCGCCCAGGGACCATTCCCGAATCCAATTCCGTAGCACTTGCCGCACTTTGCCGTCAGGCCGGCGCGCGCGTCACCCGCAGCACACGGGTAGGCGATCGGCTCGACGACGTGGTGCGCGCGTTCGAAGAGGCGTTACGCGACGCGGACCTGCTCCTCAGCGTGGGCGGCGCGAGCGTGGGTGACTATGACGTGGTGCGACCTGCGCTCG
>Ga0193706_1001422_pt1 | contig 10721 bp, 5 predicted proteins | sample U3c1metaG_FD_160130 | JGI IMG/M metagenome (GOLD analysis project Ga0193706, IMG submission 160130) | Soil microbial communities from a riparian zone of the East river system, Colorado, United States - U3c1 | ecosystem: Environmental > Terrestrial > Soil > Riparian zone | place: USA: East River... | reverse complement strand
TGCGCTTACCGCGATGTCTTTTCTTCCTCTTTCTCCTGCTCCTGACATCGGCTCTTGCAGCCGACAGCGTGCAGCCGTCTCTCATCTTCCAGAGCCTCGACCAGAGTCTGTGGGGTCCCGCGAACACGGCGCCGCCGGCCCATCAGCGCTTCGAGCTCGTGAATGAGGGCTGGAATGAGTCTTCATCCGGCGGCGGGTTCTGGAGCGCCGACACGTATCTGTTCGGCGAGGCCGAATTCGGCGCGGGTGGGTCCGCGGGCACCAACGGACAGATGGGTCTCTGGCTCAACCTCGACATCGAAGATCCAGGGTCGGTGGACGTGACCTATCCGGTCACGCCGACGGTGGTCTTTCCCGACGCGAACTCTTTCCGCGCCTGCGATACGGTCGCGATCAGGACTTCCTATGCGGTCGACAGCGGCTGGCGCATGGAGACGGCGGCACCGAAGTACGAGTGGGGATTTGACGCTCACCTCGCGCTCGGCGCGAACGCGAGCGCGCGCCTCTGCGTGTTCGACTGCACCGACTTCGACGTCTTCCCGCGCATCGACGTGGACACCGGCGAGTTCAACGTCTTCACCATCGGACCCGGTGACACGCTCAAGAAGGCCGGCTGGCTGCTCATCCCGATCGGCGGGAGGCTCGAGTCTCCGGATATCGCGACCTTGGCCACACTGGCCGCGAACGGCCGGAGCCTGCACGGTGAGGGCAGCGATCAGTTCGCCGAGGTGACGCTGAACCTGACGGGAATCGCGGCGACGATGGCCGGGATCAAGGTCCCGCTGAAATTCAACTCCGCCAATTTCCCGGGATTCGACGACTTCACCGGCATTCACCTCGACTACATCACCGTGGACGTCGAGGCGTATACGCGCCTCGCGGCGCGGCAGCAGTTTCACTTCGATCCCGAGCTGAAGATCGCGATGCAGTTCGGGAAGCCGCTCGAGCACTGGGTCGTCAGCGGCGGCGTGATCGGACCCACGTCCACGGGCAGCGCGGTCGAGGTGAAGGCGGGCGACACCGTGTACGTGAAGTACCCGCCGGCGGACAAGCAGCCCACGGGCATCGATCCGACGTTTCGCCTCGACAACCAGTTCGAGTCGCTGACGGCGATCGACATCAGCGAAGGCGTCACGACGAAGGCTGCCCGTCTGGGAGTGCAGATCCCTTCCATCGAGATCTTCCCGGAGCTCTGCATTCCGATGCCGCCGGGCATCCCGGACATCTGCACGCCGTCGGTCGACACGCCGTCGGCGGAGTTCGGCTTCGGCCCGCTGCTCAATCGCGACGATGGCATCGCGTCGCAGCAGCAGCAGGTCTTCAACGCGTCGTGGCAGCTCCAGGGCTTCGCGCCCGTGACCGTCGACGCGTTCTCACTCGATCCCGAGAATCCCATCATCGACGTCTCCGTCCAGACCGGCGCGACGCGCAACCTCGGCGCGGGGCGAAGGCAGGTGTCGTACGCGATCGACTTCGGCAACGGAGGCGATGTGAAGCTCTCGAACGTCCACCTCGTAGCCGACCTGGCTGCGGCGTTCGGAGCGGCGTGGCGCTACACCGTCGACCAGGTCATCGGATGCAGCGCGGCTGCGAATCCCGATTTCAACGGGATGTCGAACACGGAGCTTCTCGCCCCGGGCGCGACGCTGGATGTCGGTGAGAAGCGGCGTGTAATCCTCATTGTGTCCGTCTATCCGAAGCCCGACCCGCCCGTCTACACGACGACGTCCGTCGTGGACGGCACCAGCCCACTGGACACGCTCGTGACGAAAAGCGCGAGCTCGACCGTGCTTCTGGGACCGGGCATCATCCGATCGCTGGACGACTTCGTTCTCTTCGGCGACCAGTTCGTGAAGCTGGACTCAATCGGCAACAGCACGGGGCACATCGGGTCGAACGACTTCGTCGAAGTGAAGAACGGCAACTCCGCGATCGTGGCCGGGGACCTGCGCGCGGGCCGCACCATCAAGGTCCAGGGCGAGATCACCGCCGACTACGCGTTTTCCGGAGGCGTCATCGACGTCGTACAGAAGGCGCGTCTCAATCTCACCGGCAACATGAAGTCGTATACCAGACAGCCCGCATACGCGCTGAGCGCGTCGCAGCCGGCTACGGCTCTCGAGGGCAACATGTGGGTGCCGGCCAATGTGTCGCAGACGCTGCAGCCCGGCTATTACGGCGATGTGACCGTCAACGCGGGGGCGACGCTCACGCTCGCGCCGGGCACGTATACGTTCATCAACCTCTCCGTGCTGAACAACGCGTCGGTGCGGGTGGCTGGCTCGAGCCGCGGCGCAGTCGTCAACGTGCTCAGCCCCGGCGAAGTGCGCATCGGACAGAACGCAACCGTGCGAGGCATCTTGAACGCGCCGCGCGCCAACGTGACGTTCGAAGAACGGTCGCTGCTGGAGGGTGCGGCATCGGGCCGCAGCATCACGCTTCGCCCCGGCGCATCCGCGTCCTATCACCGCGACTGCGATCGCCTGGTCGATCCCGACTGCGACGGCTCGCCGAGCTGCGGACAGTAAGCAGGAGGACATCATGAAACGCACCTGGATCAGCACCATTGCCGTGTTCCTGTTCGCAGCGACATTCGCCTCGGCGTCCGACGTCACGTTTACCGCGAGCCCGGCGGCGCCAGGTCTGACGTGGAACGACGCGTCGTCTTACGCGACGAGCGCGACGCTCTCCGCAGGATCCGCGACACCCGTGACGACCGCCTCCAGCGCGACGCGCACGAAGACATGCCGTGCGCTCGAAGTGGGTGGCGACGGCCGCATCGAGTCGGTCGAAGTGTCGTACGCGGCGGCGTCGAACGCCGCTGTCGCCGGCCGGAGCTACGTCGTCACGCCGCAGCAGGTGACGTACGCCGGAGGCGGATCGCCATCGGAAGCCGAGGTGGAGTTCGTGCGGGGAGACAACGCGCAGTTCGGCCGATTCCGTGCGCTGGAGCGGATCTTCGATGGCAGGACCGTGTCGATCGGCGCCTCGTTCGCGCCGAAGAAGCAGGACGCTGATGAGTTGTTCGAGTTTCCGGGCGGACGCGTCAACAGCGTCGCGCTCACGCTGCGGTCCGTGCTGAACGGCGTGGCCACGTTCGACATCTCGATGTCGGTGGAGAGTGACGCGAAGGAGAAGAAGTCGAAGAAGGCCGCCGCCGGCGGGATGAGCATGACGCTCGACGGCACGCTGACGCTGAGCGTCGCCACGTCGCGCCCGATGTCGTTCGACGTGTCCGGTCCCATCAGCGTGAACGTGAAGAAGGCAAACGGCGTCCGCGCCGCCAGCGGAAGCGGGACGCTGTCGATTCATACGGATTACGACTTTTAGGGGAGAGAAGAGAGAGGGGGCACGCCGGCGTTCCGCGGGAGGGCGGGACGCCGGCGATGCTTCTTCTTTTACCGCGCTCCACCCCGGAGCAGCGAGTCCAGCTCGTCGGGCCGCGAAGAGCGCCCGCGGGCGTCGTCCAGGCTGATGAGCCCTTCGCGCACCAGCGAGGCGAGCGAATCCTCGAGCGAGATCATTCCGTGGCGCTTGCCGAGGGTGATCTCGGTGGCGAGGTTCTGGAGCTTGTCGTTGCGGATGTGGTTGCGCACCGCGGTATTCGCGAGCAGCACCTCGACGGCCACGGCCCGGCCCTTCCCGTCGGTGCGGGGGATGAGGTGCTGTACGACGATCGCGTTGAGGCTGAGCGCGAGCTGCTGCTTGATCTGAGTCTGCTGCTGCGGCGGAAAGACGTCGACGATGCGATGGATGGCCTGCGCCGCGTCGCTGGTGTGCAGCGTGGTCAGGATCAGGTGTCCGGTCTCCGCGGCCGTCAGTGCCGTTGCGACGGACTCGAGGTCACGGATCTCTCCGACGAGGATCACGTCCGGATCCTGGCGAAGCGAGGCGCGCAGCGCGGATGCGAATGACGGCGCATCGCGCCCGATCTCGATCTGCTCGATGATCGCGTGTGCGGTCCGATGCTCGTACTCGATCGGATCTTCGATCGTGATGATGTGCCTCGCCTCGGACTGATTGAGCTCGCCCACCAGCGCGGCCAGCGTCGACGTCTTGCCCGAGCCCGTCGGTCCGCACACGAGCACCAGCCCGCGTTGCGGCTTCACCAGCTCCGCGAGAGAAGGTGGCAGGCGAAGGTCCGCGAGCGTGGGAACGGTCGCCGGCAGCGCGCGGATCGATGCGGCGAGTGAGCCGCGCTGCCGGTGTACGTTCACCCGGAAGCGCCATGCGCGGCGGTCGTCATCCGCGGCGCCTCTCGCCAGGCGAACCGAGAAATCGACCGCGCCATCGGTGGCCATCCGTTCCCGCAGGCGCGGCGTGAGGAGCGAGTCGAGAACGGCATGGAGCTCATCTCCGGAGAGCGGTGCGCCGCCTCGGCGCGCGAGGCGTCCGCCGATGCGAAAGACGGGAGGCGCGCCTCCCACGATCAGCAGATCGCTCGCGCCGCGGTGCGCCATGTCGGAGAGAAGCGGCTCCAGCGCGGGAGGAGCGCCGTCCGTCACGACATCGGGGCGCGAATCGGCGAGCGGCTCGCCGACGATGTCGCGGTCACTGGTCTCGCCGTCATTGAGCTCGCGGACCAGCGCCTCGAGGTTGGGATCGCGAATGAGCTTGCTCACGATCTTCCATAGACGAATGAAGCATGCCAGAGGAATCGGTGCGGCGTGACCCACCGTGCTCAGTCTTTGACCACCGCGATGGCGTGGTTTGGCCTCATTGTTGACCCGCACGCCGCGAATTCTATTTAGATTCAACAACTTAACGTTTGGCTTGACCGTTGCCGTAACGGCGGCTGCGCTTTTGAACGCGAAAGGATAGAAATGAAGAAACTACTGCTCTCCACGTTGTTGTTGGCGGCCGCGACGATGTTCGCGCAGACCACGGATCTTCAGCCGCGGGCCCGGATGCTTCAAGTCGACGGCAACGGCGTGCCGACGTTCATGACTGGCCGGCTCGGGAAACTGACGGCGGCGAATGCCCAGGCGGCGAAGGCCTTCCTGGAGTCCCGCAAGGACGTTCTCAATGCCACAGGGCCGGAGGAGTTCCAGCCGCTGGGGGCGTACCGTGACGAGTCTGGACAGAATCACTTCAGGCTGCAGGAGCGTCTGCACGGACGTCCCTTCATCGGCGCCGAGTACATCGTTCACGCCGACGATGCCGGCAACGTAGTGGCGATGAACGGCCGCTTCTCGCCCGCGGGCGAGTTGCCGCGCGACGCGGCGATCAACGGGTGGTCGGCGATCGAGCGCGCAGCGGAGCAGGCCGGCATCAGCAACGCCGCGTGGAACGCGTGGCCGGAGCTGGTGTACGTGATGAACGAGCGGGGCAGCGCGTTCCTGGCGTGGCGGGCGACGGCCGCGTACGCGGGCGCGGATGGCGAGCAGATCGACATCGTGTACGCGAACGCGCTCAGCGGCGACCTCGTGATGCAGGATGCGCAGATTCAGCGGGCGCGCAGCCGGCAGACCTACAACGGGAACAACACCACCACGCTCCCCGGCACGCTCGTGCTCAGCGAGACCAGCGGCTCGACGAGCGACACGGCCATTCAGGCCGCGCACGACTATGCGGGCAAGGTTTACGACTATTACTCGCAGGTGCATTCGCGCGACTCGTACAACAATGCCGGCGCGACCATCCGGTCGACCGTGCATCACGACGTCAGCTACAACAACGCGTTCTGGAACGGATCGCAGATGGTGTACGGCGACGGCGACGGCGTCTCGTTCACGCCGCTGTCGAAGTCGTTCGACGTCGACGCGCACGAGCTCACGCACGCCGTGACCGACTACAGCGCGGACCTCGTCTACCAGAACGAGTCCGGCGCCCTCAACGAAGGCACGTCCGACATCATGGCTTCCGCGGCCGACGCCTGGCGTCGCGGCGTGGTCGACTCCGCAGTCTGGAAGATCGGCGAGGACGTCTACACCCCGGGAACGTCCGGCGACGCGCTCCGCTACATGAACGATCCGGCCGCCGCCGGTGACCGCGACTACTATCCGACGCGCTACACGGGCACTTCGGATTACGGCGGCGTGCACACGAACAGCGGCATCGCCAATCTCGCGTTCTACCTCATGACGATGGGCGGCACGCATCCGCGTGGCAAGACCACCGTCAACGTGCCGGCGCTCAGCGCGACGGCCACGACCTCCATCAACATGGCCGGCAAGATCTGGTATCGCGCGCTGACGGTCTACATGACGTCGTCGACGAACTTCTCGGCCGCGCGCACGGCGACGGCGCAGGCCGCCACCGATCTCTACGGCGCAACCGCCGCCAACAGCGTCAACAAGGCCTGGGACGCCGTCGGCGCTCCGGGAGGCACGGCGCCTCCTGCCGGCACGACGACGCTCAGCAACGGAGTGGCCGTCACGGGCATCTCCGGCTCGACCGGCACCTGGAAGCACTACAAGATCGCCGTGCCGAGCGGCCAGACGAAACTCGACATCGTGATGTCGGGTGGCAGCGGCGACGCCGACATGTACGTGAAGATCGGCTCGCAGCCGACGTCGTCGAGCTACAACTACCGGCCCTACCTCAACGGAAACAACGAGACCGTCAGCGTGACCAATCCGACTGCCGGCGACTGGTACATCAGCCTGTATGCGTACTCGAGCTTCTCGAGCGTGACGCTGAAGGCGACGTACACGGGCAGCACCGGCTCGACCTGCACGAGCGTGTCCGGCTCTTTGTCCGGCACGGGTGCGAGCTATTACTCGGCGCAGTACGCGTCGAGCGTCAGCGGCGCGCACACCGGCAAGCTGACCGGCCCGTCCGGCGTCGACTTCGACCTCTATCTGCAGAAGTGGAACGGCTCCACCTGGTCGAGCGTCGCCGCGGGCGAGAGCTCCACCGCGACGGAGAACGTCTCCTACAACGGCACCGCCGGAACGTACCGGTGGCGCGTGTACGCGTACAGCGGAAGCGGCAGCTTCACGCTCTGCACGACCAAGCCGTAACGTTCAGACCATCAGGCCGGGCCGCCGACAGGCGGCCCGGCTTTTCTCGCGCCGCGACCATTTCGTTGCAGCCTCCGGTTTCGTTCCGCGCACATTCGTGGTCCAACGAAGCAACGGAGGCAACATGTTCGAGACTTCGGTGATTCAGGCGCGCGCGGCGGTTGCAAACGGTCGCCTCAGTCTTCTCTCCATCTCCATCATCGTGCACACGGCAGTAGTCGCCGGCGCGGTCGCCGTCAGCATCGCCTCGGTCGACTTTCCCACGACCGCGCCCGACGAAGTCGCGAACGCCCCATTCGCCTTCTCGGTCAGCGTCCCGCCGCCTCTGGGGCGTCCCGATGGCGGCGCTGCCCGGCCGGCGCAGCAGCCCGCGAGACCGCAGGCCGCCGCCACGCCCCCGGCTCAGCTCAACGCTCCCTCCGAAGTCCCCGACGACGTGCCCGTGGTCGACGGCTCCTCGAGCATCTCCAGTGAAGCGGGTCCCCCAAACGGATCGACGGCGCCGCTCGGCGATCCGGTTGGCGTCGAGGGCGCAGTGGGAGACGGTTCCGCTGTCTCCGTAGTCGCGACGACCGCCGCTCCCGTCGAGGAGCGCATCTACCAGTCCTATGAAGTGACGGCGCCCGTTCTGCTTCACAAAGTGCGGCCGAAGTTTCCCGAGCTCGGGCGGCGGGCCGGGATGACCGGCGTCGTCGTCGTGCGCTGCGTGATCGACAGGAACGGGCGAGTGCGCGACCCGCAGATCATCAAGGCCGCGTTTCCGCCGTTCAACACCGCGGTGATCGAGGCGGTGCAGCAGTGGCGCTTCACTCCCGGCTCGCACAACGGCGAGGCGGTGGAGAGCTATCTGAATCTCACGGTGAGCTTCTCGTTGAACTGATTATCGGTTGCCGGTTGCCGGTTGCCGACGACCGCGCCTTTGATCGCTCTCGTGCGTTTTCGGGCGGAACAGCGTCGCGGACCGCCGGCGTCTCGCCGGCTGTCTCGGCGTCGTTTCGCCGCCGAGTCTCTTGTGGTTGCGCGCGCCGCCCGCCCACCCAGGTGGCGGCGCGGGACGCCGCCACGTCAGCCGGCGGGACGCCAGCGCTCCGCTTCGCCGTAGTTGCCAGCGTCCGCACGAGACGTATCGTCCCCGGCAACCGGCAACCGGCAACCGGCAACCGGCAACCGGCAACCGGCAAAGTCACTGATGGCCGGCTGCGTGTCCTTATAATCGTCGTCCGAGTGTTCATCCCCAAGTCCCTCGTCTGTCTGCGCGAGGGTTATACGCGCGAGTCTGTGATGCGCGACGTGATCGCCGGGGTGGTGGTCGGCATCGTCGCATTGCCGCTCGCTCTGGCGTTCGCAATCGCATCCGGAGTTCCTCCGGAGCGCGGTCTCTACACCGCCATCGTCGCGGGCTTCCTCATCTCTGCGCTCGGCGGCAGCCGCGTGCAGATCGGAGGACCGACCGGAGCGTTCGTGGTGATCGTGTACGGCGTGGTGACGAAGTATGGATACGAGGGTCTGGCCGCCTGCACGATGATCGCGGGCGGCATCCTCATCGTCATGGGCCTGACGCGCATGGGTGCGCTCATCAAGTTCATCCCGTACCCGGTGGTCACCGGCTTCACCTCCGGCATCGCGGTCATCATCTTCTCCAGTCAGATCAAGGATCTCCTGGGCCTGAAGATGGGCGCTGTTCCTCCCGACTTCATCGAAAAGTGGGTGGCGTACGCGGCGCATCTCGCGACCGTGAACCGCGCTTCGATCGGTGTCGCGCTGGGAACCCTCGTGGTGCTCATCGTCTGGCCGAAGATCTCGCGCATGGTCCCCGGACCGTTCGTGGCCATGGTCGGCGCGACGATCGTGGTACAGCTCCTCGACCTGCCCGTCGAGACGATCGGCTCGCGCTTCGGCGCGGTGGCCTCTTCGCTTCCTCGTCCCGGCATCCCTGACGTTCCGTGGCAGAACATGCGGGAGCTCATCCCGCCCTCCATCACCATCGCTCTCCTCGCGGCGATCGAGTCGCTGCTCTCCGCCGTCGTAGCCGACGGCATGATCGGCACGCGGCACAAGTCCAACATGGAGCTCGTGGCACAGGGCGTCGCCAACATCGCCGCGCCGATCTTCGGCGGCATTCCGGCCACCGGGGCGATCGCCCGCACCGCGACCAACGTCCGCACCGGCGGCCGCACGCCGCTCGCCGGGATCACCCACGCGGTGACTCTGATGCTGATCCTCGTCTTCGCAGGGCAGTGGGCGGCGAAGGTGCCTCTGGCCTCGCTTGCCGCGATCCTGGTCATGGTGTCGTATCACATGAGCGAGTGGCGTTCGTTCGCCACGCTGCTCCGCGCTCCGAAGAGCGACATTTTCGTGCTGGTCGTCACGTTCGCGTTGACCGTCTTCATCGACCTCACCGTCGCCGTGCAGGTGGGCGTGGTGGCGGCGTCGCTGCTCTTCATGCGGCGCATGGCCGAGGTGACGAACGTGGAGGGCGTGACCGATGAGCTCATGGACGCGTCGGAGGCCGATGATCCCGACGAGATCACGCAGGTCCGTCGCCGCAGGCGCACGATCGGCGGACGGCTGATCCCCGCGGGCGTGGAGGTTTACGCCGTCAACGGCCCGTTCTTCTTCGGGGCAGCGGACAAGCTCAAGGATGTGATGTCGGAGATCGGCAAGCCGCCGCGGGTATTCATCCTGAGGATGAAAGGCGTACCGGCCATCGACGCGACGGGGATCCACGCATTGGCGATCCTGGCGAAGCGCACCCGCGCGGAAGGGACGGCTCTGATTCTCAGCGGCGTCCGCGAGCAACCGCTCGGCGCCCTGCGGCGGGCCGACAAGCTCGGCCTGTTCACCGCCGTTACGCCGAGTCTCACCGAGGCTCTGGAACGCGCGAACGAGCTGCTCGGAAACGCAAGCCCGGAACCGGGAACCGAAAGCCCGTCGCCCTGACGGTCACGCCTCGGGCGCGACTTCAGCGGCCGTCACGACGGTGCGTTTCGCGAGCGAGGTCACGTACACGACGCCGACCACCCCACTGATGGTGAGAGCTGCGCCCATCGCGGCCATCGTGCTGATCCGCTCGCCGAGCAGCGTCGCGCCGAAGACCATGGCTACGAGCACCGCGAGCTGCGAGATCACGCCGACCGTCATCGCGTCGACCCAGCGCAGGGTGAACGTGAGGAGCAGTTGCGCGGCGACTGCAAACACGGACGTCGCTGCGAGCCACATCCACTCCACGCCGCCCGGAATCCGCCAGGCCGCGATCGCCGGCGCCGCAGTGAGGATCGTGCCGAGCAGGCAGAAACTCGTGTAGACCGCCCAGGAGTTCTCGCCCGTCTGCCGCGCCGCACGCATCGATGTCACCGCCGCTCCGGACAGCATCGCCGAGAACAGTCCCACCATTTCCCATTGTCCGAAGCCGAGGAGATCATCGGGGCGCGAATGAGCGCGGACGACGAGGTAGACGCCTGCAAGCGCCACAGGCACCGGGATGAGCACTTTCGCGCTGATCTTCTCGCGCAGAAACAACATGGAGAGGATTCCGCTGAAGAGCGGCGAGGTGTAGTTGAGCAGCGTGGCCACGCCGACGTCGATCTTCTCGATGGCGATGAAGTAGCACAGCACCGCCGTGCCGCCGAAGAATCCGCGGTAGAACAGAAGATCGAGACGTTGAAACGTGAACGCGCGCGCTCTGAACTGCCGCACGAGGAACACGGGCAGGAGGCCTGTAGCGAAGCGGATCATGGCCACCTGCGCGCCCGGCAG
>Ga0193706_1001421_pt1 | contig 10721 bp, 8 predicted proteins | sample U3c1metaG_FD_160130 | JGI IMG/M metagenome (GOLD analysis project Ga0193706, IMG submission 160130) | Soil microbial communities from a riparian zone of the East river system, Colorado, United States - U3c1 | ecosystem: Environmental > Terrestrial > Soil > Riparian zone | place: USA: East River... | reverse complement strand
TCCCGCTTGAGCGCCACGGAGTCCTTGTTCTGCTGCGCACGACCGTGGATGAAGACGAGTTTCTTTGGCATGGCTCACCCCTCGAGCGCTGCGCGCACTGTGCGCACGCCCGTTTCGTCGAAGACGGTCCAGAGCGACGTGCCTACGGAGTGGCGGAGTCGCGCCAGAGAGTCGGGAAGTCGGATTGCGAATGCGTCGAGCAGGGACCAGCCCTGCGCGAGCATCGGCACGAACGGGAAGATGCGTTGGTCGCCGGGCCGGGGCGGGATCGCGTCGCCGGCCAGCATGGCCAGGTCGAAGAAGGTCACGCCGATGTCGTCGCGAAGATAGCGCTGCATGTCGCGGATGAGATCGCGGCGCCCGAGGTTGTGGTACGAGTAGGCGGCGTAGAGCGCCATGGTGGGATCGATGCTCTTCGCGAAACGAATCCGCTCTGTGAGCTGCGGCGCGTCTTCGCGGTCGAGGCGGAATCCACCGACGCGCGCCGACGATGCGATCAGGCTTCGCAGCGCGCTCATCTCGTTCTGTTGTGCCGCGTACATCTGCCAGCGCGACGTGTTGTCCGACGGCTCGTAGGCGACGTTGCGCAGCTCGCCCTCTTCGAACGAAAGAGAGGCGACGAAGTCCTGAACCGCGGGGAGGAGCACGCCGCGGCCGTCCGTGAGCTCGATGAGCACGTTCGACGCGGGCCGCCCCGGCAGATTCACGCGGATCAGCGAGTCGTCGAAGAGGTCCGCGCCGCCCTTGTCGATGAACGCGGCGCGTACGCGTGCTCCGCGCACTTTGAATCCGCATTGCGTCTCGAAATGCAGCGGGCCGAACGACGCCGCGTCGCGCATCACCTCATCCGCCACCTTGTTTCCGACACCGACGCTGAGCACGTCGATCGCGTCGCTGACTGGAGTGGCGCTCGAGACCGCGGTGCGCAACGCGCTGCGCGTCGCAGACGCGACAGAGGGCGGTGTGACGGGGGTGGAGACCGGCGCGGCCGGGAACGGCATGCTCTCGTTCGCAAAGTCCGCCGGCGCCGCGGCAGGAAAGCGGGCGAGCCACGCGTCGTCGTCGGACGTGATGCGCGCGTCAGGCGTCTGCGTCACGGGCACCGCGTTGCCCAGCAGCTGGGCGATGCGCGCGGGGACCTTGCGCTCGAGCTGCTTCTTGAGCGGACGGGGTCGAAGCACGAGCATCCCGTCTGCCGGATCGGTGACCAGCGCCTCGGAATACGTGCCGTTGAGAGACGCCAGGAGCTCGTCGGTGTATACGGCCGAGTATCGCTTCGAGGAGTCCTGCGGATCGCGAACCTCGTGGGAAGGTGCACCGAGCGTGGCCGCGAAGAAAAGGTCGACGGACTTCTCGAGGCCGCTCGGATCGACGTTCGGGAAGATCGCGCTGCCGTCGATTGACTGAGCCTGTACGCCTTCAGCCGCAGTGCGGCAGGCGTCGGACAGCAGGATCACGTGGGGGATGCCGCATCGCCGCGCCAGCGCCTCCGCGCCCGCGACGTTCACGGCCTGGTCGGCGTCGACCGGAGCGTCCGAGAGCAGCCAGAACTCACCGAAGCGGATGTTCACCCCGTGGCCGGCGAAGTAGACGAGGAGCTGGTCGAGATTTCCGGGATCGACGAGCTCGCGGATCTTCGCGCGGATGGCTGCGACGTCGACGGGGCCGGCTGCGTCGGTGAGAAGATGGGTGGCGAATCCCTGCGCCTGCGTCCACGCAGCCATGTCCTCGGCGCCCTTGCGGGCCGCCTTGAGCCTGGGGAGACCACCGGTCTTCTCGACGCCGATGAGCACCGCTGCACGCTTCATGGAGGGGGACCTCGCGCTCATTTTGCCACAGGCGGAAGGGAGGATGTCCGGCATTCCCGCAGATGCGGCGTCTTCCCAGGGGCCAGGGGCCAATGGCTAAAGGCTCAGCCCCGTCCCTCAGCGCCCCGCCGCGCGGCGCAGTCCCAGGTCCAGGACGCGCTGCACGAGCTGCGGGAACGACAGCCCGGCCTCTTCGGCTGCCGACGCGAATTCCTCGCTCCGCGCGATGTCGGGATTCGGATTGGCTTCCAGAAAATACAGCTTGCCATCCTGTCCCAGGCGGTAGTCGATCCGGTTGTAGCCGTCGAGATCGAGGATGCGCGCGATGCGCCGCGACGTTCGCGTGATGTGGTCGCGCAGCGACGGGGCGAGGTCGTCCGCGTGCTGCTGGTAGATCCCGCGCCGGCGCTGATACTCGGTGTTGTGTTTCACGTGTGCCGTGGCGATGGCGCTCGCGCCGGGCGGCATGTTCTCGAACACGAGCTCCCACACCGGCAGCACGTCCAGGCGGGTGTTGCCGAGGACGCCGACGTAGAACTCGCGACCGTCGATGTACTGCTCGGCGATCGCGTCGGAGGAGTGACGCTCGTGGATGAACTGCACGCGCTCGCGAAGCTTTTCGTCGTTGTCGACGACCGACGCCTGTGAGATCCCCAGCGATGCCTCGTGCACGAGGCTCTTCACGATGAGCGGGAACTCCAGGCCCTTCGGACGATGCACGCGCCGGCCCCGCGGAAACACCGCGAACCTCGGGACCACCAGGTGGTGATAGGCGAGCAGTTTCTTCGAAAGCGCCTTGTCGCGCGCAAGCATCAGCCCGCGAGGATGGCAGCCGGTGTACGCGACCCGCATCAGCTCGAGGAATCCGACCACGAGGTGATCGAAGTCCTGGCGCCCGAGGAACTCCTCGAGCAGGTTGAAGACGATGTCGGGCTTCCATTCCTCGATCGTGGTCCGGATGGGCGAGAGCTCGTCCGCGACACCGAGCGCCCGGACCTCATGACCGAGCTCGCGCAGAGTGGTGACGATGTCGTACTCGGTCTTCCATTCGTAGGACTCCTGCTCGGTGAATCCCTCCAGGCTGTCCGGTGGCAGCATGGACGGGTGCAACAGGACGACGACCCGCAACTTCTTCTTCATAGCGCGAACCAGTTCCGCCGGCCGTAGTGAAAATCCATCGTCTTCACGGTCAGCAGCACCGCGAACTCCATCTTCAATTGTCTCTCCTGTCCGGCCGTGCGCAGCTCGAGCTCGCGCGCGCGGCCGATCATGTCCTTGAGAACCTGCTCGAGGGTGAACTGGTACTCGCCGGTCCAGTTCGAGACCAGCCGCCGGATCTCCGAGCGGTTGCGCTGCAGGAACCGCGACGCCAGCTCGTGGCGGCGGTGTCGGGGATCGTCGGAGAACAGCCGTCGAAGGTCGCGGTCGTAGATGTCGGGATAGCTGACCAGGTAGCGGCTCCGCTTGTCCGCGTAGTACTCGCGCAGCGTCGGTGCGAGAGTGCTGAGAGACTCGGGCCTCAGGCGGCTGCGGTGAGCGGGTTTCTGTCCGCGCAGTGCGTCGAGCATCTCGCTCACGTACTCGAGCTTCTGCAGCGCCGGCCACTCCGCATAGCGCTTGCGCCACCCTTCGTTGCGGGATCCGAGGACGACGGCGAACGTCTCGGCGAAGTCTTCGAGGGGGTGGCTCTGCGCGTAGTACAGCCGCAGGTGCTGCACGAAGCCGCGGCTGGCGGGGTTGGGCCGATAGTGGTCGGGGTATTTCGTCGTCGAGTCGCCGAAGAGGTCACGCCGCCGCCGGTGCTTCTCGAGGCCGTACGCGTTGTCGAGCGCGTGCCCGCATTCATGCCGGAGGATCTTCATCATCTCCGGCCGGGTGCCTCCCTCGACCTCCAGCATGAATTTCCGCTCGAGCTTCATGAGACGCGGATGCGCGAGATAGAACGGAACGGCGATGCCGGGGATCCTGTCGGGGACGAACCAGTCGGAGGAGAGCCAGGCGTGAGGGCGGAAGGGAATCTCCCTGCGCTCGAGGTCGTCGTAGAGATCCGCCAGGCATTCCTCGATCCGGACACCGAGGTCGCGAAGCCGGACGTCGAGGAGCGCAGAGTCGGAGAGCGCTTCCCAGCCGGTTCGATGCTGCCCGCGGAGGTTGTTCATTCGTGGAGTGGACTATACCGGTAGGTTGCCGGTTGCCGGTTGCCGGTTGCCGGTTGCCAGTTGCCGGTTGCCGGTTGCCGGTTGCCGGTTGCCAGTTGCCAGTTGCCGGTTGCCGGTTGCCGGTTGCCGGTTGCCAGTTGCCGGTTGCCAGTTGTCAGTTGCCAGTTGCCAGTTGCCAGTTGCCAGTTGCCGGGGCACTGTGCTTCTGGTAACCGGTAACCGGTAACCGGTAACCGGCAACCGGCAACCGCTTCACGTTTCCGGCGGCTTCCGCACCACGACCGGCTCGCTCCTGGCCAGCATGCGCGATCGGATCGTGGGATGGCTCAGCACCTCCCACCGTCGCCGGGCGAAATAGAGGATCGTGGCGTGGGGGTCCATGCTGGTGAACGCGTCGGAGTCGGTTCCTCTGTACTGCACGAGATCGGGCTCGAGGCGTTCGTACTCGAACTCCGGCAGGCGGCGCAGAGCGCGCACCTCCCGTGAGATTCGCCGGGGCGCCTCGAACATCGCGCGCCAGGCCAGAGCATTTCGCAGGGGGATGAGTGCCTTGCGGATTCGCTGAGTGGCACTGAGCTCCCGATACGATCGGAACTCGAGCCCCTCCGCGGCCCACGGACGGCAGTGCCACGCGGGCGCGAGGATCGCGACGCCTCGCGGGCCGAGCACGCGCTCGATCTCGCGCATCACGAGCTCGGGATGGGGAACGTGCTCGATTGCCGCCCAGCTGAAGAGAAACCGGAACGAGCCGTCGCGGAATGGCAGCTCTTCCATGGACGCCTGCACCATGCGCCCCGTTGCGAGACGAAGCGCTCCATACGCGAGGTCGACGCCGACGTAGCCGGGGGCGGCCCCTGCGAGAAGACCCACGCCGCACCCAAGCTCGAGGCTGGGGCCGGTGATGGTCTCGCGCTGGACCCAGCCGGCCGTGACGCGCTCCGCCTCCGGAGACTCGTTGCGCCCCCAGCGGACGCGGTCCAGCGAGTCGTAGAAGCGGCGGGCGAGGGTCATTGCGCTTCGACGCCGCGGGGACTTCGCGGCAGGTAGCGGAGTAGCAGAAGGGCCAGGAGTCCGATGCCTCCCGCCGCATATCCGATGATCTTCGTCTGCTGAACGACCGTCATCACCGCCGCGGCCGCGAACAGCAGCGTGACCAGCCAGATCCGTACGATGACTTTGCCAGGCGTACCGTACCTGCTCACCAGAATGTGGTGGATGTGGCGGCGGTCTGCGGTGAAGACGCGGCCCAGTCTGGAGGCCGCCGGCGTTCCGGGGCCGCTGAACCTCTGCTTCATCACGATGAGCGTGTCCAGTACGGGGAGGGCGAGGGCGAGCATCGGTCCGCCGATCAGCAGGGCGGTCGGAGACTTGCTCGGACGGGCGATCGATCCGGCGGCGAGCAACAGGCCGATGAAGAGCGCTCCCGTGTCACCCATGAAGATCTTGGCCGGAGGCTTGTTCCACGGGTAGAAGCCGATCAGGCTGCCGGTCAGCGAGGTCATGATCACGAGCGAGAAGACGTCGTTGCGCAGCACGGCGATGACGCTGAAGGCGATCGCAATCGTCAGCGCGACGACGGTGGCCAGCGAGTCCATCCCGTCGATGAAGTTCATGGCATTCATCACGCCCACGATCCAGAGGACCGAGGCGATGGAGCCCAGCAACCCGAGCTCGAGGCGTTGCCCGGCCGCGGTGATGAAGTCGAACTTGAAGCCGAACGCGACGAGGATGAGCGCCGGGTCGAACTGCACGACGAACTTCTGGGGCGCGTTCGTGCCGATCAGGTCGTCGTAGACGCCCAGGCCGATGATCAGCGAACCGCTGGCCAGCACCGCGAAGAGGTAGGTGAGGTTCTTCGAGACCAGGCCGGCGGCGTGCTGGTTGGCGGCCAGAAGGAGCAGCGGAAAGCCGAAGCCGAAGATGATGGCGATGCCGCCGAGCCGCGGAGTCGCGACCTCGTGCACCTTGCGGTCACCGGGCACATCCACCAATCCGATGTGCTGCGCGCCACTTTTGACGATGGGCGTCACCACATACGAAGTGAGGGCGCTACACGCGAAAATCAGGACCAGCGGTGCGTACAGATCGGCCATCGAACCCGATCGGAAGGATAACATCTGCCCCGATGCCACCTCGCGTGACCGTCCTGATCCCTTCGTTCAATGCCGCCCCGTGGGTGGCCACCGCCGTCGAGAGCGTGCGCGCGCAGACGTTCGAGGATTGGGAGATCGTCGCGGTCGACGATGCCTCGACGGACGAGACGGCCCGCATTCTCGAGAGTTTCTCCGGAGCCCGCGTGCGCGTGGAGCGCAATGCGCAGAATCTCGGCATGACGGCGAACTGGAATCGCTGCCTTTCGCTCGCGTCGGGCGACCTGGTGTTGAAGCTCGATGCGGACGACGCGCTCCATGCGCGCGCCCTCGAGCGGCTCGTGAGCGCGTTCGACGACCCGCAGATTGCGGCGGCCGGAGTGCGGAGCCTGCAGTGCGATGAGGGGCTGCAGCCATTCGACGGCATTCAGGGCGACGACGTGATGCAGCGCGCCGGCATCAATCCCTATCGCGACACCGTGCAGGCTGCACAGTGGTGGTACGACGTCGCTGCCATGGGCTTCCAGCTCTGGTCGAGCTCCGCGTTCATGATCCGGCGCGACGTGATCGACTCGCTGCGAGGCTGGGACGAGCGGTTCGGCTGTGCGTCCGATTCGGAGTTGATCTGGCGCACGATGGAGCTCGGCCGGCCGATCGCTCATCGCGGAGCGGTGGGCGCGTATTACCGGGTTCGTCCGGGCTCGATCAGCGATGAGTACCGCTCCCAGGGCTGGCTGACGTGGGAGGCCACTGCCGCGAACCTGCTCAGCCTGCACCGCGTCAGGAAGAAGCGGCCACTCCGACGGTCGCTGCGAATGCACTACGTGCGGCTTTGGCAGCGATGGAGGGACAGCCGCGAGCGCGGCAGGAACCTCCCGCCCGCGATCGCTGCGAGCCTCGCAGATGTCATCGCAGAGGTCTCACCGCCTCCGATCGCCGATACGGTGCTCACCCGGGTACGGGATGCTGTTGCGCCGACATAGAATGCACGCCGCAGCAGAGCCGGGCTGGAACCCGGCCAGAGGAGCGATTACGCATGGCTGAACTCCCGGGTATCGAGCGCGAGACTCTCGACGTCGACGTCGTCATCGTCGGCGCCGGCCCTGCCGGTCTCGCCGCCGCCTACAAGCTCGCCGAGCTCATTCGACTGCACAATGAATCCGATGCCGAGAAGAAACTCGAAGGCATCTCCATCGCCGTCCTCGAGAAGGGGAAGGAGATCGGCGCGCACGGCATCTCGGGCGCCGTCATGGATCCACGCGGCATCGCCGAGCTGATGCCCGACTGGCTCGACCGCGGCTGTCCCGTCGAGTCGCCCGTCGGCGCCGATGCGTTCTGGTATCTCACGGAGAACACGAAGATCGTCTCGCCGATCACCCCGCCTCCCATGCAAAACCATGGCAACTACGTGGTCTCCCTGGGCGAGGTCGTGCGCTGGCTCGGCCCCATCGTCGGCGAGATGGGCGTCGATCTCTTCGCGGAGTTCGCGGCGACGCGCGTGCTCGTCGAAGACGGCCGCGTCGTCGGCGTGCGTACGGGCGACAAAGGCATCGACAAGAACGGCCAGGCCAAGGCGAACTTCGAGCCTGGCGTCGACGTTCGCGCGAAGATCACCATCCTCGCGGAAGGTCCGCGCGGGACGCTCACCAAACAGCTCGCAGGGATGTTCGACCTGTATTCCGGGAAGAACCCGCAGGTGTACTCCGTGGGCGTCAAGGAGCTCTGGCAGCTCGATGACGATCGCTTTCCTGCCGGCACGGTCGTGCACACGATGGGGTTCCCACTGGACATGGATACGTTCGGCGGCGCCTTCATCTACGGAATGAAGGACCGCATCGTCGACATCGGACTCGTGGTCGGACTCGACTACAAGAACCCGACGCTCGACCCGCACAACGAGCTGCAGCGCCTGAAGCTGCATCCCGAGATCCAGAAGATTCTGCGCGGTGGAAAAATGATCTCGGCGGGCGCCAAGGCCATTCCCGAGGGCGGGTATTACTCGATGCCGCGCCTGCATGGCGACGGCTTCATGATCCTCGGCGACTCCGCCGGGTTTCTGAACGGCGCGCGGCTCAAGGGAATCCATCTGGCGTTCAAGTCCGGGATCCTCGCGGCGGAGACGGCGTTCCAGGCGCTGCTCGATCAGGATTTCTCGGCCGGCCAGTTGAAGGCGTACGAGAGTCTCTTCGAGGTCTCGTGGGCGAAGGACGAGCTGTGGAAGCAGCGCAACTTCCATCAGGCGTTCAACGACGGACAGCTCGCGGGCATGGTCAACGCCGGCCTGGGCATGGTCACGGGAGGCCGTGGGTTCGGTGTCGCCGACCGGCTGCAGGGACATGAGGGCTACTCGAAGATGGAGCGCATCAAACGCTACTTCGGCTCCGAGGACCCGCATCCGCCGGGGAAGGTGAAGTACGACAACACCTACACCTTCGACAAGGTCACGAACGTCTACAACGGCGGAGTGATTCACGAGGAGAATCAGCCGGCGCATCTGCTGATCCTCGATACCGAGGTCTGTATCACCCGTTGCACCGAGGAGTTCGGGAATCCCTGCTTTCACTTCTGCCCGGCACAGGTCTACGAGCCGAAGCCGACCGCGGACGGCCGCGGGCGCGTGCCGTTCCTGAACTTCACCAACTGCTTCCACTGTAAGACGTGCGACATCATGGACCCCTACCAGGTGATCACGTGGGTTCCGCCGGAGGGTGGCGGAGGGCCGGACTACAAGAAGCTGTAGATCGGGTTGCCGGTTGCCGGTTGCCGGTTGCCGTGAAGCGGCGTCGGGCGTAAGGAGTCGGGCGTACGGGGTGTCTCGCCTGTCGCCGCTGGAGCGCAGGTCCCGAGTAGCGAACGCACCGCTCGCACCACCCCTCCACCCAGGTCCCTCACTCACGTTCGGGATGACAGTTTGGCTCGTCTCGCTCTCAGCCACGGGCCGCGTGCGCGTGAGTGCGCTCCGTGGCTAGCTCGGCTCGACCTCTTCGAGCTCGCGTTGAACCCGACTTATGCGGCCTCCCCGTAAGCCTGACTCCCTACGCCTGACTCCACGCCGTACGCCTGACTCTGAAGACCTTAGTGTGGTGCGTCACGTTCCCGTCACGTGTATCGGTCGAGAATGCCTGCTGTGGCTTCCGGGTTGCAGCAGGCACGGAATCCGTTATCACGATGGATGGCGAACTTTTCCCGGGGATGGCACGTAGAGCTCAACAGATGTCGACGCAAGCACTGCCGGTCACGACCACTCGCGACAGAATCGCCGCGTTGCAGGCGAACGTGGAGACGGTCATCCGCGGCAAGTCCGAGGTGGTGCAGTTCTGCATCGCGGCGCTGCTGGCCAAGGGGCACATCCTCCTCGAGGATGTCCCGGGCGTCGGGAAGACCACTCTGGCGCACGCGCTGGCTCGCTCCGTGTCGCTCTCATTCCAGCGCATTCAATTCACGAGCGATCTCCTGCCGGCCGACATCGTCGGCGTCACGATCTACAACCAGGATCTGCAGGAGTTTCAATTCGTCTCCGGGCCGGTTTTCACCAACGTCCTCCTCGCCGACGAGATCAACCGGGCCACGCCCAAGTCGCAGTCGGCGCTGCTCGAGGCGATGAGCGAGGGGACGATCACGGTGGAGAAGCGCCACATGGCTCTTCCGGACCCATTCCTGGTCATCGCCACGCAGAATCCGATCGAGCACGTGGGGACGTATCCTCTGCCCGAGTCGCAGATGGACCGCTTTCTGATGAAGTTGACGATCGGCTATCCGAGCGCGGGCGACGAGAAGCAGCTCCTGCGCACCGGCGGTGGTCAGGTCGCGCTCGATCACCTCGAGCCAGTCCTGGATGGCGACGAAGTGCGCGATCTGCAGTTGCGCGTGCCGGCCGTGCATGTCAGCGACGGGCTCGTCGAATACCTGATGAGCATCGTGCAGACCACGCGCACCCACTCCGACGTGGCGCTCGGTGTCTCGACGCGCGGCGCGCTCACATTCTTCAAGGCCTGTCAGGCTCTCGCGATGGTGAACGGCCGCGACTTCGTGATCCCCGAGGACGTGAAGAGGCTGGCGGGACCGGTGCTGTCGCACCGGATCGTGATGCGGGATCGCCGGATCGCGCGCGGCGACTCCTCGCCGGAGGCGCGGTTCATCCACAAGATCGTCAACGAGATCGCGGTCCCGAGATAGGACACGGCGTTCTCCTGCGAACACAGAACGCGGAACGCAGAACCGTGAGTGCTCAACCGTCATCGACCCCGCAGGCGGCGTGGCAGTTCGACGGCGTCGTCCGTCTGACGAAGGTCGGCACGACATACATTCTGGCGACGGTCATCCTCGCGATGGCGGCGATCAACACCGGGAACAACTCCATCTATATCGCCGTCACGCTCATGCTGGGGTGTCTGCTCCTCTCCGGCATCGCCTCGAAGAGCGGTCTCAAACACCTGCGCGTCGAGATCAGGGGGATCGAGGAGGTCTGGGCGGGTCATCCGGCTGATGGGTTTGTGCACGTGTGGAACGACTCGCGGATCTGGAATGTCCGCGACGTGGTGCTGATGTCGGACGCGCTGGTCTCGCCGCTGTTCATCCCCGTCATCGACCGCAGGAGCGACGTCAGCCTTCCCGCGGCATTCCTCTTTCCGCGGCGCGGTCTGGCGCACGTCAACCGTCTCGAC
>Ga0193706_1001420_pt1 | contig 10741 bp, 11 predicted proteins | sample U3c1metaG_FD_160130 | JGI IMG/M metagenome (GOLD analysis project Ga0193706, IMG submission 160130) | Soil microbial communities from a riparian zone of the East river system, Colorado, United States - U3c1 | ecosystem: Environmental > Terrestrial > Soil > Riparian zone | place: USA: East River... | reverse complement strand
CACCACCGTGCTGTAGGTGGCGTTCCAGCTGGTCATCACGACGGCCCAGTACCTCTGGCAGACCATCCTGGTGCCGCTGGGCGGGTACCTGGCCGGGGCGTTCTCGTCAGCGCTCAACATCGCAAAGGCCGCGTTCCAGACCGTCGCGGACGTGGTCGGCGTGGTCGGCGGCGCGATCGGCGACCTGATCTCCGCCGCCATCGGGCCCCTAACCACCATCCTCCAGGTGGGGCTCGGGTTCTGGATCGGGGTGGTGTCGACCGCGTTCGACATCATGGGCGGCGCTATCGACATCGTGTCGGGCACCATCGAAACGCTCATCGGGTGGATCTCCGACGCCATCGGCTGGGTCCAGGACCTCATCGACAAGATCGAATCGATCCCCGGTGGCGGGATCGTGGGCGACATCATCGGGGCGCTCCCCGGCGGCGCCGACGGCGGCATCTTCACGAGCCCCACAGCGATGCTCATCGGCGAGGCCGGCAAGGAAGTGCTCCTGCCGCTCACCGACCCTGCCCGCACCCTGGCCCTGGCGAAGGAGTCCGGGCTGTTCGACGTCCTGCACCGCGCCGGGGCGTTCAACGCTCCCCAGGGCACCAGCAGGTCGGGCGCTGGGGTGGCCGGTGGTGGTGGGACCGTGATCAACATCAACACCCACGTGAGTGGCGCCGTCTCCGACGCCGAGGCCGATCGCATCGGCAACCGCATCGGGAACAGCGCCGCCGACGTGCTGGACAAGCGCGAGGCCCGCGTGGAAGCGAGAATCGCCTGATGGGCGCCCCGAACTGGAACCTGCACACCCCCGGCAAGCGGGGCGTCGAGCGGCTCGACGTGGGCTACGCCCATGGCGTGGTCGACGCTGCGTCCGACGTCGAGACCCTCGACCTGATCGCCCGGGCGACCGGCGACATCGACACCATCGAGCTATACGCGGGCTCGGGGGCGATCGCCGGCCAGCTCGGGACCATCTTCAACAACCTGCGCCGGCCGATGATCGTGGAGGTTATGGACACCGGCGCCGAGGCGTGGGGCGCCCTCACCTACAACGACTACTCCGTCACCGCGGTCACCGGTCACGCCGGCATGTTCAACGAGAACTTGACCCAGCCGGTGACGATCTCGCGGCTGAATAGCTTCGATGACGGCCTGTTCATCGTGTCGTCGACGCTCAATGCGTACCTCGACGTGCAGTTCAATACCGGGGCGTTCGCTCTCAACCGGCAGGTGCTCGCGGTCGAGGTGCATTTCCGGGTCAACCTCACCACAGCGATCCGCCGCTACGACACCCCGACCACGTTCCTCTGGGCACGCGACTACCCCGCCTGGACGCCGACATGGGCCAACGGCGTGGCCCGGTGGGGAGAGGCTGTCGTCGAGCCCGGCGGCTCCACGTGGCGCCCCTGGAACCCGACCATGGTCCGGGACTTCGCCTCGGGTGGGCAACGCAAGGTCCGCATTCAGTGCCGTGCGGGCCCCGGATACTGGAAAATCGACCGGGCGTTCCTCCGGGTGTTCTCCATCCCCGAGCGCCGTAGGGGCGTCGGTGTGGCGTCCCCGTCGACGGCGCTGTCGTGGATCCCGTTCTCCATGGACACCCCCGCCGGCACCGGGTCGCCGACGTCGACGATCGGCGACGACCTCACCGTGATGGCCCGCCGGATCATCGACTACGGCGACGACCAGGTCGCCAACATCGTGATGCCGTGGCGTCACCTCCGGGGCCGCGCCGAGGATGGCACGTGGGGCCGGCACGCCCAGCCGTTCAACCCGGTCGTGCAGACCTCCGCCAACGGGCAGGCGAACCTGATGGGGCCCGCTGGGGCGCAGATCGACGGCGTCCCCATGGCCCGCATCCTCGACGGTGGCGTGGTCATCGCCGACACCCAGCCCTACGCCCTCTCCCGGGGCGCTGTGTGCTGGGGAGCGAACACCGTCTCCCAGCTCATCACCGTGCCCGCCGGCACCACGGTGTACGGCCAGGCGTTCGTCGTCGCCGGCTGGCGCCCGCTCGACGGCCGCCCCCTCGCCCCCCTCCGGGCCGAGGTGTTCGTCCAGTCGACCGGTGTGCGGGTGCTCGGGGCCGTCGAGATCACCGCCGCGGACGTCGACCGGCTCCCCGTCTCCGCGCCGGTGTCCAACGTCGACGACCAGGGCGTGGTCTACAAGACCGTCCAACTCCGGTTCGACGACGGCGTCGACCTCTCCACGGCCCTGCACGAGCTGCGGTTCTCGTCGACCGACAGCACGGTGACCCGCCCCTGGTTCGTCGCCGCCCTCATCGGTGAGGCCACCAGCGCCGACCAGACGTTCGGAGGCGGCACCGACCACGCGGTCGGGTCGTTCCTGTCGTCCGGGTCGCTGCTGCCTCTCTGGGACAGCGGGGTGCGGTCCTCCGACCTCCAGGCCCAGCTCGTCGAGGTCCCCCCGGCCGTCACCGGTGTGGGCACCGCCGACGGGTCGCTGACCGCCCACCACGTCGAGATCTGCTCGGGTGAGGCCACGTGCCCCGGCTGCACCGAAGACACGATGCCGTTCGTCCAGGTGTTCTGGGACCCCGTGCCCGCGTCGACGCCGAACACGATCGGCTACCAGGTCGACCGCATGGACGACCGCACCCCCGACTGGGAGCGGGTCGCGTTCGCTGACGGCCGAGAGGCCGACGCTTGGAACGACATGGAGCCCCGGATCGCTGTGGCGTCCCAGTACCGGGTGCGGGCCCTGCGCTCCGACGGGGTGGTGGGCGACTGGTCCGACACCGTCACGCACACCGTGCCCGGGGGTCAGGTGGCCCTGGCGTTCTCGTCGAACGCCGCTACCGGCATGGGCTGCGTCTACCCCGAGGTCTGGGGTGGGGAGGTCGCCCGCGGGTTCGACTTCCGCGAGTTCGATGACGTCGAGCTGCGGCGCATGTATGGCCGCAACCGCGAGGTGGCGTTCCGGCCCCTGGAGCGCCGTGGCGACGGGTTCTCCCGGCAGCTGCTGCTGTCGTTCGGGTGCACGGTGGCGCTCCCGTCCATGGACCTGTTCCAGCCGCTCCGTGACCTGGCCTGGGCGCCGATCCCCTACGTGTGCATCCGCGACGGCGAAGGGAACCGCTGGTTCGCGTCGCTGCGGGTGCCCTCGGGCGAGTGCCGGCGCGGCGACGCCCAGGGCTCCGAGATGTGGGTGGCCGAGATCGGGGTGGTTGAGGCCGCCGACACGCCGGCCATCCACGACACCTCCGTCGCCCAGGTCGACGGGCCGGCCCGGCCGTGAGCGACCTGCTGACCCTCGACGGGTGGGGCCAGCGGGCCGAGTCGTTCCGCTTCGAGCTGCTCGACCAGCAGAACAGCTTCGTTGGAGACCTCACCGTCGAGACCGGCGGCGCGTCGATCACCAACAACATCAACCGCAAGGTGAAGCGGTCCCTCACCGGCCTGACCCTGCCGCCCGCGGTGACGGCGGAGATCAACACGCTCACCGAGCGGCTGCGCCCGTGGATGGTGCTCCAGGACGGCACCGAGTGGCCGCTGGGCGTGTTCCTGTTCGCTGACGCCACCCGCTCCGTCAAGCTGTACGACTCCGTCGACCTGGCCGCCGTCGGGCCCGGGTCGACCACCAGCGGGTCGCTGCTCGACCAGCTCGTCATCTTCGACCAGGCCTCCCGGGGCGTCACGTTCGGCGCGCCCGGGTCTACGACCTGCTCATCCAGCAGGTCGAGGCCAACGGCGTCACCGAGCACGACATCGAGTTCACCGACGTCACCCTGTCCGAGTGGGTGGTGTGGAAGCCCGAGGCCACCCGGCTGACGATCATCAACGATCTCGCCGCGATGGCCGGGTTCTACTCCCTGTACTTCGACAACACCGGCCGGGCCGTGCTCCGGTCGGTGCCATCGATGACCGCGGTCGAGCCCACCCTGGTCTACGGGCCCGGCCGCAACGTGGTCGCCGGCACCATCAAGGAGTCCGACGACCTCCTGGACGCCCCGAACGTCTACCTGGTCGTCAACACGGGGATGGGCGGAGGCCCGATCTGGGGCGAGTGGAAGGTCCCCGCCGAGGCCCCGCACTCTGAGGCCAACCGGGGCCGGGCCATCGTCCAAACCCACAACGTCCAGGGCGTCGGGTCGAACGCCCAGGCCCGGGCCATGGCGAAAGCGATCGGGCAGGCCGACTTCGCCACCTACCGGTGGCTCAACTTCGCCACCGCGATCGACCCCCGCCACGACACGTTCGACGTGGTCGGCTGGGAGGGCGACAAGTTCCGTGAGCAGTCGTGGACCCTGCCGCTGACCGCCGGGGCCGACATGACTCACGAGCTGCGCCGGGTGTGGGCCGAGGCGTTCGCTGACCTGCTGGAAGAGGCTGCCTGATGCTGACCCCCGTCGAGCGCGAGATGGTCTCCGCTGCCGCCCAGGCCGGCGCCGCAGCGGCGCGCCAGCTCATCCCGTCGATCATCTCCGGGGTCATCGTCTCGACCGACCTCACCAACACCATCGCGATGGTCCAGGCCGACGGCCCCAACGAAGCGCACGGCGCCGAGATCGTCGCCCCCATCACCTTCCGGCCCGGTGACCGGTGCAAGCTCCTGTACATGGGCGACCGGGCCCTCTGCCTCGTCATCGGCCGCGGCCAGGGCGACTACGACGACTGGCACGTCGTCGGGGCCGAGGGGGAGCCCGTGTTCCAGACCGGCTGGGGCCACTCCGCCGGCACGTTCCCGCCCGGCCAGAACGGGCCGGCGCAGGTCATGTTCACGATGCGGTCGGGGCGCGTCGAGCTACGTGGCCGCGCCACCCGCACCTCCGGCGCCCTGACGACCATCTTCCCGCTGCCCGAGGCCTACTGGCCCGACAACGATCTGTTGATCTCCGGCCAGGGCGCGCTCGGGGCCCACGTGTCGCTGGGGTTCGACTACGCCACCGGCATGGTGTCGGTCGCGAGCGGGGCCGAGGCCGTGTTCGATGGCGTCAGCTACCTTGCCCGCATCCAGAACCCCGACTGAGACTGAGGAGGCCCGACGGTGACCGTTGTCCAGGAAGACCTCGACAAGCCCGACACGAGCACCCCGTGGCCCGCTCGGGTCTCCGTGCGTCTCGCCGGGGCCCAGGGCCGGCCGGTGGTCGGGAAGCGGATCTCCAACAACACGACGATCGTCGGGGAGACCGTCCTCACCACCGGGGACGGCATCAACAACGCCGGTGTCTGGTCGCTCGACCTGCCGCCCTCCAGTGACATCCTCCCGCCCGGGACCACGTGGCGTATCGAGCGCTCCGTGCCCGGCTGCGGCATCTACCCGGTGTCGTTCCTCACGGTGCCCGTCACCGGCGGCCCCTACGACGCCTTCGAACTGGAGGACGACCCCATGGGCTCCATCACCCCCACCGCTCTCGCCGCCCACGCCGCTGACCAAGCGCTCCACGGGGGCGGCCTGGAGATCGCGTTCGCGTCGATCAGCAGCACGGTCACGATCACCGGGACCGGTGGCGGCCTGTTCACCGCCGCGGTGCCGGGCCTGCTCGTCACGGTCCCCGACCTCGCCCGGCCGGTGTACCTGTTCGGCCACATCCCCGGCATCCAGCCCCCGGGCGGCCCTGCCGAAGCGTCGTTCGGGATCTACCCCCAGGCGAACACCGGCATCTTCGCGGCGCTCGACGGCGTGCCGGTGCCCGACATGGACACCACCACCCACCGCACCGTCGACCCGTTCGCCCGCCTGCCGGCGCACTCCGCCGGGGACTACGTGATCGCCGGCTCCGGCAGCAGCGGCAACCTGACGGCCCGTGTCGCCGCCTCCGTCCTCGGTCTGGCCTCCCTGCGGGCCGTCGCGGCGTGAGCGTCGTCCCCCCGCTGGGGAACACCCGGTGGACTCGCTACACCCCTGACAGCTCCGCTGTCGGCGAACAGGTGGCCCTCCACGTCGGGCGCGTCCACGCCCCCCAGGGCGACATCCCGGTGTTGTTCTTCCACGACTACCAGGCCACCGCGGTCGACACCCTCGACGGCGGGTGGGACGGCCTCTTCTCCGCCATCACCTCGACCAGCTACCCGATGCTCGCCGCCCAGCTCGGTGGCGTCTCCCAGTGGGCGACCCCCGACGTCGTCGGCGCGAGCGGCTGGGTCGACGACGCCATCGTCTGGGCCGCCGGCCAGGTGTGGATCGGCACCCGGACCGACAAGATCGCGGTGGTCGGGATCGGCATGGGCACCCTTAACGCCCTGAACTGGGCGTGGCGGAACCCCGGCCGGGTGCTGTCGGTCGCGCTCATCGGCCCGATCGTCGACGCCGACGCCTTCTACACCGACAACCCGTCACTCCAGGCCGCCATCAACGCCGATTGGGGCGGCGCCCCCGCGTGGACCGCGGCGCTCCCCACCATCGACCCCATGGCCAACCTCGACCAGATCCGGCCGTTCGCCCACAAGATCGGGCTCTGGTACGGCGACGCCGACACCCAGATCAACCCGTCGGACGTCCAGGCGTTCGCCGAGCTGACCGGCGCCACCGCGACCGAGTTCGCCGGCACCCAGTCCCAGCGGCACCTCGTGCCCTCCGGGCTCGTCGCCGCCGAGCTGTTCGCCACCTTGCGCGACCGGCGCTCCGCGTACGTCGGGTGGGAGCCCTCCGACTGGGCCCGCTTCGACGTCGTCAACACCACGGTCGACCCCGACCCCGCCGACCGCAACGTCAACGAGGTCACCACCGCCATCCACCCGGGCGGCCGCCGAGGCGAGTTCCACCGGCTCTCCGGCACCAGCGGCAACGAGCGCCACGTCTACCTCCTGCGCGAGCTGACCGCTGTCGACAGCTACGTGAGCGGCACCTGGTACCAGGAGAACGGCGGCCTGATGGTCGGCCAGCAGGGCAACGTTCACGCCGGCCACGTCGAGGCGGGCGCCTACCTGTTCAACATGGTATGGGGCGACATCTTCGGCGTGTCCCCCTGGATCGTGAACATGGGGGTGTGGTCCGGGACCGTCGACGACGACGACCTGGTGCTGCTGGGGAACACGAACAAGGTCATCCCCGGGCTCCGCCTCTCCGCCGGTGGCGAGGTCCTCGCTTCGGAGCGCATCGGCGGGGTGGTGACGCTGGTGGTGCACGCCGACGACCTCGACCGCAACCTCCGCTCCCGCACCCTGAACCTGGTCATCGCCGGCCCGCTCGGCAACCACAACGTGGTGGGCGCCACCCGGCTCGACGCCAACCACATCACGTACGCCCAGGCTGGGGTCGACATCCCCAACGGCGGCGCCGGCTCGTGGGCCGACTTCGGCTCGTGCTACCCGTTCCGGGCCGACACCCAGAAAGTCGGGGCCGCCATGCTCGGCCGGTTCTACCCGCGGGGCATCGACCCCCCTGCGTGGGATGACCCCGACTTCACGATGACGTGGACCGACTCCGGCTCCTGGGGCTACGAGGGCTACGCCCCGTGCGGTCAGCTGTTCGCCCACGTCGGACTCTTCGACGGCCGCCCGCACAACCTCCAGGTCGGGCCGCTCCGCATCAACGAGATGTAGACGCGCAACCGCCCCCGGCTCGGTCCGTCGAGATCCGGGGACGGTGACGAGTCGCACCGGTCGCCGCCGGCCAGCAACGGCGACGACCAGCACTACCACGTCTTCCGGTGGGTGGCGGACCGGGCCGTCGGCCTCCTGCTGGAGGCCGAGAGCGCACCATCCGGGTCTCGTGTCTGGCACCCGGCAGGCGTCACCCCGGGTTGTACCACGGTAACGGGCCTGTGGCAAGTGCGGTAACGCCTGCTCGGGCTACGGTGTCCGCATGATCACCCTCGACGACCTCTCGATACCCGCCCCCGACCCAGGCCCGGCCGACTGGAGCGAGGACGGCGTGTTGCCGTTCTCCGCGATGATCCCGGAGGACCAGATCCGGGCCTACCAGGACGAATGGATGGTCGCCAACGGCTGGCGCGGCCTGGAGCCCGCGGTGGTCGAGGGGGGCGACGGCACCTGGAAGCTGGCCGGCGACCCCGGCCGTCTCTTCACCGTCGACGCCGAACGCCCCGGCGGCTGGCCCGACGCCTGCCCCTACATGCGCCAGCCCGCCCTGCTCGACCTGTGCATGAACGGCGACCTGGCGAAGGCGCTGGAGGACGCCACCGGCGAGCCGATGGGGCTCCACCTGAACCTGACCGGGTGGACGTCGACCCAGCGGAACTGGCACCAGGACGGCTACCTCAACCCCGACCACGTCGGGGACGCGTACGCCGCCGTGTGGGTCTCGCTGGGCGAGGTCGAGCCCGACGCCGGCCCGTTCCAGTTCATCCCGGGCTCGCACCGCTGGCACCGGCTCACCAACAGCCGGGTGGCCGCCTCGGGCATCGTCGACATGGCCGACCCCGCGTGGCCGGCGCACACGGAGACGGTGCTCACCGAGCTGGTCGAGAAGGAGATCACCGCCCGGAACGCCGAGGTGATCGACTGGCTTCCCGACGCCGGTGATGTGCTGCTGTGGCACCCCCGGCTCTACCACCGTGGCAGCGCGCCGCGGATCCCGAACACCTACCGCCCGGCCCTGATCGCCCACTTCTCCGGCATCAACACGCGCCGCGACTTCGCTGGGGCCGGCTACGAGCCCGTCCAGCACGAGGCGGGCGGCTGGTACTGGCCGATCATCACCGACCAGCCCGTGGCGGCGCGGTGATGGGCCAGAACGTGGTGCTGCTCACCAAAGAGGTCGGCGACGACGAGCGGTCCCAGGAGATGGTGGTGGGCATCGAGGTCGACGGCGAGCGCTTCGACGTCCCGATGGACTCGCGCATCGCGGTCGAGTCGGAGGCGGGCGCAACCACTCAGCTGGTGACGCTGACCCTGTTCGCCGACACCGTCCGCTACGCGCCGGCCGAGGTGACGACGTGAGCCCGCTCGACCCCGCCCGCATCGGGTCGTCGCCGGCCGACGGCGCCGCCCGCCTCGTGGCCGCCCTCGCCGACGTCGAGCACCCGAAGGTCATCGAGGTGGGCACCCTCCGGTCGGAGGCCGCCAACCCGACCCATCACACCGAGTGGGCTCCCCACGGGACGTGGCTCAAGGTGGACGCCTACGAGGGCACCGACGTGGACCTGGTCGCCGACGCCCACCAGCTCCCCGCCGACCTCGGTCGGCTGCTCCCCCACGAGCCCCCGGCGGCTGGGTTCGACGCCTACGTGGCCTGCTCCCTGTTCGAACACCTGGAGCGGCCGTGGCTCGCGATGCAAGCAGCGGCCGACGTCGTGCGGCCCGGGGGCCTGGTGTACGTGCAGACCCACCAGTCGTTCCCGATCCACGGCTACCCGTCGGACTACTTCCGGTTCTCCGACAAGGCGCTGGTGGTGCTCATGGAAGACGCGGGCCTGGAGGTGGTGTCCGCCGGCTACACGTACCCGTGCCGGATCATCCCCCCGCCCGAGGTCACCAGGTGGAATCCTGCGGCGGAGGCGTACCTGAACGTCGAGGCCCTGGCCCGCAAGCCCGAGGAGTGAGCGTGGAGATCCCGACGGACGACGAGGGCATGTTCGAAGCGGTCGACGACGAGGGGACCGTGGTGGGGCACGGCATCGTCGCTGACGGCATGGTCGACTTCGCCTACACCGACGGCACCCAGGAGGCCCGCACCTTCCTGCCTGTGGATATCTTCACGATGGTGTGGACAACTCTGGGGTTGAACCTCGGGCTGACGCTCCGGGCCGCGGTGTGAGGATCTACCTCTACCCGGGCGACCGGTGGGGGTGCGGCTCCTACCGCCTGATCTGGCCGGCCGCCGCTGTCGCCGCGCTGCGGCCCGACTGGCACGTCGAGGTGGTGGCTCCGGAGGCCCGTGCGGTGCACGTCGGGTTCAATTTCAAGGGCCAGGTGTGCGAGGAGAAGTTCCCGGCCGACGCTGACGCCATCGTGCTCCAGCGGCCCACGGTCCGGTTTCTGGCCGACATGATCCCCCTCGCCCGGGCCCGGGGCTGCGCGGTGATCGTCGACATGGACGACGACCTGGGGCACATCCACCCGGCGAACCCTGCGTTCGCCACGTTGGCGAAGCGGATCCGGCACCCGGAGAGCGGGGTGTGGATGGACAACCCGCACTCGGCCCCGAACGCCGCTCGGGCGTGCGCTCTGGCCACGCTGGTGACGGTGACTACGCCCCAGCTGGCCAAGAGCTACGCCAACCACGGCGCCGGCACGGTGGTGGTCCCGAACTACATCCCGGCCCGGTACCTCGACGTCGAGCACGTCGACAGCGACCTGGTGGGTTGGGGCGGGTCGGTGCACTCGCACCCCGACGACCTCCAGCAGGTCGGCCCCGCGGTGGGCAGGCTGCTGGCCGACGGCGGCCGGTTCGAGACGGTCGGCCGCCGCGAGGAGGTCGGCCGGGTGCTCGGGCTGCCGGAGGATCCGCCTGGCCCGGGCCCGGTGGGGCTCGACGAGTGGCCGGTGGCGCTCTCCCAGTTCGGGGTGGGCATCGCTCCGCTGGCCGACACCCGGTTCAACACGGCCAAGAGCAGGCTCAAGCCCCTGGAACTGAACGCTGTCGGGGTGCCGTGTGTGGCGTCGCCGACGGACGACTACTCGGGCTGGGCGCAGGAGAGCGCCGGCACGGTGCTGGCGCGACGGCCCCGGGAGTGGGGTGGGCTGCTGCGGGCGCTCGCCAACGATCCCGACCGCCGGCAGGAGATGTCCGAAGCGGGGCGCGAGGCGGCACGCGCCAACACCATCGAGGGCAACGCGTGGCGTTGGGCCGAGGCCTGGCAGGCCGCGGTCGATCACCA
>Ga0193706_1001419_pt1 | contig 10749 bp, 6 predicted proteins | sample U3c1metaG_FD_160130 | JGI IMG/M metagenome (GOLD analysis project Ga0193706, IMG submission 160130) | Soil microbial communities from a riparian zone of the East river system, Colorado, United States - U3c1 | ecosystem: Environmental > Terrestrial > Soil > Riparian zone | place: USA: East River... | reverse complement strand
GGCCCGGCTGCGATGCAATCACGCGGCAGCCAAGCTCCGCGGCGACGTCACGCGTGCGATCGAGACTGGCCGCGTCAGCGATGATGATTTCCATGACCTCCGGATTCGCGCGAATCCTGCGAATGGTTTCCGGCAGCGCGAGCTCTTCGTTTCGCGTCGGGATAACGACGGAAAGCGACCGCGGCGCGCGGAGTTTCTGCTGGTCGACTGCGTTCACGCGGCAACGCTGTCGGGCTCGCGATGGAAGTGCAAGGAATGCAGCGCGATGTGCTTCGAGTGAAAAATTACAAATCAATCGGCGCGCGCTAAAGCTCCCGCCCATCTCACCCGATAAAAAGTAGTGAGTGTGGTTTAGAGTTTTTCCCACGCTCTTCAGAAGGGAACCCGCCCTCGAGTAGAGGGCGGGTATCCCTTTTGACACGTTACGACAGCGGAGGTTTTTCCCGATGCCACGGCGTTGCCTGCTCATAGGCGTGCGCGATCTTCAGGATGGTTGATTCCCCGAATGGTTTCCCCAGCAGCTGCAAGCCGATGGGCAACTTTGGGTTCGCTGAATCCACAAGGCAAGCTGAGCCCGCAGATGCCCGCGAGATTGCAGGAGATCGTGAAGATGTCGGAGAGATACATCTGCATCGGGTCATCGGTTTTCTCTCCAGTTTTGAAAGCCGGCGTGGGTGTCGTCGGCGTGACGATCGCATCCACCTTCTCGAACGCGTTCAGAAAATCCTGACGGATCAGCGTGCGAACCTTTTGTGCGCGCAGATAAAATGCGTCGTAGTAACCGCTGCTCAGGACATACGTGCCCAGAATGATGCGGCGCTTCACTTCGGGACCGAAACCTTTGCCACGCGTTCGGCTGTAAAGCTCGAAGGGATCGGCTCCATTCACGCGCGCGCCGTAGCGAATGCCATCGAAGCGCGCCAGGTTCGCCGAGGCTTCGGCTGGTGCAATAATGTAATACGTTGCGGCGGCGTATTCAGTATGCGGGAGCGAGATCTCGACAATCTCCGCGCCGAGTTCCTGCAACTTTTTCACGGCGGCATCCACCGACTCCTTGACCTCGGCGCTCAGGCCCTCGACGAAATATTCCTTCGGCAAGCCGATCTTCAGGTCGCGAATATTCCCATCCAGTGCGGTGGTGTAATCAGGCACCGGCTCGGGAACACTCGTGGAATCCATCGTGTCATGGCCGCTGATGACGTTGAGCAACGTTGCGGCGTCACGAACGTTCTTTGTGAACGGCCCGATTTGATCGAGTGACGACGCGAACGCCACCAATCCGTAGCGCGACACGCGCCCGTAGGTCGGTTTCAAACCCACGCAACCGCACAACGCCGCCGGTTGACGGATTGATCCGCCGGTGTCTGAACCAAGTGTGGCGGTGCATTCGTCGGCAGCCACCGCCGCTGCCGAGCCACCCGACGAGCCGCCCGGAATGCGCGTTGTGTCCCACGGATTGCGCGTGGTGAAGAACGCGGAATTTTCCGTCGAGCTGCCCATTGCGAACTCGTCCATGTTCAGTCGGCCAAAAATCACGGCGCCTGCTTCACGCAGCTTCGTCACGACTGTCGCGTCGTAGGGCGAAACAAAATTTCCGAGAATCTTCGATGCGCAGTTGAGCGGATGTCCACGCACGGCCAACACGTCTTTCATCGCGATCGGCACGCCGAGCAGTGGCTTGTTCGCCGCGGCTCCCGCCCTCAGTTGCTGGTCTGCCGCGTCCGCCTGCGCGAAGGCGTCCGCTTCATCGTAGCTCAGGAATGCTTTCACCTGAGCATCGACGCGCTTGATGCGATCGAAGCACGCGGTCAGCGCTTCTCGCGCGGAGACTTCGCGTGACGAGAGACGGGATTGCAATTCGGAGATTGTGAGTTGGTTCAACATGGGGAACGGCGCGAAAGCTACTCGACGATTTTGGGAACGAGAAAACAGCCATTCAACTGCGCGGGTGCGTTGCGCATCGCTTCCTCGTGCGGCAGTGAAGGCCGGATCTCGTCGGCACGTGTGACATTGGAGAGAGGGACGGCGTGCGCCGTCGGCTCGACTTTCGAAACATCGAGTTCATTGAGCTTGGCGATGTAGTCGAGAATGTTTCCGAGCTGCGCCTGGAATTTCGTTTCTTCCTCGGGCGTGAGGGCGAGCCGCGCGAGGTGCGCTACGTACTTCACATCAAAATCCGGCTGAACAGACATGCGCGTGAAGCTAAGGAGCGGGGTTCAAAGCGCAAGATTCAAGTCAGGGCGAGCGCTTCAATCCTCATCGAACTTGCGCTTGATCAGCGCATCCAGTTCGTCGAGCGCTTTTGCGGCATCGTCGCCTTGCGCGGACACCAGGATGCGGCTGCCGGGACCGGCGGCGAGCATCATCAGACCCATGATGCTCTTGCCGTTGATGACGTCGCCGTCCTTTTCCACGAGCACGTCGCAATCAAACTTGTTCGCCGTCTTGACGAACATTGCGGCGGGCCGGGCGTGAATGCCCAGTTTGTTCAACACCGTCATCTCTCGTTTGATTTTAGAGGCTTTGGACGCGCTCATTTTGGTGAGCCTAACTTATCGTCTCGCCGCAGTGCCAACGTTTTTCAAATCGACTGCTCTCCTGCCATGCGAGCGATGAGCATGTCGTTCAATTCCTTGGCCGCATTGTATCCGGACAGCCTCAGCTTGGTCTGGAAAGCCGCCACCTCGACCAACCGCGCCAGGTCACGACCGGGGCGCACCGGCAAAATCATATGCGGCACATCAATGCCGAGAATCTGCGCGTACTGCTCCTCCATCCCGAGGCGATCCACATCACGCACCTTGTCCCATTCCTTCAACGTGACGATGAGATCGACGCGTTTTTCGTGGCGGATCGAGCGCACCCCGAACATGGCCTGCACGTTGATGATGCCGATTCCGCGCACCTCCATGTGATTGCGCGTCAGTTCAGAACTGGTGCCGACGATCTCGCGTCCATCAATCAAAGTCACACGCGTGATGTCATCGGCGACGAGGCTGTAGCCGCGCTCGATCAACGCCAGCACACACTCGCTTTTGCCAATGCCGCTTTCGCCTTTCACGATCACGCCGACGCCAAGGATATCAACCATGCTGCCCATCTCAGTGCCGCGCGGCGCGAACATGCTTTCGAGCGCGAGCGTGGCGAGATTGATGAACTTCATCGTGATGAACGGGCATTTGAAGACCGGCACATCCACCTGCTCGGCCATTTTCAGCAAGAGCTTGTCCGGCTCCAGCCCACGCGAGAAGACGATGCACGGAAGTTTGTATGAGAGCAGTTGCTTGTAACGCCGCTCACGTTCGCCCTTGGGGAGAGATTCGAGGAAGTGGCATTCGGCATTGCCCATTACCTGCACGCGCTTATTGGCGAAGTATCGCGTGAAACCGGCAAGCGCCAGCCCGGGGCGATTCACCGTTGGCTCGCGAATGATGCGCTTCAATCCGATCGCGCCGGCAAGCAGCTTGAGCTGCAGCGCATCGGCGTGATCCGTGTAAAAGCGTTCGACCGTAACGGTGTCGCGTTGCATGCGCGGCAGAGTGCCGAGTCGCGAAGGAAACGTGAAGACGGAAACAGCCAGCGCTCGCAAATCGTTTCCGGATCGCTAAGTTCCCGCGCATGAAACCACTCGCGATCCTGTTGCTCGCCGCGAATATCTCCTGCGCGGAAAACTGGCCGCAGTGGCGCGGACCGCGTCTGGACGGCACGAGCACAGAAACGAACGTGCCGGTGCATTGGAGCGCCACGAGCAACATCGCGTGGAAGGTGGCCATGCCAGGCCTCGGCCATGCGTCGCCGATCATCTGGGGCGATCAAGTGTTCACCGTGACCGCATTGCCCGAAACGCAGGAGCGCGTGCTGCTCGCCCTTAATCGCAAGGACGGCAAAGTCGCATGGAAGCAAAGCGTGCTGAGCTCGCCCCTCGAGAAAAAGCACATGCTCAACAGTCACGCGTCAAGCACGCCCGCCTGCGACGGCGAGCGCGTGTTCGTCGCGTTCCTCGATCGGCAGCAGATGGTGGTCGCTGCTTACGATCTCAGCGGAAAGCAGCAGTGGGTGGCGCGCCCGGGAAAGTTCTCGAGCATGCACGGCTTTTGCAGCTCACCAATTCTCTTCAAGGACAAGGTCATCGTGAACGGCGATCACGACGGAGACGGCTACATGGTCGCGCTCGATCGGCAGACCGGGAAACAACTCTGGAAGATCGATCGGCCGAACAAGACGCGCAGCTACACCGTGCCGCTGATCCGCGACATTGATGGCCGCTCGCAAATGATTCTCACCGGCAGCAAATGCACGGCGAGCTACGATCCGAATAACGGCAAGCTCCACTGGATCATGGACGGGCCGACGGAGCAGTTTGTCGCGTCGCCGGTTTACAGCGAGCGCGCGAACGTCGTGGTGATCACGGCGGGCTATCCCGAGTATCACACGCTGGCGATCAAGGCGGATGGCCATGGCAAAGTCGGCGCGGAAAAAATCGCGTGGCGCACCACACGCGGCGCGGTCTATGTGCCTTCGCCGGTCATCGAAGGCGATTATTTCCTCATCATCTCGGAAGGCGGCGTGGCGCATTGTTTCGAGACGAAGACGGGCAAGCTCTTCTGGCAGGAACGATTGGGCACTCACCACGCGTCGCTCGTCTCGGCGAACGGGTTGGTTTATTTTCTCAACGACAACGGCGTGATGAACGTGGTGAAACCGGGGCCGGAATTTCAGCGCGCCGCTCAGAATGAACTCGGCGAGAAATGCTTTCCGTCACCGGCAATCAGCAATGGGCAAATCTTCATCCGCACAGACAAACATCTCTTCTGCATCGGCGCACCGAGGTGAGTGTTCTCGCGCGTGGGAGAAGGATTAGCTTTGCACGTGAGATGGGGCGGAGCGGCAGCTCCACCCTACCGTGAGTAGGGCAAACGCTGCCGCGTTGCCCTGATCGTTGTGCAAACGTTCCGTTTTTTCCTCGTCGATTATTTCGCCGGCACGAGTTCCAGCACACCGACATCGATGTACTGGCCGCCAGTAGTTTGCTTGCAATGAACGGCGATAACATTGCGGCCGGGTCGCAACGCCTTGAGCGCATCCTCGCTGATCGCGAACTCATCGTAGTCGCCGATGAAACGCGAACGCTTCGTGGCCAGCACGCCATTGATGTAAACCTCCGCGTCCTCGTCGTGATGCATGAGCAACTTCACTTCGCGCGGGATGCCGCTGGTGAGTTGAAACTCGCGCCGCAACCAGATGTCGCTCGTGTTCCACTCGGTTCCGATGATCGAGTTCGGCGTGCCTTTGGTACCGAAGCCCGCGCGTCCCTCGTGCCATGAACTCGCATCGAAGTCAGGCGTGCGCCAGTCGCTGCCTGGCCGGTTCGTCGTGTAGCGCCATGTGGTGCCGATGTGTTGCGAGGCCGTCGGTGACAGCACGCGTTGCACAGGCTCACGCGGAAACTGGAAACGGTTCGCCTTCGCGACTTCATCGACCGGCATCTTCATCACGGCGCGGTCGTAAGTCATGAGGCCGTTGATCTCGACTTCCACGTCCGTCGTCTGGGTGTAGATCGCGGCGGACAAACCGTTCGCCTCGACCATCGGCTGAAGCTTGCGCAGGAGACCAACGTAAGCCTTCGTGAGTGCCTGCGCGTTGGTGAAGCTGCGGTAGCCCCAGTTCTTCTCTGCCTGCCACGTGTGGCCTTTCACCGGCAAACCAAGTCCGCCGAACTCGCCCAGCACCATCGCGCGATCGGTCACTGGAGAGGGCGCGCCGGGCCCGGGATATTGGTGATGATCGATGATGTCGCCGGCCGGGAAATGATTGCCGCCGCTCGCACCATCGACGAGGCGCGTGGGATCAAGCTGCTTGGTGAGATTCAAAATGCGGACGGTGTCGAACTGGCCCCAGCCTTCGTTGAACGGCACCCAGATCACGATGCTCGGGTGATTGTAGAGTCCATCGATCATCGCTTTCAGTTCGCGCTCGTAGATCGCCGTGGATTCCGGCGTGCGTTTCATTTCTTCGCCGTCGTAACCGCTCGGGCCGCGCCAGCGCGCGCTCTTGTCGCCGCTCGGAAGGTCCTGCCAGACGAGCAGGCCGATCTTGTCCGCGTGATAATACCAGCGCGCCGGTTCCACCTTTACGTGCTTGCGCGCCATGTTGAACCCGAGCTTCTTCGTCATCTCCAGGTCGTAGCGGAGCGCTTCATCCGTGGGCGCGGTGTAAAGACCGTCCGGCCAGAATCCCTGGTCAAGCGGACCGACTTGGAAGTAATTCGTATTGTTGAGCTGGATGCGCAGGCGACCCTTGTCATCGCGCACCATGGAGATTTTGCGCATGCCGAAATAGGACTTCACTTCGTCCACTTTTTTCCCGGTCTTCGAAATGCTGTGAAGCTCCAACTTTAGATCGTACAGGTGGGGCGTTTCTGGCGACCATGTTTTCGGACGCGGAATTTTGAGAGTGATGGTCCCGCGAGTCGGATCACGACTTCCGGCCTTACGCTCATGTCGAAGTGTTCCTTCGGCGACCGTTCGCCAGCCGTCAGTTACCTCTGCCTTCAAGTCGGTCCACATCGGTGCTGAAAGAAAGACCGTCTCAATCGTCACGGATTCTTGATCGAGATTTGGCGTAACTTTGATGCGCTCGATGTGAGCGTCACTCACCGGCTCCAGCCACACCGTCTGCCAGATGCCGCTGCTCGGCGTGTACCAAATGCCGCCTGGCTTGCTCACCTGCTTGCCGCGCGGCTGCGGGCCGGCATCGGTTGGGTCCCAAACGCTCACTACGATTTCGTTTTTGCCCTTCGCATTCAGCGCATCCGTGATGTCGAAGCTGAACGCGTCATAACCACCCTGGTGTTTGCCGACTTCCTTTGCATTCACAAACACCATCGCATCCCAATCCACCGCGCCGAAGTTCAGCATCACGCGTTTATTCTTCCATCCGCGAGGCACTTCGAACGTGCGCTTGTACCAGAGTTGCTCCTTCTCGTTCACGCGCTTCATCACGCCGGACAGCGCGGACTCGACCGGGAACGGCACGAGGATCTGGCCCTGCCATTGCGCCGGCGCCGTGGCGTCTTTCGGCGTGATGGCGTAATCCCAGAGCCCGTTCAGGTTCTGCCAATCCTCGCGCACGAACTGCGGGCGCGGATATTCGTTGAGCGGCTTCTTCGCCGAAACATCCTTGGCCCATCGCGTCATGAGCGGACCGGGAGCGGGCTTCCATTCGGCCGCGGCCAACCCGGTCGCAGTGGCAGTAAGGAGAGTTGCGAGAAAGAAGAAGCGCGTCACGCGTAAGCCTTGGATTGGAATCACGCGTCGTTTCGTAAAGCGTTTGCCGCCCTGTTTCAACAGCCAAGTTGGCACCGGACACAACCGGTCAAACATGGCGTGGGTAGGGATGGCGCGCTGCGCCGTCCGCGCCGCGTAGCAGCGGCGCAATGCAACTCCTTACTGGTGCGCACGCATGAAAGAATTCCGCTCGCTCTGCGCGTGCGGTGACGCCGCCGCGCAGCGTCCCTACCTGGTCCTTCAAGCTGAATCGAACCTGAAAAGAATGCGCTACGGCTGGCGCAGCCGGTAAAAAGCCGCCGCGTTCGTGGGATTGATCAATCGCGGACTAACCGCGTTCGACAGAATGTTCCAATCGCCGCTCGGCGAATCCGCGACCTCCAGCAGATAATTGACAGACGACCACTTCAACTCCACCTGCTCGCCGGCGCGAAGAATTTGCAGGGCAGGTCCAGTCGGTGCCAGAAGCGTGCTCGGTCGAACCGCCTTCAATTCCGCCGCGAACGCCACATCGCTGGAGTTCGCGGTGACTTGATGCGTCTCGGCCGCCAGCACGCTGGCGCCGTCGGCCCCATTCCGAGCGACCAGCATCGGAGCGGAAAGCACGGCCTCTATCCCCGTGATCGCGAACGTCATTTTGTCCACCGGTCCGGCCGGCAAATTCGTGCGCGTCAATTCGAAGCCGTTCAAATAGAGGATTGCACTGTCATCCGCTGCATAGCGCATCGACAGCTCCGCTCCCGCATCGAGCGGCGGCAGCGTGAAAGCATGACGAAAGTAATGCGTCGTAATCGTTCCGCCAGTGGCGTTCGTGAGTGAAAGCAGCGTGCCGATCGGCGCGGGTGGTCCGCTGCTGATGAACGTGTCGTTGTAAAGGAGCGCCGGACCAACCAGCCATTCGCCGTCATCGAACCCCGGGAATTTCCAGTTGCTCACCTGGCCATTGCCGGATTGGTCGTAAGTCCACGTGGCCGTCAGCGGCACCAAGGTCAACTCATACCCCAGCGCCGCGCCCGTGCCGGGCTCAATTTCATTGTGCGCTGCCGCCGTGTCGGTCACGCCACTGATTCGCACTTCGTAATTTCGTCCATCCACGCGAGGCGACGTGCTCAGCACGATGTTGGTTTCATTCAGAACGCTGGCCACCGTGACGGCGATCACTTGTCCATCGCTGCCGCGCACGAGGTAGTTCGCAAGCACGGCGGCAGACGCGGGATCAATTGGCTCGGAAAAGGTAAGGACAATCTCCGTGGAACTCGATGCCGCCGCGGACAGCAACACCGGCAGATTGGTATCCGCCAGCACATGGAGCGTGGCATTGCTGCTCAGGACCGAACTGAAGTCGTTGGAAAGCAGAACGGAAAAACGCACGCCGTTGTCGCTCATCATTGCCCGTGAGTAAGAAAGGACCTCGGTGTTCGCGCCGGAAATCGCCACCTCTTCCCTCAGCCACTGCGCGCTCGTAGCGGCGATTGAATCCACTTCGAATACGAACGGCTGGCCTTCACGAACAAAAACATCAGCGGGCTGCCGCACGATCCGAACGAGTTCATTGGGAAAACTTCTTGCCACCAGATTCAATTCAGCGCCGAAGAAAGCATCGATGGCATTGCCCTGGTGCAACTCCACGGCGAGCACGTTGTCGCCGATAGCAAAGTTGGGCAGCAGAGCGAACGGACCTTCCAGGCTGTTTTCATCCGCGCCGCCGCGAATGCGCGACGCGCGGTTCGTCACGTAAACGAGATTGTTTGTCACTCCAAGCCGGAACACCTCAGCGCCATTCAAATACAACACCGCTCCATCATCGATGACGCCACGCAGACTGAATTGTGCGCCGAGCGGGCTGGCGGCGATGTCCACGTGCTTGCGAAAATAATGCGTGATGATCGCGTCGCCGGAATTCGTGAGTTGAATCAGCGTGTTGGTGGGAAAGGCCGGCGGCGGAAAAATGTCAGTGCCAAACTGGCCGCCGTAAAACAACGCAGCCCCCGTGGGCCACGCTGAGTCATCGTGAGCCGAAGCCCGCCAACTCGTGCCGAGATCGTTGCCCGTATCGTTGTAACTCCACACAGCTTCCAGCGGCACCAACGGAATAATTTGCCGGAGAGTGATTTGAAAATTGTTCAGCGCATTTCCGGCCGCGGACGCGTCGGTGATTCCGTTCAGTTGCAGCACGAAGTTCGTTCCAGTAGGGAGCGTGCTGGAAAGCGACAGCACGACTTCTGTGCCGCTGCAGGTCGTGGAAGCAACCATCGCCGCATCAGTGCCGTTGGGAGAGAGAATGCGGTAGTTGGCCGCATTGCTTGCCGACGCGAGGAGCAGCGGTTCGTCGAAGTCGATGACCACCGTCGTGCGATTCGGTTGCAACGTTGCGTTTACGACATCGGGCGGCGCGGTATCGACGATGATTTGAACCGCGACGACGGCGCTGGTCACGGAGCTTAGGCTGTTGGTCGCGATGGCGTAGTACTCGCCCGAATCCGAGGGACGCGTGGCCTCGATCAAAAGCGTGCCAGTCGTCGTTCCGTTCACGAGAACACCATCGTGGTACCAGCGAAAATTGGCCGGAGCATTGAGCACCAAATTCAGTTCGAACGAATGGGCTTCGGTCACCACCACACTCGACGGTGAAGCGACAATTGTTAACGGGCTTTCGGGAATGAGATAACCAAACGCGGCCGTACCGAAGACAATGTCTGAACTGGTGGGGGAGTTTTGATGGATCTCCACCGCGAGAACGTTATCTCCCTCGATGATCATGGGTGCGGCGACATTCGTAACGACGAAAACACCTTCGCCCTGGGGATTGGCCGCCGGCGCGAGAGTGGAACTCGTGACGTAGCCGTTGGGCATATTCTGCCGGAAGAGCGGCGCGCCGTTGACGTAGAAAACCGCGCCGTCATCGACCAGGTTCGATAAGACCAGCGCGGCGCCGATGGAACTCGTCGGCCAAAAGAAATGGGTGCGGAAGTAGGAGGTGACGATGGGCTGGCCCAATGTGTTCGTCAGACGCAGAACGGTGTTCGTCCACATGATGGCCGGCAAGCTGGTCTCAATTCCCAGGACACCGCGGCCTTGCAGCCAACTCGTGTCGTCGTAGTCCACCTCACGCCAGGTAGTTCCGAGATCGTTTGCACTTTGGTCGTAAGCCCACACGTTCGTGAGCGCGAGCGGCAGAAATGTTGCAAGGGGCGGTGGCAGGGGAAGCGGCGGAACAATCGTTACTGTCGCAACTGCGCTGGTCACGGCGTTGAGCTGATTGTTGGCAATCACGAAATAATTACCTGCGCTATTGGTGACTGCTGATGCGACCCTGAACACGGAGTTGGTGGCGTTCGCCAGCGCCGCCCCGTTTTTGAACCATTGAAAACTCGGAGCGGAGCCAGCGATGGCGACTTGCAACCGCAACGTCGTGCCTTGCGTGACGATGATGCTTTGCGGTTCTTCCAGGATGCTCAGCGGC
>Ga0193706_1001418_pt1 | contig 10753 bp, 8 predicted proteins | sample U3c1metaG_FD_160130 | JGI IMG/M metagenome (GOLD analysis project Ga0193706, IMG submission 160130) | Soil microbial communities from a riparian zone of the East river system, Colorado, United States - U3c1 | ecosystem: Environmental > Terrestrial > Soil > Riparian zone | place: USA: East River... | reverse complement strand
CGGGCAGCGTGGACACGCGCAGCATTCCACGCAACGAGCCGTTGACCGTACTCCTTCCGATCGAGCTGCAAGCGTTCGTATCATGCCAGAGAGACTTGGATTTGCGAGGACGGGCCGGCTGCACGCGAAGGCGACATTGACGGGGCGGGTCGATTCGGGCTACGGGGCGACCTCATGTCGCTGGAGCGCCTGCAAAGCATCATGAGCCGGTTTCGGACCGACGTTGCCGCGACGGCTGTCGAGGGCCCGCGGCACCTTCCATGTTCTGCCGAGACGCTCTGGGAGCTGCTCCAATCGATGCTGCGCGCGCGGCATCTCGATTGGGCCGCGCACGAGCTGCGCTCGACGGGGCACGGCCATTACACGATCTGCAGCACCGGCCACGAAGCGAACGCGGCGCTTGGCCGTCTCACGCGCCCCTCCGATCCCGCCATCGTTCACTACCGGAGCGCGGCATTTCAGTTGGAACGTGCGCGGCAGGTGCCGGGAACCCACGCCGTACGCGACATCGCGCTCTCGTTGGTCGCGTCGAGCAGCGAACCCACGAGCGGCGGCCGTCACAAGGTGCTCGGGGGCAAGCATCTCGGTATGATTCCTTCGACCAGCACGATCGCTTCGCACTTGCCGCGCGCGATGGGCCTTGCTTTTGCCATCGAGCGAAAAGCGCGGCTCAAGGGGGTCGAGCCCGGCCCGCGCGACGCCATCGCCGTCGCTAGCTTCGGGGACGCGAGCCTGAATCACAGCACCGCCCTCGGTGCGATCAACGCCGCGGGCTGGGGCACGCACCAAGGGTTGGCGGTTCCGCTCCTTCTGATTTGCGAAGACAATGGTCTCGGCATCAGCACGCGAACACCGCAAGGGTGGGTAGAGAAACGTCTCCGAGCCGAGCCGCACCTCTCGTATTTTCACGCCCGCGGCTGGGACGCGTGCGAAACGTACGTCGCCGCGCGTGCGGCCGTCGAGCACGTGCGCAGCACGAGGCGTCCCGCCGTGCTCCACCTGGAGTGCGTGCGATTGCTCGGCCACGCCGGAAGCGATGCGGATGTCGCTTACCGCACCCAAGCGGAGCTCGATCGCGCGGGCGATCGCGATCCCGTGCTGAGGCTCGCCATCGATCTCGTTCGGGGCGGCGTCTTCGACGGCAGAGCCGTGCTCGCGCTCGACACCGAGATTGCCGCCGAAGTGAAAGGTGAAGCGGAGCGCGTCAAGCAGAGCCCACGCATCACCACCCGGGCCGCCGTCGTCGACGCACTGACGACCCCCATCCCAGCCGCGTTCAATGCCGAGGCATCGCGCACGAGCAAGCCGCCCACCTCGAAAGGCGGCGACTTGACGCTCGCGCAAGGCATCAATGCCGCACTGGCGGAAGCGCTCGAGCGCAACCCGGGCGCGCTCGTGTTCGGCGAGGACGTGGCCAAAAAGGGCGGTGTCTACGGCGTGACCAAGGGCCTTTTCTCGAAATTCGGAGCGCACCGCGTCTTCAATACATTGCTCGACGAGCAGAGCATTCTCGGCATCGCGCTCGGTGCGGCGACGCTTGGGCTTTTGCCCATTCCGGAGATTCAATACCTGGCGTACCTGCACAATGCGGAAGACCAGCTGCGCGGCGAAGCCTCTACGATGCAATTTTTCTCCCAGCGCGCGTACGACAATCCGATGGTGCTACGCATCGCCGGGCTCGGCTACCAAAAGGGCTTCGGCGGCCATTTTCACAACGACGATTCACTCGCGGTGCTGCGCGACATTCCGGGGATCGTCGTCGCTATCCCCGCGCGCGGCGACGATGCGATAGCGATCTACCGTTCGGCGTTCGCGCTCGCCGAAGAGGCGCGGCGCGTCGTGGTGGTCATCGAGCCCATCGCGCTCTATCACACCAAAGATTTGCTCGACGGCGACGGGGCGTGGCTTGCCCCCGCACCCGAGGGGCGAGCCGAGTGGCCGCGGGCCCGCGTGTACCGCGAGAGCGCGGCAGACCTCGTCATCGTGACGTACGGCAACGGCGTTTGGATGAGTCTGCGCGTCGCCGTGCGCCTCGAGCGCGAGCATGAAATTTCTGCGCGCGTCATCGACTTGCGATGGATCGCGCCGCTGCCGCTCGATGATGTACTCACCCATGTCCGTGCGGTCGGCAAAGTCCTCGTCGTCGATGAGTGCCGGCGTTCGGGCAATGTATCGGAAGCGCTGGCGGCCGCCGTTCTCGACACGAACACGCCATGCCGCTTCATGCGCGTCACCTCGGCCGACAGCTTCGTGCCGCTGGGTGACGCCGCCAACTTGGTTCTCCTCTCGGAGGACGAGATCCTCGCGGCAGCGCTCGCGCTGGCGCAGACGAGCGGCTAATCGCCGTCCCAGTCGTCGACGGACCGAGATTCACGAGGCGCGGCCCGCAAGGCCGTCCGACGGAAGATCGAAGGCGCCGCAGGCTCGGTCATCGGCTCCATGGGGAGCGCGCCTTCGTCTGCGCATAGTTGGGGAGAAGCCGAGCGACCCTACGCTCGGGGAAGGTACAACATGGGCCAATCTCGGCATGAACGAGGACCGCGAACCAGTGAGCACGCGACGGCCGTGGATCGGCGCACATGGCTCGCGAGCGCAGGCGCGTTGATCGGCGTGGCGGGATGTCAGACGAAGGGGCGCGGCGAAAAAGTCGTGGCGGAATCCCGCAACGTCGCGGGGGCGAATCGTCCCATTCAGCAGCGCAGCGTCGGCTTTCAGCTCGCGCAGGAGCAATTCACCATGCCCGAGCTCGTCGAGCTTGGTGTGCTGGCAGAGCAAGCGGGATTCGACGTGGTCACCGCGAGCGATCACCTTCAGCCGTGGCAAGCCAATCAAGGCCACTCCGGGTTCGCGTGGCTCACCCTGTGCGCCCTTGGCCAGCGCACGAAGCGCGTATGGCTCGGAACGACCGTCACGTGTCCCACATTTCGCTATCACCCGGCCGTCGTGGCACAAGGATTTGCATCGCTCAGTGCGCTCTATCCGGGGCGCATCTTTCTCGGTGTCGGGTCGGGCGAAGCGCTGAACGAACAAGCGGCCACCGGCGAGTGGCCGAACTGGAACGAACGCTCCGAGCGGCTCATCGAAGCCACCGACATCATTCGACGGCTCTGGTCCGGCGCTAAAACCGAACGACAAGGTCGTTATTACAACGTCAATGCGCGTCTCTATGATCCGCCGTCGCAACCGATTCCACTGCTGATGGCGGCCAATGGTCCGAAGGCCATGCGGCGTGCCGGCCAGCATGCCGATGGGCTCGTCACCGATTCCAAAACTTGGAAGCAGCACAAGGGGGAATTCGAGCGCGGCTGGAACGAGGCGGGGAAAACCCACGCCGCCAAGTCGGTGTTCATCGAGCACTATGCCGTCGTCGGCAACGAGGAGGATGCCCGAGCCGCCGCCGAGCTTTGGCGCTTCGGGCCGAAGGCGTGGAAACCCTATGTCAATATCCCGGACCCGGCGCGCATCGAAGAATTGTCCAAATCCGAGATCCCGCTCGAAGAGGTCTACAAGGATTGGGTCGTGAGCACCGATCCCAACGTGCACGCCAAGGCCATTCTCGACTTATTCGAAAGCGGCGCGACCGAGGTCAACATCCATTCCGGGCAGGCCGACCAGCGACGCGTCATCGCATTCTACGGCGACGAGGTGTTGCCCCGACTGGCGCGCGGCTCGGGGCGCCGTGACACGCGCCTCCCGTGAAGGGTCTCGTCGCTGGTTGCCGGGTAAAGGGCTGGCTTTGGTCGGATCTGGGGGCCGAGGCCGGTTTCCTTTGTGGCGTAGACGCTTACGTTTGCCGAATGATCGCTCTGAACGTCAAGGTCGATACGCACCGGCAGCACATCGAGGTTCCTCAGGGGGAGTTCCGCGTCTACCGCGAGGACGACCGGTACATGGTCGGCCGCGTGCCTGACGGCGCGCTTCTCGGCTTTTTTCGATTGGAGCTAACGACGAGCGGCAAAGTGGGGGTCAAATCCCATTGCGTGGGTCAGCTCGGACTCGGCACCTTCGACGAAGCGCGTGAGCTACTCGACGTCATCGGGCGCGCCGCGTTCGAACACGGCATCGCTTCGGCTTGACCCGGTTCGCCAAGGAGCCGATAACGCGGCACACCTGGCATGAGCACCTCTTTTTCGCAATTGCTGCGGCGCGCGAAGCGCCAAGAAGGATATTTCGAGCTCGACGTCCCCGCCGATTGGATGCAGGGGCGTAGCGTGTTCGGGGGCCTGCAGGTGGTCATCGCGCTCGAAGCCATGCGTACCTGCGTCCCGAGCACCGTGCTTCGCACCCTGCAGGCCACGTTCGTCGCGCCCGTTCCGGAAGGGATCGTCGCTGCGCGCGCTCAAGTGCTTCGGCGGGGCAAGAACGCGACGCATGTCGAAGCCCGTCTCGTCGACGGCGACGCGACGTTGGCCGTCGTGATTGGCGTCTTCGGGAACGCGCGGTCCTCCAAGGCAACGCGGTCGCCACGGCGGCCAGAGGTGGATACGTCGCAAGCGCTGGAGCTCACCTTCGGGCCTGGTTTCCCCAGCTTCACCCAACATTTCGCTGCTCGTTGGCTGCGCGGCCCTCTTCCCTTTTCGGGCCAACCCGCTCACGAACAGGTCGTCGAGGTCGCGATGAAAGACGAAGGCCCTATGACGGACGGGCACGTCATCGCCATTGCCGATTTCATCGCCCCCGTTGCGCTTTCGTACCTCGACGCTCCCGCCCCGGGAAGCACGCTCACTTGGATGCTCGAGTTCCTCTGCGACGACGTACATCACCAGCCCCTCACGGGTTGGCGCATCGACGCCGAGCTCATCGCGGCGAGGGACGGCTATACCAACCAAGCGGTCACCGTGTGGGGCTCTGATGGAACCGCCATCGCGTTGAGCCGGCAGAGCATGCTCGTGTTCGGATAACGAACGCGGTGGCGCATCGCGGCCGGTCGAGTTACGTTGTGGAAGGCCTTGTCATCTTGGGCCAAGCATGCCCGCGAAACAGCGTGAACGATCAAGCTCGGGCAACGACGAGCACACGTTACCCGGCGTCCATTTACTGCATCTCGTCGAGCTCGTCGCGCGATGGCAGGTGACGCCAGCCGAGCTTTTAACGGGCTCGAACGTGACGGAGGCGAGCCTTTCCGATCCTGCGACCCGTCTATCGCTACGAACCTTCGAACGCCTGATCGAGCGGGCGCGCACGCTCACGGGGGAGCCGGGCCTCGGCTTTCATCTCGGTCTTTCGATGCGCATCTCGGCGCATGGCCATCTCGGATTCGCGGCCATGACCGCGACGACCCTGCGCGGCGCGCTCGAGATCGCCACACGTTTCGCGCCGACGCGCAGCACCGCGGTCGACTTGCGGCTCGAGGTCGACGGCGATCGCGCTCTGGTGGTCGTCGAGGAAAAGGGCGCTTTCGGGAGCGCGCGCGACGTCATCATCACGTCCCTCATCGTCGGCATCTGGCAGATCGGAAATGCACTGACCGGGCAGTCCTTGCGCGGCGGCGTGGACTTGGCCTTTCCCGAGCCGTCCTACTTCGCGCGCTTTGCGTCACTCGCACCTGGTCCGGTGCGCTTCGATCAACCGCGCCACCAGCTCATCTTCGACAAGTCGATCCTGGAGCTGCCCCTCGTGCTCTCCGACCCCGCCGCGCAGAGCCTCGCGCGTGAGCAATGCGAGCGCGAGCTCGAAGCGATCGGCCCGCGGGCCGCGGTGGTGGCGGGCGTACGGGCCGGCCTTGCGCGCGACGAAGGCGGGTTTCATGCGCTACCGCGTATTGCCAAGCAGATGCACATGTCGGTGCGCACGCTGAAGCGCAAGCTCGAGGCCGATGGCACCTCTTATTCCGAGCTCCTCGACGAGCAGCGGCGCGGAAAGGCCATGCTCCTTCTGCGTCGCGACGATCTCGCCATCGAAGAGATCGCCGATCGGCTCGGCTACTCGGACGCTGCCAATTTCACGCGCGCGTTCCGGCGCTGGACCGGCACGACGCCCAAGGCTTTTCGTGCGTCGGGGCGGCAGTGACGTCTATTCGACTTCGGCTTCTGGCAGGCGCGAAAAGAACTCCCAGATGAGAGCCCCCGACCACGGCGGCGGGTTGTGCCAGCGCTCGGCGGGATCGCCCACTGTCGCCTTTTCCCGGCGCCAGTGGTCGACGAAGCCGACGGGATAAGCGGTGTCGCAGTTGAGATAGTTGCGTGCGACGGGCGGCATGTCGTCGTTCGCCGTGGGGGCAAGGCTTATCGCCGTCGGATAAGGCTCCTGCGCCATTTGATTGCATTGCTTGGTGGTATCGGTAATGCCGTCGATGGCGTGACAACCACAAGCAGGCATCTCGTCACAGGTATTGGCGCGCAAGTAGCGCGTGCATGCGCCGATGGCGCCGCTGTACTGTACCGAGGTGTCCTTCGGGCTGTGGATCTGAAGCGTCGCGATGCGACCCGTGCACCCGGTCTGGCGCGCTGCGCATCCGGCCACAGGAGCGATGGCGCGAAACGGTTTGCCGCGGAAGCATCCCAGCGCATTGGACATGCATCCGCCGAAGCTGTGCCCGGTCGCGAAGATCCGTTTTTGATCGATACAGAGCTCACTCGAATATTGGGCGATGAGCGCGTCGATCAGCAAAAGATCGACGCTCGTCGCGGAGAGGTCCCACTCGTTCACACCGCCATCGCTCTGTGGCGTTCCGGTCGGGTAGATGAAGACCGCCGCTTGGTTGGCGGGCGTTTCGACGTCCATGTAGCCGCGTAGCTGGTCGCGGGTGCCGCCGCTGCCGTGCAATCCGATGACGAGCGGATAAGGCTTGGCGGGATCGTAGGTTTTCGGCACGGCGACGAGGTACTCGCGCGTGGCGCCGCCGATCACGATGGTGCGTTTCGCCACCTGCATGGGGGCGCGACCACTGCGCATCTCTTGGGTGATGTCGGCGCCCGTCCATGGCTGGCCGCAACCGCTCGTGCCTGCGTCGGTCGGCCCGCCGCCGCCCGTTCCGCCGCTGCCCGCCGAACCCGCGGTTCCGGCGCCGCCGTCGATCGCCGTTCCTGCTTGGCCGCCCTTTCCGGCCGCGCCGCTTCCCGCGGCTCCGCCGGTAGCGCTCGTTCCGGCCTGGCCACCTGTGCCTCCGGTGCTTCCGGCGCTTCCACCTTTGCCCGCTTGTCCGCCGGTTCCGGCGGCTCCTCCACTCGTTGATCCCGCGCTGCCGCCTTGGCCACCGCTCGTTCCGCCGCTGCCTCCGGCAGTGGATCCTCCCGCGCCGCCCTGGCCGCCATTCGTTCCGCCTGCGCCGCCGGTGCTCGATGCGCCATTGCCGCCATCGCCACCGCGGCCGGCCGTCGAGCCGCCGCCGCGCCCTCCATCGCCGCCGACGTCGCCGCCGCACCCGAGCGCGAGGAACATCGTACCCGAGACGAGCCACACGGCGGCGTTTGCCACCAGCGACGACCGATCCGAGATGCCGACAGGCACTCGGTCAGAGCGTGTTTGCAAACGCACGGCAGCGCCTCCTATCGTGTTGTCAGTCTCTTTGGTACTTCGTACGCGCATTGAAGGCAAGCTTGGTTGCCCCTCCCTTGGGGCGATGTGGTGATGTCGCAGCGCATGAGGATTTCAGTCTGCCTCGTATCTTCTAGCGAGCGCGTAGTCGACGAGCGATTGTTGCTAGCAACGCGTGTCGCTCTTCTCGTGATCGACGAACCGCCGGGGTAAGCGGCGAGTCAGCGATCCCGATGACATTGCGTTCTCCCGTTCAGCGCGCGCGGCGCGGCATAGACGACGAGGGCAGCCATCGTTCGATGCGAGTCGACGGCGAGCCTCCGAGCGAATGTATCTCGATCGGGTGTTCGCTTCGTCACACGAGCCGAGGTCTTCACGGTCGGCGGATCGGAACGATGCGTCCGCGCGTGCCCGAGCGCAGCGCGGCTCTCGGTCATCCATGTCGGAGGGAGGCCCACGCATCCCCTCTGACGGCTGCGTCACGCGTTGCACTGTTAATGCAAAATTGCGATGTAACAACAATAGCCAGCCCGACGCGTTATTTTGACGAGCCGTTCCGCCCAAATTCGTCCTCATCACACTACTGGATCGACGGAACATGGATACCGAACGCACCAAAGGACTCCAAGGGGTCGCGCAACAGCCGACCACCGGGACGCAGCCGGTGGCGACGCATCGTCCTCCGACAGACGCTGCAGAAGCCATCCTCGACTGCATCGCCGTTTACGTCGGCCCCGTGACGGCGCGAGCGGCCCTCGCGGCTTGCTGCGACTCGCTCGGCCGTGAACCAGACGCGCTCGGTCTCGAGGACGTGCCCCCGGTTCTCGCGGCGCTTCGCCCGATGCTAGGCACCCTGCTCGGCGGGTCGAGCTGCCGGATTCTGCTTGGCCGAATCGAGAAAGATCTCCACGCGTAGTTTGCATCTCGCGCATCGGCGTCGTGACGGCGGCGCTTCGTTTGCCGATTCCGGTTCCAATCTCCGGGATGACCACAAGCCGCGGTTGCCGAACTGCGTTCATCTTTTGCTCATGCCGAGCGTCACTGACGTGGCGGGTGTGCGAGGATATGGGCACGCATGAGCGACCGCACACCGCGAGCGAAACGGATCCACGTCGTGGACTCGCACACGGAAGGAGAACCCACCCGCGTCGTATGCGAGGGCGGACCCGATCTCGGCGGCGGGAGCCTGGCCGATCGGCGGGCGCGCTTCGCGTCCGATCACGACCGCTATCGATCGGCGATCGTCAACGAGCCGCGCGGTTCGGACATCATGGTCGGCGCCCTCCTGTGCGAGCCCGTCGACCGGACTTGTGCGACGGGCGTCATCTTCTTCAACGACGTCGGTTATCTCGGCATGTGCGGCCACGGGATCATGGGGCTGGTCGTCACGCTGGCCTGGCTCGGGCGAATCTCGACCGGTGAGCACCGCATCGAGACGCCGGTCGGCGTCGTTTCGGCGAAGTTGCACGCGAACGGTCGCGTCTCCGTCGCCAATGTTTCGAGCTATCGGTACGCGCATGCCGTCAGCGTCGATGTGCCGGGGCTCGGGCGCATGACGGGCGACGTCGCCTGGGGTGGTAATTGGTTTTTTCTCGCGTCCGACCACGCTCAAGAGCTCTCGCAGGGCAATGTCACGACGCTGACGGACGTGAGCCGCCGCATTCGCGAGGCGCTGCGGACCAGCGGCGTGCGCGGAGAAGGGGGCGCCGACATCGATCATATCGAGCTCCTTGGACCACCCTCGATATCCGGCGCGCACAGCAAGAATTTCGTTCTATGCCCCGGGGCGGCGTTCGATCGCTCCCCGTGCGGCACGGGAACGAGCGCGAAGCTCGCTTGCCTCTACGTGGACGGTGCGCTCGCGCCCGGTGACGTTTGGCAGCAAGAGAGCATCACCGGGACGCTATTCGAAGGGCGCTTTGTCATCGACGAAAAGCGGCCCGGTTGGATCTTGCCGTCGATCACGGGGACCGCTCATGTCACCGCGGAAGCCGCCTTGATTCTCGCCGACGCCGATCCACTTCAGTGGGGCATTCGCAAGCCATGGGAAAAGACGTCCTAATCATCGGCGGCGGCATCGTCGGCTTATCGATTGCTTACTGCGCGGCGCGCCGAGGTCACCGCGTCAAAGTGCTCGATTGCGGCACGCCGGGCATGGGTTGCTCTTACGGCAATGCCGGAATGATCGTGCCAAGTCATTTCATTCCCCTGGCTGCGCCGGGCATGGTCGCGCTCGCGCTCAAATGCATGGCTGACCCGGAGAGCCCCTTCTACCTGAAGCCGCGCCCGAGCGTCGATTTGGCCGCGTGGGCGTGGCAATTTTTTCGCTCCGCCAATGCCGCGCACGTTGCCCGCGCGGCGCCTTTCCTGCGCGACGCTCACCTTCGGAGTCGCGCTTGCTTCCAAGAGTGGTCGGAGGAGTGGGGCGAGGATTTCGGCCTCACGCAGCGCGGTCTCCTCATGTTGTGCAAAACGGAGCACGGGCTCGAGGAAGAGGCGAGGACCGCTGCCGTGGGGCGCGCGCTCGGGGTTCCTTCCGAGCGTCTCGGCGCGGTCGAAGCAATGCGGCTCGAGCCGGAACTGCGGATGGAGATCGCGGGCGCGGTGTACTTTCCACTCGACTGCCATCTGTCGCCGAAAAAGCTGATGTCCGCGCTCCTCGGGCAGCTGACGAAAGCGGGGGTCCTGTTTTCTTGGGAGACGCGCGTACACGGCTTCTCGCAGCAAAATGGTCGCATCGCTGCCGCGCAAACGAGCGGCGGCGAAATGACGGCCGATGAATTCGTGCTGGCCGGCGGCATATGGTCGACCGACCTTGCGCGCCAGCTCGGGGTGCGTTTGCCGATGGAAGCCGGCAAAGGGTACAGCCTGACGCTGGATGCGCCGCCGCGACGTCCGCAGCTCTGCGCCATCCTTTCCGAGGCGCGCGTCGCCATGACCCCCATGGGAGATTCGCTCCGCTTCGGCGGAACGATGGAGCTCGCCGGCATCGATACGACGGTCGATCTCGCGCGCGTGCGCGGCATCGTCGAATCGGTTTCGCAGTATTTGCCTGATTTCTCCAGCGCGACCTTTCGCCATGTCCGCGCTTGGAGCGGTCTTCGCCCTTGTTCGCCCGATGGCCTTCCGTACCTTGGAAGGTGGCCGCACCTCGAGAACGTCGTCGCGGCCACGGGTCACGCCATGATGGGCGTGAGCCTCGGTCCGGTGAGCGGCGAGCTCGTGGCGGCGCTCCTCTCCGACGAAGAGCCCGCCATTCGGCTCGATCTGGTGCGGC
>Ga0193706_1001417_pt1 | contig 10753 bp, 11 predicted proteins | sample U3c1metaG_FD_160130 | JGI IMG/M metagenome (GOLD analysis project Ga0193706, IMG submission 160130) | Soil microbial communities from a riparian zone of the East river system, Colorado, United States - U3c1 | ecosystem: Environmental > Terrestrial > Soil > Riparian zone | place: USA: East River... | reverse complement strand
GTAAAATGGTAATGCTGTAAAAGATACCGGATGGTAAAGGTTTGCGGAAATTTTGGGGCCTTCCCAAATCCACCCCATTCCGTATCTGCGGTTTTCATCATGTTCTGAAAGATCATATCAGCCTGTGCAGCCGGAGATAATTCCTCCCCGGGATTTTGCTGACCTTCTTTTTTTGTTAATCCGAAACTATTGGACTTTTGAAGGTGGCCTGTGAGGTTCTCTGCCTGTGCACTTATCTCATCCTGTCTTTCATTCCAGGCAAGTTTTATTGCATCCAATACTTCCGGCCATGATGAACGATTATAAGCCTTGACCGGTGGAAAATAGGTACCCCCGTAGAATGGCTTTGCTTCCGGGGTAAGAAAAACGTTTAGCGGCCATCCCCCGCTTCCCGCTATGGCCTGAACCGCATCCATATAAATATGATCGAGGTCGGGCCGCTCTTCCCTATCGATCTTTATATTGATGAAACTTTCATTCATGAGTTTTGCAACAGCTTCATTCTCAAAACTTTCTCTTTCCATTACGTGGCACCAATGACAGGCTGAATAGCCTATGCTGATAAGTATTACCTTATTTTCAGACCTCGCCCTTTGCAGGGCTTCTTCACCCCAGGGATACCAGTCTACAGGATTATGGGCATGCTGTAGCAGGTACGGACTGCTTTCATTGATTAAGCGGTTGCTGAATTTGTTTAACGTTGATTTATCGGCCATATCCATATGATGTACAAATATCATTCTAAAAAATGAAGGCTGAGGTTTATCCGGCGGCGTTCGGGCCCGGGCCGACGGTTGCCCCGTTGTGAAGAAAAAAGTTGTGAACATTTTTTTGTTCACACATTTTTTGTTCACAAAATAAAGAAACGCATTTTACGGGGTGTTCATCCTGTGATCAAAGTAATTATTTCTTCTTAAGGGAAGAAAGATATAATTCCAGGGCGCTTACCATGCTGGGTGCCTGTGGTTGCGGTGCTTTGATATCAAGTACAAGGCCCGCATCTTCAGCAGCTTTAAAGGTATTAATGCCAAAAGCGCCAATTGCTGTACCGTTCTGTTTGAACTTGGGGAAATTCTCCAGCAGGCTTTTTACCCCACCCGGGGTGAAAAAGCAAATGACATCATAGCCTCTTGCCATTACTTCCGTGATATCATTGCTGACGATCCTGTAAAGTACAGGGGTAGCGTGTTCGCAGTTATTTGATTTGAGCCAGTTGGTGATATCGCTGTCAAAGGATTCGGAACAGGGATAGAGGAACTTCTCATTGTCCTTGTGCTTATTGATAACATCAAACAGGCTTTTGTTGGTGCCATCAGCACCATAAAAAACTTTGCGTTTGCGGTAAAGAATGAATTTTTGAAGATAAAGCGCTACAGCTTCAGTGATGCAGAAATATTTTGTTTCCTGGGAGACCGTGATCTTCATCTCGTCGCAGATCCGGAAGAAATGATCGATCGCATTGCGGCTGGTAAATACAACAGCTGTATAACTGCCAATATCGATCTTTTGTTTGCGGAAGTCTTTTGCCTGTATGCCATCCACAACTATGAATGGGTGAAAGTCAAGATTGATACCGTGTTTCTTAGCCAAATCAAAATACGGAGATTTCTCACCATCCGGCTTTGGTTGGGTAATAAGTATTTTCTTAACTGTTTTGGCTGGATTAGTAGCCTGTTTTGCACCGTTTTTAACCATACTTAATTCACCAATGGTGGTGCAAAGCTAAAGATTTTTACTTAAATAAATCATTAAGCCCTTGTAAATCAACAATAGGGGCAATAATTCTATTCCTGCAATATAGAGAATGAAGTGAAACCTGCTGATTTTTAACTGGTTTTGCAGCAATCCATAAGACCGGAAGAAGCGTAATAAAAGCAACAAAACAATACTTATTAGAGAAATGATAACCGCAATTTCCACGATGTAGATATCAGAAAAGGATAATATGACGATAAAGGGCACGAGGAAAATACCGATGATCTTATTGATAAGGAAAATGATGAACACGTAGGTATTTGTAACATCATTAAGGCCCGTTACCCAACCGGTGAATTTAAGTGTACAGAATTTGATCAGGTAAATAAGCCCCAAAAGAGCGATCAATGAGACCATCATGATCCATTTATTCTCTTCGTTTATCCAATTATAATGCAATAAAAGAAGATAGGTATAAAACCCGCCGCTGAGAATAAAGAAAGCATTAAAGACCAAAGATGGAAATTTTGCCTGTAACAACTGATCTGTTAACTGGCTTTGCCGGAGAGACGTATTAAAAAATACCCTGAAAAGGTTTGTAAAATAGCGGCTGTAAAAATATTTCAGCGAAGCCAGGAGCAGTAAGATGCCGGCAACCACATAAAATAAAAAATCTTTACTATTGTCCTTTTTAAAATGAACAGATAAGGAAACCGGGGTACTATCACTGTTGAGGAGCTTATTCTCCAGTTTAAAAACAGGTACTTGAGAGATAGCAGGAGGTAAACTGTCTTTTAAAGGAAGTATCTGTAAAGAATCGGTTTGTAAGGCAGCCGTATCCGTACTAACTATAAGCGTATCCGTATTTTGAGCATGCAATGAGAAAGAGAGAGCAACCACGCACAGCAAAAAGAAAATTACCTGCTTCACTATCAAATTTATTTTGCTGCAAAAATAGATGCTGGAATGCACACTTTTAAAAGTAATTGACATAACCAAAGTGTATTTTGGATGCTTCCCGGAGACTAAACCTTACATCATCACGCTTACCCACTGCATAGCTGATATTCAATAAACCGAATTTGGTTTCAAAAGCAAGTCCTACCCCTGCACCAATAAAATTATTTTTTATGTTCACTGACTGGTATTTATTTCTAACCCAGCCGCCATCCACAAAGCCAAAAAGAAATGAGTTAAGGTCGAGCCTGTACCTGTATTCTGCTGTTAACACGGCATATTGCGTGGCATAAATACTTTCTTCACTGAATCCCCTCAGTAATTTATACCCGCCCAACTGGAAAAGCTCATTTCTAAACGTACTCGGACTGATGAAGAGACCCCCGTTCAATGCAGTTTTTACTGTACCCTGTTTACCTACCGGAAAATAATGCGCAGCAGAAAGCTTTACGCGGAACTGGTAAGCCTTTGCTTTTACGGAATCGTATAGGCTGGCGTAATTGAATAAAGGATCCTTGAGATTGATGATCTCGTTATTCTTCTTGGTTTTTTTTATCCCTACTACAGTAGTGATCTTTACCTCGTTCCCGCTTCGCGGGTTAAGCCGGTAATCCGTCTTATTCCATTCATAATCCAATCCTATGTTCACCGCACTTACATCAATATTGGGCGGAAGCCTTTTTGTAGCTTTTACCAGGTTGGTGTCTACACCCGTTCCCAGTAAAAAACTGTTTTGCCATTGAAAAAATACCTTACCCGCCTGTGAAGCAGAAAGGATATACTGGATACCTAAAAGGCCATTGACCTGCAAAAAGGTAGAATCCTTTTTAAACAGCTCGAACAAAAAATCGAAGCCAAAAGAAGAATTAAAAATATAAGGTTGCTGGTACCCCAGGTTAAGCCGGGGCGATTTTGGTTGTAACTGCTGCCATGTGAACAATATCCTTTCACCTGCATTCAAAACATTTTTGAGATCGAGATTTACATCCGCAGTTATCTGGAGTTTTCCCGTTTCTCCCGCGGGTAAAAAACCTACCAAAAAATTTGCCTGGCTGCTGCGTTTCGGCACCAGGTAAAGATTGAGGATCGAGCCGGAACCAAGCATGGTAATATCACTGGGCTGCACTTCCTTTAAATAAGGCAGTTCAAGCATACGCTTACTCACCTGCTCAAGTTTTTCCTTATTGAATAAGCTGCCATTTGAGATCCCTAAATAATGCTGAAGAAAATTCCTGGAGATCTTTGCTTTTCCAAAGATCCGGATGCTGTCAATATGGTATAAGGGTCCTTTTTTGGCCCGGAGCAGTGCTTCCATCTTATCATCATCCAAACGGATACTGTCCAGGTATACTTCTGCAAACGGATAGCCATTCTTTTCATAATAATTCAATACCCGTTCCTGCAATCTTAACAGTTGCTGCATATTGAGCAATTTACCAGAGTAATCTTTTTCACTGAACCTGCTTTCATCCATTGCATTTTTTTCAATGCCATCCGGCACTAATTTTATCCAGTGATATTGTTTGCCCAAAAATAAATGTATGGTTGTAAAAGTATTATTATCAAAAATACTGTCCACCGATGCTGTGGGATAACCCCTGGAACTTAACAATGCCGGTAACTCCCGTATATAATTATCACATGATGCCTTGTCTGTGAAAGCGGTCTGCAACTTTAATGGCTGCAGGTCAAAGGCGCTATCTTTGTCAACGAATTGGATCTTTAACTGGTAGGGTGCTTTTTTATCAGTAGTAACCTGGCAATTTGCAATGGGCAGTAAGGCGGTGCACAGGATTACCGGTAACAGGATCTTGCAGCATATTAGTTTTATAGAATTCATCAATGATCAAATCTAAAATATTATCCCGATAATTACCGGGGCATAAATTATAAATCTTTGCCGGGCATTTATATACATATCCCTTTTTGCAAGCAGGCTTGTCATTATTGCAATTTTCATTTTTCAACTTCACTTGCACAAAAGGAAAAGATGATGAAGGCAATAGTGAAAGAGATCAGCTTATCTCTTTCACTTAACGGCAAAGCTGAAGCTGAAATTATTTCAACACTTTATTTTGGAGGTGGCACACCAAGCATCTTAACCATTGATGATCTTAAAATGATATTTGATGCCCTAAGATCACGCTTTATGTTTGCTGATGATATTGAAATAACGCTGGAAGCAAACCCTGATGATATAACGGAATTAAAATTACAGGAATGGCGTTCAGCAGGTATTAACAGGCTGAGTGTAGGTATCCAGAGTTTTATAGAAGAGGAATTAAAATGGATGAACAGGGTGCATACCGCAGCAGAATCTTTAGCATGTATTGATAAGATCAAAACCGCGGGGTTCAATAATTTTTCTGTTGACCTTATCTACGGATCACCCCTGCTTACTGATGATGACTGGAAAAAGAACGTAGAAACAATAATTGAAAAAAACATTCCTCATATCTCCTGCTATGCCCTCACCGTTGAACCCAAAACGGCTCTTGACAAAATGATCGCCTTACATAAAAAAGAACCTGTTGACCCGGAGAAGCAGGCTCGCCAGTTCTTATTACTGATGGATTGGTTGCAGGAAGCTGGTTATGAACACTACGAGATAAGTAATTTTGCAAAGCCGGGTTTCAGGAGTAAGCACAACAGCAGTTACTGGATGGGAGAGCCTTATTATGCTTTCGGTCCTGCTGCACACGCATTTAACGGCCAAAGCAGGAAATGGAATATTGCCAACAATGCACAATACATTCAATCCCTGGAACAGGGTATCATTCCTTTTGAAGAAGAAACGCTTACCGTAACACAACAACTGAATGAATATATCATGACCTCGCTTAGGACGATGGAAGGATTAGACCTGGAATATGTGAGTGAAAAGTTTGGAAAAGGGAAAAGCGCAAAACTCGAATTAAGCAGTAAGAAGTATGAGAATACAGATCGCGTCATAATTCAAAACAGTAAGATCATTTTAACCAGGGAAGGAAAATTATTTGCCGACGGAATAGCGGCGGACCTATTTTTTTGAGTGTCCCAAACGCTTCCTGAGATGCTTCACAATTTCCGCAACTGTTAGGCAGAGCACCATGAAGATTATGGCTGAGGCGCTGATATTTGAAAATGAGAACGGCATGGTTTTATTCTTGCAGTAAAGTTAGTTCAATTCTTATACTAATGCCTGCTCGATCATGTTAAAACCCTCGGCTACAGGCAGGTTTTCCCATAATATTTTATGAACGGTCTCAGCAATGGGCATATCAGCTTTAATACGTTGATTGATAATGTGCATGCATTTAGTGGCGTTATACCCTTCGGCAACCATGCTCATTTCTAATTGAGCGGCCTTTACCGAATATCCCTTGCCGATCATATTGCCAAAAGCCCGGTTACGGCTATGGAGCGAATAACAGGTCACCAGAAGATCGCCAAGATAAACTGATGCAGCATAGTTTGTAGTGGGTGGTTTGGGGTTGCTTTGATGATGGTGATCAATGGATCCAACCTGTATATTCTTTACGCCAAGTTCCCTTAAAAAACCGGCCATCTCATCTGCACTGTTGGCGATGAGCACACTTAAAAAATTATCGCCGTAATCAAGTCCGTGTGCTATGCCCGAACCCACCGCATAAATATTCTTTAATACCGCGGCATACTGAACACCATAGATATCATTATTCTCAACCGTGTTGAGGTAAGGGGTCTTAAAGCAGCCGGCTATTTCATGTGTCGTTTTTTCATCAATCCCGGTGAAAGTGAGGTAAGATAATTTTTCCGCGGCTACTTCTTCGGCATGGCAGGGCCCCAGCACAGCAAAATAATTACTGAGCTCAGTTTGGAATTCCTGTTTGAGGTATTCATTCAGCAAGAGATTATGTTCCGGTAAAATACCTTTTATGGCAGACACGATCTTCTTTCCTGCAAAAATATTCCTGTCCAGGTCCTTTAATGCAATATGTGTATAGGCAGAAGGTATGGCTATCACGATACAATCGCTGTTCTTTATTACCTCAGCAGGATCGGTGGTGAGCTTAAGCTTCGTTATATCGAAGTGCGCCGTGGAAAGATATTGCGGGTTATGATGGCGGGTATGTATGTATTTGATCGCCTCTTCACTCCTGTTCCACCAATGAATGCTGTTCCCGTTATCGGTTAATATTTTTGCTATCGCCGTTCCCCAGCTTCCGCTTCCTAAAATTCCAAATGTCATCGTTTAAGTCGTTTAATGGTTTAAGACGTTTAAAACGTTTGAAACGATTAAACGTTTTTACAACCCCAGCTTATCTACCGCCAATTGCGCCGCGATCTGGCTTGCATCTTTTTTATTAAAACCTTTTGCTTCGGCTATCAGTTCACCATCAACGGTTGCCCCAATAGTGAATAACCTGCGCCCGTTCTCAAATTTTTCGTCCAGTGTTTCAAACTCAAGCGCCTTACCATTCTTATTTGCCCAGCCGTACAATTTGTTTTTGATATTGATCTCGATACCTTCCAGGTCATCAATGAACAGGTGGGGCATAATGATATATTTCTCCACCCATTTGTGTGTACCTGGATATCCTTTATCAAGGTACACCGCACCGATCAGCGCTTCTAAAGTATTGCCAAATATCTGGGAGATCTTAAGAGCATTATCGTATTTATTGTAAAAGGTGATTTTCTTAAGACCCATCTTTAATGCAATATCATTCAGCTTCTGACGGTTCACCATCTTGCTGCGCATCTCGGTCAAAAAACCTTCGCCTTTGTAGGGGTATTTCCTGAAAAGATAGTGTGCAACGATTGAACTTAGTACCGCATCTCCCAAAAACTCCAGCCTTTCATTGTTCTCATCGGCGCCTTCCCGCACACTACGGTGGCTGAGGGCGGTCTTATATAATGCTATGTCCCCGGGAGTAAATCCAAGGATATTATTGAGTTGCTTTTTAAACTCCCGGTTCTTATTCTGGCCCTTAAAAAAATCTTTTATGAATTGCAAAACGATCAAAAATGTTTGCGTGAAACTAATCTTATTTAGACCAAATTAAAATTAAGCAATTTTTACTGAGCCGGTAAAGTTAAATAGTAAAAAGAATGAAGGAGAATACTATGCCCGGAATTTCTTTACAATAACTGAAGCATTATGCCCGCCAAAACCAAAAGTGTTGCTGAGCGCTGCATTAACCGTACGGTGCTGAGCTTTATTAAATGTAAAATTCAATTTCGGGTCCAGGCTGGGATCATCTGTAAAGTGATTGATGGTTGGAGGAATCACATCTTTTGTAACTGCCATGATGCAGGCAAGCGCTTCCAGCACACCTGCGGCGCCAAGACAATGGCCCGTCATACTTTTGGTAGAGCTGATATTTAATTTATAAGCATGGGGACCAAAGACATTCAAAATGGCCTTGGTTTCAGCAATATCTCCAAGCGGGGTTGATGTTCCATGAACATTGATGTAGTCAATATCTTCCGGTTGCATGCCCGCATCCTTTAATGCCACACGCATAACATTCCTTGCACCAAGCCCTTCGGGGTGAGGAGCAGTGATATGGTGTGCGTCCGCGGTAGCTCCGCCACCGGCGATCTCGCAATAGATCTTTGCGCCACGTGCAAGTGCATGTTCCAGGCTTTCCAATACCAGCACGCCGGCGCCTTCGCCCATTACAAAACCATCCCTGTCTTTATCGAACGGGCGGCTTGCGGTCTTGGGACTGTCATTTCTTTCGCTCAAGGCTTTCATGGCATTAAATCCGCCAACGCCTGCGGCGCTTATAACAGCTTCACTTCCGCCGGTAATGATGATGTCGGCTTTATTCAGCCTGATATTATCAAAAGCATCGATAATGGCGTTGGTTGAAGAAGCACAGGCGCTTACTACAGCAAAGTTGGGGCCCCTGAAACCATGTCTCATGGATATCTGTCCTGCAGCAATGTCCAGGATCATTTTGGGAATAAAGAAGGGATTGAAACGGGGAGTGCCGTCGCCTGAAGCAAAGTTGATCACTTCTTCCTGGAAGGTGATCAAACCACCGATACCACTGGCGAAAATTACGCCTACCCTGTCCGGGTCTACGTTCTCTTTGGTGATACCTGCGTCTTTAACGGCTTCATCGCTGGCTACCAGTGCAAACTGGCAATAGCGGTCAATTTTCCGGGCTTCTTTACGGTCGAGGTAATTTGTGGGCTCAAAATCTTTAACCTCACAGGCAAACCTGGTCTTAAACTTACTGCAGTCGAATTGCGAGATGTTATCGCACCCGCTAACGCCGTCAACCAATCCCTGCCAGTATTCTCCGACAGTTTTGCCCAACGGTGTAAGCGCCCCCAACCCGGTAACTACAACTCGTTTTAACACCATAAAATTTGCCTGTGATAATTAAGTTAATTACTTAGCATGCTCTTCTAAGTAAGCGTTAGCCTGACCAACAGTAGTAATGGTTTCGGCCTGCTCATCCGGAATAGAAATATTAAATTCTTTTTCAAATTCCATAATAAGTTCAACGGTGTCCAAGCTATCGGCACCTAAATCGTTGGTAAAAGAAGCTTCCGGGGTAACCTCTGCTTCATCCACTCCTAATTTGTCAACAATTATTTTCTTTACTCTTGTTGCAATGTCTGACATGATAGTAAAATTTAGTTTGTATTGGTTGCAAAAATATACATTTTGGAATAAATACAAAGAAATAGATATTACAGCATAAATAAGTGTTTATAAGCATAAAAGGACTGGTATTTTAAAAACCGGCAGATTCTTTCTTTTATTGATGGTTACCCCCCGGTGACGCCCGTATTTTTCCAGGCTGTTTTTTCACAAAGGCAATGCACAAGCAAAAAATTTGTATATTGGTAGTTCTTCCTTTGCCGAAACTTAAACTTGTATTAAAAAAATTACCTGTTATGGCCTTAAAACAAATAGACCACGGCACTAAAGAATACCAGCAGATGGTAAAGCTACGGATGGATATCCTGCGCCAGCCACTTGGTTTGACATTCACCCCGGAAGAACTTGCAGAAGAGAAAGAGCATATCCTTATCGGCGCTTTTGATGATGATGATATGCTGGCCTGCTGTATGCTCACCAAGGCTGAAGATAAATGCCTGCGGCTAAGACAAATGGCGGTGCAGAATAATTTACAGGGAAAAGGCATTGGTGCCAGCATGATGAATTTTGCAGAGATCGTAGCAAGGGATAAGGGCTATAAAAAACTGATCATGCATGCCCGCAAAACAGCCCTGGGCTTTTATGAAAAATTTGGTTACAAGGTTGTTGGCGATGAATTCATTGAAGTGACCATTCCGCATTATATAATGGAGAAAAGACTTTAAAAATATTTAGCAAAGAGGAAAAAGGAGAAAAAGAGCGAAAAACATGTCTCTTTTTATCCTTTTCTCTTTTATGCCCTTAGCCTACTTCTTCTCTATTTTTGCCCTCAGTATCTTTCTCGCCTCATGCACCTCGTCTCCTTCAAACGCCTCTTTCGGTACTATAAAGAAAGAACGGCTGTTAAAATACAAATGAAAAAAATGCGGGCTTTCTATCCATGTGCTGAATTCGCTCCAGCCCCAATTCATTATCACTTAATATTGCCCTGAACCTGTCTTTAAAGGTATCTGCACGCCTGTACACCAGGTAAGGCAGCAGGAACCAGAAGATGATCATCAATGAAAACCACAATACCGAACTCACTAAAAATGCCAGCGGAGATATCTTTTTAAAGAAGAACAGGGATGCAGAGAGTATGGCAAAAACATTCACGGCTATCATCATTATTTTGATTTCCTGCCGGGAAATAAAGTGATAGCGCAATGCCTGTATCACCTTACGCTTATCATACGTGAAAAATTCTGAGATCATGGGACAAAGATAATGGTTAAGATAAATGACAGCTAATTGAAACGCTATTGTAATAGTTAATACAAAACGCCACTCGTAAGTGGCGCCTTATTTATGTTCGTGCTTAATCAAACCGATCTAACTGCAACCCATGCTGTTCCCGCAATTCAAACACTTGTAACAGGTACCACTGCGTACGGTGATGTGTCCGCAGGTATTACAGGCAGGCGCATCGCTTTGCATGCTTTTGGCTGCTGCATTAACGGCATCCATTCCATTTGCTGC
>Ga0193706_1001416_pt1 | contig 10774 bp, 9 predicted proteins | sample U3c1metaG_FD_160130 | JGI IMG/M metagenome (GOLD analysis project Ga0193706, IMG submission 160130) | Soil microbial communities from a riparian zone of the East river system, Colorado, United States - U3c1 | ecosystem: Environmental > Terrestrial > Soil > Riparian zone | place: USA: East River... | reverse complement strand
CGCAGCGACCGCGCCAGAAGGGAAAGCCCTCGCTGCGCAGGGTCTTTACCGTACCGACTTCCATCCCGCCCACGTGGCGGCCGGTCAGGTAGTAGATCAGCGCGCCGCGCGTGTGGCAGGCCTCGAAGAAGGCCGCGGCGCCGGGCAGGGCGCGATCGTGCAGCACGTACTCGTCGCGGAAGAAACGCGCCGTCCAGAAGCGCTTCAATTCCGCCCAGAGGATCGGATCGCCGACGCCGCGCTGGCGCAGGCAATCTTGAATGTTCCAGCCGATGTCCTCTGGTGTCAGGGAGGACACCTGCGCCACGAGCTTTTCGCGGCCGGGAGTCTTCAGGAATTCCTGCAGGATCGCCCAGTTGCGCGGGGCCGTGCTGAACAGCGTCGAATCGAGGTCGAACACCACGATCGGCAAGCGGCCCGCGCTGCACACGCGATCGATTCGCGAAAGAACATCAGCAAGGCGCGGGGAACCCATGGCGCGATGATCCAGGACTCAGGACGGCGGCGCAACTTTCGCAGCGTCGGAGTTGCTCGGGAATGGTGATCGCGCGTGCGCCTGCGTACCTTGACCCGCATGGACGAGTTGCCGCCGCGACCGATTCACAGCTCGCGCTTCCGTGTGCGGCGCATGCAGAACTGGTTGGTGCTCGGCCTGACTTACGCAGCCATGTACATGGCGCGCTACAACTTCGCCTTCGCCAACAAGTCGCTGTCGGACCAGTACGGTTGGGACAAGGCGCAGATCGGCTCGATCATCACGTTCAGCACGCTGCTGTACGGTTTGTCGGCGATGTTCAACGGCCCGATCGCCGACCGGTTCGGCGGACGGCGCGCCATGATGATCGGCGCGAGCGGGGCCTGCCTGTTCAACCTCGCCTTCGGCCTGGGCGCCTACCTGGGATTTCTCGGCACGGGAGAGCTGCTGCTCGGCTACCTGGCGACGACCTGGTCGCTGAACATGTACTTCCAGTCGTACAGCGCCCTCTCCCTGATCAAGGTAAACTCGGGCTGGTTCCACGTCAGCGAGCGCGGCGTGTTCTCGGCGATCTTCGGCTCGATGATCCAGAGCGGCAGGGCCGCGGTGTACGCCTTGATGACGGTTGGAGCGGTCGTCGCCCTGCCGTGGCAATGGAAATTCTTCCTGCCGGCCGGAATCGTGTTCGTGTTCGCGCTGCTGACCTTCTTCGTCGTGCGCGACGCGCCGACCGACGCCGGACTGCCGCCTTTCGATCCGCAGGACGCCACCAGCGGCGACACGGAGGCGATCACGCTGCGTTACGTCGCACGCAAGATCTTCACCAATCCGATCGCGATCACGATCGCCTGCGCCGAGTTCTGCACGGGTCTGGTGCGCAAGGGATTCGAGGAGTGGTTCCCACGCTACATGCAGGAAGTGCAGCACCTCGAGCTCAGCAACCCGATCTTCCAGAAGAACGCGATGGCGATCGTCGTCGCCGGGATCGCAGGCGCCTTCGCTGCGGGAACGATGTCCGACTGGGTTTTCCGCTCGCGCAGGGCGCCGGTGGCCTTCATCGGCTATGTCTTGCAGATCTCGAGTCTCGCGGTGGTCTGGAGAGCGCCGAGCATCCAGCTGGTGATCGCGGCCTTCATCGTGAACTCGTTCGCGATCTCGATGGTGCACTCGATGCTCTCGGGCACGGCCTCGATGGACTTCGGCGGCAAGCGCGCCGCCGCGACCGCGGCCGGGATGTTCGACGGCATGCAATACATCGGCGGCTCGGTGATGGGCTACGGCATGGGCTGGATGCTCGAGACCTACGGCTGGGGCTCGTGGGGACCGAGCATGATCGGGTTCGCGGTGCTCGGCGCCCTGCTGATGCTGCCCTTGTGGAACGCGCGGCCCAAGCGATCCGCCGCCCACTGACCGCGCAGCGCTCGGGCCTACTCGCGCTTGTGGATCTCGGAGCGCAACAGATCCGCCGCCGCGTCGAGATCCTCGGGCCTGGCTTTCTTGTCCGCGCGGGCGAAATTCAGGTCGCCGAGCTCGTGGATCGGGATCAGGTGCCAGTGCACGTGGTGCACTTCCAGGCCGGCGATCATGACGCCGACCTTCGTGGGCTTGAAGGCTGCCTGCAGGGCGATCCCGAGCTCCTTGGCGACCTTGGCCAGGTGCGCGTGCAGGGCGTCGGGGACGTCGATCCAGTGGTCGATCTCCTCGCGCGGGACGAGCAGCGTGTGCCCCGGCCGCAGGGGCTCGATCGACAGGAAGGCGACGCAGCGCTCGTCCTTCCACACGAAACGGCCGGGCAGCTCGCCTTGGATGATGCGTGTGAAGATCGTCGGCATGGAAATGCTCCGGCTCAGGGACTACGGCGCGGGAGGATACACTGCTGACTCTCTTTCGCGAGGTGCTCTCATGCTGATCCAACTCCTGGCCCTCCTGGCTCTCTTCGCTGCCCAGACACCGCCCAAGCCGCCTGAGCCCGCTCCGCCCGAGCAGGAGCCCGCCGAGCCTGTCAAGGAAGAGCCGGCCTTCGAGAAACTCACGCGCCTGACGTCCGACGGCGTGACCTTGACGGCCGATTTTTACAGCCTGCCCTTCGGGATGGACGAGCGGCCCGTGTTCGTCTGCTTCCACATGGAGAACGGCTCGCGGGCCGAGTTCGCGAAGATCGCGCCGCGCCTGAACGTGTACGCCTGCTTCACCATGGCGGTCGATCTGCGCACCGGGAAGGCCACCGACGGCGTGGCCAACGAGACGGCGACGAGCGCGGCGAGCGTGCTCAAGAAGACGGCCTTCACCAATGAAGAGGCTTTCGCGGACGTGGTCGAGGCCCTGAAGTGGGCGCGCGAGCTGAAGCCCAAGTCCAAGATCTTCGCGCTGGGCAGCGGCACCTCGGCCGCGCTGGTCCTGGTCGCGGCCGCGCGCGATCCAGCCTGCGCCGACGCCGTGTTCGCTTTTTCGCCCGCCGAGGACGTTCCCGGCTGGTCGATCGCGATGGAAGCGAAGAAGATCACGGTGCCGACCTACGTGACTTGCGACGGCACGCCGCAGGAAGCCCAGCGCGCGCGCATGATCGGGAATTCGATCGACAAGAAGTTGCGCAAGATGGTCATCCCCACCGGCATGCAAGGCGCGACGCGCGGCGCGGTGGTGCTCGTGCAGCCGGAGATCGCGCTGCGCGATTCGCACTGGGGGACCGTGGTCAAGATGATCCTGCAGCTCGCGCCCACCACGCCCACTCCACCGGCCGCGCCGGTGACCAAGGATCCGTGATGGTCGGTACGGAGCCAGGCTCGATCACGACACTCGGTTTCGTGCGCCATGCGCGCGAAACCGGGTGTCGTGATCGAGCTTGGCTTCGTACCGACAAGCGTGGCGATCGCGAAGAGCGCGGTCGCGACGCTCACGACGGTTGCGACGGTTGTGGCGCTCGCGAGAATTCGCAGGTCGAAGCGCAGCCGTGAGTCTCGTGATGCTCGAAAACGTCCAGCGCCACTACGGGGCGCAGGAGGTGCTGCGTGGCGTCACGGCACAGATCGATCCCGGCGAAAAGGTCGGTCTCGTCGGGCGCAACGGCGGAGGGAAGACCACGCTGCTGCGGCTGATCGAGGGGCTGGAGAAGCCCGATGCCGGCCGCATCACGATCCGCAAAGGGACCAGCCTCGGCCATGTGCCGCAGACGCCGCATTTCCCGCCCGGAGTCACGATCCGAGCCTGGGTCGAGGGCGGGATGAAGCTCGCGCGCGAGCTCGCGGAGGACCTCGCGCGCGTCACGGAGAGCTTGCACCACCTCGCTGGCCCGGAGCTCGAGCGCGCCATCCACGAGCACGAGAGCCTCGAGCAACGCCTGCGCATGTGCGGCGGTTACGAGATCGACCGCCGAGTCGAGACGGTGCTCTCCGGCATCGGTCTCGCGCGCGAGCTGTGGGATCGCGAAGCGCAATTCGCTTCCGGCGGCGAGAAGAGCCGCACGGCACTGGCCCGCGAGCTCGTCGCTGGCCACGACCTGCTGCTGCTCGACGAGCCGACGAACCACCTCGACCTCGAAGGCATCGAATGGATGGAAGGCTGGCTCGCAGGTCTCGCGGGGGCGGTGCTGGTCGTCAGCCACGACCGGCGCATGCTCGATCGCGCCGTCGACACGATTTTCGACCTCGAGCGCGGCAAGCTGTCGCTCTACCGCGGCAATTACACGAAGTACGTCGAGCTGCGCGAGCTCAAGTTCCTGACCGACCAGCGCGCCTTCGACGAGCAGCAGGATTTCCTGCGCAAGGAAGAAGACTTCATCCGCCGCAACATGGGCTCGCAGCGCACTGCCGAAGCCAAGGGCCGGCAGAAGAAGCTCGAGAACCTGGTGCGCGTGCAGCAGCCGTTCAACGACGTGCGCCGGCCTGTGATCCATCCGCCCAAGGCCGCGCGCGGCGGTGAGCTGGTCCTGGATGCCCATGATCTGGAAGCGGGCTTCGGCGAGCGCACTCTGTTTCGCGGCGTCGACCTGCGCATCGGCCGCGGCCAGCGCATCGGGATCGTCGGTCCCAACGGATCGGGCAAGTCCACGCTCTTGAAGATCCTGGCCGGCCGCCTGGCGCCGCGCCGCGGAGCGATCGAGCGCGGCCACAAGTCGGCCTGCGGCTACTACGACCAGGACGCCGCCGACCTGCCGAAGACCTCGAGCCCTTACCTCGAGATCCGCCGCGAGCATCCGGCGAAGACCGACCTGGAGATCCGCTCGCACCTCGCTCGCTTCCTGTTCCGCGGCACCGAGATCGACAAGCCGGTCAGCGCCCTGTCGGGAGGCGAGCGCGCGCGCGTCGCTCTGGCCAAGCTTGTCCTGACCGAGCCTTCGTGGCTGGCCCTCGACGAGCCGACCAACCACCTCGACCTCGCCGCGCGCGCCGCCCTCGAGGAGATGCTCAGCGAATTCGACGGCGCGATGGTCGCGATCAGCCACGACCGCGCCTTCCTCGACGGGCTGTGCACCCACGTGATCGAGGTTGCCGACGGAGCGGTGCGCCAGTTCGCGGGCAACTACTCGGAGTACCGCGCGCGCAAGGCAGCCGAGCGCGGCGAGACCGAAGCCGCCGCGAAAGTGGCCAAGCAGCGCGAGACGAAAGTCGTCGAAGCGCCGCCCCCGCCCACGCCCAAGCCGAAGTCGGCGCCGGGCAAGGTACGCAACCCCTACATGTTCCAGAAGCTCGAGGCGCGGATCATCGCGCTCGAGGAAGAGCTCGCGCAGCTGCGCGAGAAGCTGGTCTCGCCGGAGGTCTACCGCGACGGAGCGAGGGTGCGCGAGCTGCAGCTCGACGTCGCCGAGCGCGAGGCGGAGCTCGAGCGCGCCAACGAGGAATGGGCGAACTGGGGCTGACCCATTTCGCTCAGCGCAGGATCACCGGCACGGAGTTCGTGCGCCGCGATTCGCCGGCAACCGGATCGGACAGGATGGCCTGGACGAAGAACACTTCCCCCGTGGTGTATTTCGAGCGGAAAAAGGCCTGCTGGAAGAGCACGCCGCTCGGCGGCACGACACCCAGGAACAGGACCTGATCCTGGCTCACCAGTTTTTCGACGCGAACGCCAGGCGTGGGCACGATCGTCGGCGTGGCGCCGAGGACGAGACGCACCACCGAGCCGGGGCTCGCGTGCACGTTGTATTGCACGGCGGTGTTCGCGAGCGGAATGCCGACGATCTCGAGCGTGGGATCGTCGGGACTGATTTGGATGTCGAAGCTTCCGGGTCCGGGGATGTACCACAGCGGCCACTGGCCCGCGTACGCCGTTCCGGAGCGCCAGACCCCACACCGGTTGTTGTACAGATCGGCGCCGGGGCCCCCGGGGTTCCCGACGTAGGCATAGCCCTCGTTGCCGCCTTGGAGCACTCCCACGCCACCACCTGCGATCAGCAAGGTGGGCGTCGGCAGGGACGTCAACACCCAGACGGCGTGCCCACCGTTTCCTCCGTCTCCCGGCACACCGATCTGCATGTCGCCTCCTCTCCCTCCTCTGCAGATGGAGCGCGCCAAGATGCCTTTGCTCGCGCCGCTGATGAAGAGCGCCGTCTGGCCATTACCTCCGTTGTAACCGTCGACTCCAATCAGGCTCGAGGACGCGATCTCGTAGTGCGAGTTGAAAACCGTGACCTGCCCTCCCTTGTGCCGGTGGAGGCGAATGTCGGCGCAGTCGTTGATCTGCAACCCGCTCTGGACCTCGACGCGATCGAGAACGACCTTGCCGAGGGATTGGTTGACCACGAGCTGACCGCTGAACGACAGATCGGCGAGCAGCGCCTTCTCACCCGCCGGAATGGCAATGGTGCAAACCGGCATCCAGTTGATGGATGTGCTCGACATGCCACCCGTTTGCGTGCCGAGGATGGTCAAGCCCTCGGTCAAATTGAACGACGAATACCCGCCGGCGCGCACAAGAATCAGATCCCCCGGCACCGCGGCCGCGATCGCGGGCGGGATGTCGGTGAAGTGCGCTCCCGGGCCGTTCGCGGCATCGACGATCCAGGTTCCCGCCTGGGCCGGAGAGGCGACGGCGACGAGCAGCGCGGCAGCGCGAATCCAAATGGCTGTATGCATGGCTCCTCCTCGGCTGAGGAGATCGTAGCGCCGATGGCCGAATTCAGGGCGGCCCGATCCGACCCGAGCGCACCTGCTTCGTCGCGCGCCTACTCGGAATCGCGCCGGCTGCGACCGACTCGAGCGGCAGCCGATGCACCGGCAGCGCGAATCGTCGCCAGCTTGTCCCACATCGCGAAGCCCCAGACACAACCGGCGAGGGGGAAGATCAACAGGCTGACTCCCCAGTACGGCAGGAAAGGCTGTTCGCGCAGCGAGGACAGGATCGCTGCGAAGATCACGCTGGTCGTGACTCCCCAACCCAGGACTCCGACCCACCAGATGAAGCGGTTTTGGCTCATGGCTGACTCGATCATGGCACAGATTCAGCTTTCGCGCAGCATGGAAACGAAGCGCGCGGCGGACCGCTGCTTCCGGTCGGAAACCTGGCCGTCGCCGAGCTCGATCAGGCGCAGATCAAGAGCAGATGCATGCAGCTCGAGGATAGCTCGTGCGTTCAAGGCTGGAACGCGACCGCTTCGCTGCGCGCTCCGGCACGCGCCAACAGTTCGCTGTACCAGGCGCAGGCCTTGTCGAGGGCGATTTCGTGCCCGACCACGCCCCACACCACGGACAGGGTCTCCGTCGTCGAGCCCTGCGTCTTCGTGCGCTGCGAATCCTTCACCGCGTTCGCGCAAGCGCCTTCGGCGTCGAACAGGCACAGGAGTTCGTCGAGGTCGATCGTCTGTCCCGACGAGTTGAACACGTAGGACTCCGCGCCGCGCGCGACCTGGATCTTGAAGGGCTCGCGCGCTCGAGCGAGATCGACGACGCTGATCGGAAAGCCGGAGTGCAGCGACACGACATTGCAGACGTCGACCGCGCAGTTGATTCCGCCGAGCGCGCCGTCCGTGGCGGTCTTGCGCAGGTATTCGCTCGCGGGCTTGCCGCGACCGGTCGGCTTGTATCCGCTCTTGCGCAGCATGTCGCGCACCGCGGCGCGCAGCTCCTCGCTCCACAAGAGCGGGACTGACGCGTCGAGGGCGAGCAGCCCCTGCAGCCAGGGCGGCGAAGGATGCCGCTCCAAGGCGGCCGGAAATACGCTGCGCAGGGCTCGCGGGGCCAGCAGAGGGTGGGCTTCGAGGTGGATCATCGCGATCGCAGGACGGCAACGTACACTCGCGGGGCCCGGACAGGCTCCATCCAACCTCGTCACCTTCTCATGAACAAGCTCACGCTGATCCTTGCCCTGGCCCTGCCGCTGCTCGCATCCTGCTCACAGTCCCCGACGGTCGCTGCCACCAAGTCCGAGGCCCCCGCTGAAATGACGCTGCATACATTCAAAGTCGAAAGCCTCGACGCAGGCCCGGTCGACCTCGCGAAGTACAAGGGAGACGTCGTGCTGGTCGTGAACGTCGCCAGCGAGTGCGGCTACACGCCTCAGTATCAGGGGCTCGAAACGCTCGAGAAGGAGCTGTCGCCCAAGGGATTCCACGTCCTGGGATTCCCGAGCAACGAATTCGGCGGCCAGGAGCCCGGCGCTGCCGCGGAGATCCGCAAGTTCTGCACGGAGAAGTACAACGTCACCTTCCCGATGTTCTCGAAGTCGGTGACCAAGGCCGGCCCCGAACAATCGCCCGTGTTCAAGTACCTTGGAGGCGCGACCGGTCAGCTGCCCGCGTGGAACTTCGGCAAGTACCTGGTCGGCCGCGACGGCAAGGCCGTTGCCTACTACCCGAGCAAGGTCAAGCCCGACGACGCCGCGATGCGTGCCGAGATCGAGAAAGCCCTGGCCGTGGCGCGAGCCAAGTAGTCGTCCCCGCAAAGCACCATTTCTCATGCGGCCGAGGGCCTGCGGACGGGCGGCGCGTTAAAAATGGCGGTGGAATACCGGGTACGGGAAGACGGTTTCGTGAAGATTCAGGAGCCCTGCCTGCCTGGACGACGTATCCGTCATGGGGCTTCCTCGAAGCATCGGAGTTTCCCCCTCTCACCGGGGAGTTTCGTCCGCTAGGATCCTGCGGCCTTCAGACAGGCGCGGACCATCCAGATCGAGCTCGGCGCCCGGCAGCGTCGGAGAAAGCTCAGGGCTTCGCTCTCCTCCCAGAACCCAGGCCAAGGGCACCGACTTGAACAGCACCGAACCGATCGCAGCACCTCGCCCCGTCGACTGGACCAATCTCGCCTTCCTCACCGTCACCCACCTGCTCGGCCTCGCCGGCATCGCGTGGATGATCTGGGGCCAATTCTCCTGGTGGACCGTGGGACTCGCCCTGGCCTACTTCGCCTTCTGCGGCGTGGGGATCACCGGCGGCTATCACCGGCTCTTCAGCCATCCGACCTACAAGGCGAATTGGATGCTGAAGCTCTTCTACCTGATCTTCGGCGCTGCCTCGGTGCAGAACTCCGCGCTCAAGTGGTCGGCGGATCACCGCCTGCACCACCGCAAGGTCGACCACGAAGAAGACCCGTACAACATCCGCCGCGGCTTCTGGTGGGCCCACATGGGCTGGGTGCTCGCCAAGGCGAAGCAACCGGATTTCCGCCACGTGCCCGACCTGATGGCGGACCGTCTCGTGCAGTGGCAGCACCGCTGGTACGTGCCCCTGGCCGTCGCTTTCGGCGCTCTGATGCCCCTGTGCCTCGGCTTCCTGTGGGGCGATCCGATCGGTGCCTTGCTCGTCGCGGGATTCCTGCGCCTGGTCGTGCAGTACCACGCGACCTTCGCGGTGAACTCGGTCGCCCACTACATCGGAGCCCAGCCCTACACCGACGAGAACAGCGCGCGCGACCACTTCGTGACCGCCCTGATCACGCTCGGCGAGGGCTACCACAACTTCCACCACCGCTTCCAAGGCGATTATCGCAACGGCGTGCGCTGGTTCCACCTCGATCCTACCAAGTGGTTCGTGTGGGGCCTGTCCAAGGTCGGCGTGACCTGGGATCTGCGCCGCACGCCCAAGGAACGGATCCTCCAGGCGAAAGCGATCATGCGCGAGAAGCGCCAGGCCGCCTGATTCGGTGGAACGCCTGACACCTGGCAACTCGCCAGGGTCAGGAGCCGGGTCTCAGTCGGTCGCCGCCACGAAGGCCTTGACGTCGCGGGTCAGCTTCTCCCGCGAAGGCTTGTGGATGTACATCATGTGCCCGGATTCGAAGAAGCTGCGGTGCACGTGGCCGGCGAGCTCGGGCTCGAGACCGAGGTGGTCGAGGGTGTACTCCGTCGCGAAGTAAGGCGTCGCGAGGTCGAAGTACCCGCTGGCGACGAAGACCTCGAGGTGCGGATTCTGGTTCATCGCCTGGCGCAGCGTGTCGGCGACATTGAGGTAGCGGTTGTTCGCCTGGCTGTACTTCCAGGGATGCACGCGGCCCGTCAGGATTTCATAGGGCAGGTCGCTCTCGTAAGTCAGCTCGCCGCGCAGGTAGTCGTTGAGCACGGCCGTGAACGGCCCCTGGATCGCTGAATAGCTCGCGTCCGCTTCATACCCCTCGCCCGCGGCATCGTAGTCGCGGCCCAGGAAACGGCTGTCGAGCCGGCCGACGGTGCGCCGCTGGGTCCGCAGCAGCTCCTTGGTGAAGCGCGAGATCTCGATGCGCTCGTTCGTGGAGGCGACGTAGGCCTCGGAAAGCCCGCTGTAGCGCGCCAGCTTGGTGCGGATCTTCGCTCGATCGGCCGCGGGCAACCGGTCGCCCTGCATCAGCGCCAGGGTGTATTCCCCGCGGGCAAAGGCCTCGACCTCGTCGAGGGTCGCGCGCAGATCGCGCTGCAGCTCAGGCGCGAGGCGATGGTGGAACCAGGCGGTGGCAGCGTAGGTCGGCAGGTGCAGGGCGTAGGGCAGGTCGTTGCCGCGATCGAACTCGGCCGTCTCGAAGTTGAGGATCGCCGAGATCAGCACGATGCCGTTCAAGTACATGCCGTGGTGGCTTTGCAGCTCGCCCGCCAGACCCGCGGCGCGCGTGGTGCCATAGCTCTCGCCGGCGAGGAACTTGGGCGAGAGCCAGCGCTTCGAGCGCGTGGTGTACAGGCGGATGAACTCGGCCACCGAGCGCACGTCCTCGGACACGCCGTGGAACTGTGAATCGTCCTCGCCCGTCGCGGCGCGGCTGTAGCCCGTGGTCACGGGATCGATGAACACGAGGTCGGCGAACTCGAGCCAGGTGTCGGGGTTGTCGACCAGCTTGTACGGCGGCTTCGCGCTCAAGCCGTCCTCGCTCATGTCGACGCGCTTGGGCCCGATCGTGCCCAGGT
>Ga0193706_1001415_pt1 | contig 10783 bp, 13 predicted proteins | sample U3c1metaG_FD_160130 | JGI IMG/M metagenome (GOLD analysis project Ga0193706, IMG submission 160130) | Soil microbial communities from a riparian zone of the East river system, Colorado, United States - U3c1 | ecosystem: Environmental > Terrestrial > Soil > Riparian zone | place: USA: East River... | reverse complement strand
CGTCGCTCCGGCAGATTACCAGGCGCTGCGCCCTCTATGTATCTTCCGATGACCGGGCCCTCTTTGGGAGCCAAAAACTATTTAAATCTCCTCGTCTCGGACAGGTGGGCAAAGCGCCGATGGTGCTGCCTGGCCTGCAGACAATTGATGCGTCAAAAGTTGATCAGACCTTTCTTCATCATGATTACCATCTCAGGCTGGGAGGGATTGGAGATGTTGCTGCGTTCGTTATTTGTGAATGGGATCCGCCGGAACGAGTCGCTCATAGTTTCTTGAGACTCCCCGACAGACCTGGTTCACCGGGCTGGTTTGAGCTTGTCCTCAAAAACGCCGCAGACTGTCATTGATGCTGCAATAATTTAAGGGCTCACGTTTGTAGCAATGTTTAGATGCGACCCCTCGAACTTCCGGGGTAACGCAGACTGCCTAATCTGCCGTATCGCCTACTGCCCAGTCGGCCGAGCTAACAACGTCACGGCATGCACCATCACCCCGGGCTGGATTCCAAGCCCGGCAACGTCCCCAGTGCTGGGAAAAGCAGCTAAGGGTCGCATCTCAACATTGCGCAATTGGTTTTAATGTTTACGCAGGATTTTCGGAGCAATAGGTCTTGCTCCAATAACTTTTCGAAACCCCGCAGAACCATTTCGACACCGCCATAGTCCAGACAGTTCCTGCAATATAGAAGCCCACGTCTCAAGTGCGATTACCGTCCCGGTTTCCAGCCGCAAGCCAAAATCGTGGCAGGTAATTGTTAAATGGTGAGATGTGACACTTCCTGCCATTTGGGCCATTTGGCTGTCGTTCTCTTCCGCACCGAAATCGGGTCCGACCAGGTTTCAAAATAAATTTGGTTTGACCTTCCGACAGCTGAAGCTTCCATGACCGGTGGCCTGTTCAGTGAATGGTCGTTCAAGTCATTTAGGAGACACGAATGACACCTAACGCTGCAGCGAACCCGACCGACCTGAGCGTCGCGGTTGCAATCGTTGCGTCCCGCGGGCCGGGGCGCTGAGCTTCGGGCGGAAGGCGTTTCCTAGCGCCCGGAAAATTTACAATCTATACACCCTGCGCAGCCGGCCGCCTCACACTTGAAGCCATGAAGACCGACGCCGCATTCGTTGCGGTCATTTCCCGTAACGGGTCGCAAGGCAGTCTTGGTAGAGAGGGCTATAGCGCTCAGCTAAATTGACCCGGGTCTGCTCAGATAAATTGAGCCAGCGGTTGAAGGCAGGCGGCGCAACTTCTTCTTTCCAAGGAGACGGGGAGTATCGAGGGGGTCAAAAAGGAAGTCCCCGCCTTATCGCCTCGACACCGAGGTGCCGACTTGAGTAAGACGAGGACATCCAATTAGGCGTTGGTATTCCTAGCCGGAGCTTTGGTTTTTTGCAATCCGGATCGCGGAGCATTTTGAGTTTGGGCGAGCTTGGTATCGAGGGACCAAGGTGAGGGCTTTGGTCCTGACATATTACCTCCTCCTGCGATCGCTTTGCCGAGCCAAACCTCATTTGCGACGATGCCTGAACCGTTGTCGGCGTTGCCGCATTTTCTTGCTGGTCGATCCCCGCAATGCCGGGCGGAAGGATTTGCGCTGCCCCTTCGGCTGCCAGGAGGCCCACCGCCGACAACAATCCACCCAACGCAGCGTCGCCTATTACCGTGGCCCTGAGGGCCGGGAAAAGAAACGGATCCAGAACAGCAAACGCCGAGGACCAGCGCGCCGCGTCGATCCTTCCCAAGTTAAAAGTAGGCCGTTGCTCGCGGACCGACCGCCCCCATGGCCCAAGCCTCTGGTGGAGCATGTGCGGGTGGTGGTGAGCATGATCGAGGATCGCACCTTAAGCCGGGGAGAGATCCTGGAGATGCTTGCCGAAGTTCTGAGACAACAGGGCATGGGCCGGCGGCGGAAGATCGATCATGCTGTCAGTTGGCTGCATGAAAACCCGCCCTGAGAGCACTGGCCCCGCGCGCGATGTTGAACTATCCAGTTTGGATCTGCGTTATCAAAGCCATCGCCTGAAAGATGCGACGGCCGAAGGACGGCTTTTGGCGTCGATCGCCCAACGGGGCATTGAGGAACCGCTGGAAGGAGTCCAGGCCGGGAACTCGAGGGTCCTGCTCAATGGGTTCAAGCGCTACCGGTGCGCGCGCCAACTCCAAATCCAGACGGTGCCGTATGCGTCGCTGGGCAACGATGAAGTGAGCGGGATCCTGACTTTGCTCCGGACGGCCAAGAGTAAAGCGTTGAGCATTCTGGAGCAGGCCAGTTTCATCGACGAACTCAAAAGCGTGCGCCACCTGAGCGTGGCGGAGATCGCCACCGAACTTTCGGTGAGCAAATCCTGGGTGAGCATGCGCCTGGGGCTCATGGGAGAGATGAGTCCGGCGGTGCGCCAGGAACTCTTCCGGGGGGCCTTTCCCGTTTACGCCTATATGTATTGTTTACGTCAGTTCATGCGCATGAACGGGGTGAGCAAGAAGGAGGTGGAACAGTTTGTCGTGGCGGTGAGCGGAAAAAACTTGAGCGTGCGGGAGATTGAACAATTAGCCCACGGTTGCTTTCGCGGTCCGGAGTCCTTCCGCCAGGAAGTCTTCCAAGGCAACGTGGCCTTGCCCCTGGGGAGGATGAAGCAAGTGCCTCCCGATCCGGAAGGCTGCAGCGAGTTCGAACGGGTCCTGCTGCACGACCTGGAGATCCTGCAGAAGTACATGCAACGGGTCATGGGCAAGAGCCAGGACCCGCGGCTGCAAAGCCGTCCCTTTCACGCCCAATCCCATCTTTTGACCGGCGGCATCCTGAGCCGGAGCACGGCCTTCCTCCACACCTTGAGGGGACTCCATGATCGAAACGGACAAGCGTAAAGCCATCTACCTGCTCCACCAGGAGGGGATGAGCCTGCGGGAGATCGCCCGCCGACTGGGGGTCAGTCGAGGGACGGTGCGGAGCATCATCCAACACCAGGGCCAGATCCTTCCCAAGGTTCGCCAGGACAAGCAACAGATTGACCCGGAACTGCTCCGACGGCTGCATCAGCAATGTGAGGGCCGTGTGCAGCGGATGCGCGAGAAGCTGGTGGAGGAGGAAGGGATCCCGGTCGAGTATTCCACCTTGACGCGGATGGTGCGGGAGCTGGGCTTGGGCTCACCTCCCCAGACCCGATGTCAGCGAGTCCCCGATGAGCCAGGGGCCGAGTTCCAACACGACACCACCGTTTATCGGATCAAGTTGGGGGAGCAACCGGTCCGGCTGGTGGCCAGCCTGCTTTACCTCCGTTACTCCAAACGACGTTATCTGAAGTTCTACCGCTCTTTTGATCGCTTCCAGATGAAGTGCTTTCTCCACGAAGCCTTAATGCATTGGGGATATTCGGCCCGCCAATGCATTATCGACAACACCAACCTGGCCCGCTGGCGGGGAACCGGTCACCAGGCGGTGATGGTTCCGGAGATGGCGGCCTTCGCCAAGCAGTACGGATTTGAGTTCCGCTGCCACGAGAAGGCACATTGTAATCGGAAGGAGTTGGTTTCATACTGCGCCTAATTGGAATGGTTGAGTGTCATGCTCGTTTGCCGATCTTTCTTCCCGCGCAACCCGCGCCGACGGAGGATGTCTTCGATCAGAGCCAAGGAGGGTCTGGGATAGAGGTATTCATCTTTCTCGCTATAGCGCGTCCCAGAGAGCACTCCGAGCTGGCGCCAGTATTTCATGCGACTAGCCACGCTCCCGACGATCTGAGCAACCTCTTTGGCTGTCAATAGACCTTGTTCTCGGAGCCGTTCGTAGCGCCTCTTGAGTTTGTAACTCCATCGAAGTTTGTTGACGATGCGGGACGTGAACTTGGCTCCCGCACGTGTTCGCCACCCTTGCTCGTTAAGGAGTCGAGCAATTTCTCCTTCACAATGATCGGCCAGGAGACGGTCGATCTCCGCCACGATTTCCGGGTTGGTTTTCCGCAGGGCCCAAGCCGTTTTTGGATAGGGCACTCGCAGTTCACGTGTGGCCCCGCCTTTAAAACGCAACTGTGCCCAGATCTCTTGTTGCTCCCGCCGCAAGGTCACATCCTCAAGGAGAAGGTGCGCCATTCGTTTGCGATCACGGTCCGGTGTTTGTGGATCTCGCCACAGACGTGGGAACTCCGAAGCCAAGGCGAGGATCTGGGCCTTTTGCTCCTGAGTGAGCTGGGCGGAGTCCAATTGGTGCTGCCGCTGGCATTCCTCCTTTACTTGGGTTAGTACACGCAGCTTCTCGTTCCATTGAGCTTCCAGAGTATCGGCGACTAGACGGTTGTTAGGATCGACTCGCATGTAACGCAAACCAGCTCGATCGGCATCATACTGGGCACGCTGCAACTGTTGCTGACGCAGACAGTCGGCTTCGGCCAAACGCGTCTGGATCTCACCTTGGACTTGCAGGGCCACTTCCAGCGCCAACGGCGTCACGCTCTCAACGAGCACAGTAGCGACGGATTCATCGACTCCGCCACCGGGGATTCGCTGGCAGTGGGCCTGGGCGCGCTCGACGCACTCTTTTTGGCAAATGTAATCCGGAGTCAATCGGCCGCCGCGGTGGTGATAACGAACGGTCATCGTTCTGCCGCACTTGCCGCACAAGACCAGGCCTTGCAGCAGAGCCGGTCCCTCGCGCGCGGGTCCAGCTTTTCGTTCGCCTCCGCCATGAGCCTGCTGGTTCTGAAGCAGACGTTTTTCATTGGCCAGGAACTGGTCCCACGTGATGTAGCTGGGGTGAGCTTCCTTCTTGAGGAAGCGCCACTGGTCTCGAGGCACTTGCCGGCGACGGCATTTGCCCTCGACGTCCTTCCAGGCGCGCGTGCGCCCGAAGCAAAACGCACCCGCATACCTTGGGTTATGCAATGTGTGCAGGGCAATTAGGTGGGAGAGTTGCTGCCAAACGATTTCACCTGTCCCGGATTGGCCGCGCTTAGGGAACTTCAATTCCTGGCGACGGAACTCCCTCACCGTGGCCCAGGCGGAACCGGTGCGCTCGAAGGTCCCAAAAAACACTCGCAAGCTTTGTTGAACTTGTTGGTCCGGATCCAGCACGACTCGGTCATCGTCGTCGTAAACCAGCCCGACCGGCAGTGGCATTTTTAATTCGGCCCGTTGCGCTTTGCTGAGCACTCCGCCCACCAACCGCGCTTTGAGGATATGCAGTTCGGCCTCACTCATCGTGCCTTTGAGCCCCAAGAGGAGCCGGTCGTTGTAGTGAGCCGGATCATACATGCCGTCCTCGTCCAGAATCAGCGTGTGCGTCAGGGCGCAAATCTCCAGGAGCCGATGCCAATCGGCGCAATTGCGCGCCAAGCGCGAAACCTCCAGTCCCATGACTAATCCCGCCTTGCTCAGTCCCACATCGGCGACAAGCTGTTGAAAACCCTCCCGTTCGCTTGCCGATCCGCCGCTCTGGCCTTGATCGTGATCGATGACGACGATGCGATCCTCCGGCCAACCCAGTGCCACAGCTCGACGCCGCAAGGCGTATTGACGTTGGGTGCTCTCGGTGTTTTCCAGAACCTGGCGCAGAGTAGACTGGCGGATGTAGAGATAGGCCGCGCGCTGGAGATGCTCGGGGGTGATTTTGGATTCGGCATTCATAGTTTTGGGCTGGCCTGAAGATGGTGCGCCGTCATGTGCGCGATCAGCACGGTGAGTTCCTGTTGCGAGGCGGTGGATATCGGTGGGCACATCGAATCGGGCATCGGAGCGCCGGTCTGCGGCGCAACTTCCGTGCAGGATCGCCAAGCGCGCACCCAACCGGCTATTCCACTGCGAAGCAAAAGGGCCAAACCCAGGGGATCGGAGCCAAGCAATCGGCGGTTCTCAACGAAGTGCCGGCGGAGCGTTTCGTAACGCTCTTTCCAGAGGTTGGGTTGTGCGGGAGCCGCATTCATGTCGAGGTCTGGGCCCCCCTTTTTGCCTTGGTTTTCAAGGCTTTCTCAATGGTTCTAGGGTGGACCTTCACTTTGAACTTCCGGCGCAGGCGACGGGCCAGTTCCTGTGCGTTCAAACCAGGGTCAGCCGCCGTGATTTCTTGGAGATGTTGGCGAACCTCCGGGGTAAGTTTATGAGGTTTCTTTGGGCCTCGCTTGCGCGCAAGCAATCCTTCCAAGCCCTGTTTCTTAAACTGGTCCTGGGCCTGATAGAGGGTCGGTCGAGAGAGACCAAACTCCCCGGCGGCCCGAGTCACCGAGTAACCATCGACTTCGAGTGCGCGCAGGGACTCGTACTTGAGTTGTGGCAAATCGTGAGGATCAAAAAACTCCGACTGCCCAAACAGCGGATGGCGCACCTGATCGGCGCGTGGATTAAAGGCGCCAGCAGCCTTTAAGGCTTCGATTTTGGAGGAGGGCTCAGATGGGTCAGGCATACCTGTAAATGTATTTATGCCGCACACTACCGCCATGGATTGTGGTGTCAACAAAAAGAAACCGATATATATCCAGTATACACTGCCTATACATGGCATTCCTCCGTGCTATGTTGCGTTTACGTTCATCGGAGTGCGGCCTAATTAGGTTTACACTTTCGGCTTAATTTCATTTACAGCCCCGCCACTCATTTTCGCCAGATCGAGCAGGTCCTCGACGCGGGCAATCGTCCGGCCTTGGGCCTGCTCAACAAACGGATCTCGGGGACCGGCATCAGTCCAGGAGGCTGGCAGATAGGCCGTGTAGCCTTGCTCTGTGACGTAATACACACGCCACTGCCCCCAGCATCGCCGCAAATCGATCAACTCAAACCGGCGACCGCGCCAGGGATGAAACGGGTGAGTTACCGTGAAGAACTGTGTCGCCGCGTCCGGATTGGGTGTAGTTCGCTGCCGCCGCCAAGGCCGGGGAAGAGAGAAGTTTTTGGACGGTGGAAACAAACTTTCTTCCGGGGCGCATTTTCCTCAACCGGGAGGACCTTAACCAACAAGCCTGGCTGTGGTCCACCGAGCGCATGGAAAACCGGCCCCAGGCCAAGACGGGCCTCATTCCCGCCCAGGCTTTCGAGCATGAACGTAGTTTCCTGACTCCACTCCCGCCTCATCTGCCCGCGCCCTACCGAGTGCTCGATCGATCGGTCGACGAGTACGGCTATGTTGCTTTGGCAGGTAATTTCTTTTGGGTCCCGGGAACTCAGCGGGGGGAGGTCAAGGTGTTGCAATACAGTCAGCGCCTGGAGATCTACCAAGCCCGCGAGCATCTGGTCCAGTATCCGTGGCCTGCCGATGGCGTCCATAACCAGCGCTTCAGCCCGGAGGGACTTCCCGCTCCGCCTCATCAACCCAGGAATCGCAAGCACCCCACCCAGGAGGAAGAACAACGCCTGCGCGCCATGGCCGAGCCGGTCAACGCCTACGTGGATTTTATCTTCCAGACCAAGGGCCTGGGACGCCACGAGTTCCTCCGAAAACTCCTGGCTCTGAGCCAGAAGATGACTCCGGAGCTTTTCATTCAGAGCATCGCGCGCGCGGCCAAATACCGCATCACCAGCCTGGAGACTATCGGACGCATCGCCCTTCTTTACCTCCAACAAGGGACCGGAGTCCTTCCGCTCCCCACCGTCGACGAGCAGTTCACCCAACGGCCGGCTTACCTGGAAGGTTCCCTGACCGAGGCCCCTGATCTCTCCATTTACCAAGACCCCCAAGACCCACCGCCGGATCCAGAACATGAATGATCAACTGACCGAACAGCTCAAGTACCTCCGCTTAAAAGGACTCCTGGCCCACTGGGATGACTATCTCACCCTGGCCGCCCAGAAAAACTTCTCTCATGCCCGGCTGCTGGGCCACGCGGTCGAGGAGGAATGTCGGATCAAACGGGAGAACGCCCGGCTCTTCCGACTCAAACAGGCCGGCATCCCCGAACCGCTCATCATCGAAACCTACCCCTTCGAGCGACAGCCCAAACTGAACAAGAAAAAGATCATGGCCCTCTATGACTCCCTGAGCTTCATGACCGACCACCAGAACATCATCTGGCTGGGACGCACCGGCTGCGGCAAGACCGGACTGGCCACCAGCTTTCTCATTCACGCCATCAACCACGGTTATAGCGGCCGCTACGTTCTCTTCGCTGAACTCATCGCTGAACTCTATCAATCCGTCGCCGACCATTCCGAACAGAAGGTCTTAAGGAAGTATCTCTCCTACGAAATTTTACACGTCGACGAAATAGGCTACGTCGAGGTCGAGCCCGTTCAAGTGGGCCTCTTTTTCACCCTCCTGCAGAAGCGGCACAAGAAAAAGCCAACCCTGATCACTTCCAATCTGGGCTTCAGCGAATGGGGTTCCTTTCTCAAGAACGACCACCTCACCGCCGCCCTCATCGACCGCCTGACCGAAACCAGTCACGTCTTCAACATGAAACAGTGCCAGGGCCTGCGCCCCCTCCTCAGCGCGGAAGATGAACTTCGAGCAACTCCGGAAAAAAGCTGACCATCTCCGGGCCATCCCTTTGCCCTCGGTCCTCCGGGTTTGGGGCGCCCAACCTGATCCCCTGGACAAGGCCAAGTGGCACACTCCTGTGGGGACCCTCTCGGTGACCGGCGCCAAGTTCATCAATTGGAACCGCGGCGGGGGCGGTGGGGGCGCCATCGACCTGGTCATGCACTTGAACAACCTCGGCTTCAACCAAGCCCTCCACTGGCTGGCTTACCATTTTCCTACTTCGACCCTGCCACCAGATCCGCCCCTTCCCAAAACCGGCTTGAAACTACCATCTCCAGATCCAGCCCACCTTGGCCGAGTTCAACAATATCTGCTTCAACAACGCGGTCTTCCTCCCCTCCTGATCAACGCGCTCATCCAAGATGGCACCCTCTACGCCGATCACAGAGCCAATGCCGTCTTCGTCTTGCTGGGAGAAAAAAATAACCCGGTCGGCGCAGAACTCCGCGGCACAAGCCCTCATCCCTGGCGGGGCATGGCTCCCGGTTCCAGGAAGGACCAGGGCTACTTCTCCATGCCAAGGCTCTCTGTTCCGGCTCTCATCCTGTGCGAGTCAGCCATCGACGCCCTCAGTTGCTTTGTCCTCCATCCTGAGCATCGGTGCATCTCCACCGCCGGCGCGCGGCCCAATCCCCATTGGCTCGGCCCTCTCTTGGCCCAAGGCTATCAGGTCCATTGCGGGTTTGACACCGACGCCACCGGTGAGTCCATGGCCCGCGCCATGATGGGCTTCCACCCCTCCGTGCAGCGTCTGGCCCCACCGCACCACGACTGGAACGACACCCTTCGCTCTCGCCGTTAGTCCATTATCCGAGCGACCTTCTTCCCTATCACCCGACTACTCGGAAACTCATCTCCTTGGAAAGAAGAAGTTGCGCCGCCTGCTTTCAACCATCGGCTCAATTTATCTGAGCAGACCCGGGTCAATTTAGCTGAGCGCCAAAGTACTAATACTTTACATTTGTCCAGAGAGTGAGCTTTCTTGGGAAACCTTCCGTCACAGGGGTCAGGTCTCAACGTTCAATAATCGCTTTTCCACCTTGGCTAGGACGCGCGCCGGGCCCTTATCTTCCTTGATCCGGGCGGCCATCCGTTTGATCGCGGCACCCACGGCGGCGTAGTCCAGACCGCCGGCTACTTCGCCCAATGCTTTCAGCCTCATCCCGCAGTGGGGCGTCGCCCCAGCCACAGCACCAGGTCTCGACCCCAATCATTGTGCCGTTCCCGAAAGCGTTCCCAAGTCTCTTCTTTCTCTCCTTCGACCGCCTCAATCACCGCCTGCATCGTTGTGCGCCGGAGCAAGCTCTTGACAGGCGTTAGAGTCCCGCGCACCCGATGCAGCTTCACCAATCGCTGCCATTCGGGGAAGATTCGATCCGATTCGGGGCACAGCTCGAGGGAAGGTAGATCCCTCAAGAGTTGCTCGGCTTCGTCTGTAGAAAATCCGAGACCGCCTCGCGCCTCCGTCGGCCGAGTCGCCACCACCCAGAACTCAACTATGATCTGAGGGAAAAGGACAACTCGTTCGTCTCGCTCAAGGAGTTTCTTTATCGCTGACAAGGCGACAGGCCGGTCCACGCTGTTCTTCTCCACCGCACGGAGGAGAATGTTCGAGTCCAATACGTAAGCCATCAGTCTTGGTCGTAAATGGCGCTGCGGCTGATCGCTTCTTGGGAAAGGGGAGGGACGTCTCGAGCGAACCTGTTGGCCCAAGCTTCGAATGCTTCACCCTTCTGTCGGCCATCAGGCATTTTCGTTTGGGTCCCCGTTTGGTGAACGCAGATACGGCACGTCGATTGAGGCCGACACAAATGATTTCAAGAGCTCGTCAATGCTCAATCCCTTGACCGCCGCGAGCTCTCTGAGCTTTGCTTCCACTTCAGGCTTTATTTCAATCATAGGCCCACTCGTCTCGATCAAATTCTCTTGGAGCCAGAATACCACGGATCGGGTTGTACGCACAACCCAAACCGAATGCCCGCAACGGGGACGCATCGCTGGCCACGCCACGCAACCGCCGACGCTGAGGCAGACTGCGTCGGACTTGGTGCGCTGAAAGTAATCAAGCCAGAAGGACAAATCGAGCTTGCCGGGATCCTCGACCAGAGTAACGCCCGCGGTTAAAGAATGAGTGCACTCATTTATGTTGACGCGCGACGAGATTGCGAGGAAGATGAGTGCACTCATTTATGAAGAAAACCAGGGATCGATTAGCCGCAGAATCCAAACCCAAACCCAAACCCAAGAAAGCCAGCCGTCCCCACGGCAAACGGGATCTGAACAAAGAGCGAACCAAGGACCGGATTCTCCAAGCCGCCTTGGAGCTTT